>JGI20158J14315_10000002_pt1 | contig 201540 bp, 180 predicted proteins | sample COG_08_FD_14315 | JGI IMG/M metagenome (IMG submission 14315)
TCGTGATCAATCTGAGCTGATATACCCCAATCATCCACTTCGTTCACTGAGTCTTTATTGGCAAAATGTTCCCGCGCAAAAGGATCATTTGCATCAGCCGTCTGTCCGCCTAAGGCCCGAACAGCATTTATTGCACCTTCATTTTGGAAATTTGTAATAGCGCAGCAAACCTCATCAAGGGTTGAATAATCTGCTATGATCCTAACCGAGGTTTTATCAGAGGGTTCAAATGAAAGTTGTCCCTGTATATTCCAACGATTTCTATCATTTAGATCTGACAGCCCTGGTTGAGCCTCGGCATAACCATCACGCATATTAAATCCGCCGCCGAGACTAAAAGCAGCGCCGCCATTACCAATTGCATTGGTATAATAAGCCTTACCTGTAAAATTATTATAGTTTCCGTAGCCAAATTCAGCGTAGCCTTCTTTTTCAGCGGAAGGTTTTGCTGTGACTATAGATATAACGCCCGCTGACGCGTTTTTACCAAAAAGTGTAGATTGTGGGCCACGTAAGACTTCTATACGATCAAGTTTAGGCAAATCACCTATACGTGCCGCTGATCGAGATCTGTAAACACCGTCAACAAACACACCGACAGAAGATTCAATACCGGCATTATTAGCGCCATTCCCGAAGCCTCGTATTATAAAATTTGTATTCGTAGAGGTCTGTAATTGATTGACACGAAGAGAGGGATCTACAGACTGTAGATCATTCAAATCTTGGATGCGAGCATTCTCAATGGTTACGTTATCGGTGACAGAAATAGCTAAGGGCGTTTCCTGTAACGTTGTCGTCCGCTTAGTTGCAGTAACGATTACTTCATTATCTGATGTCTGAGCAAATGTTGGTGTTGTAAGTGATGCTGTAAGTGCTGTTGTTACAGCTAAAATAGATAAGCGTGACGTCATAGATTGTTCCCCTTTGTTTATAATTTACTTTTATATGGCATAATGAGTGTCAATACAATACCTATTGGCATTATAAGTGTCAAATTAATTTATTAAACTACAAAGACGATTAAAACCAATAGAAAACCCTTAAAATCATGAGATGTTTCTTTTTTGCACCAGCGCAAATTGGCAAGCGTAATAAAGATTGGGGGCCGGGAGTTCTAATGCAAAGGGCTTATGCTGCAGGGGCACAGCTGGCGGCTCGAACATCTGATAACCTGAATGTTGAGTTTTTAAATGGCATGGAAGCCGCGCGAGATATTTGGATTGAAACACTCGAAAATAAAGTCTCGCCCAAGCGCGGGATTATGGTTTCATTAAAAAAATAGAGTTTTTCAACACTATCCGGGCACGCTCACGGTTTCATAAACGGGTGTACCGCCTACAATATGAGCTTCAATGAAATTTAAGGTTTTGTCCAAAATGGATACTCCATTTATTTGAAGCGTGAAAATATTGATACTGCTCCAAGCGTGACCTGCCTCTTGGACGGTGTAAAAACTATACGGTACACTAACAATGTCTGCTTGTGCAGCGAGGTCTAGGGCTGCTTGATAGGCAACTACGGTGTCTGCATCCCCATGCAAAGTTAGAAATGGCGCATCCATAAACTCTAGATCAGCTTCTCTAACCAAATCTCCCCAGTAATTAATAACGACATCTGGGCTCGGACGATCGATATTATATTGATCAAGCGTATAAGCCACGTTCAAAACTGTGTAGGAGCCCGCTGATGAACCCCAATAAGCCAATCGGTTCATATCCAAGCAATATTGTTGTGCATTCGTTTGCATCCAATTTAGAGCAGAGACAGTGTCTTCTATGGCGGCAACGGCTGCGTTGATAATAACCGGGTCTGCGTTTGGAAATGCGGCGACCGTTTCATCGGCTATAACTTGAAATTCGGGCTTTAAAACAGCATCATCTCCGGCCAAACGATAATTGATAGAAACAAAGTTGATATCCTTTTTATTTGTAGCCTCAGCCATACTTTCAAATAGAGCTGTATATTTATCGCCAGTCTTAAAGCTACCACCATGGACAAAAAGCACCGTTGGGCGATTAGTAGCACAGCTTTCACTCGGCTGGTAAATATCCAATAATAGATTAACCTGGCCAGATGCTGTAGCGCCTTTTCCAAACTCAATATCTGCCAATCTAACAGGACCACTATTGCCGCCTGAACCGCCGTCGTCTGTTGGAGGGGGTGTCAAGACAGGGGGTGTGCTTGAAGAATTGCCGCCGCAAGCGGCGACCATGAACGCTAAAAAACATAGTGCCATATTATATTTTATTACTTGGTTCACGTTAAAACTCTACGGATTATCATAAACCATATAACTATTTTTTGCTTAAAGTGCAAAGGGCTTAGCGAGAAGTAATATTACGTAGATATATTTGTATTAGTTGATGGCGGAGACGAAGGGATTCGAACCCTCGATGGGCTTATGACCCATACTCCCTTAGCAGGGGAGCGCCTTCAACCACTCGGCCACGTCTCCGTCGGCGGGAGTAGCGAAAAGATTGGGGTGTAGCAAGCATTAATGGTTTAAAAAGTTATAATTTCATTATTTTTTAGCTTGGATGCTCTAATTAGGTTTTTTTTTATGTACTACTATGGAAGAATTAGATAATAATCATAATTACGAAACTAGCTTTTATGAGGTATAATAATGGATAATTTAAAGTTTAGGAAAATTCTTATATTATTTCATTTATTAGTAGCAGGTTTTATGGCGCCTGCTTTCATTTTAGTTGCAATCACTGGTGGTCTCCACATGGTAGGAGGGGGAGAAAAACAAGATATTCAAACTATAATATTAACTGAGAACGCAAGTTTAGATTTTAGTAGTAAAACAATTGAAGATGATGTGCGAGCTTTATTAGANTCAGCTGGAGTTAATCATGATTTTGAATATCTTAAAAATAGAGGATCTTCTGCTCAGACGCGTCCTACATCAAGGCCATATGTATCTTTCAAAATATCAAATAAAGAGCTTATAGCAGAAATGGTTACACCTAATTTTCAAAAGGCAATGATGGAAATTCATAAAGGTCACGGCCCTAAGATATTGAGAAGTTACCATAAATTGGTTGCGCTTTTACTTTTCGCAGTTGTATTTGGCGGTATTTTAGTTGGTTTGATGTCTAATGTTTACAGAAAAAAGACAATAGTTACGTTATTTTCGGGATCTTTAATTTATATATTGCTGATTATGTTTGGTTAAAATTTATATAAATTTGACATTTATTGTTTCAAGTCCATCTATTTGACCTAAAAGAGTATCACCTGGTAAAACTGGCCCCACTCCGGCGGGGGTTCCTGTGTAGATAAGATCGCCTGGTTTTAAGTCCATATCATTTTCAAGATAAGACATTATTTCGTTTATAGACCAAATTAATTTAGAAATATTAGATTTTTGTACAATTTTATTGTTTTTAAATAATTTTATTTCTGCATTTTGTATTTCAACCTGATTGATGAGGGTTATATCAGAACATATTGCTGAGTTGGGAAAGTCTTTTGCTCGTGTCCAAGGACCGCCTTTATCTTTTGCGATTTTTTGAACGTTCCTTCTGGTCATGTCCAGTCCTACAGAATATCCAAAAACTCCATTAGGTCCAATGGCCACAACGAGTTCGACTTCATAATGTAAGTTAGTAGTGTTCCTCGGGTAAGGAATTTTTGAATAATTTTTAATTAAAGCTTGGGGTGATTTAGTAAAAAAAACAGGCTCATTACGTTTGGAGTTTCCCCCCATTTCTATAATATGATCAGCATAATTTTTTCCAACACAATATATTCTTCTTATAGGAAAATTTTCATTAGAATTTACGATTGGAAGAGTAACTGGAGCAATTGGTTTAAAAGCATATTTCATTTTATCCTCATTGCATAAACAGCACTAAATCGCTAGCTTTAAAAAGAGGAGTAATAATTATGCGCATAGTTGATATACCTATAGATAAAATTTACATACCAGCAGCAAAAAGAAGAACCTTGAATGAAGAAAAAGTTTTGCCGCTAGCCGAAAATATTCTTGAAAATGGAATGGAAACTCCAATATACGTTCGAGTTGGAAAAGATAGGTTTGTTTTACAGGAAGGCCTTCACCGCGTGGAGGCGATGAAGTTATTAGGGGGCGAACTTATAGAGGCTCATATAGTTCAGGCTAAAAAATATTAACAATTTTATTATAACTTAAATAAATTAATATGGATAACATATATTTTTATACAAAATCCTTTTTAAAATAATGAAAGAAATCCCTTTCGTGAGTTAATGAGAGATTTCGTTCAAAAGGAAATAATGCGTAATTTTGAGGCAAGTTAGATGGGTTATTAGGGTGCTCTCTATGCAAATAATCTAAAGCATGTTTATTACTACTTTACCCATGGCTTTTCTATTTGTTAGTTCGTCAAATGCTAATGCAAAGTCTTCTAGTTTGTAAATGTTGCTAATACGTGGATTTATTTTTCCTGCCTTATAAAATGCTAATATTTCATCCATGTTAGATTTATGTTGTTTGGGATATTTTACAGTCCAAGTACCCCAAAATACTCCACGAATATCAATTGACTTTAAAAGTGCTAAGTTGAGGGGTATTTTAGGAATTTCCCCAGCTGCAAAACCAATCACTAGATACCGTCCGTACCATTTTAAAGACCGCATTGCTGGCTCAGCATAATTATCGCCTACAGGATCGTATATTACATCGCACCCTCCAAGCTCTTTAACACGTGTTTTAATATTTTCATTTGTATAGTTAATAGTTTCATCAGCTCCATGCTTTTTACAAATATTAAGTTTTTCATCTGTTGATGCAGCAGCAATTACGTTGGCGCCCATTGCTTTTCCGAGTTCTACGGCGGCTAAGCCTACACCACCGGCTGCTCCCAATACTAATAAGGTTTCACCTTTTTGTAATTGTGCCCTTTGTTTTAAAGCATAGTAAGAAGTTCCATAAACAAGAGCTAAACCAGCAGCTTTCTCAACAGGCATTTTTCCGATTTTCCATACTAGACTTTCTGGACATATAACTTCTGTTGCAAACGCTCCGTTCATGACCATTGCCGCTACTTTATCACCGACTTTTAAGTCCTTTACATCTTCAGAAATCTCAATGATTGTTCCTGCACACTCAGATCCTGGAATAAATGGAAATGGAGGTTTTATTTGATACCTTCCTTCCACCATCAATATATCTGGAAAGTTTAAGCCGGCAGAAGCGATAGATATACGTACGTGCCCCGGTTTCATTTTTGGTGATGGAAGCTCCTCAATCTTTTGATTTTTATATGGATTAAATTCATGAATATTTAGAGCTTTCATAATGTATTTCCGTTTTAATTAATGATTTTTATTCTAGTTCCCTTTGCAGGGGGCACCTCAGAAACACCTGCAAAACACTGAGCTATAGTCATCCAAGTTGATGCAATACTTCCAATGCATTCTAAGTTTGTATCTTTAATATTCCTGCATTGTGTTACTACCTGGCAGAATTCTTCTGCATTACCAGTAATTTTGTTATTATCCTGTGGCTCATTCCATTCCCATATTTTTCCATTTGGAGATATGAGTTTTACATAGGGTTTAGGACTTGGAGGTATTAATTCTTTTATTTTAAATGACCAAGAATAGGTGATAACTCCGATGTGAGCAATATTCTTTAGACTTTCAGAGTTAATTCTATCTATTCCAAGTACGTCGAATATTGCTTGCGAGTGAGCCCATGTCTCCATTTGACGTGCGATTATACAACTTTTTACTGACATGTCTGGACCACCCCATTTTACTCGTCTTAAAGGGTCTGCATTTAGATAATTCTGGACTACTTGCTTATAACCTTCTTGCCATGCAGCAAAAAGGCATTCTCCAGAATTTAACTTTAAGGTTTGACACCATTCTTTTTGCAGTTTTTGATGGGTTTGACCTCCTTGAAATACTTTCATAACCTCAACCATCAACTGTTCAAATTTATATGGTTCATTTAGAGTCCAGATGGCAGCCATATTCCAAAGATGTAAATGTGCTATAATATCAAAAATAGTCCATGTTTTAAACTGCGTCTTTGTGCTGTAATCAAGATTTTTTACTTTGATTAAAAGGCTTTCTAATGATTTACATTCATTTTCAAAGTCTATGGCTTCTTGCATAATTTTTTACTTACCATGATTGGAATATTAATACCTTGATTGCAATTATGTGCATACCAGAAACTAAGTTACAAGTTAAATATACTTCTACTTATTATTTTAAACTATTAAGAAACCAAGAACCCTATCAAAATGGCTTGTAAATTTAGTAATAAAACTAAACCATCGTTGTGGTATTGGGTGTTGTAGAACAAAGTCTTAAATCTTTGATTACTATTAGAAATACTAATATGGTAATATATCATCTAGGGCTGTAATTTATTTTTTTTTGAAATTATATAGATAGTCTAGTAAACAAGGTAAAAGAGGATTTTAAGTGACTACACTCTTAAATACAATTGAACATGCTTTCGCCAAGAAAGTTTGCGTTGCACATCATGATCGATCTGATGAACTTCTCGAAATTCTGCATGAGATTCAGAAAGAGGAAGGATTTTTATCTGATGCGGCTTTACGTACCATATCGAAATCTTTAAATTTATCTCGTGCTGAGGTACATGGAGTTGTCAGTTTTTACCATGACTTTAAGAGAGAAAAGCAAGCAGAAAATGTAATTAAAATTTGTCGAGCTGAAGCTTGTCAAGCTGTAGGTGTTAACGAATTGATTAGAGATGCAGAAAGTTACTACGGGGTAAAATTAGACAATGGAGGAGATACAGTATCTTTAGAGTCTATTTTTTGCCTAGGAAATTGTGCTCTTGGTCCAGCAGTTTTATACAATAATAATTTATATGGGCGTGTGAGTCTCTCAGAAATACAAAACATGATAAAATTTAATAAAGAGGTCCAGGGGCAATGATAGTTAATGTTTATGTTCCATGTGATGCTGCAGCGTTATCAGTTGGCGCTGATAATGTAGCTAACACTATATTGAAGCAGTCAAATGGAAAAGTTAATATCATTCGAAACGGTTCGAGGGGTATGCTTTGGCTTGAACCACTAGTTGAAGTAGAAACTTTAAAAGGACGCGTTGCATATGGCCCTGTTGGTGTTGATGATGTAAAGTCTTTGTTTGATTCAAATTTTCTTGAAGGTGGAGATCATTCCCTTTGCCATGGCTTAACTGAAGAAATACCTTTTTTTGCTAATCAAGAGAGATTAACTTTTGCCAGAGTTGGAAAAATTAACCCTCTAGACTTAAATGATTATGAGGCAAATGGTGGCCTATTAGGTTTAAAAAATGCATTGAGCATGAAGCCAAGTCAAATTGTTGATATTATAAAAGATTCAGGATTGAGAGGTAGGGGTGGCGCGGGGTTTCCTACTGGGATAAAGTGGGAAACTGCTTGTGCTCAGCCTGATGGACAAAAATATATATGTGCAAATGCTGATGAAGGCGACAGTGGAACATTTGCAGATAGAATGTTAATGGAAGGGGACCCTTTTTCCTTAATTGAGGGAATGATAATAGGTGCAAGAGCTATTGGCGCTGATAAAGGCTATATCTATGTAAGGTCTGAATATCCGCACGCCATCCGTACATTAAAATCAGCGATTATTATTATGGAAGAGTCCGGTTGGTTAGGTGAGGGTATTAATGATACGGAAACTAACTTTAAATTGTCAGTAAGAATTGGAGCTGGCGCTTATATTTGTGGTGAAGAAAGTTCAATGCTAGAAAGCCTTGAAGGTAAACGTGGCCAAGTTAAAGTAAAGCCTCCTATACCGGCCGTAAGCGGCATGTTTGGTAAGCCCACAATTGTGAATAATGTACTAACTTTAGGATCNGTTCCATTTATTTTAGCTCATGGAGCAAAATCCTATGCTAATTTTGGAGAAGGAAGATCGAAGGGCACTCAACCATTTCAGCTGGCTGGGGATATAAAACGAGGCGGATTGGTTGAAAAAGCATTTGGAGTATCAATGGAAGAGCTTATAAATGTTTATGGCGGAGGAACTAAGTCTGGAAGACCTATTAAAGCTGTACAAGCGGGTGGCCCTCTTGGTGGATACATAACGCCAGAAAGTTTTAATGTAACAATGGGATATGAAACTTTGGCTAAAGCTAAAACTATGCTTGGCCACGGAGGTTTGGTTGTTTTTAACGATACTACAAACATGTTGAGTTTAGCACGTTATGCAATGGAATTTTGTGAAATTGAGTCCTGCGGAAAATGTACTCCGTGCCGAATTGGTTCAGTTCGCGGTAAAGAAACACTTGATAAAATAGCATCTGGAAAAAATATTGAAGAAAATATTCAAATACTTGATGACTTATGCGATTTAATGGAAGAGGCGTCTCTTTGTGCAATGGGGGGATTAACTCCGATGCCAGTGAGAACCGCAATGCAATTATTTCCAGATGAATTTACTAACCCACTAATTGAGCGTTAGGAGTGCTTATATGGCTTTACTGATTGAAGAAGATTTTGGCACACCAAAAATAGTAGCTAATGAACATGTAAAACTGAAAATAGATGGGATAGATATTTCTGTTCCTATGGGAACCTCCGTTATGAGGGCTGCGGCTGAGGCCGGAATTAAAATTCCTAAACTATGTGCAAGCGATAATTTGAACGCTTTTGGGTCTTGTAGGTTATGTGTCTGTACTATTGAGGGTAAAAGAGGGACTCCTGCATCATGCACTACCCCTGTAGAAGATGGTATGCAGGTAGTCACTAAAAATGATAAAATAACAAAAATTAGAAAAGGTGTTATGGAGCTTTATCTTTCTGATCACCCTGTAGATGCAATATCTAGACCTGGGGCAAAAGAGAGTGAGTTTTTTAAGATGGTCGAAGAAACAGGCATCACTAATGTGAGGTATGGTTTAGCTGGGGATTCGCATCTCAATTCAATGGTTGATGAAAGTAACCCTTATTTTATCTTCGATGAAAGTAAGTGTATTTTATGTTCGCGTTGTGTCCGTGCATGTGATGAGGTTCAAGGAACGCTTGCACTCACTGTTGAGAATAGAGGTTTTAAATCTAAAGTGGCAGCTTCTATGAATGAGTCATTTATGGACTCAGAGTGTGTATCATGCGGTGCATGTGTTCAAGCCTGCCCAACAACTTCATTGCAGGAAAAATCTGTTATTGAAAAGGGTATGCCAGATGAAACTGTTTTAACCACATGCGCTTATTGCGGTGTAGGATGTTCCTTTAAGGCTGAAATCAAATCTGGCGAAGTCATACGGATGGTTCCATGGAAGGATGGAAAAGCAAATCATGGCCATTCTTGTGTAAAAGGCAGGTTCGCATATGGCTATGCAACTCACGGAGATCGTATAACAGAGCCTATGATAAGAGAGAAAATAACTGATCCTTGGAGAACCGTTTCATGGGAAGAAGCATATGAATTTTCCGCTAAAGCTCTTAAGTCTGCTCAAGATAAATTCGGTATAAAGTCTATTGGTGGCATTACCTCATCTAGGTGTACTAATGAAGAAGTATGGCTAGTCCAAAGACTTATTAGGCAAGGATTTGGGAATAACAATGTCGATACATGCGCAAGGGTATGTCATTCACCTACTGGTTACGGTTTGAAGCAAACCTTTGGAGAAAGTGCAGGAACTCAGAACTTTGATTCAGTCATGGATGCTGATTGTATTTTGGTTATTGGTTCTAATCCAACAGATGCGCATCCTGTATTCGGCTCTCAAATGAAACAAAGGCTACGTCAAGGGGCTAAATTAATTGTTGCAGACCCAAGGGGTATAGATTTAGTGAGATCTCCTCATATAAAATCAGATTATCATCTGCAGTTGCTACCAGGAACCAATGTTGCCTTAATAAATGGATTGGCATATGTCGCGGTTTCAGAAGGGCTTATTGATGAAGATTTTATTAAGAGCCGTTGTGAGATTGATAGTTATGAGATTTGGAAAAAACAAATTTTAAACTCGGTCAACAGCCCTGAATCTGTATCTAGAATTACAGGAGTACCTATTGATGATATTGTAGGGGCTGGCAGGTTATTTGCTACACAAAAAAATTCAGCAATATATTACGGACTAGGTGTAACTGAACATAGTCAGGGCTCAACTATGGTTATGGGTATGGCTAACTTGGCCATGGCAACAGGCAACATAGGTAGATCAGGTGTTGGGGTAAATCCAATGCGTGGACAAAACAATGTTCAAGGTTCCTGTGATATGGGAAGTTTCCCTCATGAGTTCTCTGGCTATCGATCTGTAGCAGATGACTCAGTACGAAGTATTTTTGAAAAAAAATGGGGTAAGAGTTTAGATGGTGAGCCTGGATATCGAATACCTAATATGTTTGATGAAGCGATAGGGGGTAACTACAAGGGAATGTATATTCAAGGTGAAGATGTTGCACAGTCAGATCCAAATATTAAACATGTTGAAGCAGCATTAAAATCTTTGGATATATTAATCGTTCAAGACTTATTTTTAAATGAAACAGCTCGTTTTGCGCACGTCTTTTTACCCGGAACAAGTTTTCTGGAAAAAGATGGAACATTTATAAATGCTGAGCGAAGAATTAATCGTGTGCGACCCGTGATGAAACCACTTACAGGTAAACATGAATGGGAGGTTACCCAAGATTTAGCTAGAGCAATAGGAATTGAAATGGGCTTTAGAACTTCTTCTGAAATATTTGATGAAATCGCATTCTTAACTCCGCAATTTGAAGGAGTGTCATTTGAAATTCTAGATGAGCAAGGAAGCTTACAATGGCCTGTTAATAGTCAAAATCCGGAAGGCGCAGAGGTCATGCATGTTGGTGAATTTGTGAGGGGTAAAGGAAAATTTATACCTACAGAATATCAACCCACACCTGAGAAAACTAACCGTAGATATCCTTTCATCTTAACTACTGGAAGAATACTTAGTCAATACAATGTTGGTGCTCAAACCCGTCGAACGGAAAATAATATTTGGTGGGAAGAAGATACTTTGGAAATCCACCCAAGTGATGCGGAAGCTCAAGGTATAGCTGACAAGCAATGGGTTTCCTTAGCTTCTAGAAAAGGTGAAATAACGCTTAAGGCCACACTTTCAGATAGAATGGCCCCGGGCGTTGTTTATACAACTTTTCATCATCCAGATACTGGTGCCAATGTGGTTACTACTGAAAATGTTGATTGGGCAACAAGCTGCCCTGAGTATAAAGTAACGGCAGTTTCAGTGACTCCTGCAAACCATAAATCAACGTGGCAAATGAATTATCAGGATGAACTCCTTGAGTATAGAAAAATAGCTGAGCCTGCGGAATAAATGATTTTCCCGGTAAAAATTAGCGGGACACCAAGCGCTTTAATGCAAAATGTTATAGCCGGAACGCAAAGCTGGTTTGTTGCGGAGGAAGTGCCAATTGCGTTTGTCTTTAATCAAAGAAACTATTCTATTATGATGGCAACTCCGGATGACCTTATTGACTTTGCTTTGGGCTTTTCACTTTCCGAAGAAGTCATAAAATACCCTGAAGAAATTAAATCTCTTGAAGTTTTACATTCAAAAAAAGGAGTTGATTTAAAGTTTAAGATTTCAATGAAAGCTATTGAAAAATTTGATATTATGCAAAGAAAACGTAATTCAATAGGGTCAGCAAGCTGTGGATTATGTGGATTAGAAAGTTCCAACTCTTTGTTCAAAAAATTACCTAGTGTTGGTGAAGTAAAAATGAAAGTAGATACTAAGGTTGCCGAAATGGCTGTGTTTGCCTTACGTGAGAAGCAACTTCTTAATTCCAAAACTCATAGTGTTCATGCTGCCGCGTGGGTGAATTTAAGTGGTGAGATTGTTATTATACGTGAAGATGTTGGTCGTCATAATGCTTTAGATAAGTTATTAGGTGCAATGGCGTTACAATCAGTTAATCCCTCGAAGGGTTATGTACTAATGTCAAGTCGTTGTTCTTATGAAATAGTTGAGAAGTCAGCCAAGAGAGGCGTGAAGATTATACTGTCCATTTCTGGGCCAACGGCTTTTGCGTTACGTAAGGCAAAAGAGGCTAATATATCGATCTACTCTCTTGATAAGAATAGGGTAGTTGAGATTATTTTATAATTTTTACTTATTCAGTCATTTTCTAACTTGTGTTGTTACTTAACCCGTAATAGAGGCAAATTATAGTCATCTAAGCGGCTGCGTTCCGCTAATAAGGTAATTGCCATGAGAGCTATAATAAGTTCAATCGGAGCTCTACTTGTTTCCGCAGCTATCCTGCTTGCAGGTGGAGGTTTACTAGGAACTTTAGTTGCTGTTAGCGCAGAACTTAATGAGTTTCCAATAATTGCCATAGGTTTTCTCTCCTCTGCTTATTTTGCAGGTTTCATGGCAGGTTGTATAAGTACCCCGCATTTGGTGAAAAGGGTGGGGCATGTGAGAGTTTTTGCAGCACTATCGTCGCTAGTTGCTGCATGTGCTTTGAGTCATATGCTTTTTGTGAATGTAACTAGTTGGGCTATATTAAGAGCTTTAACAGGCTTTAGTTTTGCTGGTTTATATATGTTAATTGAAAGCTGGATTAACGAACAGGCTCCAGCTGAAAAACGTGGTCAAGTATTATCTATTTATAGAATGGTTGATTTGATAGCAGTTACCATTGGTCAATTTTTACTTACTATTGCAGATCCTAAAGATTATGTATTGTTTTCAATAGTAGCTATATTAATTTCTTTAGCAATATTCCCTATATCACTATCAACCTCAAAAGCCCCAATGGCTGTTTCTACTACTAAGCTAAACATTAGAAGGCTTATAAGAATATCTCCATTGGCTGTAGCTGGTTGCTTTGCAGTTGGTTTATCTAGTGGTGCATTTTGGGCGGTAGCTCCAGTATTTGTTCAAAAACTTGGTTATTCTGTACTAATGGTATCAATATTTATGAGTGTTGTTGTTTTTTCAGGTGCAATAATGCAATGGCCAATTGGCTGGATTTCTGACAAAGTCGGTAGGCGAATTGTTATCATATTTGTTTCTTTAGGGGGCGCATTTAGCGGTATATTTTTATGGAAGTTTGCTCCATTTTCTTCATTTTATATGATAATAGGTGGGGTGTTTTATGGTCTATTTGCAATGCAAATTTTTGGGATGTCAGCCGCTCATGCGAATGATTATGCAAAAGCTGATGAGTTTGTGTCCGTAAGTGGAGGGCTACTTCTAGTTTATGGAATAGGATCAGTAATAGGTCCATCAGTAGCACCTGTTGTAATGACTTTTGCGGGGCCTTCATCCATGTTTGCTTATACAGCACTAATACAATTAATATTGGCAATCTATGGTCTTTATAGATTAACAAAACGAGATGCACCAGATGGCAGTGATGACTATGTAGCGATGCCAAGACCACGTGCAACTTTATTGGTACTAAGGTCTGACCCTCGAAATTTATTAAAACGTAAAAAAAAGTTTTAATAAATGATATTTTGAGTGGTTTTTCTAATTCCTGACTTGCATTAAACAATGGCTAGTGCATTATTTATGATTAATACTAGTTTTTTATCAGTATATTTTCATAAAAAGCTTTTCTAGCTAAGCGTAAGGTAACTATAATGGTTCGAATAAACCCCAAAAAAAAATCTCGAAAAAATATGACTAATTTTGATGAAATTAAGGATAGTCTCAAAAACCAAAAAAAATCATTCTTAGCAGAGCCAAATATCTCGTGGCAAAAAAGAAAAGAAAATTTAAAAAAACTTGGAACAGTTATCCAGGAGCATGAAGCTCAATTTATAGAGGCTATATCAAAAGACTTCGGAAACAGAGCGGCAGAAGAGACTGTAATTGCTGAAATGATGGTTATCCAAGGTGGTATAAGTCATGCAATCAAGCACACTCCTAAATGGATGCGTGTTCGTAAGGCACCAACAGCATTACAATATAAACCAGCTTATAATAGAATTATCCCGCAGCCTCTTGGAGTAATTGGTATAATGAGCCCATGGAATTATCCTCTTCAGCTTGCTGTGATGCCTTTGATTGGAGCTTTAGGAGCAGGTAATAGGGCTATGATAAAACCGAGTGAATATACCCCCTTGTTCTCAGAATTGTTAAAAACTGTCTTGGGAAAAGTTTTTTCTGATAATGAAGTTTATGTTGCGCTTGGTGGTGTTGATGTGGCTAGCTACTTTTCTTCACTCCATTTTGACCATTTATTATTTACTGGTTCAACAAGTGTGGGGCGGATTGTTGCAAAGTCTGCAGCAGAAAATCTAGTTCCTTGTACATTAGAGCTTGGTGGTAAGTCACCAGCTATTATTGATAGCTCTGCTAATATGAAAACAGCAGTTTCTAGATTGACTAATGCTAAATTACTTAACGCGGGTCAAACGTGTGTTGCTCCCGATTATTTGCTGATGCCAAAGTCCCAAGTCAGTGATTTTGCGAATTCTATGATCAGTCAGGCAGAGACTTTTTACCCAAAGGTTGCAGGAAATAAGGACTACACTTCAATTATTGCTGATTCTCATTACGCACGCTTACAAAATTTATTAGAAGATGCGGAAAATAAAGGTGCCAAAATTCAAGTTGCAGGGAATGATGATAAACAGCAATTGGCAAAAGAACGCCGTATACCACTAACTATTCTAACTGAAACTACCTCAGATATGAAAATAATGCAGGAAGAAATCTTTGGTCCTCTTTTACCTATTGTGGCATCTGATAATTTAGAAAACTCTTTGAATTATATCTCACAGCGCGATAGACCATTAGCATTATATTGGTTTGGGAATAATAAGAAAAAACTAAACCAAGTATTAAAAGAGAGTATTTCCGGCGGAGTAACTATAAATGATGCAAGTTGGCATGTTATTCAGGAAGATATTCCGTTTGGCGGAGTGGGGCCATCAGGTATGGGAGCCTATCATGGCGAGGTTGGGTTTAAAACATTTTCTCATATGAAAGGTGTCTTTTTTCAAAGTAAATTTAGTCAAGGTGCAAAATTACACCCGCCTTATGGGCCTATGACATCTAAAATGATTAAGCTTATGAAAAAAATAATATAGGTTACCAGTAACTTATGAAAACATATGATTATATAATAGTCGGAGCAGGTTCAGCGGGATGCGTTTTAGCTCATAGATTGACTGAAGACCCTAATGTATCTGTTTGTCTACTGGAGGCGGGGGGTACTCATAAACACTGGAGTGTTTGGGTGCCAGCTGCGACTATAATTAATATGGTTACTAAAAAACGGAATTGGTCTTTTGAAACTATACCGCAGAAAGGCCTCAATGGAAGAAAAGGCTATCAGCCCCGTGGTAAAATGCTTGGAGGCTCCTCTAGTTTGAATGCTATGGTTTATAACCGTTGTCACCCAAACGATTATGATCAATGGGAAAAATTGGGCAATAAAGATTGGTCATGGAAGAATGTTCTGCCATATTTCAAAAAATCTGAGAATTATGAACCTGGTGAAAATGATCTCCATGCCCAAGGCGGATTATTAAATGTTTCAAAATTGCGTAGTCCTGGTTCAATAAATGATATATTTTTTGAAGCTGCCAAAGAAAATCAGTACAAAATATTAGAAGACTTAAACGGTGTGGTTGACGGCCCAGACTTTGAGGGTATGGGATATTACGATGTAACTCATAAAAATGGAGAACGATGGTCAACGGCTAGAGCTTTCCTAGATACCGCAATTGAGCGAAATAATTTAACAGTTATAACTCATGCCCATACCGAAAAAGTAATAATTGAAAACAAGAAGGCTAAATCAGTCAGGTTTAGTGTCAAAAATAAGGTTAATCTAATTCATGCAAATAAGGAGATAATCTTATCCGCAGGTGCTTTTGGGTCACCGCAGATATTATTATTGTCAGGAATTGGTTCAATAGAAAAACTTAAGCCTCATGGAATAGGCTTAGTTCATGAACTACCAGGTGTTGGAGAGAATTTACAAGATCATATTGATTATGTGATGGGATATAATTCAAATGTCAAAGATAATATAGGTTTCTCTATTATGGGAACTTTTCGTTTGATTGGTGAGATCTATAAATATGTAACTAAGCGGAGAGGTATGATAACGACTAATTATGCAGAAAGTGGTGGATATTTCTATACTGACAAGTCAGAGCCTTCGCCAGATATAAAACTGACCTTTGTTCGCTCTGCTGTTGATGATCATGGACGTAAATTACATTTAGGGCATGGTTATAGCTGCCACACTACAGTCTTAAGGCCAAAAAGTAGAGGCTCATTGTGGTTAAATAGTCCTAATCCAATGGATCCGCCTGCTATTGACCCTGCTTTTTTGGAGGATGATAGAGATATGGAGACACTATTTAGGGGTGTCAAAAAAACTCAAAGTATATTAAAGTCTCCAGCATTTGACTGTGTACGCGGTAAACCATTTTATGCATCTGACTCTGATGATGATGCAGTATTAAAAAAAGATATCAGAGATAGATCTGATACTGAATACCATCCAGTGGGTACATGTAAGATGGGTCATGACGATATGTCAGTTGTTGATGATAGACTAAAGGTACATGGAATAATGAATTTAAGAGTTGTCGATGCATCTATTATGCCAAATCTTGTTTCAGGAAATACTAATGCACCTACTATTATGATAGGCGAAAAAGCTGCAGATATGATCAAACAAGATAATCAATAAACTTTGATACACCTGTTAGGTATTTTTGAATCATTTTTTAAAATAAATCCATAAAGGTATCCATATAAAACTTAGAGTTACTATACCTTTTAAAGACTGATAACTAACCCAAGCCCAGAATAACTCTTTTTTATGAGATTTGATATAAGATATAGCTCTTAAAGGATTGTAGTTACTTATTTTTTTAAAATTTAACATTTATGAACTATTATGCAGTATTGATAGGTATTTTTAAATAATGCTTACCATTATTCTCTGCTTTGGGTAGTTTTCCAGCTCTCATGTTTATTTGAATAGATGGTAACAATAACTTTGGTGTTTTTAATGTCTTATCACGCATTGTTCGCATTTCTATAAAGGATTGTCTTTCTACACTGCTGTTTAAATGAATATTTTTTTCTTTTTGTTCATCAACTGTGGTTTCCCATTTGTAATAATTGCGGTTTTTCGTTCTGTAATCGTGACAATGGAACAATCGGGTCTTTCCAGGTAGTTGATAGATTTTTTGCACTGAGTCATAAAGGCTTCCTGCATCACCACCTGGAAAATCACACCTTGCTGAACCGTAATCAGGCATGAATAATGTATCTCCAATAAATAATGCATCTGATATATGATAGGCAACACAAGCGGGTGTGTGACCAGGTACGCTTATAACGGTTACACTCAAAGTACCAATTTGAAATTTTTCGCCATCATTAAATAACTTATCAAACTGGCTTCCATTTCTTTTGAATTCTTTATTTTCGTTATATATTTTACCAAAAGCCTTTTGTACAAGAGGAATATTGCATCCCATAGCTACTTTACCACCAAGCCTACTCTTCAGAACCCCGGCTGCTGACAAATGGTCGGCATGCGCATGAGTTTCCAGTATCCATTGTGTCTTAAGATTATTATTGTTAATATAACTTATTATTTTTTCTAGCGATTCATCTGATGTGTATGCTGAATAAATATCAAACCCTAGTACTGAGTCTATTATTGCACATGATAAGCTTTTTGGGTCTGAGACGACATAGCTTACTGTATTTGTACACTCATCAAAAAATGCTTCTATAATAGGTTTACTCAAAGATTTAATCCCTCGTAAAAATTTTCTTTAAAATAAGATAACTAAAATATCATATTTAGTATATTTAAATATTAGTTATCTTTTATGAAAAATTCTATTTTGCTTTATTATGGTTTATGAATCTAGTAAACCGCAAGATAACATTTTAGTTAAGACCTAAAAATTAGGACAATTGAATGCAGTATTTAAAAAATATTTATTTTTATCTCTTTTTAATACTATTTTCTTCTGGAGTAAACGCCAAGGACCTAGCTCAAGTTCCTCAGAGTGAAATACTGGACTTTTACTCAATAGTATCTGAAGTATCGCCGGCAAGAATTTCAAAGGATATAAATAAACTTGCAAACTTTGGGACGCGGCACACTTTGTCCGATAAGTTATCAAATCAACGAGGGATTGGTGCGGCAACTCGTTGGATATATAATGAATTCCAAAAGATTTCAGATCTATGTAATGGCTGTATTGAGGTTATGTATGTCTCTGATACTGTATCAGGTGAGAGCCGTGTTCCCCATCCAACAGAAATTGTGAATGTAATAGCTATTCAACGAGGTTCAGAGAGGCCAAATGATTTTGTAATGATGTCAGGTGATATAGACAGTAGGGTATCTGACCCTATGAATAGCATATCAGATAGCCCTGGTGCAAATGATAATGCTTCGGGAATGGCAGGTGTTTTGGAGGCGGCACGTGTGCTATCTAGCAGAGAATACGCAAGTTCAATAATATATGCAGGTTTATCTGGCGAAGAGCAGGGCCTTTTTGGAGGGCAAATTTTTGCAAAGCATGCAATCAAACATGGATGGGATATTAAAGCAGTATTGAATAATGATATGATCTCTAATATTGAGGGAATAAATGGAGTAATAAATAATTCTTCTGTCCGAATTTTTTCGGAGGGCACACGTGCTAATGAAACAAAAGAAGAGGCCCTAATAAGACGTTTTACTGGAGGCGAAGTTGATAGCCCCTCAAGAAATTTAGCGCGTTTTATAAAAAAATTAGGAAACCAATATATTGTTAATTTAGATATTAAGCTCATTTACAGGTTAGATCGATATGGTCGAGGAGGGCATCACCGTCCATTTAATGAATTTGGTATACCCGGTGTTCGAATAATGGAAACTAATGAACATTATGACAGACAGCATCAGGACGTAAGGTCGGAAAGGGGTCAGTTTTTTGGTGATACTATGATTGGAGTAGATTCAGAATATGCCGCTAAATTAACTTCATTAAATTTAATAACTTTAGCACAGATAGCTGGAGCCCCAGCATTTCCAACATCTGTGGAGCTTTCAGGTGCCGTTAAAGCTTCAGCAAAACTAGTATGGGAAAATCAGAACTCTAGTTCAAATCTTATGGGTTATAAAGTATATTGGCGTGAGACTTCTGAGGCTGAATGGACTAATTCTAGGTTTGTGGGGGATGTAGATGAATGGGAGTTTAAAAACCTAGTAATTGATAATTATTTTTTCGGTGTATCCTCAATTTCAAAAGACGGATATGAAACTCCTGTGGTATTTCCTGGTGCTGCTGGAAGATTCTAGTTTAATTCTTAACTAAATTTATAATAATGATTAAGTTCTATCGAGTAGTAAAAGTATAACATTAAATGCAAAAAAACTATAATTTTACAGTCAGTGTGGCTCCAATGATGGATTGGACTGATAGGCATTGTAGGTGGTTTCATAGAAAGCTATCTAAAAATATTTTACTTTATACGGAAATGGTTGTTGCTGAAGCAATTATTTATGGGGATAAAGATTTTTTAATATCCTATAACACTGAGGAGCATCCAGTCGCATTACAGCTTGGCGGAAGTAACCCACAAAAACTTTCAAGAGCTGCTAAGATTGGCGAGCAATTTGGGTATGATGAGATTAATATAAATATTGGTTGTCCATCTGACAGGGTGCAATCTGGAAGATTTGGCGCGTGTCTTATGAGAGAGCCTGAATTAGTAGCGGATTGCTATGCTGCTATCAAAAATACTGTAGATATACCTGTTACTGTTAAATGCCGACTTGGAGTAGATCAACAAAATGTATCTGAAACATTACCTCATTTTATTGAGACAGTATCCAGATCGGGTTGCGAACATTTTATTATACATGCCAGAAAAGCTTGGCTTAATGGTTTATCACCCAAAGAAAATCGTTCAATACCCCCTTTGCAATATTCAATGGTACATGAAATAAAAAAACAATTTTCAAATTTAGAAATTATATTAAATGGAGGTTTGAAGAATATATTAGACGCTAAAAATAATTCAATTGGGTTAGATGGCGTAATGTTTGGAAGAGCTGCATATCAGAACCCTTGGTTTTTAACTAAAGTTGATAAAAGTTTTTACGAAGAGCCAGTATTCACTGAAGGTCGTGATGACTTAGTTGAAGATTTAATTAGGTATGCCGAGTTAAAGCAAGACAGTGATAGATCTACAAAATCTCTTATTCGCCATATTATGGGTTTGTATGCTGGACAAATAGGAGCGCGGGCTTGGCGTAGGGCATTGAGTGAAGGAATATCTAATGGTCTAAAGCCATCCAAAATTATTAAAAAAGCGGCAGAAGAAGTTGATAAGACTAAAAACATTCTCAAAGTAAATTATGATGCCTGAGTATTTTTTATTAGTTTTGATTTTACTATCTGTGGGAGTTTTAGCGGGATTTAGTGCTGGCTTGTTTGGAGTAGGTGGTGGAGCCGTAATGGTTCCAGCTTTGTATTATGCTTTTAATGTTATCGGTGTTTCTGATGAATTAGTCATGCATTGTGCAGTCGCAACATCATCAGCTATAATAATCTTCAATAGTTTAAGGGCTGTCAAAAGTCATAATAAATTGGGTGCAATTGATTGGGAGCTATTATGGCCTGACTCAATTTTATCCTCTTATGTTTTTTGGATTGTAATAGGTTCATTCTTTGCAGCAAGTTTCTTGGCTTCAATTATGTCTGCTCAATTCTTGATAATTTTATTTGCAATGGTGATGATACTAGTTTCATTGCATTTTATTTTTGGAAATAATAACTTAGAAATCCGTTCTTCTATTCCTACTGGTTTAGCTACCCCAATTATTGGTTCATTGGTTGGTGCTTTGTCCTCATTAATGGGAATTGGGGGAGGGTCTATAACCGTTCCTTTAATGAATATGTGCAGAATACCAATGAATAGAGCGGTGGCTACAGCCTCAGGTTTTGGATTTGCTATTTCTTTACCCGCCACAATAGGTTTTATTATATCTGGGTGGGGTATTGATGGCCGGCCCTCTTTCTCACTAGGGTATGTAAATGTTGTAGCATTAGTCTGCATTTTGAGCTCTGCTTTTTTTGTAATTCCTTATGGAGCAAAAATTGCGCAAATCTTACCTCAGAAACGATTAAAACTGCTATTTGGTTTGTGCTTACTTGCAGTAGCTTTAAACATGGCAAAGAATTCACTGTATTGAGTATTAGTTAAATTTTATTGCTATTTAATTGATACCTAAACGTATGTATACTGCCGAAAATTATATTAACACTTTGTGTATTGAAGTATTAGAGCCAAATTATGAAAAATGACCAACCTTTTGATGATATTATTGGATTAATAAATTCTGTACCAAGCCTAGATAATGTAGCATTTGAAGAAATTTATCAAGTTGCAGAAAAATATGATTTAAAAACTTATTTAGGTAACAAAAATACAGATATTTTAAAAGTATTAGCCGCTGTGCAGGGCCATATTCCTGCGATTAAAAGACCTCTAATTTCTATTTTTGCGGGAACTCATGGTGTTGCAGAAAGAATTTTAAATGGGAATATTTCTCACATCGCAAAAGATAAATTAAAGGCTGTTACCGATGGCAGCTCTGGTGTGCGAGGCATCGCAAAATCACTACAGGCAGCCTTCAAAGTTTATGAATTAGGAGTAGAATATCCATCTACTGACTTCGCGAAAGCGCCTTCGTTATCGGAAAAGGACTGTGCGGCCGCTATAGCTTTTGGTATGGAGGTTGTAGCTGAGGGTGCTGATATCATAGCGATAGGGTGTGTAGGGCTTGAAACAAATACAGCGGCTAAAGCAATTGCTGCCAGCTTATATGAAGAAAGTCCTGTTTATTACTTCAAGGACCTCCGCAAGGAAAATAGTTCACGCTTAGAGGTATTAGAAAAGGGGCTATTATTGCATAAAAATTTTATGAACTCGCCTTTAGATATTCTTAGGTGCTTTGGGGGCCGCGATATAGCTGGAATGCTCGGAGCCATAATTGCAGCAAGGCATCAATGTATACCTGTGATATTAGACGGTTTTTCTGTTTGTATAGCTGCTGCCATTCTGCACAGCATTAACAAAGAGTCCATTTCTCACTGTATTGCTGGGCATGTAACAACTGAACGGGGACATAAAGCTCTACTAGAGAAGATTAGTTTAATTCCAATTCATGATATGGGTATTGGAATTGGAGATGGATCTGGAGCTGCTTTTGCACTAAATACGATGAGGCTTAATTGCGAAGCCCTATCAACAATTATTGAAAAATAATATTACGGATTACTATATGTCTATTTTTTCAAATCCAGAATTTGACAATCATGAAAGTGTTTATGCTTTTACAGATCCTAAAAGTTTGATGCGTTGTTTTATTGCTGTTCACAATACTAAAATGGGTCCTGCAAGTGGAGGTACTCGTTTTTGGAACTATGCCGATGATGAAGAAGCCCTAAGTGACGCGTTGAGGCTTTCTAAAGCGATGAGCTATAAGAATGCCCTAGCGGGAATACCTTTGGGGGGTGGAAAGGGGGTTATAATTAAGCCTAAAGAACCATTTGACAGAAAAAATTTATTCACCGCCTACGGTAAAGCAATAGATAAAGTTGGAGGTAAATACATAACGGCAGAGGATGTCGGCGTAAGTCCAGATGATATGGCGACAATAAAGACTGAGACTGATTTTGTAGCTGGGTTAGAAGTTGGAATTTCTGCCTCAGGTGACCCATCGCCACATACAGCCGATGGTATTCTACGTGGAATGGAAGAAGCTGTTAAATATAAACTTGGTGTGGAGGGTTTGGGAGGAATTACTGTAGCTATTCAAGGTTTGGGTCATGTGGGATATGATCTAGCTAGGCGATTGCATCGTGTTGGCGCACATTTAATAGTATCAGACATCAATAAATGTTTAACTAAAAAAGCAGAGCAAGAACTAGATGCTACTGTTGTTTCTATAAATGAAATTCATGCCCAAGAAGCTGATATTTTTTCTCCTTGTGCACTGGGTGGGTCTATTAACCCCGATACACTACCTGACATTGAAGCTTATATTATTGCAGGTGCAGCTAATAATCAGCTTTCAGATAGTTCAATTGGAATAAAACTGCTCAAGAAAAATATATTACATTGCCCCGATTACATAATAAATGCAGGTGGAATAATTAATGTAGCCTCAGAGATTTCCGGACACTATGATCGATCTTGGGTGAGCGATAAAATAGATAATATTCGAAGAAATTTAAAAGAAGTGTTTAAACAGTCAGAATTATCAAAAACTCCAACTAATGAAGTTGCTGATAATATGGCTAGGAAGCTTTTGGGAAGATAAAGTAATTGTTACAAATTGTATCAACTCGTGAGAATTGAGATACATTTTATATGTTAGAGTTATATTTACTAATTAATGCAATATAATCTAAAAGATAATAAAGCGGGAAAAAATATAGGCAAGATTAATGAATCAACCTACCCCAACAAATCGCGGTAAGTCCATACGACATGGTGATTTTGATACACTTTGTGATGCACTGGATTATGCTGCTTTATGCGAAACTGGTCTCAATTTTTTTGACGGTCGAGCAAGGCTTAAAGAATCACTTACATATAAAAACTTAAGAATAAAGTCGCAAGCTCTTGCAAAACGTTTAGTTCCATTTGCGGCTAAGAACTCCAGAATAGGTCTTGCTGCAGTGACAACACCGGAATTTGCTATCATTTTCATGGCCTGTCAATATGCTGGTCTTGTGCCTGCCCCATTGCCACTTCCTGTAACTTTGGGAGGTAGAAATTCATATGAAAGGCAACTTCAAAGATTAGCAGATACAGGCGATTTTCATGCTCTTTTCTGTCCTGAGTCTATGCAACAGATTATGGGGTCTGCATTAAATGATAAAGCCATTCCAGTAATGTCATTCGAAGATTTAGAAAAACTCCCTGATGGAAATGAATTAAGACCGTTTGATAAAGATGATTTGTGTTACATTCAATATTCGTCAGGTTCCTCGAGTTCACCTAAAGGAATAATAGGCACTCAGGCTTCCGTCTCTGCTAATTGTCATGCAATTACAAAATTTGGTATGGAAATGGATGATAATGATAGAGGGACAAGCTGGCTACCTCTTTATCATGATATGGGATTGATTGGATTTATGCTCGCCCCAATAATGAGTCAGATGACTGTAGACTATATTGACCCTCAAGATTTCACACGTAGGCCTATTACTTGGTTGCAGTTAATTAATGACCATAAGAGCACTTTTTCTTTTTCACCCACATTTGGCTATGAATTATGTGTTCGTCGCTGGAGAAATGATAGAAATCTAGACCTCTCTAGTTGGAAGGCAGCTGGCATAGGAGGGGACATGGTGCGACCTGAGCCATTGACTGAATTTTCAACTTTATTTTCGAAGATGGGTTTTTCTGAAGGTACTTTTAAGCCTAGTTATGGTTTGGCAGAGACTACACTTGCCGCAACTTTTTCACCTCCGGGGCAAGGGTTATTAAAGCATACTATTGATATGGAAAGATATGAGCGCACCTCAGAAGCTATCGAAGCAAATGAGATTACTAATATTGAACATAAAAGAACTTTTGTAGCATGTGGACTTGTCCTTCCAGGTCATGAAATCGAAATTAGAGACTTTGATGGTAATGTTCTAGATGGGAATAAGGTAGGAAAAATTTGCTTAAGAGGACCAAGTGTTTCACCCGGATATTTTCGTAACACTCAAGCAACCGAAGCAAGTTTTTCATCAGATGGTTGGCTGGATACAGGAGATTTAGGTTATTGGCTTGATAATCAATTAGTCGTTACTGGAAGGTTTAAAGATCTTATACTTTGGCATGGTAGAAACATTTGGCCACAGGATATAGAATGGGCAGCACAAGCAGCAGCTCCTCATCGTATTGGCAGGGCCTGCTCTTTTGCGATGGGCGGTGTCGGTGATCAGAAAGAAATTATGCTTTTATTGGAATGTAGAACTAGAGATCAAAAGCTACTTGATGAAATATACAGTTCAGTCATGACCGCTATAAGATTGGAAGTGGGCGTTCCAGTGCGATTGCAGTTAGTCCCTAAAAGCACCATGGTTATAACATCTTCTGGAAAGTTATCACGTGCACGTGTAAAAGCGAAGTTCCTTAATGGTGAAATAATTGATATTCAAGCTGATAGTCCGGTATCTATTATCGGAAATGAGACTGCTTTATAAGATGTCAAAACCTTTAATAGCAATAACTGGTGGTTCGGGTTTCATCGGTAAGCATATGATATCGGCTCTATTAAGCAGTGGATATAAAGTTAAGGCACTTGTAAGAAAAAAAATAAAATTAGTGCATTTAAAGCACCCTAACTTAGAAATACTAGAAGGCTCTCTAGATGATAATGGGGTAGCATTAGTTAAGGGTTCAGATATTCTCTTATCATTTGCAGGTGCAGTAAAGGGTCGAAACTTTTCTGAATTGATGGAAATAAATTGTCATTTTAACAGTAATTTAGCTAGAATTGCAAATGAACAGGGTGTGACTAGATTAGTATTATTATCATCGCAAGTTGCGTCTCAGCCTCATCTTTCAAGTTACGCTCTTTCAAAGTTTCATGGTGAAAATGCGGTAAAAGAAAATTTTACAAATAATATTGCTATAATTCGTGCACCTGCTGTTTTTGGACCAGGTGATAAAGCTACTAAGCCATTTTTTGATTTTATAGAAAAAGGTATATTGCCAGTTGCAGGTGGTAAGGATTGGCGTAATCGTAAAACTGCAATGGTTTATGTATCTGACTTAGTAAACGATATAATAGAGAATGCTTTAACTGGTAATTATGATGATAAGGTAATTACTCCATCCTCTATAGGGGGCGTTTCTTGGGAAAGTTTTGCAAATTACTCAAAATTAGCATTAGGAAAAAAAATTAAAATTTTACCAATTCCACTACCTATATTATATGNTTTTGCTGCTATGAATTCACTTAGCTTGCGCTTGTTTGGAATTGGCCATTTGTCTATAGGCAAATTANGAGAATTCCTTTATGTAGATTGGTCAAGTAAGGATTTTATTAAAAACTCAACACCGTTTACTGAAGCGTTACGTATTACNTCTAATTACTACAAGAAAGAAAAAAATGTCTAAGCCAACACGTAAAGAAATTCATAATAAAATTTGTGAACTACTAAAGCCATATAATCCAAAAAATCATCCAATTAAAGAAAGCAGTGGGATAATGACAGACTTAGAAGTAGATTCTGTAGCTGTTTTTGATCTAGTGATGGGGCTTGAGGACTTCTATGATATATCTATACCTATGGAATTAATCTCTGACATAAGAACTGTTGGTGAGTTATCAATCGCAGTAAAAGAACTAATTGAATAATAGGTTTAAAAATGAGTAACGTCTTGAACTATGCTGCATCATCGATTTTTGATAAATACGCGATCTTACAATCACGCGTAGATTTAATGATGAAGATCGGCAAGGATGCTTTGGGTTTGAAATTTGATGATATTGTAAGTGCAACCAAAGGAAAAATCGATGGTCGAGAAATATTGTTGGCGGGTACAAATAATTATCTTGGTTTAACTTTTGATGATGACTGCATGAAAGCTGCAAAGAATGCGGTTGATAAGCATGGTACCGGAACGACAGGTTCTCGTGTAGCTAACGGAAGTTATAACGAACATATCCAGCTTGAAAAAGCATTAGCTGAGCACTTGAAAATGGAAAGTTGCGTGGTTTTCACAACGGGTTATCAGACAAATCTAGCTGCTATATCGGGTTTAGCGGGTGATAATGATGTAATATTTATGGATGCAGATGCTCATGCCTGCGTAATTGATGGTACAAGACTTACCTCTTCTTCTACCATACGGTTTAGACATAATAATCCAGAAGACTTGGATAAGAGACTTAAGCGTCAGGGAGACATCTCTGATGGGCATGCTTTGGTTGTGATTGAGGGTATGTATTCAATGTTTGGAGACATAGCTCCTGTCGATGAATTTGTAGACGTGACTCACAGACACGGTGGTTATTTATATATAGATGAAGCACACTCCTATGGTGTTTTTGGCCCCACGGGGTGTGGCATTGCTGAAGAACAGGGTGTTTTAGATAAAATAGATTTTATTTCTGGTACATTTTCTAAATCACTTGCTTCGGTTGGAGGCTTTTGTGCCTCAAGACATAAAGAGTTTGAGATACTTAGGAAGGTAATGAGACCATACATGTTTACTGCCTCTGCCACACCTTCAAATATTTGTGCGGCATTAATGGCAGTAGAAAAGGTAAAAGAGGGACATCATTTAAGAAAAAATTTAAAGACCCGTTCCTTACAGTTGCACTCTGGACTTAGTGAAATGGGCTACGATATATGCGCTGATGCTAGTCCAGTTATTGCTGTACGGAGGCCTAATGAAGCAGTTGCTGCCATGGAATGGAATTGGCTTATTGAAAATGGTGTGTATGTAAATTTAGCTGTACCGCCAGGTACTCCACAGAGCTCAAGTTTACTACGAATTAGTTTGTCAGCTGCCCACACTGAAATGGATATTAATACAATACTCAAAGCTTTCTCTAATTTAAAATCAAATCAACAGGAGTTAATGGCGAGAATGTCCGCTCGTTTAGCAAAGTAATAATTATTCATAAAAAACCCCGCATTAGGCGGGGTTAATTGTGTTTATTATTTCAGATTTCTATTCAGATGTTTCTGTTTTTTCTTCTGATAAACTTTCGGGTGCAATGAACTCTTCAGGAGCATCACCCTCAAACATTGAAACTGCATTTGCTGCTCTCTCATCATTCGCTTCTTTTGCATCTGTTGCTTCTTCAGCGGCTTGAGTGGCAATAACATCTTCGCCTTTTTCTTGACGTACAGCTTCATCTTCTGTTCGAGCAACATTGACTTTAATTGATACGGTAACCTCAGGGTGCAAGCGAATTTTCACTTCATGTACGCCAAGTGCCTTGATGGGTTCCTCAAGAATTACCATATTTCTTTTAACTTCTTTGTTATTTAAAAGTTCAGCAATATCCCTTGCAGATACCGAACCATAAAGTTGTCCAGTATCACCAGCTTTTCTTATGCAAACGATTGAATGTCCTTCAACAGCTTTACCTGAGGCATCAGCTTTTTCTCTGTTTTCTGCATTTCTTGCTTCTAGGTACTCACGTTCGGCTTCAAATCGCGCTAGGTTAGACTTAGTAGCTCTTAAAGCCTTATCGTGTGGTAATAAGTAGTTTCTTGCAAAACCTGGTTTAACATTCACTACATCGCCCATGTCACCAAGTTTTTCTATGCGTTCTAATAATATAATTTCCATTACACGCTCCTATTTAACTTCGTAGGGCAATAAACCCAAATAACGAGCACGCTTTATAGCTTTGGCAAGTTCACGTTGTTTTTTATGGGTGACTGCAGTGATACGTGATGGAGCTATTTTGCCCTTTTCAGACATATAACGCAGTAACATTTTGGGATCTTTATAATCTATTTTTAGTCCGTTTTCTCCTGAGAATGGACACACTTTACGTCTACGACTAAATGATGTTCTTGAAGGCAGGTTCTCTATTTTTATGGAATCTCTTTTTGACATTAGTCTACTCCTTACTTTCGCGACGTTTACGTTCTTCGCGCTTTTTTAGGATTGGTGATGGCTCTTCCAGAAACTCATCAACACGTATGGACAGGTATCGCAGTATGTCCTCATTAATTCTATGTTGCCGTTCGATTTCATGGATAGTTTCGGGTAGTGCGTTTATTTTAAGAAGACTATAGTGAGCTTTCCTATTTTTTTTCATTCGGTAGGCTAAATTCCGTAAGCCCCAATATTCAGCCCCTTCAACGGAACCTCCCATATTTTCAATTTTAGTTGCAAGATTTTGAACAAACTCTTCAACTTGTGTAGTGGAAATATCTGGGCGTGTGATAACCACATGCTCGTAAAGAGACATAATAAATTCCTTCATTTTTAAGGATATGGCGTTTAGTCAGTGAAGGCCGACTAGAACGATGGCTCTAAAAGTATGCTTCAACCCCATGTTAAAATTTTACAGTTAGACCATATCCGTTTGGCGGGCTTATATATAAATAGCATAGAGGTGCAAGTGGTTTTTATATATTAACCTTGGTATATAGTATATTATGCATTTTCTGTTGGTTTAGGTGCGGGCAAGCCTTTTCCCCCTTTTCTGCCTTCGATCTTTAATTTTTCAGGAGGAATAACTTTAAATGATAAATTCTCTTTTTTATTATCTATACCTATTTTTACTAATCCACCATTCTTAAGTTTTCCAAATAAGATTTCATCTGCAAGGGGTTTTTTAATAAATTCCTGTATAGTCCTACCTAGGGGTCTTGCGCCATAACGTTTATCATACCCTTTGTTTGCCAACCAAAGGTTAGCCGCTTTAGTTACCTCAAACTCGATTTTTCTATCGGCGAGCTGTGCTTCAAGCTGAATTATGAATTTATCAACTACCTTGGCAATATCTGAGGGTGTGAGCGCATCAAAAGATATAATAGCATCCAAGCGATTACGAAACTCTGGAGAAAACCGTTTTTTTATAGCAATATTTTGCTCATCGCTCTTATAGCCTCTGCCAAAACCAATTTCAGCTTTACTCGCATCAGCAGCGCCAGCATTTGTTGTCATTATTATTATAACATTTCTGAAATCAACTTTACGGCCATTAGAATCTGTAAGAAACCCGTTGTCCATTACCTGTAACAAAATATTATATATGTCTGGGTGTGCTTTTTCAATTTCATCAAGCAATAGTATACTGTGAGGATTTTGATTTACAGCATCAGTTAGTAGTCCTCCTTGGTCATAACCTACATAACCTGGAGGGGCGCCAATAAGTCTACTAACAGTATGTCTTTCCATGTATTCAGACATGTCAAATCTTAATAACTCAAGTCCTTGAGTCATTGCTAATTGATTAGCAACTTCAGTTTTTCCGACACCAGTAGGCCCGGCAAAAAGATAGGACCCAATGGGTTTGTTTGCTTCTCTCAACCCTGCGCGTGCTAGTTTAACAGCGGAGCTAACTTGTTCAATCGCCTTGTCTTGACCAAAGATAACGCGCTTGAGATCTATTGGTAAAGATTTAAGGGCTTTTTCATCATCACGTGATATAGATTTTGGAGGAATACGGGCTATTTTAGCAACAACTGACTCAATTTCTTTAGTGTCAATTTTTCTTTTTCTGTTTTTTTCTTCAACAAGTTTGGTTCTTGCGCCAGCCTCATCAATAATGTCGATAGCCTTATCGGGTAATTTTCTATCAGTTATATGACGAACTGAAAGGTCAACCGAAGCTTTTATTGCTGCATTAGTATACTTAATATCATGAAAACTTTCAAAATAAGGCTTTAACCCCATTAGTATCTTAACTGCATCATCAGAGGAAGGCTCGGTTACATCGATTTTAAGAAAGCGTCGTGATAGTGCCCTGTCTTTTTCAAAGTGTTGTTTGTACTCTTTGTAAGTTGTGGATCCCATGCAACGTAATTTTCCAGACTGTAGGGCAGGTTTAAGAAGGTTGGATGCATCCATTGCTCCACCACTAGTGGCACCCGCACCTATAATTGTGTGTATTTCATCAATAAATAAAACTGCATCATCAATTTCCTGAAGCCTTTTCATGACTAGCTTCAGTCGTTCTTCAAAGTCACCTCGGTATCTTGTTCCAGCTAGCAATGCGCCCATATCGAGTGAGTAAATAGTAGCATTTTTTAGTATGACTGGAACTTTATTGTTCACTATTCTTCTTGCTATTCCTTCTGCAATTGCTGTTTTGCCTACTCCTGGGTCGCCCACCAAGAGAGGATTATTTTTTCTTCTGCGTGAAAGAACCATTATGCATCTTTCAACTTCATCATCTCTCCCTATTAGTGGATCGATTTCACCATCAGCTGCCTTTTGATTTAGATTAACTGTGTATTCTTGAAGTGGATCTTTTTGTTTTGTTTCATTCTCTCCTATATCCTCACTTCCTGAGGTTGATTTTTTAGGTATTGAGTCACCAGATTTTGATATCCCGTGACTTATGTAATTGACTACATCATAGCGTGTCATATCCCTTTCTTGAAGAAAGTAGACTGCATGGCTTTCCCTTTCGGCAAATAGTGCTACTAAAGCATTTGCGCCTGTTACTTCTTCGCGGCCTGATGACTGAACGTGAATAACTGCTCGTTGTATTACTCTGTGAAAGCCTGCTGTAGGTCTTGATTCTTCAAAATCCTCGATACGTAGAGAAGACAAATCATTATCAAGATAATTTTTGACATCAGCCCTAAGGGGTTCAATATCAACGTCACAAGCGTTAATTACAGAAACTGCGTCTTTGTCCTCTAGAAGCGCAAGTAGTAGATGCTCTAAAGTAGCAAGCTCGTGTTTTCTTTCCGTTGCAAGGGTTAGTGCCCGGTGAATAGTCTCTTCCAATATTGAGGAAAATGAAGCCATATTATAACCTTGTTACCTTTTCTTATGTTTATTTATGCTTTTTCAAGCCTGCATTGTAATGGATGCTGATCTCTTTTTGCTGCATCCATTACTTGTGCGACCTTAGTTTCAGCTATCTCATAAGTGTATACGCCACATGTTCCTATACCGTTTTGATGTACGTTAAGCATAATTTGGGTGGCCTCTTCTTGAGTTTTAAAAAAAATACCCACTAGCACCGAAACAACAAATTCCATTGGAGTATAATCATCATTGAGAATTAACACTCTAAACATAGATGGTTTTTTAGTTTTAGGACGTAACTTGGTGGTAACACCTTGTTCAGGGGTTTGATCTTTGTTAGCATCTTGATTGCTTAGGACTATGTTCTTCGGTTTAATCATATTATTAATTTAGTAACAAAGATGGTGAATTAAAAGGCCAAGATGGTCACATTAAGAATATAATTGATGGAATTTTTAATAATGTTGTTAATATTTATAACTAAATTAATAATGATTCATATTATTATTGGTTAATTATTACTGCTATGAAATTTATAAATTGGTTAAGCGAATGGATAATGATTCTCAAGTTAACATAAAAAAAGAAAAACCTTTTTGGCGTGTAAAAAAAATGCAAGACATGAATGAACAAGAATGGGAGAGTCTTTGCGATAATTGCGGTAAATGCTGTTGCATTAGATTAGAGGATGACGATACGGGTGAGATATACATTACCGATGTGGTATGTAAGCTTTTTGATTCCGAATCTTGTAAGTGCACATCTTATATAAACCGTAGCAAAAAAGTACCTGATTGCGTAACATTAACAAAAGATAACATTGATAAACTTCATTGGATGCCAAAAACATGTGCTTACCGATTAATTTCCGAAGGAAAAGAACTTCCTCATTACCATCACCTTGTGAGCGGATCTTCTTCAACTATTCACGATGAAGGAATGAGTGTAAAAAATGCAGTAATCAGTGAAACTCTAGTTCCTGAAGATGAACAAATAAAAAGAATTGTAATTTGGCCTGGGGAGCCTTCTGTTTAATATAAACTTTTAAAATTAATAAGTTTATTTTTTAATAAATAATAAGGCATAAAACGCCGCATTGAAAAGCCTGTAAATTTGATTGTAAATATTGTAATTTAGTAATTGCATTCGTTGCGTCTCCTGACTAGGTTCCGCAAAAAATTAGCTGTTAATTTATTTTTTTTACAGCGTGTAAATATAAAGAGGGCATTGATGTCTGAGTTTTTATTGGAATACTTACCAGTAGTTATTTTACTAAGTATAGCCACAGTTTTTTCTTTAGCTTTATTGCTAGCTCCGGCTGTCATAGCTCCAAAGCAACCAGATACTGAAAAATTATCTACATATGAATGTGGTTTTAATGCTTTTGATGATAGTCGAATGAAGTTTGATGTTCGCTTTTATCTGGTTGCTATACTCTTTATCATATTTGATATAGAGGTCGCTTTTCTTTTTCCTTATGCTGTAACTCTTGATCAGGTAGGTTTTTGGGGATGGGTCGTTGTGATGATTTTTTTAGCCGAGCTTGCTGTGGGTCTTGCATACGCATGGAAGCTAGGTGCGTTGGATTGGGAGTAAATCCGTGAATAATTCATTCAAATCTTCAAATGCATCGGCCTTAGACAAGGGTACTCCCGCCTATGATCCAAAAAAGCATGATCCTTTTTTTGATGGGATGAGTAATCAATTAGCCGATAGAGGATTTGTTACTGCTGCATCAGATGATTTAATTACATGGGCAAGAACAGGATCTTTGATGTGGATGACCTTTGGATTAGCTTGCTGTGCTGTTGAAATGATGCAGGCATCAATGCCTAGATATGACCTGGAAAGGTTTGGTTTTGCCCCGCGTGCATCGCCCAGGCAGTCGGATGTAATGATAGTTGCCGGAACCCTAACCAATAAAATGGCTCCAGCGCTAAGAAAAGTTTACGACCAGATGCCAAACCCCAGATATGTTATTTCTATGGGATCATGCGCTAATGGTGGGGGTTATTATCATTATTCTTATGCGGTAGTTCGCGGATGTGATCGAATAGTTCCAGTTGATATCTACGTTCCAGGCTGCCCACCTACTGCAGAAGCACTAGTTTACGGTATACTTCAGTTGCAAAAGAAAATTCGCCGCGAAGGAAATATCGAGAGATAATAAATGGAAGATTTAAAAGAACATATAGCGACGCATCTTGGTGAATCAGTCAATTCATTGAATATTATAAATGAAGAGCTTGTCATTGTGGCTCGACGAGCAGAAATACATAACATCATATTATTTTTAAAAGATGATCCATTGTGTAAATTTTCAACTCTAATAGATCTTTGTGGAGTGGATTACCCCGGAAGGGAAAGAAGGTTTGAGGTGGTTTATCATTTACTCTCCATGTCTCATAATACCCGAGTACGCATAAAAGTTAGAACGAACGAAATTGTGCCTTTGCACAGTATTTCCTATATTTTCCCAAATGCTAATTGGTACGAGCGCGAAGCCTTTGATATGTTTGGAATATTGTTTGACGAACACCCTGATTTAAGAAGGCTTCTCACTGATTACGGTTTCGAGGGGCACCCATTGAGAAAAGATTTTCCTTTGTCAGGATTTGTTGAAGTTAGATATGATGAAGAAAGAAAAGCCGTTATTTATGAAGATGTTGATCTACCTCAAGAATATAGAAGTTTTGACTTTACAAGTCCTTGGGAAGGAACTGAATATTTTCCTAACCAAATCTTAGCTAATGAGAAGGATTAATTTCTGTGTTTTCATCTTGCCTTGAATATTCTTATAAATGCTTTGTATTGGATCTAAAATGTCAATATTATCTTTTGGAAATTGAATGATGAGTACAACAGAAGCTATATTAGAGGGTGATGATCGCAACTTTACTATCAATTTTGGTCCTCAACATCCTGCAGCGCATGGGGTTTTACGTCTTGTTCTGGAGTTAGAGGGAGAGGTTATTGAACGGGTAGATCCTCATATTGGCCTGTTACACCGTGGTACGGAGAAGCTAATTGAACATAAAACTTACTTACAGGCTCTACCATATTTTGATCGATTGGACTATGTCGCACCCATGAATCAAGAGCATGCATTTTGTATGGCTATTGAAAAGTTAATGAATATTGATGTTCCGAGGCGCGCAAAATTCATTAGGGTTATATATTCTGAGATTGGTAGGGTTTTGTCCCATATGTTAAATATTACAACTCAAGCAATGGATGTTGGAGCCCTCACACCGCCTGTTTGGGGGTTTGAAGAACGAGAAAAATTAATGGTTTTTTATGAGCGTGCTTGTGGGTCCAGGATGCATGCTATGTATTTCAGACCGGGTGGAGTTCATCAAGATCTGCCTCAAAAGCTCCTAGAAGACATATCGTTGTGGTGTAAACAATTTCCTAAAAAGCTAAATGATATAGAGACATTGCTAACAGGCAATAGAATATTTAAGCAGCGCAATGTAGATATTGGTGTTGTATCTAAGCAGGATGCTTATGATTGGGGTTTTTCTGGTGTTATGATTCGTGGGTCTGGTATTCCTTGGGATTTACGTAGAAACCAACCTTATGAAATATATTCAGAGTTAGAGTTTAAGATACCTTTGGGTAAAAATGGCGACTGCTATGATCGTTATTTGTGCAGGGTTGAAGAAATGCATGAGTCTGTAAAGATTATTCGTCAGTGTTTAGATATTATGCCTGAGGGTCCTGTAATGTCGGAAAACAATAAAGTAACACCGCCACGAAGATCAGAAATGAAGCAGAGTATGGAGGCACTAATTCATCATTTTAAGCTCTATACTGAGGGGTTTCGAGTACCAGAAGGGGAGGTATACTCTTGTGTTGAGGCGCCCAAAGGTGAATTTGGGGTATATTTGGTTTCAGATGGATCAAATAAACCTTATAGGTGTCATATACGTGCTCCTGGTTTCCCGCATTTGGCTGCTATGGACTATCTCAACAAGGGACATATGTTGGCAGATGTTTCTGCAATACTGGGTTCTCTTGATATAGTTTTTGGGGAGATTGATAGATGAGTGCTAGGCGCCTATCCATTAGCCAGCCTGCTAATTTTGTGCTATCTGAACGTGCTAATAAAGAAATAAATAAGTGGATTAAAAAGTATCCTAAGGATCGAAAGCGATCTGCTTTAATACCAGCCCTTTGGATAGCTCAAAAAGATGCAGGAGGTTGGTTACCTGAATTAGCTCTCCGTGCCATTGGTGATATGTTGGAAATGGCCTATATTCGTGTTTATGAGGTTGCAACTTTCTACACAATGTTTAATTTAAAGCCAGTTGGTGTTCATTATATCCAAATGTGTGGAACAACCCCATGTTGGCTTAGGGGTTCAGATGGTCTTAAGGATCTACTTACCCGAAAGATAGGAGAGCAAAATACTTTGTCTGTTGACGGTAAGCTCTCATGGCTAGAGGTTGAGTGTCTGGGCTCATGCTCGAACGCACCTATGGTTCAAATATCTAATTCTGAAAGCGATCATTATTATGAGGATTTATCTCCTGAAAATTTAGAAAATATTCTTGATGAATTGGTTGCCGGTAAAAAACCCTCGCAGGGCCCTAAGAACGGTAGGTTTAGTTCAGAGCCACTAGGTGGATCAATTGTATTAACTGAAGAATTATACAATAAAAACAGTATATTAAAGAAATTACCTAATGCAGAAAAATCGGCTAAAGTTAATTATTACGAATGGGATCCAAAGGCTAAAAGAGCAACGCGTAAGGGTTGGATCGATCCAAAAAGAAAAGCTAACTCTGATCCAAAAAAGCGAAGTGGAAATCTTGGTCGAGACCTAACAGCAGGTTTAGTTGACAAGGATCCTGCCATTGCCAGACCTAAACGATCCATGAGTGTTAATGGCAAGAAAGCTGGTAAATAATGGTTGAGCTCCTTCAAGATAAAGATAGAATTTTTCAGAACCTTTATGGATTTAATGATTGGGGGCTTGATTCTGCCCGTGATCGCGGAGCTTGGCTGGGTACATCTGCAATTTTAGCTCAGGGTAGAGATTGGATTATTGATCAAGTCAAATCTTCTGGCCTCAGAGGTCGTGGCGGAGCTGGCTTTCCAACNGGCTTAAAGTGGTCATTCATGCCAAAAGAGGTAGGAAATCGTCCACATTATNTAGTTGTTAANGCAGATGAGTCTGAGCCTGGTTCTTGTAAGGATCGAGATATTCTCAGGCATGAGCCGCATTTGTTGATCGAGGGCTGCTTGGTTGCTGCATATGCAATGCAAGCACATGCATGCTATATTTATGTAAGAGGCGAATATATCCAAGAACGAAATAGACTTGATGAAGCTATCAAGCAGGCTTATGCAGCTGGTTTGGTAGGAAAGAATGCATGCGGTTCTGGTTGGGATTTTGATATTTATATGCATCATGGGGCTGGAGCATATATTTGCGGAGAAGAAACAGCACTTTTAGAGTCTTTAGAAGGCAAGAAAGGTCAGCCTCGCCTTAAACCGCCATTTCCAGCTGGTGCGGGATTATATGGATGCCCCACCACAGTCAATAATGTTGAATCAATTTCTGTAGTACCAACTATATTGCGTAGAGGTGTTGATTGGTGGACTCAGTTTGGACGAGAAAATAATAAAGGAACCAAAGTTTTTTCAATTTCTGGACATGTTAATAACCCATGCAATATTGAAGAAGCCTTATCTATACCTATGCGAACATTGTTAGAAACATATGCTGGGGGTGTTCGAGGTGGATGGGATAACCTCAAGTGTGTTATACCTGGCGGATCTTCAGTTCCCTTATTACCTAAAGAAATATGCGATACAGTTTTAATGGATTTTGATGCTCTTCGTGAAAATCAATCTGGATTGGGAACAGCTGCTGTAATTGTGATGGATAAGTCAACAGATGTTATAAAAGCCATAGCGCGTTTAAGTTACTTTTATAAGCATGAGAGTTGTGGTCAATGTACACCTTGTAGGGAAGGTACTGGCTGGATGTGGAGGGTTATGGAACGTATGGTGAAGGGCGAAGCTGATACTTCTGAAATAGATATGCTTTTATCAGTATCGAAGCAAGTTGAAGGACATACTATTTGTGCTTTAGGGGATGCAGCTGCTTGGCCAATTCAGGGACTTATTAGGCATTTTCGGCATGAAATTGAAGATCGTATCGATAATTACAGGGCTAATAAGCCCGTATTTGTTCAGGCTGCAGAGTAAGATATGTCTAATTTACGTAAAATAAACATTGATGGAACTGAGTATGAGGTTCCGGGTGAATATACTTTAATGCAAGCCTGTGAAGAGGCTGCAGGTGCAGAAATACCTCGCTTTTGTTATCATGAGAGACTTAGTGTAGCTGGAAATTGCCGAATGTGTCTGGTTGAGTGGGTGGGGGCGCCAAAACCACAGGCTTCATGTGCTCTTACTGTTAACGACCTAAGGCCGAATCGGGATGGTACTCCGGCGAATATACGGACTAACTCTGAAATAGTAAAAAAAGCTCGCGAGGGTGTGATGGAGTTTTTATTGATTAATCATCCATTAGATTGCCCTATTTGCGATCAAGGTGGAGAGTGCGACCTTCAAGATCAGGCGATGGCGTATGGACGAGATTCAGCTCGTTTTGATGAAAATAAGAGAGCTGTTGACGATAAAAATATGGGTCCTTTGGTTAACACTATAATGAACCGCTGCATTCAATGTACGCGTTGTGTAAGGTTTATTACTGAAGTTGCTGGCGTAGAAGAAATTGGATTAGCTTCAAGAGGTGAAGATGCTGAAATAACTACATATTTAGAGAAATCACTATCATCTGAGCTCTCAGGAAATGTAATTGATCTATGCCCAGTTGGTGCCTTAACTTCAAAACCATATGCTTTCAATGCCAGGCCGTGGGAGCTTGATAGTGTAGAGTCTATAGATTTAATGGATGCTGTCGGCTCAAACATTCGTATAGATAGCCGTGCAGGGGCTGTTTTAAGAATTATGCCAATAAATAATGATGCTATCAATGAAGAATGGATAACGGATAAAGCTCGATTTAATTGGGATGGATTATCTCGTCAGCGTCTTGATAAGCCATATGTCAGAGTAGGTGGAAAGCTTCGTGTTGCTGAGTGGGATGAAGCGTTAAATTTAGCTGCAGAAAAACTCTCTGGTGACCCTAGCAAAATTGCAGCCATAGCTGGTGATCTATGTGATGCTGAATCCATGAAGGCACTGATGGACTTAATGAATAGTTTGGGTGTGAAAAATATAGATTGCAGGCAAGATGGAATGACCATTGGCACTGACCATAGAGAAACGTATCTTTTTAATTCTACCATAAATGGAATAGAAGAATCAGATGCAATTTTAATAATCGGGGCTAATCCTAGGCTTGAAGCTTCTCTAGTAAATACGCGTATAAGAAAGTCTTGGCTAGCAGGAAAAACAAGTATTGCCCTTATAGGAGAAAACTCAGATTTAACATATGATTTCGAGCATTTAGGAACAAAACCGTCTGATATACTAAAAATAGTTAAAGGAAGGAGTGGATTTTCTAAAAAATTTAAAGAGGCCAAGAAACCTTCAATTATAGTTGGAACAGGAGTATTAAACCGCAAAGATACTTTCAAAATATTAAGTTATATCAATAGTTTAAAATTAAAGTCTAACTTAATTACTGATGAATGGAACGGTTATAATATTCTTCATTCAGTGGCTTCACGTGTTGCTGGATTAGATATGGGTTTCCTTCCTGTTGATGGAGGTTTAGATACTAGAAAAATAATAGAAAACTCCAAAAAAGGTAAGATTGAAACAATATTTTTACTTGGAGCAGATGAGCTTGATATGTCTAACTAAAGTCTTCATTTATAATCTATCAGGGAAGTCACGGCGATGCTGGAGCTCATGCTGCAGATGTTATACTTCCTGGTGCTTCATATGCTGAAAAAACTGGTATTTATGTGAACTTAGAAGGCAGAGTACAAATCGGAATACCTGCTATTAATCCCAAAGGACAGGCTAAAGAGGATTGGTCTATAATTAGGGCTTTGTCAGGTCACCTAGGCAAAGCTTTGCCCTATGACAATCTGGATGCCTTGAGATCTAAGCTTTTTGAGGATCATTCTTCATTCGCTGGAATCGGTTATATTGAGAAAGCAACTAACTCAAATAATTTCGATATCTTGCCTCAATCTGAAAAAAATACCTATGAGGATGCGCCATTTGTAAATCCTATTTGTGATTTTTATATGACAAATGTAATATTACGAGCTTCAAATATCATGGCTGATTGTTCGTCTCTCATTGATAATGTAGGTATTACTGAGGCAGTTAAATAATGATTATGTCATTAATACTTATTTGGTCTGACCTATCACCAATGATGTGGTTTGGTTTAAAGATTGCTCAAATTATTGCTTTTGTTCTAATTTTATCAGTAATATTAGCATTTTTAATTTTAATGGATCGTAAAGTTTGGGCTGCAGTTCAGATGCGTCGGGGACCAAATGTGGTTGGCCCATTTGGTTTATTGCAATCTTTTGCTGATTTATTAAAATTTGTTTTTAAAGAAATTATAATTCCTGCTGGATCCGATAAGTCTCTATTTATCTTAGCACCATTGATTACATTGGTAATGGCATTTTTAGCTTGGGCTGTTGTACCCATTGCACCAGGGTGGGTGATGTCAGATATAAATGTAGGTATTCTTTATGTTTTGGCAATATCTTCACTAGGTGTTTATGGTATTATAATAGGGGGGTGGGCGTCAAACTCCAAATACCCTTTCATGGGCGCTTTGCGATCTACGGCTCAGATGATTTCTTATGAAGTTTCTATAGGTTTCATAATACTTACTGTAGTTTTTCTTGCGGGATCAATGAATCTAAGCGATATAGTTAACTCTCAAGCTGGTGGATTTTATAATTGGAATATGTTCCGTTTTAATCCTTTTAATACATATGGATGGTGGAATTTATTACTATTTCCTATCATGTTTTACATGTCGATACTTTTTTTCATATCAGCATTAGCGGAAACAAACAGGCCTCCATTTGATTTACCAGAGGCTGAATCTGAATTAGTTGCAGGATTTATGGTAGAATATTCATCTACTCCTTATCTACTATTTATGTTTGGTGAGTATCTGAACATGACACTAATGTGTGCCATGTTCACTATTTTATTTTTAGGAGGCTGGAGTGCACCTGTTGAGATAGGAATTCAATTTATCCCACCTGTGATATGGTTTATGGGTAAATGTCTATTCATGTTTTTTATTTTTGCAATGGTAAAGGCTATAGTTCCTCGATATCGATATGATCAACTTATGCGTATAGGCTGGAAGGTCTTTTTGCCAGTTTCATTAATGTCGGTAGTTGTTGTATCAACAATAGTTGTTTTTGTGGGTGGTGCAAATTAATGTATGATAGATTAAAGTTTGTGATCAGGGGTGCTCTTTTATTAGATTTTATTTCTTCTTTTTGGCTAGCGCTAAAATATTTTTTTAGACCTAAGGTTACTATTAATTATCCATTCGAAAAAGGTCCTATTTCTCCACGATTTAGAGGTGAACACGCATTACGTCGTTATCCATCTGGTGAAGAAAGGTGTATTGCCTGTAAACTGTGTGAAGCCATTTGTCCTGCACAAGCTATCACTATAGAAGCAGAGCCGCGTGAGGATGGTTCAAGAAGAACAACTCGTTATGATATTGATATGGTTAAGTGTATTTATTGTGGACTATGCCAAGAAGCTTGTCCTGTTGATGCCATAGTTGAAGGTCCAAACTATGAGTTCGCTACAGAAACACGAGAAGAACTTTATTATGATAAAGAAAAATTACTAGCGAATGGTGATAGGTGGGAAACAGAAATTGCCAGAAATTTACGATTAGATGCCCCTTACCGCTGATAGATTTTTATAAAGGAAAACAAACGTGTTAATAGCTATATCATTTTATTCATTAGCATTCGTATCCGTTGCAGCTGCCTTCATGGTAGTTGCATCTAAAAATCCTGTTCATTCAGTTTTGTACCTTATTCTAACTTTTTTTAGTGCTGCTGGTTTATTTATTTTGATGGGTGCTGAGTTTTTAGCATTATTAATAATTATGGTTTATGTGGGAGCTGTAGCTGTATTATTTTTGTTTGTAGTAATGATGCTTGATGTTGACTTTGTAGAGTTAAAACAGGGTTTTCTTAGTTATCTACCAGTGGGAGCGCTGGTGGCAATAATTTTACTTTTAGAAATGTTAATGGTTGGTGCTGCATATTTTGCGGGAGAAACAAAAACTGTAGTTGTAAGAGATAATGGTGTTTCTAACCTGGAGGCCTTTGGTCAGGTTCTCTATACAGATTATGCAGGAGTTTTTGAAGCTGCAGGATTTGTTCTTTTAGTAGCTATGATTGGAGCAATTGTTTTAACACTCCGAAAAAGGGAAGGGGTTAGAAAACAAATACCATCGGAACAGATTGCGCGTACAAAAGAAAAAGGACTTAAGATGGTTGATATTAAACCAGGTGTAGGTATTGAATAATGGTTATTGGTCTTTCTCATTATTTGGCTGTAGCAGCAATTCTTTTCACAATCGGTGTTTTCGGGATATTTGTTAACCGTAAAAATGTTATAATAATACTCATGTGTGTTGAACTCATTTTATTGGCAGTTAATATAAACTTTGTATCTTTTTCTACACATATGGCAGAATCTTCTGGTAGCAACCCAATGGCGGGTCAAGTTTTTGCACTCTTCATTTTAACAGTAGCTGCAGCTGAGGCTGCCGTTGGTCTAGCAATTTTGGTTGTATATTTCCGAAATAGGGGAAATATCAATGTTGAAAATATTGATTTGATGAAGGGATAGAGTTTTGCTTTATCATATAATTATATTTGCACCTTTAATTGGTGCATTGATAGCTGGATTAGCTGGTACTAAATTTGGGCGTAACATAATTAATGAGAAATTATGTATGCTTTTGACTACCAGTTTTTTATTTACATCCGCTATACTCTCATGGGTGTCACTTGTAAAAGTAGGCATAAATCATGAAGCTGTAGATATTAGAGTTTTACGTTGGATGGATGTAGGCAGTTTGAAGGCAGACTGGGCATTTAAGATTGATACTCTTACAGCAGTTATGCTTGTGGTTGTGAATTCAGTATCAGCATTAGTACATTTATATAGTTGGGGTTATATGAGTGATGATGATTATAAGCCACGCTTTTTTTCATATTTATCATTGTTTACATTTTTTATGTTGATGCTTGTAACTTCTAATAACTTTATCCAACTTTTCTTTGGTTGGGAGGGTGTTGGCTTAGCCTCTTATTTATTAATTGGATATTACTTCAAAAAAGATACTGCTAACGCTGCTTCTATAAAAGCTTTTGTGACTAATAGAGTGGGTGATGTTGGTCTTGCATTGGGCGTTATGACAGTTTTTTTAGTTTTTGGTTCAGTAAATTTTGATATTGTATTTAGCTCTATACTTGAGAATAGTGATCGGAAACTTTCATTTTTATCATTTGAGCTTGATGCACTGGAGTTAATTGCTGCCTTACTATTTATTGGTGCTATGGGTAAATCAGCGCAATTTATCTTACATGTTTGGCTACCTGATGCTATGGAAGGGCCAACTCCTGTTTCTGCATTAATACATGCTGCTACAATGGTGACAGCAGGAGTATTTTTGATTTGCCGTGCATCAGCTATATATGATGCTGCTCCAATAACATCTGGCTTCATTACTGCGATTGGAGCTTTCACTGCTTTTTTTGCTGCGAGTGTAGCATTAGTTCAAAATGACATAAAAAGAGTTATTGCTTACTCGACTTGCTCTCAATTGGGTTATATGTTTTTCGCTGCTGGTGTAGGGGCTTACAATGCAGCAATGTTTCACTTGTTTACTCATGCGTTCTTTAAGGCCTTACTCTTTCTATGCGCGGGTTCAGTTATTCATGCCATGCACCATGAACAAGACATGAGGAAAATGGGAGGTATTTGGAAAAAGGTTCCTGTAACTTACATAGCTATGATAATCGGTACTTTAGCTATTACAGGTATAGGTATTCCAGGTACTAAAATTGGATTTGCAGGATTTTTCTCAAAAGATGCAATTATTGAAGCTGCCTACTCAGCTGGAGCGATAGGTGCTAGTGATTCAGCTACTTTTGCATTTTGGATAGGTATTGTGGCTGCGCTCATGACAGCCTTCTATAGCTGGAGACTTATATTTATGACCTTTAATGGAAATTATAGGGGGGATCAGGAAATCTACGCTCATGCTCATGAAAGTCCTTTAAATATGTTAGTTCCGTTGGGCTTATTATCTTTAGGCGCAGTAATGGCAGGTGTTCTATTTTATTCAAAATTTATAGGTAATTATGGTGATTTTTGGAATGGTTCATTGATAATAAATAATCCAGACCATCATGTTAAAATAGCTTCAGAAAATTTATATGCAGCTGTAGAGATTTCAGCACTAAATGGAATTGAAGATAACAAACATAGCGGTCTATTCGGGTGGCTTTTTAATTTAGTTCATGGTTATCCCTTCTGGGTATTGTTAATGCCACTTTTGGTATCTATTTCAGGATTCTCATTAGCATATTTAATGTATATGCGCGGTGAGGGTGCGTCAAAACATATACGTAACATAGAAGATAATGGTGGTTCACCTCTATATAACTTCCTCCTCAATAAATGGTATATTGATGAAATCTATGAAATGACTATCGTAAAATGGGTTAAAAAAATAGGAGATATATTCTGGAAGATTGGGGATCAAAAAATAATTGATGGTTTTGGACCTGATGGAATTTCGTCGGCAATTTCTCGTATTTCAAAACGTCTTTCAAAATTACATACCGGTTATTTGTACCATTATGCTTTTGTTATGCTTTTGGGCGTTGCACTAATTATAATTTTGGTATTTCGTACGGTAGGGAGTTAGTAATATGTTTGAAAACTACCCGATACTTAGTTTAATAACTTTTATCCCTTTGGCCGGTGCTTTTTTATTAATATTCATGACTCGTGTTTCAAATGCAGATGCACAAGAACAACTGTCTAAAAATGCCCCTCGTGTCGCTTTAGTTATTTCTAGTGCTGTGTTCTTTCTTGCACTGATGCTAACTTTTGATTTTGATAGCTCTAAGTCAGGATTTCAATTTGTAGAAACAACAAAATGGTTGGGCGGAGGTATTGATTTTAGGCTTGGTGTTGATGGTATCTCAATATTATTTGTACTGCTTACAACCTTCCTAACCCCCCTTTGTATACTTGCTAGTGAAAGGTCAGTAAAATCACGAATGTTAGAGTTTATGGTGGCTTTTTTAATTTTAGAGACTTTAATGATTGGTACTTTTGTTGCATTAGATTTAATTCTTTTTTATCTTTTCTTTGAAGCTGTTCTTATTCCTATGTTTATAATCATTGGTGTTTGGGGAGGAAAAAATAGAGTTTATGCAAGTTATAAATTTTTCCTATATACACTTTTAGGCTCAGTTTTAATGCTTGCAGCAATCATGTGGATTTATAGCTTCAGTATGGTTAACTTAGGTGATGCTACAACAAATATAGAAGTATTAATTAACGAGTTAAGAATTCCAAAAGAAACACAAAAATGGTTGTGGTTAGCATTTTTTGCTTCTTTTGCTGTTAAAATGCCTATGTGGCCTGTTCATACCTGGCTTCCAGATGCTCACGTAGAAGCGCCAACGGCTGGCTCTGTTATACTTGCAGGCGTATTGTTGAAATTAGGGGGATATGGCTTCTTAAGGTTTTCATTGACACTATTTCCTAATGCCTCGTTAGAGTTTGCGCCATTAATTTTTTGGATGTCAGTAATAGCAATCATATACACCTCACTTATTGCTTACAGACAAAACGATATTAAAAAGCTGATAGCTTATTCATCTGTTGCTCATATGGGCTTTGTCACAATGGGTATATTCACATTTAATACTCAGGGACTACAAGGCGGAATTTATCAAATGTTATCACATGGTATCATTTCGGGTGCGTTATTTTTCTGTGTTGGTGTAATATATGATAGAATGCATACTCGAGAAATCTCTTTTTATGGAGGTTTAGTGAAAAGAATGCCTGTATATGCAGCCTTTTTTATGCTTTTCACAATGGCTAATGTAGGGTTACCCGGAACCTCAGGGTTTGTTGGGGAGATACTCACAATGATTGGTGCCTATCAAGTGAGTCCATGGATTGCTTTAGGTGCAGCAATGGGAATGATTTTTTCTGCTGTTTATGCATTACACTTATATAGAGAGGTAATTTTTGGAGAACAAATAAACCCTAATCTTGATAGTATTAAAGATATGAATACAAGAGAGTTAATAATACTAACTCCCTTGGCATTACTAACTATATTATTTGGTATTTATCCATCACTTATAACAGATATAACGGCAGTTTCTGTTGAAAATTTAATTAATAATTTTAACGCTGCTATTTTGTTAACTGGAAACTAAAGTTATGTTTCAAACAATTTCATTATTCGCACCTCAGCTGGTACTGGCTTTTTTTGCATCTCAATTATTGTCTACTGGAGCTTTCGCTAAGAGAGATATATCTATAGGTGTACGTAATTTTTCTATTTTTGTCCTATTAATCTACTCGGTAATAGGTTTTATTCTAGGTAAACCGACTGGAACAGCCTTCAAAGGCGCTCTAGTGATTGATGACTTTAGCCATTATATGAATCTTATAATTGGTTTGTCGGCGGCAGCAACTTTAGCATTATCTAAAAGCTTTTTTCAAATTGAAAAACTTGACCGTTTTGAGTTTTCCATCTTAGTTCTTTATTGCACTCTTGGTATGAGTATTATGGTATCTGCTAATACTCTACTGGCACTATATATTGGTATAGAAATGCAGTCATTAGCACTATACATTATGGCTGCTTTTAATCGTGATAGCCTAAGGGCGTCCGAAGCTGGTTTGAAATATTTTGTTTTAGGAGCTCTTTCTTCAGGACTTCTCCTATATGGCGCTTCATTAATATACGGTTTTACTGGTTCTATTGAATTTACGCAAATTTCTGAGGCCATTTCTTATGGAGCATCTCCAGGAATTATAGCAGGTATGGTTTTCTTACTTTGTGGCCTTGCATTCAAAATTTCGGCTGCGCCTTTTCATATGTGGACACCTGATGTTTATGAGGGTGCTCCAACACCAGTTACAGCTTTTTTTGCGTCAGTGCCAAAATTTGCTGCAATGGCATTAATCGCTCGCCTTTTAGTTGGCCCATTTGAAACTATAGTTAGCCAATGGCAGCAAGTTATTGTAATATTTGCTATTTTATCAATGTTTATTGGTGCTATTGGAGCGTTAGTTCAGGTAAACATTAAACGACTTATGGCCTATTCATCTATAGCTAATATGGGATTTGCTCTTGTTGCTCTATCGGCTGGAAATGAGTCTGGTGTAAAAGGTATGCTGATATTTATGAGTATATATGTTATATCTATTATTGGAATATTCGCGTGTATACTGCAAATGCGAATTCGCGATGGTATGGTTGAAAATATAAATGATCTAGCCGGTCTATCTAAGTCAAATAGAAGCTTAGCTTTGGTTCTTACAGTCTTTATGTTTTCTATTATGGGTATACCGCCATTATTAGGCTTTTTTGGTAAGTTTTTTGCTTTTGTACCAGCGATAGAGGCAGGAATGGTTTGGTTGGTTGTTTTGGCCCTTATAGCTTCGGTAATTGGTGCGTTTTATTATTTGCGTTTAGTGAAAATAATATGGGGAGATGAGAGTTCACATGAGTTTGTGGAGGCTCCTAAAACTTTACGTACTATAGCGTTAATGTCTTCTTTATTAGTCTTCCCAATTTTGATACTTCCATTAATCTCAATACCAACACAAAGTTTAATATCGAGGGCTGCAAGCAGTTTATTTTAATGTGAAAGTTATCCTACTAGAAAGCGTTGATTCAACTAACGCTCATGCAAAAATTCTTTTAGCGAGTGAGCAGCTACCTTTTTGGATTTTAGCTGAAAGACAGTCTAAGGGTAGAGGTCGTTATCAAAGAAAGTGGATCAGTAATTCTGGTAATTTATTTTGCTCTGGCGTTTATCCGATAGTTCATGATTTAACACATGCATCAAATTTGAGTTTTGTAGCAGCTATAGCAGTGGCTGAAACTTTAGCAGAATTTGTATCTCCAGAGTTAATTAAGATTAAATGGCCTAATGATATTCTGTTAAACGGAAAAAAAGTTTCCGGAATATTATTAGAAACATTTAGTCATAAAAATAATAATTTTGTAATCATTGGTATAGGGATAAACTTGTTACATCATCCTAAAGACAGCCTATATCCGGCAACGAATTTATTAGAACATGCTAATAATAATTCTCTTGACCAATCTCCCTCAATAATTCTTGATGTCTTAATTGATAAATTTGAAGCTTTAAATGAAACCTATACTACAAAAGGCTTTGCGCCGATAAGAGAACGCTGGCATCGATTATGTTATAATATACCTGGAGAAGTAGATGTTAATCTATTAACCGAGAAATTCTCTGGAATGGCCACAGGAATTGATTTAAATGGGTCATTGCTTGTTAGATTATCAAATGGCACCATGCGCAATATAAGCGCTGGGGATGTTTTTTTTGGTAGTGATAATGTTTAAGGACAAATTGATATGTTACTTGTAATTGACGTTGGAAATACAAACACTCTTTTTGCAATACATGATGGTGACAAGTGGCTGGTTGAGTGGCGTATTGCTACTGATGCGTCACGCACTGCTGATGAATATGCAGTATGGTTTTATCAATTAATGAGCATGCAAAAAATTAAAATTAATGATATTGATGCTTGCGTTATCTCAACAGTCGTTCCTCAGTCACTTTTCAATATGCGAAATCTTGCCAGACGCCACTTAAATGTTGAGCCTATTGTTGTCGGAGATGACGGAGTTGATGTTGGTGTTGGTATTGAAATTGATAATCCAAAAGAGGTTGGTTCTGATAGATTGGTTACAGCTTTAGGAGCTTTACAAAAATATGAAGGTAATCTTTTAATAGTTGATAGTGGGACAGCAACTACTTTTGACATTGTTTCAAAAGATAATTTTTTCGAAGGAGGAATTATTGCTCCCGGAATTAACCTATCAGTCCGCGCGTTGCATGAAGCATCAGCGCAATTACCCAGAATTGCTATATTAAAACCTAATCGTGTAGTTGGAAAAAATACAGTTGAAGCCATGCAGTCGGGTATTTTTTTTGGATATATTAGCTTGATTGATGGATTGATAAATAAAATTTTAAGTGAGGATGGGCGTAAATTTACTGTTATAGGCACGGGTGGCGTAGCCTCTTTATTTCAAGGTGAATCACAATTGATTCAACATTATGACTCAAATTTGACTATCGATGGCCTGTTGAAAATATGGCGTTTAAATAAGTAATTTAGTTATGGTGAATAGTGCAAAAAATGAATTAATATTTTTACCCCTTGGTGGCTGTGGTGAAATCGGAATGAATCTAAATCTTTATGGATTTGGGCCTAAGAGTAACCGGAAATGGATAATAGTTGATATAGGAGTTACTTTTGGTTCTATTGATACACCCGGTGTAGAAATTATTATGCCGAATATTGACTTTATTTTATCAATTAAAAGTAATTTATTGGGTATTATATTAACACATGCACATGAAGATCATATGGGCGCTCTTGCGCGCTTGTGGCCTCAATTGCAATGTCCAGTCTATGCAACTCCATTTACTATGTATCTTGTTAGAGATAGGTTATCTGAATTTAATTTGTTAGATTTGGTTGAACTAAATACAATTGAATTAAAAAGTAAATTCAACTTGGGTCCATTCGACTTTGAATTCATAAATATGACACACTCAATAGCTGAGCCAAATGCATTATCCATAAAAACAGAATTAGGAACGATATTGCATACTGGTGATTGGAAAATAGATGAATCCCCACAAATAGGCGAAGCTATAGATTCAGAATCTTTAAGACACTTAGGTGACTCAGGTGTTCTTGCTATGGTTTGCGACAGCACGAATGTATTTAATGAAGGTTACTCTGGGAGTGAACAGAATGTACGTGATGAATTGATAAAATTAGTAGGTGAGTATCCAGATGTTGGGATTTCAATTGCATCTTTTGCTTCAAATATTGCTAGACTAGAATCTGTAATGTTAGCTGCTAAAGTAAATGGCCGGTCAGTATGTTTGGTTGGCCGTTCTATGAAAAGAATGGCAGGCGCAGCAAAAAGCATTGGTTTGCTATCTAATGTTGATCAGTTCATCACAGAGGAAGAGGCTAATGCTATTCCTGCATCACATGTTTTATATTTGTGCACAGGTAGTCAGGGTGAACCTCGTGCTGCGCTTTCTAGAATTGCCACCAATGAGCATAGGAATGTAAAGTTTAATAAAGGTGATGTCGTTATATTCTCTTCAAAAGTTATTCCTGGAAATGAAATGGGTATTTATGCCTTACAAAATAACCTAGCTGACCAAGGTGTGGAAATTATAACTGAAAAAATGAGGAATATTCATGTTTCTGGACATCCTTGCCGTGAAGAACTAAAAAAAATGTATGAGTGGGTAAGACCGATGATTTCAATTCCTGTACATGGTGAAAGAAGGCATTTAATTGAGCACTCTAAATTATCTAAGCTTTTGGGAGTAAATCACTCCGTGGCGCCAAAAAATGGTGAAATGTATAAAATCACTCAAAATGGAGTTGAAGTGATAGATGTTGTTACTTCTGGACGGCTTCATCAGGATGGTTCATTTATAGTATCTGACGGTGATGCGGGCTTAAGGCTAAGAAAGAAAATCGCATATTCAGGCCATATAAGTGTTGGTATAGTTTATAACAAAAATGGGGAAATTTTATCCGGACCTGAGCCACGTGCAATAGGAATAGCTACAGGGCATAATGGATGTTTAGTAGAGACTTTAATGGATGGAATTTCTGAATTAGCTGAATTAACTTTTAATAATTTAAGCCCCAAAACTATAAATGATGAGGATTTAGTGGAAGAGAGATTGGTTTCTAAAATAAAAAAATATGTTAAAGAGCAAACTGGCAAGCGTACTCAAGTCGAAGTTATTGTGCATAAGGTAGGGTGATTATGTCAAAGAGTTTTCTAGGTCCCTTAAACCATGTTGGTGTAGCTGTTCCTGATATTCACATAGCTATAGGTTTCTATAAAAAAGTGTTAGAGGTTAAGGATATTACAGATCCAGTTGATTTGCCATCGCAAGGTGTAACATACTCGTTTGTAAATTTGCCTTCTGGCCAAGTTGAATTAATTCAACCATATGGTAAAAACTCACCAATTTTAAAATTCTTGAATAAAAACCCTAAGGGAGGACAGCATCATATATGTTTCGAAGTAGTGGATATATTTAAGGCCAGTGAAGAAATGAAAAAAAAGGGGATGAGAGTTCTGAATGAGCCCCGTATTGGTGCACATGGTACTTTAGTTGTTTTCTTGCATCCCGGAGATTCAGGCGGTGTTCTCATAGAGTTAATGGAAACTCCTTTAAAGACTTTTTAGGTCGTAATTATGTCTATATTTGGATTATTTGTTGTTTATATTCTTATTTGGTGGGTAACACTTTTTGCTGTTCTGCCTTTTGGTGTGGTTGGGCAAAACGAGAAAGGTGAATTTGTAAAAGGATCAGATCCTGGCGCCCCCACTGAAAGTAAGATTAAAAAGAAAGTTATCATTACAACGGTAATTGCCACAGTTATATGGATTGCGGTAAGCCTTATTATAGCCAATGATTTGTTAAGTTGGGATGTTATAGCTGATTTTTTAAATATTGATAAATTAACTGAAAGTTAGAAACTATCTAATTTGCCTGTTATTTAAATGAATTCAATATTTGGTTCTTACCTAAAAAATAATTTTAATAATATTTCGAATTCAATGGTTTTATTGATTTACGCTAGTATAACTACTTTTTAACTGATTAATAATTATGGATTTTTATTATGCGACTATCTCGCTATTTTTTACCACTATTGAAGGAAACCCCTTCAGAAGCAACTATAGCATCACATAGATATATGCTAAGAGCTGGAATGGTGAAGCAAGATAGTGCTGGGATATATATTTGGCTACCCCTTGGATTCAAAGTTCTAAAAAAAATTGAAAATATCGTGCGTGAAGAACAGAATAAATCTGGGGCAGTAGAAATTTTGATGCCTACCATACAGTCTGCGGGCCATTGGAAGGAAACTGGTCGGTATGATGCTTACGGACCGGAAATGCTCAGAATTAAAGATAGGAGTAATAGGGAGTTACTTTACGGTCCTACTAATGAAGATATGATAACGGATATGTTTCGTACATATGTAAAGTCCTACAAAGACTTACCTCAATCTCTTTACCATATTCAATGGAAATTTCGTGATGAAAGAAGACCAAGATTTGGGGTTATGCGTGGGCGTGAATTTTTAATGAAAGATGCTTACAGCTTTGATGTTGACCTAGAGAGTGCGCGCCTGTCTTATAACAAACAATTCGTAGCCTATCTAAATACATTTGATAGACTAGGGCTACAAGCAGTTCCATTGCGAGCTGATGCTGGTCCAATTGGTGGTGATCTTTCGCATGAGTTTCTTATTTTAGCGGAAACTGGTGAGAGTAAAGTTTACTGTCATTCAGACTTGCTTGATATGAAAGCTCCAGGCTATGTTTCGGAAAAAGATTTGCAAAAAGTGGTTGATAGTAGAACATCCTTTTATGCACGTTCAGATGAAATGCATGATCAAACTAAATTTGAAAAAATACCTGAAAACAAACGAGTAGTAGCAAGGGGAATTGAAGTCGGGCATATTTTTCAATTTGGTGATAAATATTCAAAGCCTATGAATGCGAATGTACAGGGAGCCGATGGTAAAGTTAATCCTGTAATGATGGGCTCATATGGCGTTGGAGTATCTAGGTTGGTTGGTGGTATTATTGAAGCTAGCCACGATGAAGTTGGAATTATATGGCCTAAGTCAGTAACTCCATTTGGAGTTGGAATTATCAATCTAAAAGTGGGTAATGATGAAGTTGATAAAGTTTGTGAAGATCTCTATGAAAAACTTAAAAACTCTAATATTGATCCGCTTTATGATGATAAAAATGATAGGGGGGGGCAAAAATTTGCCCGGATGGACTTGATAGGTCTACCGTATCAGATAATTGTGGGCCCCAGAGGATTAGGAGGGGGTGTAGTTGAGGTTAAGGTAAGACTTTCTGGAAAGAAAATGAATTTAACTTTGGAAGAGGCTGTTAATTTTATTGTAAATGAATACACCAGCGAAACCTAAATGAATATTACTGAGGAAATAAATACCCCAATAATTCAATCTAATAGTCCTTTTGGTGCTATCGAACGAAAAATCGCATTTAGGTACCTTCGATCAAAAAAAAACCAAGGCGGTGTAGGCCTCATATCTTTAATTTCCTTTATTTGTATCATGTTAGCAATTGCAGCTATGATAATAATAATGTCAATTATGAATGGTTTCCGTGATGAAATGATTAACCTTACAATAGGATCAGAGGGGCATATGTTTGTTGCCTCATCAAATCTTGAACCAGATAAGCAGTATATCGAATTGTTAGAAAAAAATTTATCAGCTTTGCCTGGTGTTGAAGAAGCTTTTCAGTTCACTCAAAATTTTACGGGAATTCAGGCTAATAATCAGTTTGGTCTAGCAAAGGTTATAGGTATTGCACCAAATAATTTAAAAGATTTTGAGCTTGTTATGTCAAATATTATTGATGGTTCAATCGACAAGACTACCGACGGTTTTAAACAAGAGAATATTATAACAGTTGGTTCAGGGTTGGCAAATTCATTTGGCCTTGAGGTTGGTGATAGCATAGTAATATTTTCTCCGAACTCGCGACAAACTATAACTGGACCGATGCCAATTAAAAAATCCTATACTATAGGAGCAATTTTTAAATTAGGTCTATATCAGGCTGATTTATCTAATATTTATATGGATATTGACCAGGCTAGTTTGCTTTTTAATAAAGGACTTCACTCTGGGGAGATTCAGGTTCGTTTAGCGAATCCTGATATGTTAGAACAAATTCGAAGTGATATTATGAATATCGTTAATGAACCAATTTTCATTCAATCATGGAAAGATCGCAATGCTTCTACAGCTACTGCTCTGAGAACTGAACAAATAGCAATGCGTTTTATCTTTATGGTTGTTGTAGTAATTGCTGTTTTTCCAATATTAGCTTCTATGATTATGTTAGTTAAAAATAAATCAAAAGATATAGCAGTTCTGCGAACATTAGGAGTTTCAAGGGGTGCTGTCTTGAGAATATTTTTCATAACTGGCATTACAATTGGTTCTGTAGGTACTTTTTCCGGCGTTTTGTTAGGTATAGTATTTTGTTCTAATGTTGATCACATTCAATCAGCCATAGAATTTATTGCAGGAGTGGAGTTGTTTCCTGAAGACGTTTATCAGTTGTCAGGTGGAATTCCTTCCAAAGTTATTTGGGTTGAAGTTTTCGGAGTGGCATTCTGGGGATTTTTAATTTCAGCGGTTGCTACATTTTTTCCTGCGTTGACTGCGTCACGAATAGATCCAGTGGATGCGTTGCGTTATGACTAAAATGAAACCAATTTTATCAGTTCGAAACCTAAAGAAATACTATTCAATGGGCTCAAAGGTTACAAAGGTCCTGGATGGAGTTGAGATTGATATATATCCCGGTGAAGTTGTTGGGTTAGTTGGGCCTTCAGGATCAGGAAAGTCGACTCTATTGCACTCTTTAGGGCTACTTGAAAAGCCAACTTCGGGCGAAATAATCATTGATGGTATTAATTGTAAGCAACTTGGTAGTAAGAAACGAACATTAGTCCGCAGGAATAGTATTGGTGTAGTCTATCAATTTCATCACTTACTTAAGGAATTTTCGGCGCTTGATAATGTAATAATACCACAAATGATTTCTGGAAAAAGTATTGAGGAATCGAGTGTAGAAGCTATGAGATTGCTAGAAATTTTAGGTTTAAAAAATCGATTTTATCATATGCCAGGAGAGCTTTCAGGTGGAGAGCAACAACGAGTTGCCATTGCTCGTGCTATGTCAAATAAGCCCAAAATTTTACTTACTGATGAGCCTACGGGTAATCTGGATCCAGAAACTTCTCTTATTGTATTTGATAGGTTATTGGCTTTGAGTCGTAATGAAAAAATAGCTGTATTAGTTGCAACTCATAATATGAATTTAATAAATCAAATGAACAGGGTTTTAACTGTTCATCAGGGAAAGGTTATTCCATTTGTGAGTATTTAAATTTATTAAATAACTATAACTTAGCTGATGTTATTTTGAGTTTTCAAAATGTCTATAAAATATTACTCCTACAATAATAATTGTTATGCTACCTAATGCATTTAAAGGCGCGTTAGCGGCTGCCATTGCAATCATAATAAATGTTATAATTAAATAAAAAGCAGGAACAAATGGATAGCCAAAGGTTTTGTATGGACGAATTAAGTCCGGTTCTTTCCTGCGTAAAACAAATACACCAAGAATTGCTAAAAAACTATTTAATGCAAGTATCATTCCCGCAAAAATAATGATTTTTTCAAAGCTTGATGTAAAAATATATATTAATGAAATTATGGATTGGAAGTAAATTGCATTTTCTGGAATATCTGATTTATTTACTTTGGACAAAAAACTAAGAGAATTGAAGTCTTCCCCTATTGCTTGAAGAGCTCTTGGTCCAGCTATTATCATAGCGCTTACAGTTGAAATCAATAGCAAGGATAGCATCAATCCTACAATTGCAGCTCCATTTGAACCAAATATATTTACGGCAGCAATGTAACCAATTTCTGTTTTGCCTTCAAGGTCTGCTATTGGTGATGAGTATAAGAAGGCAATATTAAGTAATAAATAAAGAACCATAACAGTGGCAGTTCCGATCAAAAGAATTTTAGGTAGTTCTTTTTGAGGTCTTTCAAGCTCACTTGTTATGTAAACAGCGGCATTCCATCCTGTGTAAGCATAAGAAACATAAATTAAAGAAATTCCAAAAGCGGTACTTGTAAGTATTTTGAAATCATCTTTTTGAGGTAAAAATGAAATAGGTTGAGGTTCTGGTGTAATAGTAAAAGCACAAAGGCAGAAGCCAATTATTAGAAAAACTTTTATAGATGTAAATCCAATTTGAAATTTACCACTAATATTTTTATTTTTAACGTGAATGAGCGTTATGATAAGAACTAAAAGACATGCAATTATTTTTTTTATCCAAATGGGCTGTGAGCCAAATATAATTGCAGTACTATAATCACTAAATGCAAGTGCTACGGCAGCAATAGGTGCTGCGAAACCGATAACAGTTGATATCCAGCCTGATATAAAACCAGCGAGAGGGTGGTATATTCTACCAAGGAAATTATATTCTCCTCCTGAGCGAGGTAACGCTGAACCAAGCTCAGCATATGTTGCAGCGCCGCATAAAGCTGCAATTCCACCAACTGTCCATAGCAAAACTAAAAGAAATGTGGATTGGATGTCCATTAGTTGGAAGCCGATAGAGGTGAAAACACCTGTTCCTATCATATTTGCAATAATTACAGAGGTAGCAGCCTTTTTACTGTAGTATGTTCTCATGAGGGCACAATGCTTTGCAGATTAGCCGCTGTCTATAATTATTTATAATTGACATATCAAACAAATTTATGTAGAACAAAAGGTGAACATTAAGCTTTTTAGGATTTTACTAACACATAAATGGAGATTTTATATGAAACAATTACTATTAGATGTTACTAACGGAATAGTTATGGCTGGTTTTGTAGTTATAACTACATTATGGTTTATTGTTATTGGAGGATAGCCTCTAATAAAGAGGGAGTACTGAGTGGCAAGATCGCCGGTTTTTGTTCATCTTAGATCACGCTCTCCTTATTCGCTATTAGAAGGTGCGCTAAAGATTGAAGAGACAGCACAACTGTCTCGAAGAATGGGCATGCCTGCTCTAGCGCTTACTGATACTAATAATATGTGCGGTGCTCTTGAGTTTTCAGAAATTCTTACAAAAGAGGGAATACAACCTATTATAGGTTTAACTCTTAGTNTTGAGANTGAAAAAACAAAAAATACTGTTCATAATAATAAAGTATTGGATGGAACTTTAGTTCTCTTAGCCAAGAATGAAATTGGCTACTGTAATCTTATGAAATTGAGTAGTTCAGCTTTTCTTGATGTTGAGCCCTATGATTTACCTCATTTTAGATCATCTCAACTATCCGCTTTCTCTGATGGACTTATTGCTCTTACTGGAGGCCCAGAAGGCGTTTTAAATAAGCTTATTTGTCAAGGACAGTTAGATAAAGCTGAAGAATGGTTAGACTATTTATTGGATATATATTCTGATAACTTATACATTGAGTTGCAAAGGCACGGGTTGCATGATGAAGTAATTGCAGAAAAGCATTTGATTAATTGGGCTTACGCTAAAGGAATAAGATTAGTAGCTACAAATGAGCCTTACTTTATGAATCCTGATATTTTTGAGTCCCATGATGCTCTCTTAGCAATGCAGGAGGGTTCATATATCCTTGAGAAGGACAGAAGAAGACTGACTCGCCAGCATTACTTTAAATCTACAGAAGAAATGGTAGATTTATTTAAAGATCTACCAGAAGCAATTGAAAATACTATTAATATTTCTAAAATGTGTTTGGTTAAATCAGTTAAGCGCGATCCCATTCTTCCAAGCTTTAGTGATGGCTCTTTAAGTGAAGGTGATATCCTTGATCAACAAGCACATGAAGGTTTAAAGAGACGTTTATCTAAGATTAAATTATCAGCCCCTAAAAGGGATTACGTTAAAAGATTAGAATTTGAAATTAAAATAATTCGCCAAATGGGGTTTCCTGGTTATTTTTTAATAGTTTCTGATTTTATAAAATGGGCAAAATCTCAAGGTATACCAGTTGGACCAGGCCGTGGGTCTGGAGCTGGGTCGGTTGTTGCATGGGCTTTAACTATAACCGATTTAGATCCTCTTAAGTACGGTTTGCTTTTTGAAAGGTTTCTAAATCCTGAAAGAGTTTCTATGCCCGACTTTGATATAGATTTCTGTCAAGAACGGCGTGGGGAAGTTATCAAATACGTTCAAGAAAAGTATGGTGAAGATCAGGTGGCTCATATTATTACATTTGGAACGCTTCAGGCAAGGGCAGTTGTAAGAGATGTTGGTAGAGTTATGCAAATGCCTCTACCTCAAGTTGATCGTTTAGCTAAACTTGTGCCTTCGAACCCAGCAAATCCTGTTTCATTGAGCGAAGCGGTTAAGATGGAAAAAGGTTTACGTGATGCTAAAGCTGAAGACCCTGCAGTAAGAAAGTTACTCGATACAGCTCTGAAACTTGAGGGCTTATATCGAAACGCATCAACACATGCTGCCGGTGTTGTTATAGGTGACAGACCCCTAACTGAATTGATTCCACTTTACCGTGACCCGAGATCTGATGTTCCTGCTACCCAATTTACAATGAAGTGGGCAGAAAAAGCTGGATTGGTGAAATTTGATTTTCTGGGGTTAAAAACTCTTACTGTTATTGATAGGTGCATAAAGTACTTATCTAAACAGGGCATTCAAGTTGATTTAGAAAATATAGATACATCAAATCCCTTAGCTTATATTCCTTTATCAGAGGGCCTTTCAGCGGGTGTATTTCAGCTTGAAAGCTCTGGAATGCGCGATGTTTTAAGAAAAATGGCACCTGATAGTATAGAGGAACTGACTGCTTTAATTTCTTTATATCGGCCCGGTCCAATGAAAAATATACCTATGTATATTGATCGTAAGTATGGCAGATCTAAAATTGAATATCCACATGAAAGCTTAACAAATATTCTTGAGGAGACATATGGTGTTATAATATATCAAGAACAAGTCATGCAAATAGCTCAAGTGCTTTCTGGTTATTCTCTTGGTGAGGCAGATCTTTTAAGACGCGCAATGGGCAAAAAAGATCAAGCTGAAATGAATAGGCAAAGGTCACGTTTTGTCGAAGGAGCTGCTATTAATGGTGTTGACAAGCAACTATCGAATTCAATTTTTGATTTAGTTAACGAGTTTGCTGGTTATGGATTTAATAAGTCTCATGCTGCAGCATATGCCATGATTTCCTTTCAAACAGCTTACCTTAAAGCGCTTTATCCTACTGAATTTATTGCATCTATTATGTCATTGGACATAACTAATTTAGATAAATTAGCACAGTTTTTTCAAGAAGCTAAAAGAATGGGTATAGAAGTAGAGTTACCATGTGTGAATAGATCTAAAGCTGATTTCGATGTGAATAATGGTAAAGTATTGTATGCTTTAGGTGCATTGAAAAATGTAGGGGTTGAAGCAATGCGTCATGTGGTCGAAGTTAGAAGCGAAGGTGGAGATTTTATTGATTTATTTGATTTTGCGAGAAGAGTTGACACACGAATTGTTAATAAAAGAGCTTTTGAAAATTTAGCGCGTGGAGGAGCTTTTGACTGTTTAGAACCTAACCGCGCAAAAGCTTTTTCATCTTCAGCAATTTTACAACAAATTGGATCAAGGTCCGCCCAGGAAAAAGCTAGTGAGCAAACTAATTTATTTTCTAGTGAAGTTGATTTTATGGTTGAACCGGACTTACCAAATACAACTGCCTGGACCAGTTTAGAGCAGTTAGATAATGAGCTAAGCGCAATCGGATTTTACCTTGGAGGACATCCGTTAGATGCATTTTTACCGATTTTACGAAGAAAAAAAACTATTATGGCTATTGATTTAGAAAGTTTTTGTAGTTCTGGCGGAAGAGCAGTGCGTTTGGCTGGCGTGGTCAGGAAACGTCAAGAGCGTGTTAGTAAAAGAGGGAAAAGATTTGCATTCATAAGTATATCAGACCCTACGGGTGATTTTGAAATTTTAGTTGGTGAAGATCTTTTAGTATCGAATAGACAAATAATGGAAACTGGATCACTTTTAGAGATAACAGCCAAAGCTGAAGTAAGGGATGGAGAAGTTAGGCTTTTTGCAAATACTATAAGTCTACTTGAACTCAAAGAAGAGAAAAATTTTGCTAAAGGTTTAGAAATAAGACTTAGGTCAGCAGACTCAGATGTTCTTGATGAATTTGAAAAAGTTCTTTTATCGCTAAAAGATGCTCCATCTAAGGTTAAGGGATTCATAGATGTATTTATTCCTATTAGTAGCTCTAGAGAAGGACACTGGAGGCTCAGTGATAACTTTGGAATTGACATTGCTTTTCAGAAAGCAATTAAGGCTAATAGTTTTGTTGAACTCGTAACCGAAGTGGATTGATATTTTCAGCATGTTATAAGCTTATATTTATTTATATACTTGAAAGTTTTAAATAAATAGTGTTTGCAAGTTATAAGTAATAAAAAAGAATGGTTAAAAATTCAAAACTTTATTAAAAGATTAGCTGTAAGGCCTTTGGTATTTTGGCCTCCATTAATAATATTTTTAGCCTTAGTATTCTTAAGTATTTCCGATGAAGTTAGATTTTTAAAAATCACTACTTTTATCAATAATAAAATTTTAGACGTCTTTTCGAGTATGTTCAGTTTGGCGGCTTTCTTCTTCTTAGTTACATGCATATGGGCTGCTTTATCGCCATTAGGTAGAGTGGTTATAGGTGGTAAGGGATCAAAGCCAATATTGTCTTTTTGGAGTTGGGTTTCTATAACATTAACAACGACACTTGCTGTTGGGATTTTATTCTGGGGAACTGCAGAACCTCTATTTCATTTATATGATACAGGAATAGCTAGTGTTGTTCCTGCTTCAGACGAAGCCCTCAGGTTTTCAATGTCTTCACTTTATATGCATTGGTCATTTACACCTTATGCAATTTATACTTTGCCTGGACTAACTTTTGCTCTTGTTTATTATAACCTTAGATTACCATTTTCACTCTCAGCACCCTTGAGTGTTTTAACTGGTAAGCAAGTTCCTTCTGTAATATCGCAAATTGTTGATGGTATAGCTCTATTGGCATTATTATTCGGACTTTCGGCCAGTTTAGGTTCTGGTATTCTTTCAATCTCTGGAGGTATTTCAAGATTATTACCTTTAGAAACCAATAGTACTTTACTTGGTGTTATAACCATAGTGATTGTTTTTACTTTTTTTATATCCTCAGCAAGTGGCCTCCATAAAGGAATAAAGTTACTCGCAGATCTAAATATTAAGATATTTTTGATACTTATAATTTTTATATTTACTGCTGGTCCAACATATGAAATTTTAAATATTTCTTTCACCTCAATAATAAATTTTTCTTCTGAATTTTTACCTAGATCATTGTTGATGAAACCTTTTGATAATAAGATTTGGCTTAACGATTGGACTGTTTTTTATTTTGCAAATTGGATGGCTTGGGCACCTCTTGCTGCTTTATTTTTAGGAAAAATATCACTTGGATATACAGTAAGACAATATATTCTTGTTAACTTATTTATACCTGCACTATTTTCAATTATATGGATGAGTGTATTCGGAGGTTTAACTTTAATTTTAGAGAAAAATAACCCTAACTTACTCAATGATGTTTTAAATTTTATGGGCCCAGAATATGTTCTTTATAAGGTTTTAGAATTTTTACCTTTTACAATAATTTTAGTGGCAATAATTTGCTTAGTTTCATTTTTATCTTATGTGACTGCTGCTGACTCAAATATGGATGTTATTTCAGACCTGTGTTTAAAGCCTAATCAAATTAAGTCTGATCGTCAAAAAATAATGCTTAAGTTTATTTGGTCTTTACTAATTGGATTTACAGCATGGATGATGATATCATTATCAGGATTGATGGTATTAAAATGTTATCAAATTTAGGTGGCTTTCCTTCGCTTTTTATTATTACTATTTTTAATTTAGTACTGATTATTTTAGGAACAATAAAAATTAAGCACCTATAGCTATTGTTTAAGTTTATTTATTTCAAATAATGCCTTGCATATAGTAAAATTAGTATTATACGGCATTCAAAATCGCGTGTAGGTGAGGGTTTAGTACATATAGTATTTAATCCATTCCGGTGGGACAAATAATTCTATTTATCTCCACACCCTACACAGGCCAACCGGAACAAGGAGATATCCATGGCTTTACCTGAATTTTCAATGCGTCAGCTATTAGAAGCTGGAGTCCATTTTGGACATCAAACTCATCGATGGAACCCTAAAATGGCGCCATACATTTTTGGTGCCCGTTCTGGTATACACATCATGGACCTCTCGCAAACAGTCCCATTGTTGCACCAAGCACTAGTTCATGTACGTGAAGTTGCTTCAAAGGGTGGTCGAGTTTTGTTCGTTGGAACTAAACGTGCAGCATCAGAGCCAGTAGCGACTGCTGCTAAAAGGTGTGCTCAGTATTACGTGAATCACAGATGGCTTGGTGGAATGTTAACTAATTGGCAAACTATATCCGGCTCAATTTCACGTTTACGTGAATTAGAGGCCCTAATGGGTGAGGGTGGTGAGGATACGGGACTTACTAAAAAAGAAAACTTAAAACTGACCCGAGAACTTGAAAAACTTGATAAAGCACTTGGCGGTATTAAAGATATGGGCGGTAAGCCTGATCTCATGTTTGTTATTGATACTAATAAAGAAGGTATTGCTATTAAAGAAGCTCGTCGCTTAGGTATTCCAGTCATAGCTATTCTAGATACAAACTCAAATCCTGCATCGGCTGATATGCCTATTCCTGGCAATGATGATGCTGCTCGTGCAATTCAGCTATATTGCGAGCTTGTTGCTGACGCTGTTCTTGATGGCATGACTGAAGCTCAGCAGAAAATGGGGGCAGACATTGGTGAATCTGAGAACCCGATTGAAATGGCTATAAATGATGAGACAGCTGCTTTGGCTACAGAAGAACCTGATGCTGTAGAACCAACATCATCGCCTGAAATCATTACGGCTGATGTTGCTGATGAAACTGTATCTAGTGAGTTAGTGTCAGATACTATTTCTACTGAGGCAGAAGATAAAAAATAAATAAAATTCAGATGTCCTAGTTAATCTATTATTTAGTCTGGTTAAATTAGGATCTATATAAATTCATACCTATAGGAGATATGTATTATGGCTCAAATTACAGCTGCACTTGTAAAAGAACTTCGTGAAAAAACGTCTGCAGGCATGATGGATTGTAAAAAGGCGCTTAATGAGACAAACGGCGATCTTAATGCTGCGGCAGATTGGTTGCGTACTAAAGGAATAGCTAAAGCTGATAAAAAAGCATCAAGAATAGCCGCTGAAGGGCTAGTTGCTATTGCTATTAATGGATCTACAGGAGCGCTTGTTGAAGTTAACTCTGAAACAGACTTTGTGGCTCGAAATGATGGATTTCAAGCAGCTGTATCTGAAGTTGCTCGATTAGGATTAACAGCGAATAGTGGAGAAGAGCTTGCTTCAGCAATTACTACTAATGGTGTTAATGTAACTGAGATGTTTAAGAAACTTGTTGGTAAAATAGGTGAAAATATGTCCTTTAGGCGTATGAGTAGGCTTTCTGTTAGTCAAGGTGTTGTCGCTGGATACATACATAACGCAGTTACTGATTGTATGGGAAAAATTGGAGTTTTGGTTGCTTTAGAAAGTTCTGGCGATAAGGAAAAGCTCGAGGTACTTGCAAAAAAAATAGCAATGCATGTTGCAGCAACCAATCCTTTAGCACTTTCTGAAAATGACTTAGACTCGGAAGTTATTGATAAGGAAAGGGCTATGCTAAAGGCGGAAGCTCTAGAATCTGGAAAACCAGAGGCTATCGTTGATAAAATGGTTGATGGTAGAATGAAAAAATTCTTTAAAGAATCTGTTCTTTTAACTCAAACTTTTGTAATGGATGGTGAACGTTCAGTTTCCAAAGTTATTGAAGATGAAGCATTATCAATTAATGCTGATATTAAAATGGTAGCTTTCTCACGGATGAGTTTAGGTGAGGGTATCCAAAAGAAAGAAGAAAACTTTGCCGCTGAAGTGGCAGCAGCTGTAGCTAGCTCATAGAATTTCAACTATTTTCATAAAATAGTGTCAAACTACTAGCGCTATTGATTTGAATCCTTATTATCCTCTGTAGACACTCGTATTTACAGGGGATTTTTTATGGCTACAGTTTACGGTTATAACCGTGTGCTACTCAAGCTTTCGGGCGAGGCTTTAATGGGTGATAGGCCATACGGTATAGATATTGCTATGACTTCTCGAATAGCCGCAGAAGTAAAAGAAGCACACGCTAAAGGTTTACAAATCGCTTTAGTTATTGGTGCTGGAAATATATTCAGAGGTTTGTCCGCATCTGCTGGTGGTATTGAACGCTCAACCGCTGATTATATGGGTATGTTGGCTACAGTAATGAATGCTCTTGCGATGCAGAGTGCGCTTGAGCAAATTGGTGTCGATACACGAGTTCAATCAGCAATACCTATGCAAACAGTTTGCGAGAGTTATATTCGACGAAGAGCTGTTCGTCATATGGAGAAAGGCCGGGTGGTAATTTTTGCTGCGGGTACTGGAAATCCTTACTTCACAACTGATACAGCTGCCGCATTACGCGCGGCAGAGATGGATTGCGATGTTTTAGTTAAGGGAACACAGGTTGATGGCGTCTATGATAGTGACCCAAATGTAAATAAAAATGCTTCTAGGTATAAAGAATTGAGTTATCAAAAAGTTTTAACTGATAACTTGCAGGTAATGGATGCTGCAGCAATAACATTAATGAGAGACAATGATATCCCAATTGTAGTATTTTCGCTTAAAGACAAGGGTTCTTTTGATCTAGTAATGCAGGGATTAGGAACTTGTACTACAATTAAATCTTGATATTGGTTTGAATAATAATTTATTAATTTAATCTTATATCTGATGGAGAGTTCATGATGGATGATTTTGACCTTAAAGTGTTTCGAAAAAGAATGGATGGAGCTTTATTATCTTTAAAGTCTGAGTTTGGCAGCCTTAGAACTGGAAGAGCTAGCGTAGGCATACTTGATGGTGTTAAAGTTAATGCATACGGTTCAGAGATGATGCTAAATCAAGTTGGTTCAGTTTCTGTACCTGAGCCACGTATGCTTTTAGTTAGCGTTTGGGATAAAACTCTAGTCCAAGCTGCCGATAAGGCAATTCGTCAGTCGAACCTAGGTTTAAATCCGATTGTTGATGGCCAAAACTTGCGTATTCCTATGCCCCCTTTAACAGAAGAAAGACGTAAAGAACTTGTCAAGATCGCTGGATCTTATTCAGAAAATTCGAAAGTAGCTGTAAGAAATGTTCGTCGTGATGCTATGGAAACAGTTAAGAGATTAGAGCGCACGAAAATAATAAGTGAAGACGAACTTAAAGCTCATGAAACTGATATACAGTCAGCAACAAACTCTGTTATTTCTGAAATTGATATTGCATTAAATGTTAAATCAGAAGAAATTATGCAGGTATAATTGAAAAATAAAAGTCTATATCTTTCATCTATTCCAAATCATATAGCTATTATCATGGATGGTAATGGACGTTGGGCAGAAGCACGAAAGAGACCACGCCTCTATGGTCATCAAGCTGGAGTAGAAGCCGTAAGAAGAACAGTGAAAGCTGCATCTGAAATGGGGATTAAATGTTTAACGCTCTATAGCTTTTCAACTGAAAACTGGGCCCGCCCTAAATCGGAAATATCTGGATTGTTTAATCTTTTACGTAAATATGTTGCAGATGACTTAGATGTCCTTAATAGCAATGGGGTTTGTATTCGTATTTTGGGTTCCAAAAGTGGACTTAATTCAGAGATATTAGAACTAATTGCACGTGTTGAAGCAAAAACAGCAAAGAATAAAGACCTTCAGCTTAATATTGCTTTTAATTACGGGGGAAGAGATGAAATAATCAGGGCGGTATCTAAGGCCATAAATGCTGGTGAAAACTTTAGTGATATGAATGAAGGTGGGTTGAGTCCATACTTAGACACTGCCGGTCTTTCAGAGCCAGATTTAGTAATTCGTACAAGTGGAGAAAAACGTATCAGTAATTTTTTAATTTGGCAAACTGTATACTCAGAATTTGTTTTCACTGATGTGCTTTGGCCAGATTTTAGTGATTTGGATTTATCTGAAGCAGTTTTAGAATACCAGAGTCGTGAACGTAGATATGGTTCGCTTGAAGACAATGATGTGGCTTAGTTTATATGAAAAAAAATATTAATACAAAACCTGTATGGAAAAATATTGGAATTAGAGGCATAACAGCTCTTGTTTTAGCCGGCATTGTTTTTTTACCTATTTATTTTGGAGGATTGTACTGGGCTATTTTGGTCTCAATCTTTAGTGCTAGAATGATTTGGGAGTGGGTTAGAATGTCAAATTCTAATCCTGAATTAAAAGGATGCTTTATTCCAATTATGGGAGTTGTTCTTTCTTGTTTATTTATGGCATTTGAGAACTATAATTTTGTAATAATAAGTGTTCTATTGAGTACCTTATTAATAGGTTTGGAGCGTTTTAATCGAAATCAAATTTTGTGGGCGTGTTTCGGATTTCTATATGTATGTTTGCCGTCAATAGCACTCATCGGATTAAGAGGCTCTGAGGTTGGCTTCTTTTCGGAAGGCTTTATAAAAATATGTTATATCATATTAATAGTCGTAGGAGCTGATGTGGGTGCATACTTAGGAGGATCTTATTTTAAAGGACCTAAAATGTCTCCCGTTATAAGCCCTAATAAAACCTGGTCTGGTTTTATTAGTGGATTAAGTTTAGGAATAGTAATGGGGGGGGTAACAGGTTATTTTGCTAATATGGATTTATTATTTAGCCTTACTTTTGCAATTCCAGTTGTATTATTTTCAATAGTTGGAGACCTTTTTGAAAGTGGTGTAAAACGTATTCAAAAAGTGAAAGATACTGGCGAATTATTACCAGGCCATGGAGGTTTGCTGGACCGTTTGGATAGCTTAATGTTTGCTGTGCTGGGTAGTGTAATAATTCTGTACTTTGCACCTGATAGTTGGCCAATATAGAATAAAATGACGAAACGTATTACCATATTAGGATCAACTGGATCTATTGGGCAAAGTACTTTAGATATAGTTCGTAAATCAGATCGCAGTAGGTTTGATGTAGTTGCTTTAACAGCCAATAAAAACGCGAAACTATTAGCGGAGCAGGCTATTGAATTTAACGTAAAATATGTTGCCTTGGCAGATAATCGCAATGCTAATACTCTTAAAGAAATGCTGAACGGTTTTGACGTTGAAATTGGTATAGGCCCTGAGGCTTTAATTGAGGCTGCTTCATATAAAACTGAATTTTGCATGGCAGCAATTATAGGTGCAGCTGGTTTGGAACCAACTTTAGCTGCTGTGAATCAAGGGATAAATATTGGTTTAGCTAACAAAGAGTGCATAGTTACTGCTGGTGACTTGTTTACTAAGTGCGTGATAGAGAAAGGATCCAAGTTATTACCGGTTGATTCAGAGCATAATGCGATATTTCAAGTTCTCGATACTGAAAAACCTAATGGAGTAAGGCGATTAATTTTAACTGCAAGTGGGGGGCCTTTTCTAAACACTTCGCTTGAGAATTTGAGTATGGTCACTAAAAATTCGGCTTTAAAACACCCGGTTTGGAATATGGGGGCGAAAATATCGATCGATTCGGCTACACTTATGAATAAGGGTTTAGAGCTAATTGAAGCGAGTTATTTATTCAACAGACCTTCTAAAGAAATTGATATAATTATTCATCCGCAATCTATAGTTCACTCGATGGTTGAATATATCGATGGTTCGATACTAGCTCAATTAGGTTCACCTGACATGCGTACTCCAATTTCTTATTCAATGGCATGGCCAAACCGTATCGATGCTCACGTAGAACGGTTAGACTTAACAACTATGAATGATCTAACATTTTTTAAGCCAGATTTGGAAAAGTTTCCTGCTTTGAATTTAGCCCGATATGCACTTGAGACTGGGGGCGCAGCACCATGTGTAATAAATGCAGCAAATGAAGTTGCAGTGGATGCATTTTTGCAAGATAAAATAAGGTATTTAGATATTGTACGCATAATCGATAGAGTTCTAAATCAGTACTCCTCTCGTAATGATTTAAAAGCAAAAATGTTAACAATTGAAGAAATTATTTCTAAGGATAATGAAGTCAGGACTATGACTAATGAACATATTAATAAAATTATATGATTAACCTAATAAATATATTGGTCTTTCTATCAAGCTTTTTAATTCTTATTACATTTTTAGTATATTTCCATGAGCTTGGCCATTATTTGATAGCTAGGTTATTTAAAGTTGGTGTTGAGAAGTTTTCAATTGGCTTTGGGAAGCCTTTGCACCAATGGAAAACCAAAAATGGTACTATTTGGTCTTTAGGAAGAATACCTTTAGGGGGATATGTAAAGTTTTCTGAAATTGATAATGAAAAAAATATCACTAATTCCTATATAACTAATGGTAATAAATATTTTAATACAATACCTGTTTTTCAAAGAATATTAGTTGTTTTAGCGGGGCCTTTATTCAACTTTATTCTCGCTATTTTTATTTTTGCAAGTCTTAGTTTTACTTTAGGTACTTACAGAGTGGATTCAATTGTTGGTGAAGTTATCGATGGTAGTCCAGCAGATAAGGCAGGCTTTTTAATTGGTGATAGAATACTCACAATGGACAATAAAGATGTAAGTGATTTCAATGATTTAAGAAGGTATATTGCATTAAGAAGCGGAAGTAACATTATTACCAAAATCGAAAGGAATGAATCTAATTTTGAGTTAATCATTAAACCAGAGCGTAAGTTTGAGAAAGATTTGATTGGAGGAGTATCGTCATCAGGAAAAATAGGAATAGGTCTTTCTGACCCGATAGCTATCACCAAATTAGAGTATAATTTTTTTGAAGCAATTGCTTATGGTTACAAAGAACTGATAAGTTCTATCTCTATGACTGGATATTACATCGGAAGAGTAATTAAGGGTGAAGAAGACGGTAAAGAATTAGGCTCTATTATTAAGATAGCCACTGTTTCAGGTAAAGTAGCTGTAGACGCCATAAATGGAAATACTACAATCCCTGATCAACTAAAAGAACTTAGTTTAAGGCTTTTAACAATAGGAGCTTCTCTATCAGTAGCGCTAGGTGTAGCAAATTTAATGCCAATTCCGATGTTAGACGGTGGACATTTGGTGTACTATGGCTATGAAGCGATAGTGGGTCGTCCGCTTAGTCAAAAAAAACAGGAGATAGGGTTTCAACTAGGATTAGCAATACTGTTTACTCTATTCGTTGTTTTAACTCTAAATGATATAAGTTATGTTTCTAGCATTTTCTCTTAAGTAGGCTTTTTATGGTATTGGTTAATAAATTTAAGCTATCAATAACTCGCTATTTATGTCTTGGGTTTGCAGCGGTTCTTACTTTGGGAATTTTTTCCAATGGGTTTGCTCAAAATATAGCTCCTACAGGCACTGAAATGCCATCAATTATTAGAGGTATAGAGGTTCAGGGAAATCAGAGAGTTGAAGCTAATACAGTTGCTTCTTATTTGCTCATTTCTCCTGGTGACCCATATAGTGAAGAACGCATTGATCTATCGGTAAAAACTTTGTTTGCAACCGGATTATTTGCTGATGTAGCTATTTTACCCAGTGCTGAAGGTATATTGTTAATACGTGTAATAGAAAATCCGATTATAAACAGAGTTATATTGGAAGGTAACAAATCCTTAAAAGAAGAAAAAATTACTGATGAATTAGAGGCGGAGCCTCGGTCAATTTTTACAAGAGCAAGCGTTCAGGAAGATGTTCAAAGGATAATAGAGCTATACCGTCAAGCTGGCAGATTTGCAGCTAATGTTGTACCTAAGGTTGTCCAGCAACCTCAAAACCGTGTTGATTTAATATTTGAAATATCGGAGGGACCTGTAACAGGAGTTAAGAGGATTAATATCATAGGTAACAGTGAGTTCCCAGATCGTAGACTTAGAAAAGAGATTGTTACGGCAGAGTCCATTTGGTATAAATTTTTCTCTTCTGATGACAATTATGACCCAGGTCGTTTAGAATATGATAGAGAACAGCTTAGAACTTTCTATACTGATAGAGGATTTCGCTGATTTTCGCGTAGTCTCAGCTGTAGCTGAATTAACGCCTGACCAAGAAGACTTTTATATAACATTTACAGTTGATGAAGGTTTAGAATACACTTGGGGTGATATATCTGTTGAAACTGAATTGGATGATTTAAATTCAGAATTTTTAGAAAGATTAATCTCCATAAAACCAGGAACTATATATAACGCTAGTAGGGTTGAGGATGTAATTGATACTTTGAATTTTGCTGCGGGTACTTCTGGGTATGCTTTTGTTGATATTCAACCAGATATTAAACGCAACAGAGATACAAAAACTGTTGATTTAGTTTTTAATGTTGTTGAGGGCCCGCGTGTATATATTGAACGAATAGACATTGTTGGAAACACAACAACGCTTGATTATGTTATTCGTCGTGAGCTTGAATTAGTTGAAGGCGATGCCTTTAATCGAATATTGTTGGATAGATCTCGTAATAGAGTGAGGGCCCTTAGATTTTTTGAAGAAGTTGAAATAACTGAAAGACAAGGAAGTTCTCCAGATAGGGCAATTGTGGAAGTTGATGTTAAAGAACAGCCCACAGGGGAACTTTCATTTTCTGCTGGTTTTTCTTCAGCCGATGCTTTCTTAGTGGACTTATCGATTACTCAAAGAAATTTACGTGGTAGAGGGCAGTTATTAAGGTTTGTTATTCGAGCAAGTTCAAATAGACGTGAAGTTGATCTTAGATTTACTGAACCAAGATTTTTAGGACGTAACCTAGCAGCTGGTGTTGAGGTCTTCGATGTAGAGATTGACTTCCTCAAAGAGGCTAATTTTAGACAATCAAGAACTGGCGGTCAACTTTCATTGGCCTTTCCTTTGACTGACTACACATCCCTTTCAACTAGATATTCCTTACGTACTGAATCAATAGAGTCCCCCGGTGTTAACGCTACAAGTTGTGCTGCAACTAATGGGTCTTCATCAGGGGTTTCGCAGCAACAGCTAAGCTTCTGTGATCAAATAAATGGTAGAATGTCTTCTATAGTTGGTTATACATTTAGCTGGGATAGAAGAAATGATCCTATAACACCGACAAGAGGGTTTGATTTCCGTTTTTCACAGGACGTTGCTGGTGTTGGCGGTGATGTTCAGTACCTCAGAAGTGATTTTAGAGCTAATGCTTATAGAGGTTTATTTAAAAATGTAATTTCGAGTGCGTCAATATCTGGTGGATATATTAGAGGTTGGGGTGGCGATCCTGTTTCTATTAACGATAGATACTTTAAAGGTAATTATGAGTTTAGAGGATATGATAATGCTGGTATTGGTCCCAGGGTTGTACAGTATGATGCCAATACAGGAGCGATTGTACGACGATTGAACTCTTTAGGGGGCAATGCATTCGGTATAGCTTCTGCTGAAGTTAGCTTTCCGGTTGGGATACCAAACTTATTAGGAAGTGTTTTTGTTGAGGCAGGTACGGTTGGTTTACTTGATGCAAATGAAACATTTGATACAGGTATTGACCCTACTACAGGCAATCAATTAACATCTGAAGGGTTTTATACAAAGACGATTGACAGTCTGTCAGTACGCGCTATGTCAGGTTTGTCGATATTTTGGGAGAGTCCTTTTGGACCAATACGCTTTGACTTTACTAAACCATTAATACAGTATGACTACGATGACCGTAAGTCATTTCAATTTACCACCCGAACAAGGTTTTGATTATGTTTATATTTAAAATTATATTCCGCTCATTAGCAATTATTTGTTTGAGTTTTGTTTTTTCAATAACAGCATTTGCTCAAAGTACAATATTGGTTGTTGACACAAGTAGAGTCCTGAGGGATTCAGACGTTGGAAAGCATATAGCTACCCAACTTGCTAGTATTGGAAGTTCCATGCAGTCTGAAACTCAAGCTAAGACCTCAGCTATGGAAGCTAAAGGAAAGTCTCTGAATGAAGAATTAAAGGGTAAGACACAAGAAGATTTGCAGAATGATCCGGCATTATTATCTAAAGTACAAAATTTTCAAAAAGAGCAGCAAGAAATTTCTGTAGATGTACAGTACAAACAGCAAGAAATGAAAATTACTGAAAATAAAGCAATTCAAAAAGTTCAAGATAGGCTGCGAGTTATTTTAGAACTTATAGTCAAAGAACGTGAAGCTGATGTTGTTTTGGAGAGGTCTTTAGTTATTTATGGCGATCCTGTTGATGTAACAGATATAGTTATTACACGCTTAAATTCTCAGCTGAAAACTGTTCCTGTGAAACGAGAGAGATTAGCTAGGCAATAAACCGTTATTATATTAATTTGCTAATAATGTTGCCTCATTACAAATTTTTAACCACCTTTTAGGATATATAGGGTAATGCTCGATGAACGATTTTATATATCCTCAGGCCCTTTAAAAATATCTGATATTATTGAAGGAACTGACTCGTTTCTTTTGAATGATATTTACAGAGATGAAAAAATATACTCTGCTGCTGAATTAGACTTAAGCATTAAGGGTCAATTATCTTTTTTTTATAGTAAGAAATATTTAAGTTTACTATCAACAGCCTCAGCAACTGCTTGTTTTGTAACTGCCGATTTATCTGGACTTATTAAGTCGCAAAAAATTATTCCTATAATATCGTCAACACCAAGAGCACATTTTGCTCGCGCCATAAGTAAACTTGTGAAATTGAGAAAAGACAAAAAATTATACCCCAAAGCTTTCATATCAGAAAATTCTGTTGTTCATGCGACTGCAATTATTAGTGATGGAGCTGTAATTGAAGATGGTGTTGAAATCTCACCTTATTGTGTAATTGGACCAGGTGTGCATATCAAATCAAATTCATATATAGGCCCACACTCTTCTATAAAATGCTCTTTAATTGGAAGTGGGTGTCATATTAAGTCGTCTTCTGTTATAGGTGGATCAGGATTTGGTATCGATAGTGATGAGGTTGGTATTATAAATATGCCACATATAGGACGAACTATAATAGGAAATGATGTTTTTATTGGGTCAAACACATGTATTGACCGTGGTTTTATTGGGGATACAATAATAGGAAATAATACGAAAATTGATAATTTTGTACAAATTGCCCATAATTGTAACATTGGAAATGGTTCTATCATTGCCGCTCAAGTAGGAATATCTGGAAGCTGTACTATTGGTAATGGTGTAAAAATGGGTGGTAAGGTAGGCGTAGCTGATCATATTAATATAGGTGAATTTGCATCGATAGCAGCTGGTTCAGGAGTTATGCATGATATACCACCAAGAGAAGTTTGGAGTGGGGTCCCTGCAATTCCTATAAGAGATCATATGAGGTCTGTTAGTGCTAGACGTAAAATAAGTAAAAAATTTGAGTAGTCGGTGTGGCAATTAATACTTACAAATTACCTTTAAATAGAAATTTTATTAAGGATTATCTTCCACATCGAGATCCAATGTTATTCATTGATAATGTTATATTGATTGAAAAAAATAAAATAACTGTAGAGTCATTTGTAGACCCTAACGCAAATTTCTTTAAAGGTCATTTCCCAGATATTCCAATTATGCCGGGTGTATTAATAATCGAAACCGTTGCTCAGGCTGGTGCTCTTCTGGTGTCTTTAACACGTGGTTTGACGGATGGAAAATTTATTGCATTTTCATCAGTTGAGAAAGCTAAGTTTCGTCGCTCAGTTTTGCCAGGAGAGAAAATAACTATACAAGTGGAAATAGAAAAAATACGTCTTCCATTTTATAAATTTAAAGGAATTGCTAAAGTGAACAATAAAGTATGTGCTACTTTAAATTTTTCCGCAGCTGAAATGAGTGTTAAATGACCGTACATGTACATCCTTCATCATATGTTGATGAAAAGGCAGTTATTTCAGATGGTGTTCATATTGGCCCTTTTTGTGTAGTTGGTCCGGGAGTAAAACTTGGGAGTAATGTGAAATTGGTTGCTCAGGTAAATTTATCTGGAACAACAATTATCGGTAATGATTGTAAATTATATCCATTCGTATCAATGGGTCATCCACCTCAAGATATGAAGCATAAAGGAGGTGAGGTTAGTATTGAAATTGGTGAGCGTTGTACCTTTAGAGAAAATGTAAATATTCACCCTGGAGTTGACTATGGGAAACCCGTAACTCGAATTGGTAATGACTGTTACTTTATGGTTGGCACCCACCTGGCACATGAGGGACAAATGGGTAATAATGTTATTATATCAAATGGTGCCCAAATTGGAGGAAATGTAACGATAGGTAATCATGTAGTTTTAGGAGGACTTTCTGCAATACATCAGCATACTAGGATTGGCGATCATGCATTTATTGGTGGTATGGCAACTGTTACAAAAGATGTAATACCATATGGTTCTGTAATAGGGAATAAAGCTCACTTAACGGGTCTAAATATAATAGGACTAAAAAGGAGGGGCTTTTCCAGAGATACAATCCGTGATTTAAGGTCGGCTTACAGAATGCTTTTTGCGCAAGAGGGAACCTTCAGTGAAAGACTTAATGATGCAGAAAGCGTATTTTCCGATAATAATGAAGTAATGGAAATTGTTAAATTTATAAACAATCGAAAAAATAGGCGTATATGTATGCCAAATTCTTGGAAATAATCTTGAATATAGGGCTTATAGCAGGTGCAGGTAAATTACCCAAATATATTATTTCTGGGGTTAATGAAAGCGGCTACAATATATCTGTGATAGGCATAAAGAATTTCGCTAAAAAGTCTGATTATCCTGGTGCTAAATTTTACTATGCCTCTGAGCTAGGAAAAATTTTAAAAACTTTAAGAAATAATAATGTCACAGATGTTTGCTTTGCTGGAGTAATAAAGAGACCGGACTTTAATAGTTTTAAACCAGACCTAAAGGGACTCAAGCACTTAAAAGGACTGATTGATGCCGCGAGAAAGGGTGATGATGCTTTAATGCGTTATATTCTGGGTATGTTTGAAAAAGAGGGCTTTAGTATAGTTTCTCCACAAATTTTGTGTAAAGATTTACTATTACCTGAAGGAAAATTAGGGTCTATTCCCATGTATAACTCTCATAGATTAGATGCTGATAAGGGAGTGTCAGTTGCTAGGCTTATGGGTAGGGCAGATATTGGGCAATCTGTCGTAGTGGCAAATGGACTTGTTTTAGCCGTAGAAGCGCAAGAAGGAACTGATCTTATGTTAGATCGATTAAATGAACTACCAAAAGAAATTAGAGGAAATACACAAAATCCCAGAGGTGTATTGGTGAAAGCTGTAAAGCCATCACAGGATACTCGTATTGACCTCCCAACTATAGGACCTGAAACAATCGAAAGAGTATCAAAAGCAGGGTTAGCCGGAATTGTAGCTATTAGCGAGAAAACCCTTATTCTAGACCGTGCTAATGTTATAAAACTAGCTGACAGACTTGGAGTTTTTATTGTCGGCATTACTTCAAGTGAAAAATGACAAAATCAGTTTATATTGTTGCGGTTGAAAGTTCTGCAGATCAAGTTGGTGCAGGTTTAATAAAAAGTATTAGAAAAAAATCTTTAGCCATTAAGATGCATGGTGTTGGTGGTTCATTTATGGAGTCTGAAGGTGTAACAAGTAAAATTGATATATCTGGCTTAGCAATTCTTGGATTTGTAGAGGCGATAAAGTCTTACCCTAGATTATAAAATCAATTAAAAATACAGTAAATGATATTTTATCAATAAACCCTGATGTAGTTATATTGATAGATAGTTGGGGCTTTATGATAAGAGTTGCAAAAAAACTTAAACAATCTGGCTATAAGGGTAAGGTAGTAAAATATATAGCTCCTCAAGTTTGGGCTATGCGTAAGAACAGATCTAAGGTTTTAGCAAAATATATAGATCATTTGTTAACAATTCATGATTTTGAATCACATTATTTCGAACCTTATGGTTTAAGCGTTTCATATGTAGGCAATCCGGTTTTTGACTCAAAATATATTATTCCAGAAAAAGATAAAGTTTATAGAAATTTTGGTTTTAGTTCTTCCGATAAGGTACTCGCTGTCTTTTTTGGAAGTAGAAGCTCTGAAATTAATAACCTTGTAAAGCCTTTTATTGAGACAATTCTTAAATTAAAAGATAGTTTTCCTGATCTTAAGGTTGTCAGTCCAGTTTCTGGAGCAGTTATAAAGGATATTGAACAAGCAAAGGATTTGGATAAAAGATTGGAGAATATAATTTTCGTTGAAGAAAAACTTAAAGCTTCAGTATTTTCAATTAGTACCGCCGCACTTGCTTGTTCAGGTACGGTTACTACACAATTAGCTTTAGCTGGTGTTCCCACTGTAGTTGCGTATAGATTAAATCCTATTACTTTCATAATAGCAAAAATTTTATACAAACCTAAATATATATCTTTGGTGAATATCTCAGCTAACGAGGAACTAATGCCTGAGTTTTTACAAAAGGAAGTAAATTCAAATAACTTGAGTAAAGAACTAAAGTCATATATCCAAAATAATCAACTTCGCAGTGAGGCAAGTAATAAAATATCTCAACATATTATAAAAATAAAACCGAAAGGTAAATCAGTAAACAATCAAGCATCTGAAATTATTTTAAACCTTATGAATATTTAGCTTATCTGTTGCTAATAGGTATGTAATTTCTTTCCAATTCCCCAGAGTATAGTTGTCTAGGTCGTCCAATTTTTTGACTTGGGTCCTCTAACATTTCATTCCATTGAGATATCCAGCCCACTGTTCGTGCTAATGCAAATAGTACGGTGAACATTGATGTTGGAAAACCTAGTGCAGATAAAACAATGCCAGAGTAGAAATCCACATTTGGATATAATTTCTTGGCAGCAAAGTATTCATCTTCTAGAGCTATTTTTTCTAATTCTTTAGCTACAGCTAAAATTGGGTTATCTAAATCAAGTTCTTCCAATACTTCATGAGCAACCTTTTGTAAGACACGAGATCTCGGATCAAAATTTTTATAAACTCTATGGCCAAACCCCATTAGTCGAAAAGGGTCTTGTTTGTCTTTTGCTTTTTCAATGTATTCAGGTATTCTATCAACACTTCCTATTTCTCTTAACATATTTAAACAGGCTTCATTTGCACCGCCATGGCTAGGACCCCAAAGGCATGCAATTCCTGCAGCTATGCAGGCATAAGGGTTGGCACCTGATGACCCAGCTAATCTTACAGTGGACGTTGAAGCATTTTGTTCATGATCAGCATGTAATATAAATATTTTATCCATAGCACTTGCTATGGTTTTACTTACTTTGTATTTTTCAGCTGGTACAGAAAAGCACATATGCAGAAAATTCTCAGCATATGATAATTCATTATTTGGATAGACATGAGGTTGACCAATAGAATATTTGTAACAACGCGCTGCAATTGTAGGCATTTTGGCTATTAAACGATGCATAGCAATGTCTCTGGCTTCATCCACAGTAGTATGCGCTTCATCATGATAAAATCCTGATAATGCTCCAACTGTTCCACACATCATTGCCATAGGATGGCTATCACGTCGATAACCATGAAAAAATTGTTCTACTTGATCATGAAGCATTGTGTGTTCGGTTATTGTACGTGTAAATTTTTCATTTTGAGTAATGTTTGGAAGTTCTCCATTTATCATAAGGTATGCAACTTCTAAAAAAGTAGAATTGTTAGCTAGTTGTTCTATGGGGTAACCTCTGTGTAAAAGTTTGCCTTTTTGACCATCTATAAAAGTAATTTGAGATTCAGTTGAACATGTAGAAGTAAAACCTGGGTCGAAAGTAAAGTGCCCAGTATGTTTATGTAAAGCGCGCACATCAATCCCTGGTGCTCCTAGGGTACCTTGCATCACAGGTAAATCAAAAGTCTTATCATCAATGATTATCTTCGCTGAGCCGACATTTTTTATATTATTATCCATTTATTCCTCAATTAAGTCTTTATATTCATCAATAATATTCTGAAGTCTAAGTAATGATTCAGTTTTACCAAGATAATGTAATACAAGTGATAAATCAGGTGAGGGGTTACCTCCAGTAAGTGCCATTCTAACTGGTTGACCTACTTTACCAAAACCAATATTTTTTAACTCGAGATAATCTTTAATTACTTGCTGTATATTATCATTGTTCCATTCTAGTTCTTCTAAGCATTTCAGTTCGGAAGTCAAAGCCGAGAGGTATTTTATAGCATCATTTTTTTGAAAAATTTTTTTATTTTTCTCTGTAAACTGTAGAGGTACTGTTATAATCAAGTATTCAGCTTGATTGGTTAGATCAATTATATTTTTTGAACGAGATTTTAATGATGGCATTGCATTAAGTAGTCTTTTTTCTAAAATATCATTTAATTGATATTTATTCTGTTTATCAATTGTTGAAATGAGTAAACTTAAAAGAGTTTCATCATTTTCCCTCATTATATGTTGTCCATTGATAAAATCCATTTTATCAAAATCTAGTCGAGCAGGTGCGGAGTTTACACCATCCATAGAAAAAATTTTTGTTATAGTGCTTTCATTAAAAAAGAGTTCTTCGTCTCCATGTGCCCAACCTAACTTTAAGAGATAGTTTTTTAATCCTTTAGGCAAATACCCCATATTTTTATATTCTTGTACACTAAGTGCACCATGACGCTTGGATAATTTTTTTCCATCCGGACCATGTATTAAAGATAGGTGTGCCCATATTGGAATTGTCCAACCTAGAGCATTATAAATCATTGTTTGTCGACCTGCGTTAATTAAGTGGTCGTCACCTCTGATAACATGGGTTATATTCATGTTATGATCGTCAACCACAACAGCAAGCATATAAGTCGGAGTGCCATCTGCGCGAAGAAGGACAAAGTCATCAAAGTTTGCATTATTCCAATTTATATTTCCTTGCACTAGGTCTTCTATATTTGTATTTCCATCTGGTACACGAAACCGAACGGTATAGGGTTTTTTTAGTGTTGATTTAGTATCTCTATATGGGCTTCTGAATGATTTTCCAGTTTTTAAAGCTTCTTTACGAAGTGCTTCCAATTCATCGCTTGATGCGTAACATTTGTATGCAAATTCTGTTTCTAAAAGTTTGTGCGCTGCTTTAACATGAAGTTTTTCATTTGCTGATTGATAAATTATTTCTCCATCATGTGGAATGCCCAACCAATTTAATCCCTCAATTATTGCATCCGTTGCTTCTTTTGTTGATCTTACTTTGTCTGTATCTTCAATGCGAAGGTGAAACTCTCCATCCAGACTCTTGGCAAAATAATAATTAAAGAGAGCTGTTCTGGCTCCGCCTATGTGGAGAAAACCGGTAGGAGATGGCGCAAAACGGGTTATGACTTTTTTTACTGACATTATTTAATATTTTTTTGTTATATGAAGTTACGCGTATCTCATAGATGTGAAATAATTAACAGAAATAAATTATCATATTAAGATATACTAAAGTTAAAGTATAACTCTTTTAATTAAACTGAAGTTAAAGTTTATTAGCTACTTAAATATTTAATTATAATTCCTGACAAGTCCTACTAAAATACCTTGGACATTAACTCTATCTGGACCAAAAACTTTAGTTTTATGATGTTTGTTTTCCGGTATTAGTTCAATTGAATTTTCCGAAGTATAAATTCGTTTTAGTGTGGCTTCTTCCTGATCTACTAATGCAACAACTATCTGATTATTACGTGCAGTAGATGATTTTTTTATAACAACAATATCTCCATCAAGAATACCAGCTTCAATCATTGAGTCACCCTCTACCTCAAGTGCAAAATGATTTATGCCCATCATCGTTGCAGGAACTGAGATTTTGTTATAGCTGTCTTCTATTGCTGCTATTGGGTTACCAGCCGCTATTTTCCCTACAAACGGTATTTCAAACTCATCGTTAGCTGGTTGCGGAGTATAAGTATCTTCAAAATACTTAGGGGTGCTTTTTAAAACTTCTATTGCTCTTGCTTTATTAGGTAGACGACGAATGAATCCTCTATCCTCTAAAGCAGTAATTAATCTGTGTATCCCTGACTTAGAAGCTAATCCTAGGCTATCTTTCATTTCATCATAAGAGGGAGGTATACCTGTATCTTTTATTTTTTTATCGATGAGAAGAAGTAGTGTTTTTTGTTTTTTTGTTAACATGATAAACCCCGAACAAAACGGCAACATTATGTTTTGTTCTACAGATGTTCTCATTAAAGTCAAGCGTTTGCTTTATTTTGTAATGAGTATTTAAAATTTCGCTTTTCGTTTTTCTAAAAAGGCGTTGTACCCTTCTTGAAAGTCTATGCTTTCGAATGCATTATTTATTTTTTTATTCATTGCATTGTTAGCTTCTATTTTGCTATTTTCTATTTCTCCTACAATTTCTTTTATTACCAATAGTGAATTAGGTGAGTTATTTGCAAGCAATTCAGAGTACTCTAAAGTTTTTGTTTCAAGTTCTCTGGTTGAGAATATATAATTTACTAAACGTAGCTTTTCAGCTTCTTCTGCCTTAATTAATCGTGCTGAAAAAAGAATATCTTTAGCCGTAGAAATTCCAACCGTTGCAACTAGCCTTTTTATTTCAGAATATGGATATACAATACCTAATTTTGCAGGAGTAACTGCTAAGAAAGAATTTTCTGATGCCATACGTATATCGCAAGCAAGTGCCAAACCGCAGCCACCGCCTATGGCTCCTCCCTTTATCATGGCAATGGTTGGCTTAGGGAAATTAACAAGGGCATTAAATGCTTTATTTATAGTCGTATTAAAATTACGGGATGAATTCGGTGTAGAAAAAATAGTTTTAAACTCAGAAATATCTCCTCCGGAGCTAAAATTTTCACCATCACCTTTTACAATAAGAACTCTGAGAGATTTATCTTTTTTTAGGTTTTGAATAACTTGTGGTAAATCTTTCCACATGCTTAATGAAAGAGCGTTCCTTTTTTTAGGGTTGGAAAGCTGAATCCAAGCTATATGTTTGGTATAATAACCAGATTTAATAACACCCGTCATTTTATAAAGTTATTTAAAGTCATACTTATATTATTCCCTCTCATTAGACTTTCTCCTATGAGATACCCGTGTGCTCCTTGCTTTTCTAATATTTCTATATCAAGTTTAGTATTAATTCCGCTTTCAGCAATTAAAGTTATATTTTTTGGAGTTTTATCCGATAATTTTTCAAAGGTATCTAATGAAGTATGAAAGGTACTTAAATCGCGATTATTTATTCCTATTAAATTTGCTCCCAATTTAATAGCGCGTTCGAGCTCACTACTATTATGAATTTCCACTAGTGCGTCCATTCCCATTTTTTTGCTCTCATTAAATAATAGATTAGCTGTTAAATCATTAACCATAGCCATGATTATTAATATGCAATCCGCTCCCATTACACGACTTTCTGTTATTTGAATCGGGTCAATCATAAAGTCTTTTCTTAAAAGAGGCAGCGTAGTGTTTGCTCTTACTTTTTTAAAAATTTCATTTGAACCTTGAAACCCCGGTTTGTCTGTTAATACTGATATGCAAGTCGCACCAGCATTTTCAAATTCTCTAGCTATTTTTATAGGGTTGAAGTCTTTACAAATAACCCCCTTTGAAGGGCTTGCTTTTTTTATTTCTGCTATTACAGCGCGATGCTTAGTTTTTTTTATAGCATTTAGAAAACCTTTGGGGGCGGCAATTTTTTTTGCTGTGTCTCGCAGTAATTCAATTGATGTAGTGGACTTCAATAACTGAACTTCATTTTCTTTATAGGCTGCAATTTTTTTTAGCACATCAGGTGCATCCATTAGGGTATTACTCATTGCTGATTGTTACCAATTGTTGAAGTGTATTTTTTGCTGCTCCACTATCAATACTTTCCGTAGCCATCATAATTCCATTTTCTATAGTATCAGTCATGCCTGAAATCATAAGACTAACTCCTGAATTCAAACGAACTATATCTCTATATGGACCTTTACTGCCATTAAGTAAATTCATCAACGCGGCAGCATTTTGATCTGGCTTGCCACCTTTAAGTTTATCAATTTCTACGGTTTTGATACCAAATTCTCTTGGATCTAAAGTAAAGTTACTTATTTTTCCATTTTTAACTTCTGAAATATTACTGAGTCCTGTTGTTGTAATTTCATCTAATCCATCATGGCCGTGGACTACCCAAACATGTTCAACATTGAGTCTGTTAAATGCTTCAGACATTAACCTTCTCCAATTATCATCACATACGCCAACCAACATTCTTTTTGTTTGCGCAGGATTACTCATTGGCCCTAGTAGATTAAATATGGTTCTTTTTCCTATTAGTTTGCGTGCTGATGCAACAAAGCGCATTGCTGGGTGATGATTGGGTGCGAAAAGAAAGCCAACTCCACACCTCTCAACACATTCAATTATTTTATCTGATTTGATGTTTAAATTAACCCCTAGATATGAAAGTGTATCTGCAGTTCCAGTTAAAGAGCTAGCTGCTCGGTTTCCATGTTTAGCTACTTTAGCCCCTGCACCTGCAGAAACTATAGAAACAGCAGTTGATATTGATAAAGTTTTAAGGCCTGTTCCACCGGTTCCTACGATATCGATGGCATTGGGTATATTTATGCCAGTCATGTTTTCTCTCATTATGTCAACGCCTAATTTGACCTGATTAGCAGTTAAACCTGAGTGATTTATGTCTTCCAAAAAAGCTACTATTTCGGATTCACTTTTTTTACCTAATAAAATAGAACGCATATTTTGTTCAAAATTATTCAAAGTATACCTGAAATTTTCAAAAATTGATTAATTAATTTATGGCCATTTTCTGATGCTATGGATTCAGGGTGGAATTGAAGTCCATATATAGGTCTGGTTTTATGATTAATGGACATTATTTCTAGATCATCAACCCAAGCATTTACCTCTAAGCAATCAGGAAGTGTCTCGCGATCTATTGACAAACTGTGATATCGGGTAGCTTTAAATGAGCCTTGTATATCTGTAAATAAGCCAGAATTATCATGGTGGATGGTTGATGTTTTGCCATGCATGATTTGTTTTGCTTGAATAACTTTGCCCCCGAAAGCTTGTCCTATAGATTGATGCCCCAAGCAAATTCCTAATATTGCTAAATCATCGGGAGCTTGAGTTATCAAATCAAGACATATCCCTGCTTCATTTGGAGTACAAGGTCCCGGGGAAAGCAAAATTCCATTGACCCCTATAGATATAGCATCAGAGACGCTAATTTCATCATTACGAACTACCTTTGTTTTCGCACCAAGTTCTTGAGCGTAATGAACTAAATTATACGTAAAACTATCATAATTATCTATAACAAGAAGCACATTTAATCCTAATCAAATTTTATACTTTGTTCGGCTGCTTTAAATAAAGCTGCTGATTTATGTAGAGTTTCTTCAAATTCTAATTCTGGTTTAGAGTCCATAACTATTCCTGCTCCGGCTCGAACATGAAGTATTTTATCTTTAATAATTCCTGTTCTCAAAGCAATTGCAGTATCCATATCTCCATTAGATCCAATATATCCTATTGCGCCTGCATAAATACCACGTTTTTCTTCTTCTAACTCATTTATTATTTCCATTGCCCGTACTTTGGGTGCTCCTGATACCGTTCCAGCTGGAAAACCAGCAAATAAAGCAGTAAGTGCATCGCAGTCATCCAGAATTTCTCCTTCAACATTTGATACTATATGCATAACGTGGCTATATCTTTCTATTACAAATTTTTCGGTAACTTTCACAGTACCTGGTTTTGTCACTCGCCCAACATCGTTTCTACCCAAATCTAAAAGCATAAGATGTTCTGAACATTCCTTTGGGTCGTTAATTAGTTCTTGTTCATTTAAAAGATCATCACTTTCAGTCTTTCCGCGAGGACGAGTTCCAGCTATTGGCCTTATAGTAATTTTCTTATCTCTAAGCCGTACTAATATTTCTGGGCTAGAACCAACAACACTATGATCATTGAAATTTAAAAAATACATGAATGGAGACGGATTAAGTCTTCTCAAAGAACGGTATAGAGAAAAATCTTTATGTATAAAAGGTGCAGAAAACCTTTGTCCAATTACAACCTGAAATATATCACCTGATAAAATATAATTTTTTGCTTTATTAACCCTATCTGTAAACTTTTCCAGAGATGTCCCTAGCTTTGGAATTATATCATGAATATCTTTGTTTTGGTTAATGTTATTATTTATAGGTGTATTTAACTCTCTTATTACTTCGTGTATTTTGTTCACAGCATTATCATAATTTCCTGTAGTATAAACTGGTGAAGCGATAATAATTTCCTGTGCTATAGAATCAAAAATTGCGACTATTGTTGGTCTTACCATAATAGCATCCGGTGTATTAATAGGGTCTTCTGAGCTAGTAGGTAAATTCTCTACCTGACGTATCATGTCATAGCCTAGATATCCAAACAAACCAGCTGCCATTGGAGGTATTCCCTTTGGTAGGGCAAAAGAGCTTTCTTTTTGTAAAGACCTTAATGTTTCTAAAGGTGTTTCTTTGGATTTTTCAAATATTTTTCCATCTCTTGATACTTCACTTTTATCTCCAGTAGATTTCCATATTATATCAGGTGAAAAACCTAAAAAAGAATATCGGCCTCGAATTTCACCGCCTTGAACTGACTCAAATAGAAATGCATATGGCTTATTTTCTGCAATTTTTAAGTAAGCAGATACTGGCGTGTCTAAATCATTGATAATTCTTGCATATACAAGCTGAGGTTTTTTAGGATTGAAATCTTCAGGGGATGGAGTAATTTGATATGTCATCTTTACTCTTCTGCTATGCCTAAAACCACTTTAATTTTCTCTGGATATTCATTTAATACCTTATCCTTCAGAATAGCTGTTTGGTAAGCGCTTTGTAGATCATTACTAATTTCTTGGGATGACCGTTCTTGGATTATTTTAAGTATTTCACCAGTTGGAAACTCTTCACTTGATATAACTTCATCTAAAATAGCAATTTGTCTGGCATTCACAATAGGTGCTTCTCCCTGAACTATAGAGCCTACATTGGAATCAAAAATATCTGCAACAATGTTTCGACCTACAGTTCGTGGAGGTTGCCCTCGAACAATTATAACTTCCTCAATTGCTTTATTATCAAGATTAAATGCAATTTCTTTCATACTTGCACCTTCATTGATTTCTTTAATGATTTTAGTAGCGAGTTCATTCAGAAGGTTGTTTTTTTGTGTTTGTAACCATGCTTGAGTTGCTGAATACTTAACTTCTTCATAAGGTTTTCTTTGACTATCTTTAATTTCATCAACTCGAACAATTGCATATCCACCATTCTTAGTTTCAAAGAGATCTGTTTCAAAGCCTAAATCAGAATTAAAAATTTCTTCTAGAATGTTTTCATCTGAAGCAATCCCAGGAATTGCATCAAAACCATTCATTATTAATCCTGTTTGATCTGCTCCGGATCTATCAATGTAGTCATAATATGAAAGAGGCCATTCAATAGCAGTAGATATTTCCTCTAGTGTCAATCCATCTGTCATCAAATCTTCGATTGTTCCAGTTATATCGTATATCTCCTCTTGTGCTTTTTCAATTAGGAGGGTTTGACGAAGGGAATCTTTTTGTAATTTGTAGTTAGGTACTTCAGCTGGCGATATCGATGAAACATTAATAGCGTACCAATTTCCTAAACTACCGAGTATTGATTTAGATTCCATTTTTTTCATTGCAAAAGATTCTTCGGCTGTAATTGGATCTAAAATATCATCCTTAACAACGTTTGTGTAGATTTCAGGTTGAATTAAACCGAGACTACTGGCTACAAAGTTTGGATCTTGTCCAGAAGATAGTAAATCAGCAGCTTTTTTTGCTGAATTTTCATCAAGAGCAGTTATTTGAACAACAGTTCTTTTTTCTGGCGCACCCAATTCGCCCAGATCTATTTTATATTGAAATGCTGCTAATATTTCATCTTCGGACACTTTCATATCAGGAGTGATATCAAAAGGTTCAAGGCGAAGTAATGTTATTTTTCTATATTCAGGAGCCGTATAGGCATTGCTGAATTCATCAATAAAGTTTTTAAGTTCTGACTCTGTGGGCGAAACTACATTTAATATATCGTCATGCGTAATTGTAATTAATTTAATTTTACGTTGTTCAGTGACATATCGATACAGTTGAGTTGAATACATTTCTGGAACGGAAATACCTCCAGTAATAGCAGGAATAGTTTGCTGTCTACGAAGCGTGCTGTAAATGTCATTCTCAAATTGATTTCTAGTTATACGGTTTTGGATTAATAAGCTCTCCATTTTCTCTTCACTAAATTCACCAGTTAAGTCATTTTGAAAGTTAGCTATTTCTTTTACTACATTTCTTGCAGTACGCCTATTAACGCCAACACCCAACTCATCTGCATCTATTTCGATGATTTCATTTGTGACTAATTCCTGTAATACTTGGTTGTGTAAGCCACTTCTATATGCTTCTAGATTAGTAATTGAGGTTCCATTATCTCTATTTTGTGTTTGCAATTGACGCTCAAATGCTTCCGCAAACTCTTGCGAGGTTATATCCGAATCTCCAATTGTGACTATTGAGTCACCGGCACGGGCAGTAAATACGTCATTTACACCCCAGACCGCAAATGCGACAACCAGTAAGCCTACTAAAATGGCTACCATGAAGTTGCGAATTTTTTCGCCTATAGTCTTCGTCATTTTTAGGTCCTATTTTTTAAGTAATTACTTAACCGCGGGGACAACTTGTTTCAAGGGCGATTAACCTTGTTTTATTATCTTTATATAGGCATTAATATAAAAAGTGCGAAGGATTAATTATGCGAAAACTGATTGTGGGTAATTGGAAAATGAATGGCAAGCCTAGTTGCTTAGCCAAACCTCAGAACTTTGATGAAATATATCCGTCACAAGATCGTGGTCATCTTGATATTGTTATATGTCCTCCTTCATTATTAATTTCTGGAATGGAAGATATATGTACTAATGCAAATATTCAAATAGGAGCTCAGAATTGCCATTACCTTGATAAAGGAGCTTACACTGGTGAAATAAGTGTTACTATGTTGAAAGATTTTGGTGTAAAATTTGTTATTTTAGGGCACTCTGAAAGACGTGCCATGGGTGAAACTGATAAAGAAGTTTCTTTGAAGGCAATTAAAGTGGTTAAAGAAAATTTAACTCCAATAGTTTGTGTGGGTGAGAATTTAGAAGTTAGAAAATCTGGCCACGCACTTAAATTTGTTTCAGAGCAAATTAAAAGCTCAATTGCTGGTTTAAGTAAGGGCTATGTTTTGGCCTATGAGCCAATTTGGGCAATTGGAACAGGTGTAACTGCCTCCATAGATGATATAAGGAAAATGCATATTAATATTAGAGAAATTATAGGACCTGATGTAAAGGTTCTTTATGGGGGCTCGGTAAACAAAAAAAATGCGACTGAAATTCTACAAGTAGAAAATGTTAACGGCGTACTTGTAGGCGGAGCTAGTTTAGATATGATAGACTTTGCTTTAATTGCGAAGGCCGCTGGATAATTTATTTATGTTAAAAGGGTATAGCTAATGCAAATTTTTGATAATCTAAGACTGACACCTTACCATCTTTTCTTTTTGTTTGTTTCTTTATTATATTCATTCAATGTAAAAGCAAAAGACTTACCTTCTCCAGTCAATAAAGTTCCTATTTATTCACAACAGCTCGTAATTGAAGAATGGACTGCTGGCTTAGACGAGCCTTGGGGACTTAGTTTTATTTCTGACGGGGTAGTTCTTGTTACAGAGAAAAAAGGTAACTTACTTGTAATTACACGTGATTCAAAAAAGAAAGTAATTGGAGTTCCGTCTGTAACTAACAAGGGGCAGGGTGGATTGCTTGATGTAGCCTTAGATCCAAATTATAGTTTAAACGGTTGGGTTTATTTAAGTTTTTCTGATATGGATAAAAATAATCCAGAAAAATCAATGACTAAAATTGTAAGAGGTAAGTTATCTTATAGTTCAAAAAGTATAACTTGGGAAAACGAAGAGGTTTTATTTCAAGCTAACCCTAAAGATTACATGAATACCGGATTTCATTTCGGATCTCGCATTGCTTTCGATAATAATGATCATTTGTATTTTGGTATAGGTGATCGTGGCGTTATGGATATGGCTCAATCTATTAATGTGCCGAATGGAAAGATTCATAGAATTAAAACTGATGGTAGTATTCCGGAGGGCAACCCATTTGTTAATACATTTAATGTATATCCCTCTATTTTTACCTATGGAAACAGAAACCCTCAAGGAATTATAGTGCATCCAGATTCAAATGTTATATGGCAAACTGAGCACGGTCCAAAGGGAGGGGATGAGTTAAATGTAATTAAATCTGGTTTGAATTATGGCTGGCCAAAAATTTCATATGGAATTAATTATAATGGTTCTGTGCTTACAGAATTTGTTGATTTGCCAGGTATGGAACAACCCGAGAGTTATTGGACTCCTTCAATAGCAGTAAGTTCTTTAGATGTTTATGTAGGAAAAATGTTTCCAGAGTGGAATGGTCATCTTCTAGTAAGCGCTTTGGCGGATCAATCGGTTAGGGTAGTGAGTGTAAGTGATGAAAATTATCTATCAGAAATAGTTTTAATTAAAGATTTGGGAAGAGTTCGAGACGTGACTTCAGGTCCTGACGGTGCAATTTATGCTTTATTACCAACTAAAATGATAAGGATATCTCGTTAATATGAAAAATTGGAAAGAAAGATTATTATTGGGTTATAGGACTTTCACTTCAGGTAAGGCTAACGTGCAACAATCCCTTTACAAGGACTTGATTGTTAACGGTCAAAAACCTAAAATTATGGTAATTTGCTGCTCTGATAGTCGAGTCAACCCTTCAGATATTTTTCATACTAACCCGGGTGATATTTTTGAACACCAAAACGTTGCAAATATTGTGCCTGGTGTTGATAGTTTAGGTAGTTCTTACGGCACTTTGGCCGCTATAGAATACGCAGTTACGGTTCTTAAGGTAGAGGTGGTTGTAGTTATTGGGCATGAGGCTTGCGGAGGCATTAAGGGTTGTATCGATGGTATGGGTTACAATAGCTCGGGGTATGTTGGAAAATGGATTTCCATTTTTAACGAAGTCCATGAAAGATTACTGAAATTAAATATTCCTAAGGAAAAATTACAACTGGAAATGGAATTGGAAGGAGTTAGGCAGTCTTTAAAAAATCTAATGACTTTTAAATTTGTTGAAGAGGCTGTAAATTCTGGTCAACTTGAATTATTGGGAACTCATTTTTCAATATCTACTAGGACACTAAGTATTATGGATAACAAGGGTGAATTCAGTAGTTTTTGATTGACTATCATTATTTTTCAAATACTTGGGATATATTTTTAAAGCTTTTAAACTCTATAGAATTTCCTGATGGGTCATTAAAAAACATGGTTGCTTGTTCGCCTTTTTGATCTTTAAATCTTATATAAGGATCAATTATGAAATCTAATTTATGTTTTATTAAACGATCTTTAAGTACGTGCCATGTTTTCCATTCTAAAACCGCACCAAAGTGACGAATTGGTACATCTTTACCATCGACAAGATTTGTTGGCTCTTTTACTAAGTAACTTTTTTCACATAGATGAAAACTTAATTGATTTCCAAAAAAATTAAAATCGATCCATGTTTCATCTTCACGTCCTGCGGGGCACCCCAAAATATTAGTGTAAAATAATCTTGTTTCTTCTTTGTTTTTCATTGGATAGGCTAAATGAAATATAGCTTTTTTTGTTTTATCTTTAAACATATAAACCTTATCTGGGGCTTAAAATTATCTTTATTAAACTAATTGTTAATCGGTCCAAATGAATAAGTCCCACCTCTTTTCAAAGCAGCTTTGTAGGCTACTCTGTTGTGAATTTTTTCGACATAATCATTACAAGCTTCATAATCTGATAGCAATCCCTTAGACCTTGCTGCTTCCAGTGGGAATATCATTAGGATGTCGGCACCTGTAATTTTGTTACGGGCAAAATATTCATATTTTGTCAATTGCTGCTCGCAGTAGTTTAGTATGTTTCTTATTTCTTTGGATATAAGTGGTTCAAGTGGAGCACCTGCTTTGCCCAGGAACCCGTTAAAAAGTGAGAGGAGCAGTGGTAGCATTGCAGACCCTTCAGCAAAATGCAGGAAGTGTAAATAATCATTATACTCTTCATCCTTTTTGTTAGGTAGTAACTGGTTTTTATCATATTTATTCAATAAATATTCTATTATTGCTCCAGTTTCTGCTATTATTAAATTGCCATCTTCAATAACTGGAGATTTACCTAAAGGGTGTATGACTTTGAGTTCATCAGGAGCTCTATTAGTGATAACGTCTCTTTGATAATGTCTGATTTCATATTTTACGTTTAATTCTTCAAGCAGCCAAAGTATTCTCTGCGAACGTGAATTATTTAAGTGGTGAACTGTTATCATAAGCTTATTTCCAATATTCTGTAATCCAGGTTGCTGGCTTAATGTATTTGTAGGTTTTTTTAAACCAAGGTGCGGGCCAAATTCCTAGTAACGCTTCATCTTGATCTGGTTTTCCAGTAAAAGCAACAATTCGAGCATTCTTGGGTAAATTCGGATTTTTAAAGAAATTCATCGGCCATTTTGGAATTATATTGTGTTTAAAACTTAGACACCATTCACTTGGCCAGAATACCATATCAGGTATGTTTTTAGAAATATATACCTGTTCTATTCTGTAATTTTTTAAGACTTCATCTGGATTCAGTTGTATGTTGTTGTAAATATATGAATATTTATCAGTTGGAAATCTGAAACATGATGTATTTCCTATATTCTTACCTATCTGTGTCCAATTTTCAATTACACAATATTTTCCTGGCTTATAATCAAAAAAACTATCGATATTACCTGTTATAACAAGATCTAAATCTAGGAAGAGAATGTCCCCGCTCAAGTCTAAAAGTGGAGACTTCCACATGGTAAGTTTGCGCCATGGGGTTTTGATATAGTCTCTAGGTAGTTTTATATCAGGTATTTTTTCTGTGATAACATCGGACACAATACCTTTCGGATTGTCTGTGAAGCAAATTAGCCTAGTTTTTCTTTTAGTATTCCGTGAAATGCTGTAGTAAAGGCGATTAACAAATTCAGCACCATATCTATTCCCCCATTTCATGCAAATAACTGTTTGCATGAGCTACTCTAAGGTTGATCGCATTTCTGATCGAATTGCTTTAAATTCAGTTCCATCATACCAATTAGGCCACTCGGTTGAATTTGTTAAATTGTAGCCAAGTTCATATAATATTTCTGAAGTTTGCTTTATACCAGATAAGTCCCAAGTTTCATTGTATTCATCGGTTGGTTTGTGATATCGGTTTTTTGTGTACTCATTAGAAAATTCTTCACCAAAAATAAGACCAAAATCTTCATGCTCATTTCCAGGATCAGCATATAGCATTGGCACTCCTTTTTTTGCGAGGCTTATATGGTCTGAACGATAGTAGTAACCTGCTTCTGGTTTGTCGTCTGGAACAATGTACATACCTTTGGGTTCTATAATATTCTTTAGTAAGTCTTCTAATTCAGATGCTCCATAACCTATTACTTTCATGTCTTTTGTTCTCCCAATGGAAGAATAGCATCTATATTAATACCTGCTATTGTGTTTTTTAGCGGAACAAGAGGTTTCTCTGCGTAGTATGCCGATCCTAAAAGTCCAGATTCCTCTGCAGTAACTGCTAAAAATAAAGCAGATCTTTTTGGACGAGTGCTACCTGTAAATGCTTCTGCAATTTCAATAATGGCTGCTGTTCCCGTTGCATTGTCAACGGCGCCATTATAAATTTTATCAGGTCCGTCAATTTCTAAATTCATACCAAGGTGATCCCAGTGTGCCATGTAAAGAACAAAATCTTCTGGATTTTCAGATCCTATTATACCACCGGCCACATTTCTTGAGACTGTTGTTTCAACATTTTGTTTCAGGGAAGCTGTTAATGTTAGCTTTGGAATTGAAAATGCTTCAAAGTTCTTTTTAACTGAGTTAATTTTTAAGTCTTTGAGATTATGTCCTGCTTTTCGCAGTATTTCTTCAGCTTTATTATAGCTTATCCACCCTTCTAATGCACTTCTTGAGGCACCTTTATCTGCCCTTACTAAGTCATATTGTTCTCCAGACCATGAACCAGATACAACGTCCCACCCATAAGAAGCTGGAGCGGTCTCATGAATGATAATAGCTGCTGCTGCTCCCTGTTTAGCGGCTTCTTCATATTTGTAAGTCCATCTACCATAATATGTCATGGAATTACCTTTGAATAGCGTTTCATCTTTGGTGGCAAAACCAGGATCATTTATAAGAATTAAGACTGTTTTGCCCTTAACATCAATTCCGGAGTAATCATTCCAATTATACTCAGGTGCATTAATTCCGTAGCCAACGTAGGCAATTTCACTTGCATTAATATTTATATTTTCATTAAGTCTTTTGGTCCAATAAACAGAATTTTTAAGATCATTACCATTAAATACGATATCTTTGTCGAATTTTATGTTCATTTGAGAATCAGGAAGTATTGTTTGTGCCGTTAACTCGACCGATTGAAAGTATGATCCATCAGGCCCCATAGGCATTAGTCCCACCGCTTTCATTTCGTTGGCTATATATTGTGAGGCAGCTTTGCCGCCAGGTGTGCCTGGGGCTCTTCCTTGAAAGCTGTCAGATGATAGGTTTTTGATCCTTAAGCCTAAGTCTTTTTCTGTTATTTCACTTGAGAACACAGCTACATCATTTTTAGAAGAATTGGAGCAGCCAATAATAAATGAAATAATTAAACAATGAGCTAAAGTAATTAAATGGGTTTTTATCATGGAAAAGCCTTTTTCATTGAAAATATTTATTAATTAGCTAATCATATTATAGTAAAACACAATGCCTAACAATAATAATCAACTCAGGTGCCTGCTATGAAAATTTTTAAATTATTTGTTATTGGATGTTTTTGTTTGAGCCAATCTGCCCAGGCATATGACCTTATGGATGTTTATAAACACCTACACACTAACCCTGAATTATCGAATATGGAAAATGAAACTGCCGAATACCTTGCAGATAAAATGGAAGATTTAGGTTTTGATGTTCACAGAAGCTTTGGCGGAACTGGTGTTGTTTCTATACTCAGGAATGGGCCGGGAAAAACTATAATGGTAAGAGCTGATATGGATGGATTGCCTGTTTTGGAAACAACTGGTCTGAGCTTTGCGAGTAAGGTAGTTAAAAAAGACCGTTTTGGGGATTTATATCCCGTTATGCATGCATGTGGGCATGATGTGCATATGACAACTTTTCTAGGTACAGCTATTGAAATGACCGATAATCTAGAGGATTGGTCTGGAACATTACTCATGATTTTACAGCCTGCTGAGGAAATTAGTCATGGTGCTAAAGACATGTTAAAATATGGTCTGTTTGATAAGTTTCCTATACCGGATTATAACCTAGCTTTACATGTTAATTCAGCAATGCCTGCTGGAACAGTCGGTATCACTTCAGGTTATGCGTTAGCTAATGTTGATTCAGTAGATATCACAGTTAAAGGAATAGGGGGCCACGGTGCTTACCCGCAAACAACAAAAGACCCTATAGTTTTAGCATCTCAAATAGTTTTAGCTTTACAAACAATTGTATCGCGTGAAGTGGATGCTCAAGACTCTGCTGTAGTGACTGTAGGTTCAATTCACGGTGGGGCTAAACACAATATTATCGGTGAAGAGGTTAAGCTCCAGCTAACTGTAAGATCGTATTCAGATGAAACACGGAATAAATTACTTAAGTCTATAAAAAGAATTGCTAAAAATATGGGCCGTGTTGCTGGTTTGCCGGATAACAAGTTACCTGTTGTTGAGTTACAAAATGAATACACACCTTCAACTTTTAATGACCCAAAATTATCATCTAAAGCAATGATTTATATGGGAAATGCAATTGGTAAAGAAAATGTTGTGTCAACTCCTCCGGTCATGGGAGGAGAAGACTTTGGGCGCTACGGAAGAACTATTGAAAAAGTCCCAGGTTTGATTTATTGGCTGGGTGCAGCTGATCCTGATGAATTTGAAAATTCTAGGAAAGAAGGTCGGCAAATGCCTTCATTGCATTCACCATTTTTTAAACCAAATGCCAGTATAGCCATTCCAATAGGGGTAAAAACTATGACTAAAACTGTAACAAGTTTATTTAACGAGTAATTTTTTCTGGACTTCTGCTCATATGCATATAATTGCATATTAAAATTTGTTTAAGGATTCATTATGTCATTACCGCCGGTTCTACAAAACTTAGAAATGCCTATCGTAGCTGCGCCTATGTTTATTGTTTCGGGTCCCGAACTAGTAATTGCTCAGTGCAAGGCTGGTATAGTTGGATCTTTCCCTGCTTTGAATGCAAGGCCAGCGGATGAGCTAGAAAAATGGATAGTCAGAATAAAGTTAGAGTTAGAGCAATATCAAAAAGATAATCCCGATAAAAAGGTTGCTCCTTTTGCTGTAAATCAGATTTGTCACCCTTCTAATAATCGTTTAGCGCATGATAATGAAGTATGCCGAAAACACGAGGTTCCAATTATTATAACTAGTTTGCAAGCCAATCAGGATGTATATGACTCAACACATAGTTATGGTGGAATTATACTTCATGATGTTGTTAATATTCGTCATTCTAAAAAAGCCCTATCGATGGGGGCTGATGGTCTAATAGCAGTTTGTTCTGGTGCAGGGGGGCACGCAGGTCGTTTGTCACCTTTTGCTTTGATACCTGAAATCCGTCAATTTCACGATGGACCACTGCTACTATCAGGTTCCATAGCAACAGGTGGCTCAGTTGCAGGTGCTTTAGCTATAGGGGCTGATTTAGCATATATAGGAACTCGCTTCATAGCCTCTAAAGAGGCAAATGCAGTCGATGGTTACAAGCAAGAGATAATTGATAGCTCAGGGGAGGATATTGTTTATTCTAGCTTATTTACTGGAGTACATGGTAATTACTTAAAGGGCTCTATTGAAAAAGCTGGATTAGATCCTGCTAATTTACCGACAGCAGATAAGTCATCAATGAATTTTGGTTCAAGTGGAAATACGGATGCTAAGGCTTGGAAAGACATTTGGGGTGCCGGACAGGGTGTTGGGTCAGTTCATAATGCTCCATCAATGCAAGAAATTATTGAGAGCTTTAAAGTTGAATATGCAGATGCGCAGACTAGGGTAAATGATTAGTAAGGTATTTATTATAATACCTCTTGGATAGTTCTTAAATTTACTTTATTGAAAACTTTTAGTATATTTAAAGTATTAAAAAGCTGATAGAATTAAATTGGAGATTGAAATGTTAGAAACATACGCACCTATGGCTATTATGGCTGTTTTAGGTTTAATTTTAGGAAAAATATTATTCTCAGCAAAGCCGGATAATCAAGATAAAACTGTTGCTTCAAAAAGTGATAGTAAAGAGGATTCTGACACCGATGAAACCTATGCGTTAGAATGGCGAAACAGATATTTAGCAGCTCGTGTAAAGTACCTTGAGGAGCGCTTGTCTGAAAAAACTTCGTCTAAAGCAAAGTCTACTGCAAAACCCAAAGCAAAGGCTACAGCAAAATCCAAGACAAAAGCTGCCGCTAAACCTAAAAAGTAATATCTGCCTGATATTTATTAGCAGTGTTGAGTATAAAAATTTAGGCTATGTATGGGTCGAGCCGTAAAAAAAATTACTGGTAATATGTTCTTCTATATGCAACAAATTGCATAATAATTTACTCTATAGTTGGTTAACATGTTTAAAGCACAATCAGTAGCAATCACAGGAGCTCAAGGTGGTATTGGTCTAGCCATTGCTGAAATGTTTATATCGAATGGCGCGAAGGTATCCATAAGTGATTTAAATGAACCTAAAGATGTTGGCAGAAAAATTGGAGCATCATCATTCAAATGCGATGTCAGTATTGAAAATGATGTTAAGAATTTTATTATTAGATCTGAACAGGTTAATGGTCCAATAGATATCTTTGTTTCTAATGCTGGGGTCGGTTATGGCGATCCAAAACATGCTGCAGATGCGAGTAATGAAAATTGGGAATTAAGCTGGAAAATTAATGTCATGAGTTCCGTTTATGCTTCCCGTTGCTTGATACCTAGTATGCGAGAGCGTGGATCAGGCCGTTTCGTTATAACAGCTTCTGCAGCTGGATTATTGGCTCAGATAGGAAGTTCTTCATATACAGCGACTAAACATGCTGCAGTTGGTTTTGCAGAAAGCCTTGCAATTCGGCATTGGGATGAGGGCATCAAAACTCACTGTATTTGTCCACAATATGTGAAAACAAATATGACCAAAGGAATGATGATGGCTGAAGGTCATCAAGATGGTTTACTCGAACCAGAAGACGTTGCTAATGCCCTTAAGAGTTCCATATTAGAAGATAAGTTTATGGTACTTTCGCATCCTGTTGTTGGTGAATATTTTAAAAACAAGGCTAATAACTTTGAAGCTTATATTCGAGGAATGAATAAGCTAAAGCAAAAATTAGGTGGCAATCAATTACCGGATTAGGGAACAAAATGACAAGATTTGATTTTACAGATAAAGTGGTGCTTGTTGCTGGTGCAAGCCGAGGAATAGGCGAGGCGATATCTCATGGGTTTGCTGAGCATGGCGCAACAGTTATTTGTTCGAGTCGTAAACAAGCTGATTGTGAAAAAGTTGCTGAAAAAATCCGTGAAAAAGGTGGCAATGCTATATCTGCGGAATTACATATTGGAAATTTAGACCATCACGAAAACGTTCTGTCTTTAATAAAGTCTAGATTTGGACGGCTTGATGTGTTGATTAACAATGGAGCAACAAGTCCTCATTTTGGTCCAGCTCATGAAGCTAGTGAATCTGCCTTTGATAAAACTATTCAGGTTAATACAAGAGGGCCATACTTTTTATCCACTAAAGCCTTTCCTTTTCTCAAAGAAAATGGTGGTGGATCGATTATAAATGTTGCCTCTATTGATGGGATTCAACCTGCTGAATTTCGTGTAATATACGGTATGAGTAAGGCGGCTTTAATTGCTATGACAAAAGGTCTAGCTAAGGAATATTCTCAGCATGGTGTGCGGGTTAACGCATTATTACCTGGTTTTACAGATACTAAGTTAGCATCAGCTTTAAAAGATAATCCTGCAATGGATATTTACGTAAAAATGAATCTAGCAATAAAGCGTATGGCTCAGCCCGAGGAAATGGTTGGGGCAGTTCTTTATATGGCCTCACAAGAAGCAAGTTACTACACAGGACAAAGCATGATTGTTGATGGTGGAGCTGTTAATTAATGACCTCTGAAAACCCTGTAGTTGAAGTTCGTTCGGGTGAAGAATTTAATCTCGAAGCGGTAGATTCTATTTTAAAGAAAGTTATTCCAGAACTTAGGGGTCAAGCTGTTTTAAAGCAGTATAACTCGGGTGCCTCTAATTTGACGTATGCTCTAGATTATCCAGAGCGAAGGATGGTATTAAGACGCCCCCCTTTTGGCGATAAACCAAAGTCTGGCCATGATATGCATAGAGAGTATCGTGTAATGTCTGCATTAAAAGGCACTATACCTGTGCCTAATACATTGTTTTACACCGATGATGCATCGATTATAGGTTCTGAGTTTTACGTGATGGACAGATCGGAAGGTCACTTAATTCATACGAAGATACCGACTGAATGGAATTGGTCTCAAAAAGAAGTAAGACAATTATGTGTTAATTTTTTTCAAAATTTAATAGATTTACATCAAGTTGATTATCAAGCAGTAGGCTTGTCTGACTTTGGAAAACCTATTGGTTACGTAAATAGACAAATTCTCGGTTGGAATAGGCGTTTTGAGAAATCATGGACTAAAGATGTCGAGAAGTTTGAGGATGTACAAATTTGGCTTGTTGATAATATGCCATCAACAGAACGAGGCGCTGCGATCATACATGGTGACTACAGAATTGATAATTGTATACTTAATAAGGATGATCCAAGAAGTATCGAGGCACTATTAGACTGGGAAATTTCTGCTCTTGGTGATCCTTTGATGGACCTAGGAAATACACTTGCTTATTGGATTGAACCCTCAGATCCGGATTATATGAAAATGACCTTAAGGCAGCCTTCAACTGCTTCAGGAATGCTCACACGTAGCCAAATACTTGAATTTTATTCATCAAAAACAGGATATGACGTCAGTGGTTTTCAGTTTTATTATGTTTATGGTATATGGCGATTAGCGGTAATAATTCAGCAAATATACTCAAGATATTACAAAGGTCAAACTGACAATCCACGGTTTAAATCTTATGGGGCTATGGCAACTGCTTTAGGGGAATTAGCAAGACACAAAATACAAACTGGTAAATTATAAATATGAGGATATGGTTATGACTTCTACAATGGACTTAGGTATGAGCGAACGCGTGCGGCCTTTGGTTGAAAAAATAAGAGATTTCACCAGAAACTACGTAGCTCCTTTGGATCATGAGTTTCACGACCTTGTTGGAACGGCACCTGGAGGCAGGTTCGATCTTTCTGAGAGGCAATTAGAGATTATGGATACGGTTAAATCTGAAGCTCGCAAAAGGGGATTGTGGAATTTCTGGTTAACGGACTCTGATGAAGGATTTGGGCTTTCAACAGTTGAATATGCCTATATTGCGGAAGAATTAGGTTGGGTGCATTTAGCTTCAGAGGCAATGAATTGTAGCGCCCCAGATACAGGAAATATGGAAGTTTTAGAAAGATATGGAAATAAAGAACATAAAAAACAATGGCTTATACCTCTTCTTGAAGGTAAAATTAGATCTGCATACTTAATGACTGAGCCTGATGTTGCTTCTTCAGATGCCACTAACCTTGAATTTTCTGCTGTAAGGGATGGAGATGATTGGGTTTTGAATGGAGAAAAATATTGGTCTTCAGGTGCAGGGGACCCAAGGTGCAAAGTTTATATTTTAATGGCAAAAACCCCCGATAAAAATCGTACTAAGCATCAGCAACATTCTATGTTCGTTGTAGACGCATCATTACCGGGAATAGAAATATTACGTCCTATGAAGGTTTTTGGTCATGATGATGCTCCTCACGGTCATATGCACCTAAAATTCACAAATGTTAAAATTCCAGCGGATTCATTATTGATAAGAGAGGGTGCGGGTTTTGAGGTTAGTCAAGGTCGCTTAGGACCTGGAAGAATTCACCATTGTATGAGATCAATAGGCCAATCAGAGAAGGCATTAGAGTTATTGTGTAAGCGTTCTCTTGAAAGAGAAGCTTTTGGCAAACAACTTGCTTATTTAGGTGCTAATTTTGACATTATAGCTGAGGCGCGAATTAAGATAGAACAAGCACGATTACTTTGCCTCAAAGCTGCATGGGCTATGGATACCATGAGTAAGAGAGATGCTGCTCCATGGATCTCAATGATTAAGGTTGAGGCACCTAGGATGTCACTAAAGGTTATAGATGAAGCAATGCAAATGTTTGGTGGCACTGGCATATCTCAAGATACGCCTTTGGCAACTATGTACCAAGGTCAGCGGACTCTACGATTTGCAGATGGCCCTGACGCCGTTCATCGCCGACAAGTAGCGCGAAAAGAATTGCGCTCCTATACTAATCAAAAGATTTGATCATAAAAAAATTTAAGTGAGTAGGTTATACTTTTTCACTTATTTTGCCTCGAATGCAACTTTACCATCAACTATTGTCATTAATGGTTTGGCATTGAGAATATTTGAAGCTTCAGAGGTTAAAATATCAATATCAAATATTGTAAAGTCAGCCTTTTTGCCTACCTGTATAGTCCCAATTTCCTGTTCTCTGAAGGATGCATAGGCTGGCCATTTAGTAAACATTTTAAGTGCCTCTTGGCTATTTACCTTTTGGTTATTATACCATGCGTCTGATGTAAAACCATCAAGGCCTTTACGTACTATTGCGGCATAGAATTCAATTCTTGGGTCTCCTGTTTCTACTGGTGCATCTGTACCTCCGGCTATAATCGAGCCATTATCAATTAAGCTTCTCCAAGCATACCCACCTGCCAATCTCTTTTTCCCAAGGCGATTTTCTGCAAAATACAAATCGCCAATGGCATGTGATGGCTGCATTGATGGAATAATACCGTACTCAGAAAATAGCGATATATCGTCTATATGAAGTATTTGGCTGTGTTCTATTCGCCATCTCGGATCTTTGATTTTTCGATTCGCAATAGGTATTTGATCAAAAGCATTCTTATACCACCTCAAAACTTCTCTATTTCCAAAGTCACCAATAGCATGAATGTTTATTTGAACTCCCTCTTTTAAAGCTTTTTCAAGTATTAGCTTAGCTTCACCTTCTTTCAGAGTCATTAGACCTGAGTTTGTAGGGTCGTCACTATAAGGCTCAATAAGTGATGCGCCTCGAGAACCCAAAGCCCCATCTGCATATAACTTTATTGCCCGTGTCTGGATTAATTCATTAGAATTTAATTCATTATTATTCAGGACTTTTGGAAATTCACTAGTATTACTAATATCTACTGAATTATATACTCGAATTTTAATTTTGTTTTCGTCAGCAAGTCGGTTTAATATAGAAATATCCGCAGGATCCACTGACATAGAGTGTATACCTGTCCAACCACGAGAAGCATAAAGTTCGGCGCCAATTATATAGGCTTCTTCTTTTCTTTTAATTGTAAGTTTAGGTAACAAGTCATTGATAAGAATAGATGCATTATCTATTAACATTCCGTTAGGCGTATCTTTATTTTTTTTACCATATTGATTATTAAATTTATTTATTGCTCCGCCGAAAGGTGCCGTTGTTAATTCATCTATACCTGATAAGCTGAGAGCTAGTGAGTTAGTTACAACTGCATGTCCATCAGCGCGCTCTAATATTATTGGGTGATCTGTGCTAATTTCATCTAAATCTAACCTATTAGGAAAACGTTTCTCAGGCCAGTGAGTTTCAATCCATCCGCGACCATATACAGTTTCTCCAACAGGAGTTTTTTCCACTACTTTTTTTACTTCTTTTTTTAATTCTTCAACAGATTTTACGCTTTCAAGGTTTAGCGTAATCTCACGAAGACCTATACCTAGCAAATGACCATGTGCGTCGGTAAGGCCAGGATACATTGCCGAGCCCTTGAGGTTTACTATCCGTACATTATTCATTTCATTTTCATTGCACCAATCACCAATTTCGTCACCAGCATAAGATATTTGACCATTTTTTACTGCAACGGCTTCTACAGTAGGCTTATTATCTTGAGCAGTGTAAATTGTACCACCAGATATACACCAGTCATTTTCAGTTGAATTACTTACATCACTTGTATTTGAGCAAGAAGTAATAAAAATTATTGCTGCAGATATTAATAAAGTATTTTTCATCACGATTTATCTTACCTTAAATTGTTTTATATGTTTTATAACATACTTACTGGCTTCTAAAATCCATTTTCTTCCAGTTCTTGATATAAAGTTTCCCTGCGTAACTCTATATATTTTTTAATTGATATATCTCTATCATCACAGAGAGAAGAGCTATCTTCAGCATCTATTGCATCGGGATTATAAATTAGTTCGCAGCCATCTGGATGTTGCGCGTCTGTGGCATTTATAGCGTCTTGAATCATTGTATTTCTTGTTTCAAGTATAGGCGATAATATTTCCCAGTCTAACTTATTATCAAGGATAAATTTTATATCTTCATAAAGTTTATCTTTGTTGCTCTGTTCAGAAAAAACTATATCCCATAAAATTGGATTTATTTTACTGTCATTTATAGTACGTTCAGTCCAATGTATTTTCCCGGGTGAGGGGAATGCATATGTAGTAGCTATGTCTCTCCAGGGTCTTGCCCAATCAGGTGAACCCCAGGTTGTGGGATGATGATCTCGTAAAGCAAAGTCATTATCATGAATAAGATATATCCATTTATTTGTGAGCGGGTTAAAATAGAGATAGTAGTTGTTACCGACTTTTACATAATGATCTACTGCACCTAATACTATTTCTGCTGCATGTGCTTTTATGAAACCACTTATATCAAACTGTTCTGCAAGCTCAGCTGCGCTAGGATTAGATTGAACAAATCGCATAAAGTCTTGTAATAAGCCTCTTCCTTCAACAATGCTTTTTTTCTTGGTTTTTAAATCATATGTTGGCTTATATGGTTTAAATTGAGATACTTCACCGCCTTGATCGTTAATGTCTGAATTAACAAATAAAGGATTCATATAATTATTACTACCTAACCACTCTTCTCTTGATTCGGGGTCAGATTTTTCAACCCCAATTAAGCAGTAATTAGGATCAAAAAATATGGTTGAGCTTTCATAAGGAACGCAATTTAGTTTGGCTTCCTCTGTACCTGCCATATCTGCCTCGGCTCCTATTTTAAAAAGGAAGCCATTTTTACCAAAATATCTTTTCATAAAAGGTTTATCAACTTGTTCAACCATCTGGAATACACCCATATTGAATGTCATAGGTAAATCTCGTCCATAGAGTTGGCTATCACCTGTAATAACTAATTCAATACCAACATGCGACATACGCGGGGTTGGAATTCCTAAGGAATTTAAAATTTCGTGAACCGTTAACTCTCTTTGATAGGAGGGGTCATCACGATTATATCTAAAATAAATCTTTTCAAGGTCCATGAACTCTCGCCCATCATTCTCTGGAACTTCGTCAAGATTTTTTCCAACTCTGTTGTTGCACGGATGACTATTTACAGCAGCCGGTTCACCTGACGCATCAATACATGAATAAACTCCTTCATCTTCATCAAACTCTTCATCAAATTTCAAAGAAAAACTAAACCTTCTGGGTTTAAACGTCCAGTAACCCATGTTTTCTTGTCCGTTTTCGAAGTCTTGATACCAATGTTCGGGCCATTGCCGTGCTGTGTTTCCTTTCATTTTGAAGCCCACCTTATTATGGCTTTCCAAAACGCTTCCATCCTCATTAAGGTATGCAAAATCAACTTGTCTGTATACTTCGCTATGTGACCATGTATTCCAGGGTGTAATATTTCCATTCGCATCACCATTGGAATATCTTGCCCGCTCTGTGTCGAGAACAAATCTATTCCATTCATCTGCTGTCATGGTTATTCGTATTTTATGAAGTTTTGATTTATCAAAGAGCGCTGCAGAGGGGTCTGCTTGGCAATTAATATCAATCACTTGATCAGTAAATGGAATACTTCCTTCCTCAGTACTTATTTCACATTCTTGTCTAGCAGGGTCTCTTTCTACCTTAATTTCATATTCTTCACCGGCCAACATTCCCTGCCAGTTTAGAAAAGTATCGTTCTCAGAAAGGCTATATAGTTCTTCACGTTCATCACAAGATGTACTTTCTGGAGTTGCAAAGCAGCCGCTTAATTGTACATCCATGTCTCTGTATTCATCCATTCCATTTATTTTGAGACTAATAAAATAGATGGGTTTTGTTACCACAAGGTCAAAGGTTATGGAGTTTGATAATTGGCCATCTGAAACAGTAATGGTAATGGTTGAAACGCTACCAAGGTTTTCATCAAGAGGGGTCCCCGTTAATTGTCCTGTCGAAGCGTTAAAGGTAACCCACTCAGGTAATCCTTCAGCTGAGAAAGATAAGGCATCATTATTAGGGTCACTTGCTGAAGGTGTGTAGTCAAGTTCCTCGCCCACACGAATTGATGAGATTTGTCCGGAAATAACAGGAGGGGAGTTTTGTATTACATCAGGTGGCGAATAATCGGAATTGCCACCGCCACAAGAGGCTAAGGTAAGTGCCAAAACTAGTGTTTTGATTATTTTTGAGATTTTTTTTAATTTGATCATTTGAATATATGTTTTCCGTTAACTTAAAGTTTTTCAATTTTAATTATATAAACTTAATTTAAAAACTTTAAGTTATAATAGGAAAAATTGATGGTGCCGCAAGGGAGAATTGAACTCCCGACCTCATCATTACCAATGATGCGCTCTACCACTGAGCTACTGCGGCATTATAAATTTAACCCCCAAATTTATGAGTTTTCATCTATACTATTATGATGCTCAAGCAAGATTAAAAGTTTTTAATATATGTGTTTATGATAATTTGAGTAGCTTAATTGAATTTATTATACAAAATAGCTTTTATGTATCATTAATAGCACTAATGTTAATGACTGTAAATTGACACTGTGGTGTATATTTAAATAAGGGTATTTTGATTCTTTCTTGCTACTTTTGCACTAAAAAGACTAAAAAACATAACCTGTTAGAGGTAATTTATGACTGAAATTCAATCTACTGCAAAAGTGGTCGTAATTGGTGGGGGTGTTGTGGGTGTTTCAACATTGTACCACCTTGTTAAAAAGGGTTGGAGTGATGTTTGCTTGATTGAAAGAAAAGAGTTAACTTCGGGTTCTACTTGGCATGCAGCTGGTCTTTTACCTTTATTCAATATGAGTTATTCTGTTGGGCAACTCCACAAGTATTCTGTAAATCTTTACAAAAGGTTAGGTGAAGAAACTGGACAAGATGTTGGAATTCGGCCGGTATCAAACATACGGCTTGCAACCAATCAAGATCGAATGGATGAATATTTACAATATGCCGGTGTTGCTCAGACTATTGGTGTTGAAGTTGAGTTTCTTACTCCGGATGAAGTTGTTGATATTTGGCCTTTTGCGAAAAAGGATGGACTTATAGGTGCTATGCGGCACCCTGAAGACGGTTATGTCCAGCCTGCAGATTTAACACAAGCTTTTGCTAAGGGTGCAAGAGAGGGAGGCGCTAAGATATATCGCTATACGACTGTTAAGGGTATTGAACAGCTTGATGATGGCATGTGGAAGGTGTCCACTGATAAAGGTGATATAATATGCGAGCATGTTGTCTCTTGTACAGGGTCTTTTGCTAGAAAAACTGGTAAAATGATAGGGCTTGATATTCCTGTGGTACCCGTTGAACATCAATACATAGTGACCGAGTCACATCCAGATATTTTAAAGCGCCGTGCTGATGGAGAAGAGGAACTTGGAGTTCTCCGGGAGTCTGACGGGTCATGGTATATGCGCGAAGAGGCAGGGGGATTGATACTGGGTCCATATGAGCATGGTGCGCCTGTTTGTTATCTTGATGGACCTGACGAACAATCAGAATATGAGCTTTTTCAAGAAGATATAGATAGGTTAATGCCTCATATTGAAAGTGCTATGCATAGGGTTCCTATTTTTGAGGATTTGGGAATTAAGAAAGTTTATAATGGAGCTATTGCTTATACTCCTGATGGAAACCCTATAGTAGGTCCAGCATGGGATAAGAAAAACTTTTGGCTTAATGAGGGTCACAGTTTTGGAATAACTGCGGCTGGTGGAGCAGGGTGGCAACTTGCCGAGTGGATAGTTGAGGGTGAGCCCACTGTAGACATGTTGGGAGTAGATCCGCGAAGATTTGGTCCTTATGCGACTAAAAGTTATTTAGTTAAGAAAAATGAAGAAGCTTACGCAGATGTTTTTGCTATCCATTACCCCGATGAAGAAAGGCCTGCAGCTAGGCCGCTGAGAACTTCGCCTTGCTATGATAGGATGAAGGATAAAGGGGCAGTCTTTGGTCAACTTTTTGGTTGGGAGCGCCCAAACTGGTTTGCCCCTAAAGGTGTAGAGCAAAAAGATAAATGGTCATTTCGTAGATCATCTTATTTTGAACATGTGGGTAATGAGTGCAAAAACACTTCCATAAATGCTGGACTTCTAGATATGACTGCTTTTGCAAAATGCCGAGTTCAAGGTCCGGGTGCTTTAAAGTTTTTGAATTGGATATTTGCTCAGAGGATGCCAGTGGCACATGGTAAACTTGCATTATGTCATGGTTTAACTTCTAAAGGGGGTGTTCATAGCGAATTTACTATTCAGAGAGAAAGTAAAGATAGCTTTTACATGGTTTCAGCAGGGGCAAACCATCGTCTAGACCATGATTGGGTTAAAAAGCATATGCCTACTGATGGAAGCGTTCAGTTTACAGATTTAACTAACTCAATGGGAGTGCTTGTTATAGCGGGGCCTAAGTCTAGAGATATATTGCAACCTATTACTGGCTCAAACTTATCAAATGAAGATTTTCCTTGGCTCACAGGGCAGGAAACTCATGTAGGGTATGCTCCTGTGAAGCTTTTGCGTGTTAACTTTGTTGGAGAGCTCGGTTGGGAAATACATCATCCGATCGAATATCAAAATCATATATTTGATACATTGTTTAAACATGGCGAAAAGCATGGACTTAAACCTTTTGGGATTAGGGCCATGAATTCCATGCGATTAGAAAAATCGTACCGGCTAGTTGGTACCGAAATGTCCATAGAGTATTCTGCCTATGAATCTGGACTTCATCGATTTGTTAATTTAAAAAAGAAAAATGGATTTTTAGGTAAAGATGCGCTTCTTAAATGGGAAAAACGTGGTTTTAAGAATGCCTTTGTTACACTTGAGGTTCTAGATATTGATGATGCAGATGTTATTGGTAACAACCCTATTTATAAGGGAAAAGAAGTGGTAGGCAGAGCCACAAGTGGTGGTTTTGGATGGCGAATGCATAAATCATTAGCATTAGGCATGGTTCATCCTGATCAATCGCATTCGGGTAATGAACTTTCTATTGAAATTTTAGGAAAAAGATATAACTGCAAAGTGCTTAATGATAGTCCGCATGATCCAGAAAATGAAAAATTAAGAAGTTAGATTATATGAAGTTTTCTGCCATTTCTTTATTTGCTAATGCTCTATCTGGTCATAAAAAATGGCCATCGCAATTTCCAAATAAAGACCCAAAAAAAGAATATGATGTAATCATTATAGGTGGGGGTGCCCACGGGCTTGGTGCAGCGTATTACCTTGCGAGTAAATATGGCATTACAAATGTTGCTGTCTTAGAAAAAGGATGGATTGGTGGAGGTAATACGGGAAGAAATACAACGATTATCAGATCCAACTATTTATTTGATGAAAGTGCTGCCTTGTATGACCACGCTGTGGACCTTTGGGATGGTTTAAGTCAAGAATTAAACTATAATGTTATGTTTTCAAAACGCGGCGTTTTAATGCTCGCTCATAATGTTCATGATGTGCAAAGCTTTAAGCGTCATGTCTATTCAAACAGATTAAATGATGTTGATAACCAATGGTTAAACCCTGAAGAATGCAAAGAATTTTGTCCGCCATTAGATATATCAAGCAGTCGACGTTATCCAGTTATGGGAGGCGCTTTACAAATGAGGGCAGGCACAGCTAGGCATGATAGCGTTGCATGGGGATATGCGCGTGCAGCATCTAAGTTAGGTGTTGATATTATACAAAACTGTGAAGTAACCGGCATACGCCGTGATTCATTAGGAAATGTTGCGGGAGTAGAAACTGCAAAAGGGTATTTGAAGTCAAAAAAAATAGGAGTATCTGCTGCAGGAAACACTTCAGTTGTTATGGAAATGGCAGGCTTAAGATTCCCTCTAGAGAGTTACCCGCTTCAAGCCTTAGTTTCGGAGCCTATTAAACCAGTTTTTCCTTGCGTAGTGATGTCAAATGCTGTGCACGCTTATATAAGTCAGTCAGATAAAGGTGAACTTGTTATTGGTGCTGGAACTGATCAATATACAAGCTATAGCCAGAGAGGTGCATTGCATTTGCAAGAGCATAATTTGATGTCAATTTGTGAAATCTTCCCGATTTTTAAACGAATGCGTATGCTGCGTTCATGGGGAGGAGTAGTTGATGTGACACCTGATAGGTCCCCAATAGTAGGAAAGACACCTGTCGGCGGTCTATATGTAAATTGTGGCTGGGGTACTGGTGGGTTTAAAGCAACGCCAGGTGCTGCAAATATGCTTGCTTATACCATTAAGCATAATGAACCACACAAAATAAATGCACCCTTTAACTTAGATCGGTTTATCGGCGGTCGATTAATTGATGAAGCTGCTGCAGCAGCAGTAGCACATTAAGGTATTCAATGTTACTAATCCATTGTCCATATTGTAATAAAAAACGACCCGAAGTTGAATTCGCTTATGCTGGTGAGGCACATATTGAGCGACCGAACGGCATTAATCAGTTAACAATGACGGATGAAGAATGGTCAAATTTTATGTTTATTAGAAATAATATAAGAGGAGAGCATGCTGAACGGTGGTGGCATAATTCAGGGTGTAATATGTTCTTTAATGCCATCCGTAATACACAAACAGATAAATTTATAATGACTTATAAAATGGGGGAAAATCTTCCTACAGAAAAACAGATTAAGGCTGCTAAGAAATGAAAAATTTTCGTAGTAAAAAGGGTTCTGTTATTAATGAGGAAGAAACCATAAAGTTTTCTTTTGACGGTAATGAATTCTCTGGATTTAAGGGTGATACTTTATCTTCTGCATTACTAGCCAATGGTATTCATTTGGTAGGAAGGTCTTTCAAGTATCACAGACCCAGGGGCATACTCAGTGCGGGTTCTGAAGAACCAAATGCTATTATAACCTTTGATAGAGGTGAAGGTAAAGTAACACCAAATGTTCGAGCAACTACACTAGAAATATTTAATAGATTACAGTCATTTAGCCAAAATAGCTACCCTAATTTGAAGTTTGATATTGGCGCTTTTAATAACGTATTTTCTATATTTTTTCCGGCAGGTTTTTACAATAAGACCTTTATGTGGCCAAAGTCATTCTGGGATAAAGTTTATGAGCCTTTTATAAGAAATCTTGCGGGCCTTGGGCCTGCTCCTCTTAGCGAAGATACAGATAATTATGCAAGCTGCTATGGGCACTGTGAGACTCTGATTATAGGTTCGGGTCCAGCAGGAATTGCCGCTGCTTTAGCGGCTAGTCAGACAGAAGGTCGAGTCATATTGGTTGATGAGCAATCTGAAATAGGAGGAAGTTTACTTTCATCAAGTAATAAAAAAATTGATAATTTAAGTTCTGAACAGTGGCTATCTAAAGCTCTGAATACATTGAAAAAATCAAATAATGTTAAGCTAATGACACGAACCACAGCAATAGGTTACTGGCACGATAATTTTGTTGCTCTATCAGAGCGGCTAACGGATCACTTATCACAAGTGCCCGAAGGTAGCGCTAGAGAGCAACTTCATAGAATTAGAGCTAGAAGAGTTATTTTAGCTCAGGGCGCTATCGAACGTCCATTAGTGTTCAATGGTAATGATAGGCCAGGTATAATGTTATCTAATGCTGCTCAAACTTATTTAAATAAATATGGCGTTAGAGTAGGAGATAATATCTCTGTTTTTACCAGTCATGACTCAGCTTATGAGACTGCTTTTGAAATGTGTGATGCTAAAGTTAACGTTTCAGTAATTATTGATTTGAGAAAAGAAGTGAATGCAGATTTATTAGCTGAGGCTAATAGCAGGGGAATAGAAGTACATTTAAACTCAAGTATTTCAAGAACTTATGGTAAACTTCGAATTAACGCATTTGAAGTTTACAGCCCGATTCAAAATAAAAAATTTATAGTAAAGTGTGATGCTTTAATTATGTCAGGCGGTTGGACCCCAAGCTTACATCTCTGGTCGCATTCTAAGGGCTCAATAAAGTGGGATAAAAGTATATCGGCTTATATACCAGATAAGGCTAATGAAAATGTTTGCTGCATCGGTGCTTGCAATGGCAATTTTGGTATTGAAAAAGCACTTAATGAAGGAAATTCAGTATTTAATAATAATAAAAAATATGTCGTTCAGGAGCAATCATTTGGATCCGGTGTTGTTCTAAATACAATACCTAATTACCTTAAAAAAGAAAAACAGAAAGCCTTTGTAGATTTTCAAAATGACGTCACAGAAAAAGATATTTCTTTAGCTGTGCAAGAAGGTTTTAAATCTATTGAGCATGTAAAAAGGTATACTACAAATGGAATGGCCACCGATCAGGGTAAAACTTCCAATTTGAATGCTTTGGAAATTGCATCAAGAGAAGTTGGCAGATCAATTGAAAAAGTAGGTTTAACTACATTCAGGCCTCCTTACACACCTACTACATTTGGAACATTTGTCGGTTACCGCGATAAAGAACTTTTTGATCCAGTTAGAAAAACTCCCATTGATGATTGGGCGGTAACTAATTCTGCAGTTTTTGAACCGGTAGGATTATGGCGAAGAGCTAGATTTTTTCCAAAAAATAAAGAAAACATGGATCAAGCTGTTGCACGCGAATGTAAATCGACAAGAGATAGTCTTGGTATATTTGATGCATCAACTCTTGGAAAAATTGAAATAGTTGGTCCAGATGCGACTAAGTTTATGAATTTAATGTATTCCACAAGCTGGACAAGCCTAAAGGTTGGAAATTGCCGTTATGGATTAATGCTGGGGGAGGATGGTTATATTTATGATGATGGTGTCGTAGCGCGTATTGCTGATGACAGATATCATGTAACTACCACTACTGGTGGTGCTCCAAGAGTTTTCCGTCATATGGAAGATTATTTGCAAACTGAATTTAATGATCTTGATGTATGGTTAACATCTACAACTGAGCAATGGGCTGTAATAGCATTAAATGGTCCACACGCTAGAGATATATTGGAACCATTAATCAAAGACATTGACTTAAGCGCAGATAGTTTTCCTCATATGTCCATCAGGGAAGGAAACATCTGTGGTATTCCAACACGTCTATTCAGAGTGAGTTTTACAGGTGAACTTGGCTTTGAAATAAATGTACCATCTAATTACGGCCTTGCACTCTGGAAAATTCTTATGACTGAAGGGGCTAAGTATAGAATTACGCCTTACGGAACAGAGACTATGCATGTTTTGAGGGCTGAAAAGGGTTATATTATCGTTGGGCAGGACACCGATGGAACAGTTACTCCTTTTGATGCTGGATTGGGCTGGGCTGTTGCTAAAAAGAAGAAAGATTTTGTAGGTATGCGGTCTCTAAAAAGAAAAGATCTAGTAAATGGCGTACGTAAGCAGCTTGTGGGGCTTCTAACTGAAGACCCACTGACTGTTTTAGCTGAGGGCTCACAAATTGTGATCAACCCCAAACAGCCTAAGCCTATGAAGATGTTAGGTCACGTTACATCAAGTTATTGGTCGGAATGTCTGGGAAAATCAATTGCTATGGCTGTAATTGAAGATGGGTTTAATCTTATGGGAACGGATATATATATACCAATGCCCGAAGATACTATAAAGGCAAAAGTTTGCAAACCTATCTTTTATGACCCTGAGGGAAAAAGAATTCATGTTTGAGCAGGCAGTCAATATCAGTCTAAAAAAATCAGATAGTTTCGAATGTAAAGTAATCGGAGAGCAGTTGCGTTATAGTATACGTATGAAACAAGATTTTGTAGAAAAAGCTGAAAAAATATGTGGTTTCAATATTCCAAGAAATATTGGAGAAGTTGAAAGTTATGATAAAATACTCTGTATGTGTTTGGGGCCAGACGAGTGGATTTTAATTGTTCAGCCCAAATTAAAGCTTCAGTTTGATAAAATAATTGCACGCTTAAATAATAGCATAACTATAAGTATAACTAATATTTCAGATAGAAATATAGGTTTTAAATTAAAAGGAAAAAAGGTACAAAAATATATTAATTCTGGTTGTCCGTTAGATCTTGCGTTAGAGTCTTTTCCAATAGGAAAAGCTTCTAGAACAGTCTTTGAGAGTGTTCCAATTTTATTATTTAGAGATGGAAAATTATCTTTTAGGGTTGAATGCTGGAGGTCTTTTGGACCTTATATTTCTGATTTCTTTAAACGAATTGCTGACACCAATGACTAAAAAAATTGTATTATTAGATGGTGGTATGGGGCAAGAACTTATCAAAAGGTCCGGTCAAAAACCAACGCCTCTTTGGTCTGCTCGCGTATTATTAGATAACCCTGAGCTAGTACAAGAGCTTCACTCTGATTTTATTAAAGCAGGCGCTCAAGTCATTTCATTAAATAATTATACGGCTACACCATTTCGATTGCGGCGTGATGCTAGCATAGATTTATTCGATGAAATTCATCAATCAGCAAAGACTGTTGCAAAAGCAGCTAAGATCAATAGTGGAAAAGAAAATATAAAGATAGCAGGCAGTCTTGGTCCTGTAGTAGCTAGTTATAAGCCAGAATTAGTGCCCAGTTATAGTGAATGCCTGCATGAATATAAAAAACTTGTAAAAGCGCAGGAAGATGGAGTTGATCTTTTTATTTGTGAGACAATGTCAACAATTCGAGAAGCAAAAGCCTCTGTTTTTGCTGCTAATGAAACTGGTTTACCTACATGCATTAGCTTTACTTTGGACGACCATAACCCCCTAATGCTAAGATCAGGAGAGAGTCTCTTAGATGCTGTAAAGGAAATGGAACCTTTAAATGTGGAATCAATAATGATTAATTGTAGTATGCCTGAAACAATTAATCATGCTGTACCTCTACTTGTTAACTTATTTCCACGTGTCGGTGCATATGCAAATGGTTTTCAGTCTATTGATGGTTTAAAAGCAGGAGGAACTGTAGAAAGCTTAAAAGCTAGAAAAGATTTAACACCAGATTTATATTTAAAGTATGCACTTGAATGGGTAGATATGGGGGTAAGTATAGTTGGTGGTTGTTGCGAGGTTGGACCAAAACATATTGAAGTTATTTATAACGAATTGCTTAAGAATGGTTTTTCGTTTGAAACTATTTAACGAAAGGAAACTCTGTGATCTCTGCTGGTCTTCTTCCCGTTGGACATATCACCTCTAATTTATTACCTATTTCCCAATATTTGCGATCAATCATGCTGATTGCTACTATTTTTGAAAGGTCTGGAGACCAAGCTGCGGATGTCACCTGTCCAACTTTGATGTTACCGTGAATTACTTTCCATGGTTTTGTGCAGTTTGGAATTGAGTTTCCTTCTATAAATAAGGCACGAATTTGTCTCTGTGGCCCCTCTAAGCTTTGTTTTTTTAATGCTTGGGCGCCTATGAAGTCTATTGCAAGTCCTGGCGAACAAAATTTACCTAAACCTGCCTCATACGGACTATTTTTTTGAGTGATGTCATTTCCATATGAAAGTAGGCCTCCCTCTATTCTTTCTATAAGATTGGGACATCCAGCTCGAACATCAAGTTCTTGTCCTTCGTTGAATAGCCGATCCCATATAGCCTCTCCATTCTTAAAGCCGTCGGTATATATTTCATATCCACCTTGTTTTGAATACCCTGAACGCGAAATAATATNATGCTTTCCATTAAATAGGAATTTTTTATGTCTAAAGAACTTTAAGGTAACTACTTCTTCACCGAATACTCTTCGCATTAATTCATCTGCCTTAGGGCCTTGAACTGCAAGAGGATTTATGTCTGGTTCTGTGATGGTAACATTCATATTTTTTGCTACCGCAATTCCTTTTATCCAATAAATCAAATCTGAATCAGCTATTGAAATCCACCATTTATTTTGTGAATGCTTTATTGCAACTGGATCGTTTAACATTCCGCCAGTATCATCGACAACAGGGATATAATAACATTGATCATCTTTCATTTTGGAGAGATTTCTTGGCGTTATAAGCTGTATGAGGTTTTGAGAGTCTGGTCCTTGTAATTCAATCTGTCTTTCACAACTCACATCCCAAATTTGAACATTATTTTTCAAGTGATGATAATCTTCCTCTAACGATCTGAAAATAGTCGGTAAGAGCATGTGATTATATACTGTATATGCTGTAACGCCCGCAGCTGTTACTCGCTCAGTAAATGGAGTGCTTCTTATTCGTCTTGATATAGATAATACTGGTTGCATAATGATTTCACATATTTTTTTTCGCTTTATCTTAAGTTTTTATAATTGGAAATAAAAAATATAGATCTTATTTTAACTTATGGTTAAAATAAGATCTATTTATAACGTCAGAATGTGGTGAATATATAAATTTAATAGATTTACTTATTACTCAACCTATGATTAGGAGGCATAATACTTTAGGTATTAAAATGGGGGCGTATGGTGAAGATACCAAGCAACTTTGACCTTAGATCATTACAAGTTTTTGTGGTTACTGCTGACCAAGGGGGAATGACGCAAAGCGCCCGTGTTCTTAGAATGACACAATCAGCTGTTTCTCAGATAATAGCCGGGCTAGAGGATGCTGTTGGGTCAAGACTTTTCGATAGAACTGTTCGGCCCATAGTACTAACTGCATCAGGAAAAATTCTTCTAGAAAGAGGTCGCCAGATAATTAGAGACACTCAAGAGACTTTTCGTGAAACTCAAACCCTTGAGCAACGCAAATTAGCCCAGTTAACAGTTGCAATGTCAGATTCTATGGCGTCGGCACTGGCAGCTAAACTTTATAAGAATTTAGAAGATATTTCTAGTTATTGGCGAATATGGGCTGGTTTATCCCCTTACCACCGCGATGAGTTTTTATCCCACAATATTGATATGATAGTAACGACTAGTAATGTAATGGAAGATGTTGCAGGACTTGATCGCCATTTAATTTTTCAAGAACCTTATGTTTTAGTTTTTCCTAAAAATTATGAGGGATCCATTGATATAATGGATGGTCCAAGGAATTTACCTTTTTTGCGTTACTCACTCAGATCGGCTATGGGTCTTCGTATTGAGTCCCAGCTTAATAGGTTAAGAGTTAAGTTTCCTGATAAAGTAGAGTTTGATACTGCTCCAGCACACACTCAGTCGGTAGCGGAAGGAGTTGGGTGGGGAATTACTACACCTCTTTGTTTATTGCAGTCTATTGAGCTTATTGATCTGGTTCAAGTACATCCGCTTAAAAGGGGCCAGTTTAAAAGACATTTTGACTTGATAGCCAGAGAAAATAGTATGGGTGACATACCTGAGCGAGTTGCTGCTGAGGCATCACGAATATTGAAAGAAGAGTGCATGCCAGTCCTTTTTGATAAAATTCCTTGGTTAGAGGATAAACTCGAGTGGAATTCTATTGATGGTTAAATTCTGCTCTTTAAAAAAACTTGCAAATTTAATAAAAAATAAATGTCACATACTATTCAAATTTATAATTATATTAATAAGAGAAATTTCAAAAAAAGAATATAAATAGTCACTGAAGATTCGTTAACTCGATATCTCGATAAATTTACTAAAAAGGGCGGGTTACCCGTTTTATTATTATGAAGATACAAAACTTACCTGCACCAGGAGCTCCAGATATTGAAATTGCTCGAGCTGCAATTATGAAACCGATACTAAAGTTGGCGGAAAATAAATTAGGTATTCCTGCTGAAGCTTTAGTGCCGTATGGTCATTTTAAAGCAAAATTATCTCTAGATTATATCGAAAGTGTCAAAAATAATCCTAATGGTAAGCTTGTTTTAGTAACAGCAGTTACACCAACACCTGCGGGTGAAGGTAAAACTACTACATCAGTTGGTTTAAATGATGCGCTAAATAAAATTGGTTTAAATTCTATGGTTTGTTTGCGTGAGCCCTCATTAGGCCCTTGTTTTGGCATGAAGGGTGGTGCTGCGGGTGGTGGCAGAGCTCAGGTTTTACCAATGGAGGATATTAACCTTCACTTTAATGGTGATTTTCATGCGATCACATCCGCCCACTCATTAATATCAGCTATGTTGGATAACCACATGCAGTGGGGAAATAAACTGGATATTGACCCTCGTAGAATATCATGGAGACGAGTCGTTGATATGAATGATAGGGCTTTAAGGAATATTGTTATTGGTTTGGGCGGACCCACACAGGGAATTGTTAGAGAAGGTGGTTTTGATATAACAGTAGCTTCGGAGATTATGGCTATTTTCTGCCTCGCAGTTGATTTGTCAGATTTACAAAAAAGAATTGGTGATATTATAGTTGCCAAAACACGGTTGAAAAAAAGCGTTACAGTTAGAGATTTAGGCTGCGACGGGGCAGTGACTGTTCTTCTAAAGGATGCATTCCAACCTAACCTCGTCCAATCTATTGAACATAATATGGCTTTTATACATGGTGGTCCCTTTGCTAATATTGCGCATGGTTGTAATTCCGTCATAGCTACTAAAACTGCTTTGAAACTAGCAGATGTTGTAGTAACTGAAGCAGGTTTCGGAGCTGATTTAGGTGCTGAAAAATTTCTTGATATAAAATGTCGTCAATCTGGACTAAGGCCAGATGCAGTTGTTCTTGTTTGCACAATAAGAGCAATGAAAATGCAAGGTGGTGTATCTAAAAATGATTTAGGTCCAATGAATACTGAAGCGGTTCGGGAGGGATGTGTAAATGTTGAACGGCATATACAAAATCTTAAAAAATTCGGTGTTAATCCAATAGTATCTATAAATCATTTCATTCACGATACTGATGAAGAAATTGCTATAGTCAAAGAGTTTTGTGATCGTGAGAATGTGCCTCTGGTGATTGCAAAGCATTGGGCTGAGGGTGGCGATGGTGCCGAAGGTTTAGCAAACGCTGTGAAAGCTGAACTTGATAGCGAAAAGACAGAAATTCAATTGATTTATAATGATGATGATAGTCTTTTAACTAAGGTTGAAAAGGTAGCTACAGAAATTTATCGCGCTAAAGCAGTAACTATTAGTGCAGCCGCGAGTACATCATTTAAACAAATAGAAAAAATGGGCTATGGTCATTTGCCAATCTGTATAGCAAAGACTCAATCAAGCTTTTCTACGGATCCAAAACAGCTTGGGGCAACATCTGATCATGTACTTGAAGTGAGGGAAGTTACGCTAAATGCTGGTGCAGGTTTTGTTGTTGCAATATGTGGAACGATAATGCGAATGCCTGGTTTGCCCAAGCACCCTGCAGCACTTGATATCAGTTTAGACAATAATGGTAATATTGTTGGTCTGGCTTAGTTAGTAATAGAAAACTTATATTTGGAGCTATACATGAGCGATCAAGATGAAGAAATAATATTAAAAGACTTAGATGATAATGATCTCGTAGCTCAAATGCAGGATGATCTTTATGATGGAATGATACCAGAGGTGACAGAGGGGACTCAAATTTTACTTGATCGTGGATGGGATGCAAACATGGTGCTTAATGATGCACTGGTTGAGGGAATGCGCATTGTAGGTGTTGATTTTCGAGATGGCATTTTATTTGTTCCTGAGGTTCTACAAAGTGCAAACGCAATGAAAGGAGGAATGCAGCTACTAAGACCTATCCTAGCAGCTAGTGAAAATAATACCAGTGTTGGAAAGTATGTAATAGGTACCGTTAAGGGAGATATACATGATATTGGAAAAAACCTTGTTGGAATGATGCTTGAAGGTGCCGGTTTTGAGGTTGTAGACTTGGGTATTAATACTCCGGTTGAAGATTACCTTGCCGCTATTGATGAACATGAACCAAATATACTTGGTATGTCAGCACTTTTAACAACAACTATGCCATATATGGGAGTCGTTATAGAAGAGCTTGATAAACGCGGGATCTTAAAAGAATTGCCTGTTATGGTGGGAGGAGCACCATTAAATCAAGAATTCGCTGATGCAATAAATGCACATACTTATGGAAGAGATGCAGCAATGAGTGCTGAACTTGCTAAGGCGATTATGGGTAAAAACCGTTAATGACACAGTCTCGACATAACACTCTAGTTTTAGCCTGCGGTGCTTTGGCTAAAGAGGTCCTTGCACTTAAAGCATCAATGAATTTGGCGGATGATGTCTTTGATTTGCAATGCCTTCCCGCTAACTATCACAATCAGCCTAACAAAATCGTACCTGCTCTAAAAGAGACTTTGGACGGCAGGGGCGCAGATTATGATCATGTTCTTATTGGCTATGGCGATTGCGGAACAGGGGGCGGCCTAGATCGTTTGCTTGAAGATTACCCTAAAGCTGAACGTCTCCCAGGCGCGCATTGCTATGCATTTTATGCTGGGCTCGCTGAATTCGATGTTATGATGGAAGAGGAACTCGGAAGTTTCTTCTTGACGGATTATCTCGTACGCCATTTCAAAATATTGATTATCAAAGGCTTTGGCTTAGACCGTTATCCTGATCTTAAAGAGATGTATTTTAAGAACTATAAGCGACTGATTTACATGTCCCAAGAGCCAACGGATAGCTTAATTAACGCGGCGCGCGAAGCGGCTGAATTTTTAGGTCTCAGGTTTGAACATCATCATGTGGGTTATGGCGATCTCGCCACGTGTATTTCTGCATTACCAGACAAGGAGAGAGCATATGGCTAATATTAATGCCTCCATAGAAGTTTCGCCAAAGCAAGCGGTAGAGAGCAAAGCCATTGTAGATTTATTTCCGCAAGGCGGACGTGTATACATCACAGATGTTGGTACGGACACTACAGATTACCTTGTTAAAGCGGCTAAGCGTGTTCGTAATCTTGGCTATGAGCCAATACCGCATTTCGCTTCGCGTCGAATGATAAATGCAGATATTCTTGAAGACCGCGTTAAGCGCATAGTCAATGAGGCGGGCGTTAAGGATGTTCTTGTTATTGGTGGAGGGCTTGAGAAAGAAGCGGGTGAATTCGCTTCGACGATGGAGCTCCTTGAGACTGGAGTGTTCCAACGTAATGGTATTACTCATATGGGCATTGCGGGTCATCCAGAAGGATCGCCTGATTTCGATAGTGATACTGCGATGGAAGCTTTGCATGAAAAACAAGACTTTGCAGAGAAGACAGGCCTAAATTTGCGCATTGTTACTCAATTTGGGTTTGATGCACCTAAATTCATTGATTGGACCCAAGACATTCAGGCAGCTGGTATTACTATGCCCGTCCACCTCGGTGTTGCTGGGCCTGCTAAGGTAACAACGCTAATCAAATTTGCCGCGATGTGTGGTGTCGGTAATTCTTTAAGTTTTTTAAAAAAAAGAGTTGGTGCTATGGCTACTATGGTTGCAGGTTTTGATCCAAATGAAGTCGTTAATTTAATCGAGTCTCATTGGAAAGGCCCTAATCCATCATTAATAAGTCAACTTCATGTATTTCCATTCGGTGGTGTTAAAAAGTCAACCTCATGGTTAATTGAACGAGGAAGTTGGAAGATTAATGATAACTTAAACTAATATACAGTGTATAAGGATATATAATGGCTCGTACAATTTTAGCATCAGAAACTAAAGAAGTGGTGATAGGTTTTGATCAACCCTTTACAATGATAGGTGAACGCATCAACCCGACAGGACGTAAGTTATTTTCTAAGGAGCTCAAGGAGTTCAACTATTGGCGTGTAAAGAAAGAAGCACTCGCTCAAGTTGAAGCTGGGGCACAAATTCTCGATGTCAATGTTGGTGTGCCTTTGGCAGATGAGGCTTTAATCATGTCAGAGGTAATCCCGTTAATACAGAGCCTTACAGACACCCCTCTATGTATTGATAGTTCAATCATGGATGCCCTTGAAGCTGGTCTAAAGGTATATAAAGGGCGTCCGCTTTTAAACTCTACTACAGCTGAAGAAGAAGTTATGGAACGAATTCTACCATTGGTAGCCAAATATGATTGCGCAGTAGTTGCTATTTCTAACGATGATACAGGAATTTCTGAGGACCCAGATGTTAGGTTTGAGGTAGCTAAAAGAATAGTTAATAGAGCATCTGATTATGGAATTAAACCAGAGGATGTCGTGGTTGACCCTCTTGTAATGCCAATTGGAGCAATTAATAGTGCTGGAACTGATGTTTTCAAGCTTGTAGGCCGTTTGCGAAATGAATTAGGTGTTAACACAACATGCGGGGCGTCTAATGTGNCATTTGGTTTACCACAAAGGCATACAATTAATAATGCTTTTCTTCCAATGCTGGCAGCTGCTGGAATGACCTCTGCAATAGTTAATCCATTACATGAGGGGCTGGTACCTGCTGTTAGAGCCTCTGATGTGCTTAATGGAGTTGACCCTAGTTGTGCAAATTGGATTAAGAATTATCGACCTGTACTTGCTGAAGGTGAGGAAGGTGGACGCCGCGGTCGCAGCGGACGTCGTCGCCGTGGCTGATTCAGTCTTTACAGAGTCTTATTTATGTGGCGCAGTATCACATAGCGATGTTGATTTGTCTGATATTTCCAAAGCAAGTGTAAATCATGAAAAGTTAGAAATTACAGACAAAGTTAATTTGCTGCCAATACCGGAAACGTCTAATTCACCCCATTGCAAATTCTACGGAAGTTATATTTTCCAGAACACTNATATTCATAACACGATAAGTATTTTGTTGGGNTCTATTGACAACTCGCAAGAATTCGCAGTCAAAGGGAATATCTATATTTCAGAAACGAGTAACTATCATAAAATTCAATATGGGTTGCCTCAATATGACATTTATCCACTTGAGAGCACCCTTAATTAATGAGTACTCATACGCTTATATTTACACCTTCAGGTTTGAAGACGAAAGCTGAAGAAGGTGAAACTGTTTATGAGGCTGGCTTACGGGCAGGCGTTGATATTCAATCTATTTGCGGTGGTAAAGGGCTTTGCAAACGCTGCCAAATTGAGGTAGATACGGGTAAGCATGCAAAGTTTAAAATAGAAGTCACTGAAGATAATTATAATAAAATATCCCCGACAGAAAAGAAGGCTATTCATGACGGAGAATTACCTGAGGGGCGCCGGCTGTCATGTAGAACTAAAGTGCATGGGGATTTAGTAATAAATATTCCAGCGGATTCGCGCGAACGTGAAACCTCTATTCAAAAGAAAAGTACGCAGTTTGAGATAGAGCTAAATCCTGCGATTAAACTCTATATGGTACAGCTGCCTGTTCCAACTCTTGAAGATAACCCAAGTGATGGTGAGGCTTTAGTGCAGGCGCTACATATTGAGCATGGCCTGACCGTGCGTCCCTCGCACCGCATGTTGATAAAGCTACAAAGTATATTGCGCCCCAGTGAGAATGAACGTACCGTCATTGCCGTCGTGCGAGATGGTCAGATTATTATAGACGTTTGGCCGCCATCTCCATTTGACCTATACGGGGCAGCCATTGATATCGGATCGACCTCTATAGCTCTTTATGTGTACAATCTAACAACGGGTGAACCCGTTTACGAAAAGGCGGCAATGAACCCGCAAATTCGTTTTGGAGAAGACCTAATGAGCCGTGTGTCTTATATAATGTTGAATAAAGGAGGGGAGATAAAGCTCACTGATGCTGTACGCACTCAGGTCCGCGTTATGATAGCGGAGGCGATCAAAACTTTAGAGCTTGGCGACAATCAATTACTTGACGTAATTTGTGTCGGCAACCCTATTATGCACCATCTCTTTATTGGTGCGAATCCGATTGAACTCGGCGTGGCACCCTTTACATTAGCTATTAAAGACTGGATTGATATTCCAGCTGAACGACTTGATCTTGGTTTATCGGATATGGCGCAAGTTTCATTATTTCCACTAATTGGAGGTCATGTTGGGGCGGATACATCGGCAGCTTATTTAACTCAATTAGAACGTATGAAAGATCGTTCGGTGCTATTAGTGGATATTGGTACTAATGCAGAAATAATTCTCTCACATAATGGTAAAGTAGCAGCGGCTTCATCACCTACAGGGCCTGCGCTTGAGGGTGCAGAAATTAGTTCAGGTGTCCGGGCAACTAATGGAGCAATTGAAAGAGTAAGAATAGATCCAACCACTAAAGATTATAAGATAAAAATTATAGGTCATCAGAAATGGATCGATAAAAATAATATCCACACTTTAGATCAACCTATTCCAGGTATATGTGGCTCTGGAATTTTTGAAGTAATGGTTGAATTGGCTAATGCCGGATTAATTGATCAATCAGGTTTGTTTAAACCTGAAATTGCGCCAGATAAATTCATAAAAAAAGGAAATGTTTGGACATATATCCTTGTTGATCATCCTGATAAACCTATAATAATTGAACAAACCGATATAAGAGCGGTTCAGCTTGCTAAGGCAGCTTTATATGCGGGAGTTCAATTATTAGCAGAAAGTTTAAACTGTGAGTCATTCGACGAAGTTTTACTCGCCGGTGCTTTTGGTACTCACTTGGATGGTAAATATGTATCAGCAATTGGTATAATCCCTAATGCTTCGTCCAATATCATATCTAGCATAGGTAATGCAGCAGGAATGGGGGCCGCAATGGCAGTATTAAATACTAATGAACGAAAAAAAATTATCAATGCAGTGAAATATATAAATAAAATAGAGACAGCCACAGAGCAAAAATTTCAAGATTATTTTATAAGCGCAATGAAATTCCCTACTGCACCTCCTCAGGTTAAGAACAAAAAAAGAAATAAACGAAGAAAAGCATAATAATGGTTTATTTTTGTCTCTATAATTAAAAGAACTAATAATATGAAATAAATGCTATTTTATATTATAATAATTATTAATATAATTTTAAAAAGGTTGAGCATATGGCTAGAAGAGAAAGATCAGGAGGTAGGGCAGGACGTGCTGCTGCTCGAGCAGTCGAGAAGCCGCCTCGCGAACCATACATTAAACGAAATATACCGACTTATTCAGTGTTGAATGATACTGACCTTGCTCAGCTTGAAGTCAATGCAGATAAATTATTAGAGGAGGTAGGTTTAGAAATTCAAGATGACCAAGAATCAGTTGATTACTTTGTAAAAGCTGGTGCCAAGGCGGATGGCGACCGTGTTAGATTTCCAAGAGGCATGTGCCGAGAAATTATCAAAGCGACTGCTCCAAAAGAATTTACACAGTTTGCACGTAATCCAATAAATAATGTTAAAATAGGGGGAGATAATACTGTACTTGTTCCTGCTTATGGCCCTCCTTTTGTTTACTCTAAAGAGGGGGGCAGGAGGTATGCAAATATAGAAGACTTCAGAAATTTTGTTAAACTCGCTTATATGTCTCCAAACTTACATCATAGCGGTGGAACAGTTTGTGAACCAGTTGATTTGCCCGTAAATAAAAGGCACTTTGATATGAATTATAGTCATATTAAATATTCTGATAAGGCCTTTATGGGTTCAGTTACTCAACCTGAGAGAGCTGAAGATACAGTTGATATGGCTAAAATTGTTTTCGGAGACGATTTTGTTGAAGAAAATTGTGTTTTGGTAAACTTGATTAATGCAAACTCTCCAATGACATGGGATCGAGTTATGCTGGGCTCTTTAAAAAATTATGCGCGCCATGGACAATGTGCCATGCCAAGTCCATTTGTTGTTTCGGGTGCTATGTCCCCAGTAACTGCTGCTGGAGTTGCTGCACAAAGCTTGGCTGAAGGTCTGGCAGGTATGGCTTTAACTCAACTCGTTCGCCCTGGTGCACCAGTTATATATGGGAATTTTGTTACTTCCATGTCAATGCAAACAGGAGCCCCTACTTTTGGTACTCCTGAAGCTTCATTAATAATAAATATGAGTGCTGCCTTGGCTAGAAGACTAGGTGTACCGTTTAGGTCAGCAGGAGGATTTAATGCTTCGAAAGTTCCAGATGCTCAAGCTGGTTATGAGGCTGCTAATAGTTTGCAAACTGGCTTGTTGGCAGGAGTAAACTTCATGTTGCATACGGCAGGCTGGCTTGAAGGAGGACTTGCAATGGGATATGAAAAGTTCATCATGGATGCAGACCAAGCTGGTATGATGGCAAAATTTGCAAAGGGCGTTGATATGTCAGCAAATGGACAGGCTCTGGATGCTATAGCTGAGGTAGGCCCTGGACAACATTTCTTGGGTTGTGATCATACGCAAAAAAACTTTAAAACAGCTTTTTATCAATCAAATATTTCAGATAATAGTAGTTACGAGCAGTGGGTAGAAGATGGTAGTCTTTCCGCAGAAGACAGAGCTGAAAGTGTTTATAAGAAAATGTTAGAAGAATACGTAGCACCAGAGCTGGATCCGGAAATTGATAGAAAATTGCTTGATTACATGGAAATGCGGAAGTCTAGTTTTCCTGATAGTAATATTAGTTAGTTACCCAGGCCTCTCTACTAAAAACTTCAATAATCATTGGTTTGAAGTAATCCAGAGGTAGCGTGTCATAATTTGGATCAAAACTTTTTTGGTCCCATTTTTCACAGAATTTTACTGCTGATTTATAGTATGGATGATTTTTAAATTTTTGTCTCTCTTCTGGGTTCAAACCTATCTTATCGCCGTAATATTTTAATTGAAAAATACCATGATGTTTGATTACCCAGGTGCATTCTTCTCTAACATAAGGCGCTACAACAGATGCTGCTAAAGTATCATGATTAAGTGGTGCAAGATCATCGCCTATATCATGAATTAATGCGCTAACTACCCAATCAATATCTGCTTTATCCCTTAATGCCCTAGTTGCTGTTTGCAAACTATGTTCTAGTCGATCTATTTTATAACCTGAAAAACTGTCTTTTAATTTTTCAAGTGAACTAATAATACGATTAGGCAAATCCAATATAAATTCTTTCTCATGTTTAGCGAGAAAAGAATAATCTTCAATTGTTCCATCTTCCATCTTGGTAAAGGCTACTGATTTCATGTTATAACTCTGTTGGCACTCTTGTTGCTTTGCTACCATTGGATAGCATTCTGTAGAGACTTGTGACTCCATCATGGTCGGTATAACAGCCCTGTAAATATCTGCTTCCTTCATTGCCATTATATTTTGTTCTTCCATGCAACAATCTGTAATTATCCATCATCAAAAGTGTCCCTTTTTGAAATGGAAATTGGATCTGAAAATTAGAGTCATTACTCAATTCATTTAATCTTTTTCTTCCTGTATAAAATAAATCTAATGATTTTTTATCTAAAGCGGGTACATAATCTAATCTATTGCTTAGTCGAATTCGGTTTACAATATTCTTATGATTTCTTTCAATGATTGAACCCCAATTTTCTAATATGGCTGAAGGTCCTTCATATCTAAAACGCACTTTTATTCGTTCTAATATATTGGAATGTTCTGGTAGTTCAGTTTGCAATTGTTCAACTAAGGCAATTCCGTCAACTAAAGTTGAAAGACCCCCGGATACATTATTTTCTAAGCAATGTAAAAATTGAATTCCCGGTATTGGTTCTCGGTACGGGTTATCAGTGTGAGATGATAAAGCACTATCAGTGTATGCAGTATCGGTGGGATCTTTCTTTATTTTTACATTAAATAATTTACCCCAATGGGTATGTCTCACATAACCAAATTTTGATGCCAAATGTAAAAGCGAGTTATTTTCCGAAGGAGTATTCTCCATAATACAAAATCCATACTTAAAGAAATCTCCCAACATAGTTTTTAACTTTATTGGATCTTCAAGACATTCCCAGTCTATCCGATTTATTTGGAGTGAAGATTTCCAGCTTTCTATTTCGGGGGGACTTTCATTATCTTTTATCCAACCAATTTCACTTTTGATTTTGTTTATATCAAAATTACCTAGAAATGAATCGCTAAAAGTGATTTCTAAACTTGGATAATTCGATATTTTTGCACTTACTACTTTTAAATTAGTATCAAAAAATGAATGTTCATACTTCCGTTGTTTACTTATCGGGTCCAATAAGTCTTTATTTAAAGCCCTTTCTCTTAGCCACAATGGATGAAGTTCTATTACATTATTTTTATTTTCTAAAATTAATGATCCTGGTTCTGGAGATATATAAACTATGTCGTAATTATTATTCATCATAAATCCCACAAATCTGACAAAACAAGTTTACATCTACTATCTAAAACGGCAGGGTCAATATGGAAACTTAAATTATAAGAAAAATTAATACGATGGACAAAAAAGAAAATATTTCGATGAAAAAACAAAAAATTATAAAATCTTTTGGTATGGAAATGCATAACCCTGTTTTCATTGTTAGCGCATTATTAATTTTATTATTTTCTTTAATAACCCTAATTTTTCCGGATCAATCCAACCATGCTTTGAATGGCGCAAAACTTTGGACATTATCTAAATTTGATTGGTTTTACTCACTTATTCCAGTTTTAATTCTAACCCTCTGTATAATTTTAGCTATTTCTCCACTGGGCAAGATAAAATTAGGAGGCCCAGATGCTAAACCAGAGTATAAAGTAGGTTCATGGATTGCCATGCTTTTTGCTGCTGGAGTAGGTATTGGCTTTATGTTTTATGGCTCTGCAGAACCTCTTGGTTATTACACTGATTGGTATGGCACTCCATTCAATGTGTCAGCGGAATCTAGTGAGGCGAGAAGTTTGGCATTTACAACATCTGTTTTTCATTGGGGTCTTTCAGCTTGGTCCATTTATGCGATTGTGGGATTAACATTAGCCTTCTTCGCGTATAATATGGGATTACCATTAACTATTAGATCTGCTTTTTTTCCTATTTTTGGAGATAAAATTTGGGGATGGCGTGGTCATATTATTGATATGTTTGCAGTTGTTTCCACAGTATTCGGTCTAGCATGTACAGTCGGTATTGGGGCAACTCAAGCAACTGGGGGGTTAAGTTATATATTTGATATTGAGGCAACCAAAAACCTCCAAATTATACTAATCGTTGTTATAACAATTATTGCAATTTTTTCTGTCCTTCGAGGAATGAATGGGGGAGTAAAGCTATTAAGTAATTTGAATATGTCTTTTGCAGGATTATTATTAATTTTTGTAATTATTGCTGGCCCAACTGCAGGCATATTTAAAAGTATTATAGAAACATTAGTCAATATAGTTCCAGACAGCATTCGCTTAACTAATTGGGTTGGTAGAACGGATCAAAATTTTTTCCATGATTGGACTATATTTTATTGGGCGTGGTGGATTGCATGGTCTCCATTTGTTGGAATGTTTATTGCAAAAATATCTAAAGGAAGAACAATTCGTCAGTTTATGATGGGGGTATTAATTGCACCATTTAGCATAGGCTTGATATGGTTTACAGCTTTTGGGGAGTCTGCTATCTCTCAATTTGAAGCAAAAACAGGTGACTTGTCCATGGGTATGAGTGATTCCTCTTTGGCTTTATTTCAAATGTTAAACAGTTTGCCTTTTTCAGGTATAACATCTGTTATAGCCATTTTTTTATTGGTTATTTTTATTGTAACATCGGCAGATTCTGGTTCGTTAGTTGTGGATAGTTTGACATCAAGTGGCCAAGATTCTACCCCTGTTAGACAACGCGTCTTTTGGGCCTTAATGATTGGATTAACATCTATCGCACTACTTTATGGTGGCGGAAATGAGGCATTAAAATCATTACAAGCTGGAACAATAACCGCTGCATTGCCCTTTAGTTTAATAGTACTTCTTTATGGCGTTTGTCTGGTTATAGGATTAATTTCTTATTCAAAAAAAGAATATATTTAATTTTAGCATTAATTATTATTTAATAACGATTTGTAATCCCATTCTGCATTCTTTTTAAAAATTAGTTTATTTAATGCAAGAGCGACTAATATCATTGAGATTAAATTTATTGCCATAAGGTGAATGTAATGAAGCTTAACATTCTGTGTCGCAATTGATTGATTTTCTACAAGCGGCAATAGCATCCAATAGTAAAATATTACTCCTAAAATAACAGATATTATTACTGAACGTGCATCAATATTTCTGAACAGAAGCCCCACTATAAAAGCTGATAAGATTGGCATGGATAATAAACCATATAAACGTTGGACTGTGTTTATAATACTTTGTTCAGGGTTATTGAAAACTGGTATCATTATGAATGCCATAATTACCATAATAATAGAGACCCACATAGAAAGTTTTTTCACGTCTGGGTTTTTACTTACATAAGTTTCATGTATATCACAAACCCAGAGAGCGGCAGAGGCATTAAGAATGGAGTTAAATGTCGTTAATACTGCAGTAACAATTGCCGCTGCGAAAGCTCCTGAAAGAAAGTTTGGAAGTAAATCACTCACAAGTATACCATAAGCTGAGTCACCTATGTCTCCATATAGTTTATAGGCGACAATACCTGGAATAACAATTATGGGCGGTACTATTAAAAGTCTTATTGCAGCCGCGGCTAATATACCTTTTTGTGCCTCTTTTACGGATGGAGACGCCATAGCCCTCTGGGTTATTGTTTGATTAGTTGACCAATAAAACATTTGAATGAAGATCATACCAGTAAAGAGAGTTGTAAATGGTATATCGGACTTTGGTGACCCTATAAGTGTAAGTCTTTCTTTCGGTATACCAGAGAAATCATAGTTAATTGTATTTAATGCTATTATAGTTACTGTTACAGCCAGGCCAAGTAATAGAATTCCTGAAAAAGTATCAGAGATTGCAACTGCACGGAGTCCGCCGAATATAGAGTATGCTGCACCCGTTACGGAAAATAAGATTGCTAAAACATATAAATTAACGTCAATATTAAACATGCTTTGTATAAAAAGTGAGCCTCCGTATAGTATTGCAGGAAGAAATATAAATATATTACCGAGAAGAAAAAGTAATGAAATAAGTGCTCGTATATGTTTGTTTTTGTATCTAATTTCTAATAATTCTGTCGTTGTTGTACAGTTATACCTATAATAAATTGGTATAAAAACAAAACATAACATACATAGCCCTGCCACTGCAGCTAACTCCCACCATGCAAGTAAAGCCATTTGATTGCCATTCATTCCTACGAGTTGATCTGTTGACAAATTAGTTAGTGTTATTGAACCAGCTACAAAGTACCACTTTAGACTGCCGCCTGCTAAAAAATATTCTTTTTCTTGATTGGTATCTGGATTTGATTTTAGACAGTACCAAACAGTTATAGCAGCAATTGTTAACAATAATAATATGAATATAATAATTTGTGTTAATTCAAGTTGCATTTTGATAAACTGCCAATCTAGTTGTTTGATATTTTAATGTCATGTACTAATATTGTTAAAAGTAATAGGGAAAATTGTGATTATTGTATCAGAAAAAAATATATTTTCTCTGACGAATAAATATTATTCCTATGTTTTTCGTGTAGGTGATGGTGGTATTTTAGAGCATATTTATTATGGGTCTAGCTTAATAAATCCAAATAATTCTGTTTCACATCATTATCAAACTCACCGGGATGGAGTTCTACACTTCCAAGGTAAAAAAAATTATAATTTATCTGAGTTGCCTCAAGAATATCCAACATTTGGATCGACAGACTTTAGATTTCCAGCCTTTCATTGCAAAAATAGTGATGGTAATACTGCAACAGTTCTAAAATATAAAAACCATAGAATTATCAAGGGCAAAAATTACTTAAGTGCTCTGCCGTCAGCAAGAGGTGGTGAATGTAGTACCTTGATCGTTTGCTTAGAGGATAATCTACATAAGATTGAGGTTGATCTGGCTTATACAATTTATGATAATTATGGTGTACTCGTTAGATCTGCTAACATTAAAAATAATGGAAATAATAAACTTGAATTAAACAATATATATAGCTCCTCAATAGATTTACCAGCTTCTGAGTATGAGATATTACACCTACACGGCTCATGGTCTCGCGAGCTTTCCGAGGAGAGTATGATTGTTCCAAGTGGTCGTTTTGTTATTGAAAGTAATCGCGGATCGTCTAGTGCTGCCCATTTTCCCTTTATAGCGGTTTGTGAAGAACAATGTAATGAGATTCATGGTAATATATATTCCTCAAGTCTTATTTATAGTGGTAATCATTCTATTTCAGTAGAAAAGGGTGAATTCAATGATGTTAGACTATTAACAGGTATAAACTCTTTTAATTTTAATTGGTCGCTGAACCCAGGAGATAACTTCCAAACTCCTGAAGCAGTTCATGTTTATAGCAAAAATGGACTTCGCGGTATGTCAAATATTTGGCATTCATTTATTCGAGATAAAATTACTCCCAAAAATTTCAATATTAAACCGCGTCCTACCTATCTAAATACTTGGGAATCATCTTATTTTGATATAGATCATCAAAAAGTTCTCAAACTCGCAGATAAAGCTTTATCCATTGGATTGGAAATGATTGTCTTAGATGATGGGTGGTTTGATAGGAGAATTGATGATTCTTCATCATTGGGTGATTGGTATGCAGATGCAAAGAGATTTCCTGATGGTATTCAAGATTTAGCAATTCAGATAAAAAGAAAAGGGCTTAAGTTTGGAATCTGGATAGAACCAGAAATGATTAGCACTAAAAGTGAATTATTCAAGAAACACCCCGATTGGGTTCTGAAAGCTCCAGGTCGTATACCCTCGCTAGGTAGAAATCAATTAGTCTTAGATTACTGTAATGCGGATGTAGTAAATTATATTTTTGATAAACTAGATAAATTACTTTCTGGAGGTAACATTGATTACATTAAGTGGGATATGAATCGTAATATGTCTGAGGTTGGTTCTCCTGTAGTTTCTGCAAAGCAACAACTAGAGGTTCCACACAGGTATATTTTAGGACTTTATTCTCTATTGAATCGGTTAACAAAAAAATATCCTAATGTTTTATTCGAAAATTGCGCTAGCGGTGGGAACAGATTAGACCTGGGCATGCTCAGATATATGTCACAAAGCTGGCCAAGTGATATGAGTGACCCTATAGGCAGATTGAATATTATAAATGGTTGTTCCTATTTATTTCCCCTCGATGTATTGTCAGCATATATAGGTCCATCACCCAATCACCAAAATGGAAGAATTTCTTCAATTAACAGTAGATTCAACGCAGGTGCATTTTGTGCTGCCAAAGGAATTTCATTAAGTGATAGTGATATAGATAATAACGCTAATGAATTAGCCAAACTAATAAATTTTGCAAAGGAACATGCAACTGATATGATCGGTGGCAGTTTCTATCGTCTAAAGAAATCGGCAAACGTATTTTGCTGGCAATACATTACCAAAGATAAAAAAAAGTGCTTTTTGTTATACTTCCATATATTGTCTGGCCCTAATGAGCCTTTCCAACATATAAAGTTAGTTGAATTAGAAAAAAATAGTAAATATAAACAGACATCTAATGGCAAACTATATTCAGGTAATTTATTGATGGAAAACGGGTTTACCCTTCCTTATGTTTCAATGACTAATGATAATAAAAGTATTAGTTACATGCCCAAGGGAGACTTTAGTTCAAAGCTTTTTGTATTTAAAAAAGTATAGAGGATTGAAAATAATTATATGGATAAGAAAGAAATAAATAAACTTTCGCGTGAGGAACGATTAGCAAAAAATTTACGTAGTAATCTAAAAAGACGTAAAGATGTTAAGAGAAAAAGAAATACAAATACTAAGTGATAAGCAATCATCCTTTAAATTAGAAAAGTTGAGTTTTCATTATTAAAATGCAAATTCAATAGTATTATTAAATAATTATATTTGCTAGACGGCCCTATGGACAAAATTGTAATACAAGGCGGAACACGATTAAATGGCGAAATAGTCATTGGCGGAGCAAAGAACTCAGCAATCAAGCTAATGGCAGTTTGTCTTTTAACAGATCAGCCTGTTCGTTTAACGAATATGCCTCGGTTACGCGACACAAGATCAATGTCTGAATTACTTAATCATCTTGGGGTTAGCATCGATTTATGTGGATCGAATGAAATGATTTTGCATAGTGAAAAATTATCTTCAACAACTGCTCCTTATGAATTAGTTCGTAAAATGCGTGCAAGTTTTAATGTTTTGGGTCCATTATTAGCAAGGACAGGATCTGCTAAAGTTTCTTTACCAGGTGGTTGCGCTATTGGAGCACGTCCAGTCGACTTGCATCTTAAGGCTATGGAAAGCTTCGGAGTGAAAATTAAGTTAGAAGAGGGTTATGTTATTGCCTCTGTTACAAGCGGTTTAAAAGGTGCGGAGATAACATTTCCATTTATTTCTGTAGGGGCGACAGAACATGCACTACTGACTGCCGTATTGGCCGATGGTGAGACGGTATTAAATAATGCAGCTTGCGAGCCAGAAATTATTGATTTAGCTGATTGCTTGAATGCTATGGGTGCGAAAGTTATAGGAGCAGGAACGTCACGCATATCTATAATTGGTGTATCTTCTTTACGCGGTGTAGATTATTCTGTGGTGCCCGATAGAATTGAAGCGGGAACTTATGCTTTGGCAGCAGCAACAGTAGGTGGTAGGGTTAAATTATCTAATATATGTAAAGATCATTTGGGTGCTCTTTGGCCATTAATTGAGCAGGCTGGAGCTAAGCTAACATTTAATAAAACATCTGTTCTTATAGAAAGAAATAGTACTAAATTGAAAGCAGTTGATATAGACACACAAGCTTATCCAGGTTTTCCAACAGACTTGCAGGCTCAGTTTATGACTATGATGTGCCTAGCTGAGGGCACATCAATAATTCGGGAGAATATCTTTGAAAATAGGTTTATGCACTGTCCTGAGTTGTCAAGAATGGGTGCTGATATTGATGTCAGGGGTAGGGAAGCAATAATACGTGGAGTAAAAGAGCTTAAAGGTGCTCCCGTTATGGCCACTGACTTAAGAGCCTCGGCTTCATTAATTTCTGCTGGTATGGCCGCTAAGGGCGAAACCCATGTTGGTAGGGTTTATCATTTAGATCGAGGTTTTGAGAATATAGAGATTAAACTAAGAAATTGCGGCGCAAATATAGTTAGGGAAAGTAATTAGGCGTTATGAAGAAGTTAAAATTGAAAGCTGAAAGTTTATCTGATCTTGAAGTAATTGCATCAGCTGTTCAGGATTCTATCCTTCGTATGAACGAGATAAAATATAATCAAGCTGGTAGATATATGACTTTTCGCTTTTTAAGATTTTTAAATGAAAGTAATTCCTCCGCTCGGCTCCAATCCGGATTACGAGTGGACGGTGTGATGAGTGTTCGCAGTCGAGGTTTAAACACATTAGATAAAAATTTTATGGCCGTTCTTCTTGATATAAACTTTACTAAAAAACAAAGTCCTGCTGGTGTTATAAATTTTATATTTGCTGATCAAATTGAAATACAGGCTGATGTAGAATGTATAGATATGATATTAGCAGACCTAACAGATGCAAAGAAAACAAACAAGAAACCCAAACACTAATATCTAAAGAGCATATTTAAATCGAAAATGACCATTATATCGTTGAGCTAAATATAGACAGTGAATCATTGCCAGTTACTAATGTTGAAATGCAGCATGAAAGAAGAGTTGCAATATTTGATTTATTGGAAGAGAATGAATTTCAGCCTAAGGGTAGCGAAAAAGGGCCCTATATCGTTGGGCTTGAATTAAAAGATGGTTCAAGGCTTGTTTTAGAGGTTAAAAGAAGCACCGGACTTGATGTAGGCAGATACACCATTTCCATGACTCCATTTAGGCGTATAATAAAAGATTATTTTTTGATATGTGATAGTTACCATAATGCTATTCGAACTTCGACTTCAGCGCAGATAGAGGCCATAGATATGGGAAGAAGAGGCCTACATAATGAAGGATCAAGACTTTTAAGTGATAGTCTTAGAAATTCCATAACTGTAGACTTCAACACGTCCCGTAGAATTTTTACATTAATTTGCTCTCTACATAGGCGTCCGTAATGTCTACTAAAGAGAAATTTAGTTCTGTTCTATTTGTTTGTTACTTAAACTCAATTCGGTCACCAATTGCGGAAGGTTTGGTTAAAAAAAAATATAAAAACATTAAAGCGCAATCCTGTGGAATAGCTGCAGGGGATCTTGATGATTTAATGGTAGCAATTATGCGAGAAGTTTCCATAGATATGAGTGCTCATAGATCAAAAACTCTTGAGGATTTAAGTGACTGCCAATTCGACCTTATTATTGCTTTCACAGAACCTGCTTATGAAGCTGCACGAGCTATTTTTAAAGAAACGGTTAAAGTAATAGAGTATTGGCCATTACCTGACCCTACGCAGGGTTCACTCGATGTAAGAGCTATAATGAATAATTATAGGGCCATACGGGACAATATAAATATGCGGCTGAAAAATAAATTTATATAATAAAGTCTATTATTATATATTTATTGGGTATATAGGGCTCTCAAAATATCTCAGCCTGACTGAGTCGAAGATAAAAAGGATAAAGATTGGCTAAAGAAGAACTTTTAGAATTTGAAGGTGAAGTTATCGAACTTCTTCCAAATGCTACTTTTAGAGTTAAGTTAGTAAATGATCATGAGATTATTGCTCATACAGCTGGTAGAATGCGGAAGAATCGTATTCGCGTCTTGGCCGGTGATAAAGTCACAGTTGAGATGACTCCATACGACCTAAGTAAGGGGCGTATTACTTATCGTTTTAAGTAATTGATTATGGGTGTTAGACCTAAATTAATACTTGCTAGCCAGTCCCCAAGAAGATCTTTGTTATTATCTAGAATTGGCATTTCTCCTGATTTAATTTCCCCAGCAGATATAAATGAAGATATTATTGAGGGAGAATTACCAAGAGATTATGCTTTAAGACTTGCTTGTGAGAAAGCAACTAAGATTTCAGGAGATTTTCCTAATCATATTGTACTTGCTGCCGATACTGCAGTAAGTGTTGGTCGCCGTATATTGCCAAAAGCACAAACTATTGCTGACGCCAAGTATTGTTTACAACTTATCTCGGGCCGCAGTCATAGGGTTTTCACAGGAGTTGCTCTAGTCAAAAGTAATGGTGAACTTTTAAAACGTGTGGTTGAAACTCGTTTAAAGGTGAAGCGTTTGTCTGAGGTTGAATTAAAAAATTACATCCAAAGTAGAGAATGGCAAGGTAAAGCAGGGGGCTATAGCATTCAAGGCAGTGCAGAAAGCTTTGTAACAAAGATTGTTGGCTCATATTCAAATGTGGTCGGCTTGCCTCTCTATGAGACAAGAAACATGCTTCAAGGTTCAGGTTATATTTTATGAAACGTCGTTGTGTAATTGAGTATTGCATTGGAGAGACTAGAGCAGCGATTTATGAAAATAAAAAACTAGTAGAATTGCATTTAAGAAGATTTTCCAATGACTTGGACCCTTATGTTGGTGATATTTTTATTGGTAAAGTATCTAAAATTGATCAAAGCATCGGTGGTGCATTTGTTGATTTAGGGGGTGGATTGAGTGGATTATTAAAATTTTCAAATGCATCTGGTAGCCCTCGTTTTACAGAAGGTTATTATGCTAAATTTGTAGTAACCAAAGCTTCTGATCTCTTTAAATCACCTTTAGTCAGTTTCGTCAAAAAGATAGAAAAATCAGAGTTAGGTAAGATTTCAGGTGATGATTTAAAGGGTTATCTTAGTAAAAGATTTTCAGATCTTGAGTTTACCGAAGCGAGTGTTTCAATTTTAGATGATGCTACTGATACTGAATTGGCAATTGATGGTGGTGGGTCAATATCGATTGAACAAACTAGAGCCTTGGTTGCTATAGATGTTGATAAAGGTAGTGCAATTAGTAGTTATGATGTTTGTCAAAAAGCTATACCTATGTTAGCAAGAGAAATAAGATTAAGGGGTCTTGGTGGGTTATTAGTTATTGATTTGCCGAATCTAAGGCAACCTAAACAACGAAATGCTATATTTAAGCTTGCTGAAAAAGTTTTTAGTTCTGACCCAAATAATGTTAAATTAGCACCTTTATCACGTTTTGGAGTGCTTGAGTTAACACGAAATAAAGTTACAATTTCACTTTGTGAATTAATGAATGATAAGCATGGCAATCCTACTGTAGAAACTATGGCTCTTGGTGCAATTCGCCAACTTGTGCGTGAAGGGGTGTCTAACCCCGGTGCAAGATTAACCTTGACTGTACCATCATTGATTATGAACTGGATGAATTCCTGCGTATTTGATTGGAAAAATATGCTAAATGACAGGATAGGCCCTCGTTATATTGTTACCGAGGGTGAATATATTGATATAAGAGCAGATAGATGAGTAAGAATTGCCCAATTTGCACAAAAAAAACAACAATTAAATTTACACCCTTTTGCTCAATTAGATGCGCTAACCTCGATTTAAGTAAATGGCTTGAGGGTTCTTATAGTTTTCCTACCAATGAAACTGGAGAAATAAATATTAATGAGTTTGAAAATATAGATGATGATTAAAATCATGTTATAATGTGATTATTTTATACACATAGTTTCTTAGACTTTAATAGGCTAATTTATATCGTCAAAAACTTTTTTGTTATCTACAAAGAAATAGTCAATTTTATAATGCTTTTTATCTTTAACAATGTCGTTAAGATTTAAATAGCTAAAACTGCTAACTTCAATGCCATATTTGTGATATTCATTGACAAGGTTTCTATCTATCATTTGTCTTGGAATACAGACTATTGATACAATATCTCTTAATTTTCCTTTTAACACTCCTTTTACATACCACCCTGAGCTTTTTCCTATATTATTCGTAGCCAATGGATTTTTAATTTCCCCATTATGGGATTTAAAAACAATATGATTTTCTTTTATAATAACTGAAGGTGACTTACACCAGTATGAAAAACAAAATTTAGATGTTGGGGTTAGTTTGTTGAGTGAATAAATAACCTCAGGTAACCATGAAACATATATAGTTCTATCTGAAAGTTTCTTTTTTACGATGTGATCGAGTATATTTTCTTCGTAACCAAAGTCTTTTATATCAATTAATAGTTTTGTTTTTTTATTTTTATGATTTGCTATAATCTCCAAAACTTGATCAAGGCTTGGTATTGATTTAAATCTTCCTTTTAAAATATTGAAATTACTAAATTTTACGGTATTAATTTTATGAGACAATCCTTTGATATCGATTGCTTCAGGATCATGATAAACAACTGGGGTGCCGCATTTAGCAATTCTTATATCGAATTCAACATTAGGAACCTCATAATCTAAGGCAGCCCTAAGGCCATCTGCTGAATTTTCAATTTTACTAAAAGTTAAAAAACGATGAGAAATTAGTTTTATTTTACTATCCATATTATATTTCATAAATCTAAATATTATTCACTATATGCAGAGAACAATTTAAGAGGAAGTTTTTTTCCTTTTATTTATACGCCTTTTTGCCCTTCTTTCTTCTCGTAATTTTACTAATGGTGGCATCCTTGAGGGTAGAATTTTTAATATACTTTGCTTTTTATCAATAGGCATTTGAGACCAATAAGATATTTCATCTTGGGTTCTACCACAGCCAAAACAATATCCACTCTCTTGTTCCATTGAACATATAAGCTTACATGGGTTATCTTCTTCTTCAATGAACAATTTTTCTGTATTTTTGTCAGTCACAATATTGTCCTCTGAATTTAAATTTACCTTAATTTACTCCATAATTATTAATATAAATTATGTAAATATTGTATTTCTTGATATTTGATCTTCCCATTTATTCTAATCATAATAGATATCGACTATAATAAATACATATTATCATTGAAAATATTATATTTTTACTACATTTATTTAATTTTAAATATACTTTCAGTTAATCACAAAATAGAATTATAAAGGATCAATAAAGTTCAATGGCTAATTCTTCTTATTACAAACCCGAAACAATAGCGTTGCATACTGGCTATAAGCCTGAGTCAGATCACGGTTCGCGTGCTGTTCCAATTTATCAAACTACTAGTTATGCTTTTGATGGCGTTCAAATGGCATCCTCATTGTTTAATGTAGAGCAGGGCGGCCATATATATTCAAGAATATCTAACCCCACAGTAGCTGTTCTAGAGCAGCGTATGGCTGCTCTTGAGGGTGGTACTGGGGCTATTTGTACTGCCTCTGGCATGTCGGCTTTGTTTTCTACTTTTATTACATTGTGTTCAGCGGGTGATCATATTGTTTCATCAGAACAAATATATGGTTCTACTGCTACAACTTTAAGATACACCTTAAAAAGATTTGGTATAGAATGTGACTTCATACCTATAAACGATATGGATGCCTTAAGATCTTCTATAAGGCCGAATACTAAATTAGTTTTTTGTGAGTCAATTTCTAACCCAGGTATGGAAGTATCCAATCTTCCGGAAATATCTAAATTAGCCAATTCGTTCGGCCTTCCTGTTGTTGTTGACGCTACATTTGCTACTCCATCTTTGAGTCGACCAATAGAACATGGAGCAAATATTGTTGTTCATTCCATTACTAAATGGATCGGTGGTCATGGTAACTCTATTGGTGGCTGTATTATTGATGGAGGAAACTTCAATTGGGGGTGTTTAAATAAAAAAAAGAAGAATAAATTTCCTGAATTAACAGACCCGTATGCACCTTTTCACGGTATAAGCTTTTGGGAAGAATTCGGACCAACAGCCTTCGTTATGAAAGTCAGAAGTGAGGCCATGCGTGATATTGGGGCTGCACTTTCACCTAATAATGCTTTTTTAATATTACAGGGTCTGGAGACCTTAGATTTAAGAATGCGTAAGCATGTTGAAAATACAAAAGCTTTACTAGAATGGCTTAAATCTCAAGATGGAGTATTGTGGGTTAGGCACCCGGAGATGCGAGATGATGAACATATAAAGAAAATGTTCCCAAATGGTGCTGGTTCTATGATTTGTTTTGGAGTTGCTGGTGGCAAAAAAGGAGGTGCAGCTTTTATAAATTCATTATCTTTATCTACCCATTTAGCTAATGTTGGAGACAGCCGTACACTTGTTCTTCATCCTGGCAGTACTACGCACTCACGTCTTACAAAAAAAGATATGAAGTCTGCAGGTATTAGTGAAGATTTAATCAGAGTGTCAGTAGGTATTGAAAATATAGAGGATATAAAAACCGATTTCAAAACGGGATTAAAGTCAGCACTAAGAGCCATCAAGTAATGTTAGTACAAGTAAATAAATTAAATGTGTTTGTTGCCACCGGAGGAAAAGACTTTGATTCAAGTTTGCCAACTATACTTTTTTTACATGGGAGCGGAGGAGACCACAGAACATGGGCGATGCAAACCCGATGGTTTGCCTTTAACGGTTTTTCAGTTTTAGCGCCAGATCTACCGGGTCACAGTCTATCTGATGGAAATGCATTTGAAACTATCGAAGAAAGTGCCGAATGGTTGGAAAAGTTTTTAAAATACATAGGTGTAGATAAGGTCCATTTAGTAGGACATAGTCAAGGTTTTTTAACGGCACTAGTATACGCTGAAAAAAACTCAAAGGCTGTTTCTTCAATTACTGCTATTGGAACAGCAGCCGAAATTCCTGTAAATGAACATTTAATAAAAACTGCAGAAGTTAACAGAGATAAAGCGGCTGAAATGATGTGTAATTGGGGATTTGGACCTTATGCGCATAAAGGTATCAGTTCTGTACCAGGAATGCAGCCAATTGGGATATCAAGGGCTATAATGAAAAATAATCCACTTGCGGTAGACCTCAGGGCCTGTGCCGCTTTTAAAAGAGGTAATGATATTTCTAAGAAGTTATCCATGGATAGACATTGTATTTTAGCAAGTCATGATAAAATGACGCCTATGAAGGCCGGTTTATTACTTGCAAAAAATATGTCAATTGTTCCTACGGTTATTGAAAATGCAGGTCATATGTTGCCTATAGAGGCTCCCAAAAAAACGTTAAATGCCTTAAGGCAGTTTATTGAAACTATAGAGAGATAGATAATGAATATCAGAAAAGTTGCAGTTATTGGCGCTGGTACAATGGGAGCAGGAATAGCTGGTCAGGCAGCAAATGCTGGCTGCGAAGTATTGTTGTTGGATTTACCAAGCGAGAATAAAAACCCTAACTTATTAGCTCAAAAGGGATTAAATAGAATAAACAACCCTCAAGAATCTGGTTTAATAAGCCCAGCAACAGCACAACGAATAACTGTTGGCAACATCCGCGATGATTTTCATAAATTAGCAGAATATGACTGGATTGCAGAGGCAATTCTAGAAAGATTAGACTTAAAAAAGCAGCTTTATAATAAACTTGATAAAGTATGTAAAAAGACATCAATAATATCATCTAATACATCCACAATACCCATAAAGTTATTGGTAGAAGACATGCCAGTAGATTTTAAAAAACGATTTGCAATAACCCATTTTTTTAATCCAGTAAGATTTATGCCACTTCTTGAATTAGTATCTGGGGAAGACACAGAACCTGAAGTTATAGCTGTTCTTCATGATTTTTGTGATAGAAGATTGGGAAAAGGAGTAGTTTTATGTGCTGATACTCCAGGATTTCTTGGTAATAGAGTGGGGTGTTTTGCTATCCAGACAGCCTTACATATGGCTAATAATATGGGCATTAGCCCTCAAGAAGCTGATGCAATTTTTGGTCGTCCAATGGGAATTCCCAAAACAGGTGTTTTTGGTTTATATGACTTAATTGGTATAGACCTAATGAGTGATGTATCTTCAAGTTTAGTATCAATTTTAAAGCCAACTGATGACTTTCATAATTTTGGAGCAAAGCTACCAATTATGGAAAATATGATTCAAAATGGTCAAATGGGTAAAAAAACTGGTCAAGGTTTTTACAGATTATTCAATGGATCCAAGCAGGTTATAAATCTTAAGACAGGTGAATACGAAAATATTAAAAATTTGAATATTCCTATAGCAGCCCAGGCTGAAAAAAACGGAATCATGCATCTATTTAATAATGGAGATGTATACGGGGAGTATGCATGGAAAGTTATGTCGCGAATACTAACATATGCTGCTAATTTAATTCCAGAGGTTGGTGATAGTCCAGAAGCAATAGATGATGCAATGAAAATGGGATATAATTGGATAAAAGGCCCTTTTGAATTAATAGATGAGATTGGTTCTGATTATTTAATGTCGCGTTTAGAAAAAGAAAAAAGAAATATTCCTGAGTATCTTAAAGTAGCAAAGGGTAAGAAATATTATAACGGATTAGATGTACTTACGGTAAATGGTGATATTAGATCTATAAAGCGTCCTGAAGGAACTCTTAGATTTAATGATATGAAAAAAACTTTAATTCCTGAGGGTTCTAATCACGATGCAAGTTGGTATAATATTGATGGATTAGCACTTGTTGAGTTTCACTCCAAGGCTAATGCACTTGGGCAAGAATCCATGCTTATACTTGAAGAGGCTATAAGTGCAGTCACTCGCTTTGAAATGAAAGGAATTATTGTACATAATGACTCTCAGCACTTTTCATGTGGAGTAAATCTCAATAGTGTACGTTTTTTCTATAATAATGAAGATTGGGATGGTTTAGATAGATTTTTAAAACATTTTCAACAAACCGTCCATAAATTAGCAGTTGCTAAATTCCCAACTATAGTAGCACCAGTAGGGCTATCTTTAGGCGGGGGTTTTGAAGTCGTACTTCATGCCAAAGAAGTAATATGTCATGCTAATTCTAACATGGGTTTAGTTGAGTCAGGTGTTGGGTTAATACCGGCAGGAGGTGGATGCAAAGAGACTCTCTATCGTTGGATAGAAAATAAAAATGGAGATGTAAAAAGTGCTGCTTGGGAAGCTTTTTATTCTTTGGGATACGGGAAAACTGCTAGTTCCCCTATTAATGCGATAGAATTGGCGATGTTAAGAGATAATGATACTTATGAAAATAACAGAGACCGAATATTAAGTTCATCTATTAAGTCTCTTAGTACCCAAAAAAAACAAAAACCCTTTGATAGACGACCTATAAAAATGACAGGAAAAGATGTGTTCGATGATATGGTTAATTGGGCTAAGGACATGGAGGTAAAAGGTAAGCTTTGTCCGCATGATGTAATTGTATCGACTGAAATAGCACGAATTTTAACTGGAGGAGATGTAGAACCAGGTACTTTATGGACAGAACAGGATTTATATGATGCTGAAAGAAAAGCATTCTTAAAATTAGTCAAAACTAAATCAACTCAAGCAAGAATAAACTCACTGCTTGATGATGGAAAAACATTGAGAAATTAATATGCCTTTAGATTTCGAAAATTTAAAAAAAAATAATGCTAATTACGTTAACTTAACACCGCTGTCTTTTTTGAATAGGACTGCAGATATATATCCTGAAAGAACGGCAGTAATTTATAATGATGTGAACTATAACTGGGAACAAATACGCAAAAGATGTTTAAGTATCGCAGCATTTCTTAAAAGTAGGGGTATAGGAAAAAATGATACTGTTTCTTTATTAACATTTAATACACCTGAGATGTTTGAAGCTCATTATGCAGTTCCTATGTCTGGAGCTGTTCTTAATACAATTAATACTCGTTTAGATGCTAATACTATTGGATATATAATTGATCACTCTGAGTGTAAAATTTTTATCGTAGATAGAGAGTTATGGCCTGTTTTACAGAAAGCTTTATCAATTTCTAAAACTAAACCTGAAATTGTTATAGTTGATGATCCGTCGGCTAAAAATAAGCCTGAATTACCTAATAAATTTACGCCCTATCAGGATCTTCTCAATTGTGATTATAAGAGCAAATCTTTCTTTACTGTTGATGATGAGTGGCAAGCACTTTCATTAAATTATACCTCTGGTACAACAGGTCGCCCTAAAGGAGTTGTTTACCATCATCGAGGTTCTTATCTCATGAGCATGGGAACTGCAGCTTCATGGGGGCTTCCTATGCACCCGAAATACCTATACACCGTGCCTATGTTTCATTGCAATGGTTGGGGTCATGTTTGGACTATTACATTAATGGCAGGAACTACTGTTTGTCTGCGAGCCTTTGCGCCAGATGAAGTTTTTAAACTTATAAAAAAACATAATATTACTCATTTTGGAGGGGCTCCTATTGTATTAAATATGCTTGCTACAGCGCCAGAGGAATCTCAAATTATATTTGATAACAATGTCGAGGTAATGACAGCAGGAGCACCACCTGCCGCTAGTGTTCTAGAGGAGATGTCAAAATTTAATTTTAATGTAACCCATGTTTATGGATTAACTGAAACATATGGACACATTCTCCAGTCTGCGCAGCAAGATGATTGGTCTAAAAAAACTATAACTGAACAAGCGCGTTTGAAATCTCGTCAAGGCGTTCGATTTAGCATGACAGAAGAAGTGAAGGTAATTGATGATAATGGCTTGTCTGTTCCACATGATGGAATAACTATGGGTGAGATTTTCATACGTGGAAACACAGTTATGAAGGGTTATCTCAAAGATCATAAAGCAACGGAGCAGGCTTTTAAGTCCGGATATTTCGGATCTGGTGATCTCGGTGTTATTCATTCAGATGGTTATATTGAGCTAAAGGATAGAGCTAAAGATATAATTATATCGGGTGGAGAGAATATCTCATCGGTCGAAATAGAGAAAGTAATTTACCAATATCCATCTGTAAAAGAAGTAGCAGTTGTTGCAATGCCTGATAAAAAGTGGGGAGAGGTTCCCTGCGCATTTGTAGAGTTAAAGTTAGGGCAAGATGCTAAAGAAATAGAAATTATTAATTTTTGTCTGGATAAAATGGCTCGCTTTAAGCGTCCTAAAAAAGTTGTTTTTGGAGAATTACCACTTACAGCTACAGGAAAAATTCAAAAAAAGGTACTACGTGACCGCGCTGGTAAAATGGCAAAAAATTTAAATTGATCATTAATACGGATATAAATGATAATCTTCCAATTATTGTCGGTGTTGGACAAGTTGTTAAGAACTGGAATGGTAAAGATTCAAATGATGCACCAAACCCAGTTGAAATTATAAAAGAAGCAATTGAAGTTGCACTAAGTGATGTTTCTGATCTCGATTTAAGAGAAGAGATAGACTATGCTTCTATAATAAGAACATTTTCAGACTCTCTACCAATGTCTTATAATCCTTTTGGAAAAATTATTAATTTGCCTGCTGCTGTCATGCAGGCCTTAAAAATTAAACCTCAAAAGGTGATGTATACAAGCGCAGGTGGAGAACAGCCCCAACTTCAAGTTTCAAAAATTTCAGAAAAACTTTATAATAAAGAAATAGAGTTTGCCGTTTTGGCAGGAGGCGAGGTAAATGGCGCACTTAAAAAAGCCGTTAAGTCTGGAGTTGTACTAGAATGGGCATCTGACGTTGATTTTAAGGTGTTGGACAATGGACCAAAAATAGATTTTATAACTGAGTATGAAATAAAAAACGGTTTGGGCCTACCTCCACAGACATATGCAAGTATGGAAGAAGGTCTTCGATCTAGGCTTAAAATGTCTATTTCTGAATATGAAAAATATACAAGTAAAATTCTTTCTAAATTATCCGAAGTCGCATCTAAGAATGAGTATGCTCAATTTCCAAAATACCTTTCTCCATCTTTCTTATCCACTCCTTCAAAATACAACTATAGATTATACAATAATTATTTAAAATGGAGTATAGCTCAAGACTCCGTAAATCAATCTTCTGCAATAATAATTACAACTGTTAGAAAAGCAAAAGAACTATCTATACATCAGGATAAATGGGTTTATTTACATGGATACTCTAACATTGATGATACATTTGTGACACAAAGACCAGATATTTCTAAATCGGATGCTATAGATTTAGTTATTAATAAGGTTTTGAGTATCTCTAAACTGAAAGCGAGAGATATTACCTACAGGGATATTTATAGCTGTTTTCCAATAGTTTTAATTTTAGCTGCAGAGGCATTAGAGATTGATCCAATTCAAGAATGTTTAACTGAAACGGGTGGCCTCCCTTTTTTTGGCGGACCGGGAAATAATTATTCTTCTCATGGAATAGCTGCTTTGGTTGAAAGATTAAGAAAGAATAGGGGTTCTTTCGGGCTAGTTTTAGCTAATGGAGGCTTTATGAGCAAAGAATCAGCGGGTATTTACTCCACTTTAGTTCCTGATAATTGGTCAATAATTGATAATCAAGATATTCAGAATTTTATTGATAATAGACCTGTTATCAATTTACTAAATGAAAATTGCAAAGCTAATATAGAAGGTTTCTGTCTAGAGTATAAAAGAGATATTCCTCAGTCAGGCTATGTTATTGCTAAAAATGAGCGAGGAAGAATACTCGCTAAAATAAAACCTAACAGTACCGATATATTGAAACTTCTCGCTACTAATGGGGATGTTGTTGGAAAAACTGCTGAATTTTCTCATGATAAAGGTTATAATTATATTATTGATTTATATTTATAAAAATCAATAATATAATTTATCAGGAACTTGAATTATTTACGGACTTAATTAATGCAAACAACATCACCAGATATCATATCAAAATACGTAAAGGCTGGCTGGTGGGGAGAGGTTACCCTAAATTCTATATTTGAATCTGCTGTTAAAGATAACCCAAATTCATTGGCAATATGTGATCCAATTAACCGTGATAAAATGGTTTCTGGTGATACGCTCCGCTTATCTTTTTCTGAATTAGAGGCACATGTGGAGCATATAGCTCATTGTCTATATGAAAATGGTTTGCGTAAAAATGATAAAGTTATTTTACAAATGCCTAATGTAGTAGAAATTGTATTAGTTTATTTAGCTGCATCGCGGCTTGGATTAATAATTAGCCCAGTGGCAATCGAATATGGTCATCATGAATTAAAGTTCATTGGCGATATTATAAAACCCAAAGCATATATCGCCTTTAAAGAATTTAAAAATCTAGATTTTGGAAATATTCAAGGAGCTATATTCGAAAAGAGCTGTAGAGTGCTATTATTTGGTGTTGAAGGTGATTTTGGAATTAAAGATCAGGGATTTGAAGAATATCTAAAATATAAAAACTCTATTAAAGTTGAAGCCAATGATATCATGACTATTTGTTGGACTTCAGGTACTACAGGTAGATCTAAGGGTGTTCCTCGTAGTCATAATCATTGGCTATCTTCAACTCTTGCAAGTGAAGATGCGATTAGACTGAAAAATGGTGCGGTAATGCTGAATCCCTTTCCCTTTATTAATATGGCGGCTATAGGTGGATTTTTATTTTATTGGCTAAAACTGAGGGGTAGGTTAATACTTCATCACCCATTTGATCCAAACGTTTATTTAGAACAAATTCAAAATGAAAAAGTTGAATATACAATTGCTCCGCCTGCTGTATTAACCAGATTGTTACAAATTAAGGAACAAATTAAGGCTAACTTTGATTTATCCTCTTTGCGTGTTATTGGATCTGGTAGCGCTCCCTTAAGTAAAGAAATGGTAAAGGGCTTTGAAGATGAATTTGATGTTAATATAATAAATATATTTGGTTCAAATGAAGGCATGGCAATTTTAAGTAGCCCAAGTGATGTTCCGGATCCGGAGTTAAGAGCCTCATTTTTTCCAAGGTTTGGACGACATGAGTTTAAATGGGATAATAGAATATCTAAACAAATAAAAACAAAATTAATTGACCTTGAAACAGGAGTTGAAATAGTTGAACCGTCTACTCCTGGGGAGTTACTAATATCAGGTGCTACTGTTTTTGATGGTTACTATGAGTCGCCTAAAGATAATAAAGAAGCATTTAGTATAGATGGGTACTTTAGAAGCGGTGATCTCTTTGAGATAAGTGATGAAAATAATCAATTTTATAAGTTCGTAGGAAGGTGTAAATCACTCATAGTTCGTGGTGGAGTAAATATTTCCCCTGAGGAGCTCGATGAATTAATTTCTTCCCATGAGAATATTGCTGAGGCTGTTGTGGTAGCATATCCCGATAATATAATGGGTGAAAAAATATGCGCTGTTTTAGTTCCACATGAAAACAAGGTGGTAACATTATTGGATATTTGTTCTTATTTAGAAGAGAAAAAAGTAGCTAAATTTAAATGGCCCGAAAGATTACTTACAATCAAGGCATTACCAAGAAATGCAATGAATAAAGTTGTTAGAAGTGAATTAGCGAAATTAATCAAGCATGACAACTAGGTCCGAACTAATGTGGTAATAATATAACAGTCATTACTTTATTATTACTTCATGGTTGCAACCATTAAAAATCTGAAATAGTTTAATAAAATATAATAAAAAGATGTCAAAGATTCTAAGGGGAGAAAATAATGACAAAATCTAATTTAATTAGTGCTTCTATATTAGCGCTTTCAATCGCAGTTCCAGCTCAAACTGTATTTGCACAATCGCTTGATGAAATTATTGTAACTTCTCAAAAGCGAGAGCAGGGGCTTCAAGAAGTGCCTATTTCTATTTCTGCTGTATCTGGGGCAACCATCGAAAATAGAAGTATAGATAGTATGATGGATTTGTCTGCTTCTGTTCCAAATTTTAATATTCAAGAAAACCAAATTGACAGTACATTAATGATACGTGGTGTTACGACTGGGAATAATAAGGGGTTTGAGCAGTCTGTTGGTTTGTATTTTGATGGCATTTCATATGGACGTAGTCAGTTAATTAGAACTCCTTTGGTCGACTTGGAAAGAGTTGAAGTATTGAGAGGTCCGCAACCTACATTATTTGGTAAAAATGCGATTGCTGGTGCGGTTAATGTTGTTTCTGCAAAGCCTACTGATGAGTTTGAGGGAAAATTATCAGCCTCTTATGAAATTGAACAAGAAGAAACTCAAATATTAGGTGTAGTATCTGGTCCTTTATCTGAAAACCTTAATGGACGTTTAACGGCGTCTTATCGTGATATGGATGGTTGGATAGAAAATACTCGCTTACAAAGAAATGAACCTGCAAGAGAAGAGTTTTATCTCCGNGGTCAGCTAGCATATGATGATGGTGGTCCTTTAGATGTGCACTTTAAGGCAGAATATGCTTCTTTCGATAGCTACGGTTATGCAATGGAAGCTTTAAATCCTCAAGATGGCTATGGCGCGGTTTTTGCTGGCCCTATAGCTGTTGAAACAAATGAAGATTGGGTTAGGTCTAGTGATGATGTTGAGAGTATCAACGAAATGTATAATGGTGTTTTGACTGCCAATTATGATTTCGGAAATCACACATTAACCTCTGTTACTGGATATGTTGAGTATGACACTAAAGAAACAGTAGATGTTGACTATGTCGGATTGGAAATACTTGATGGCACTAATCAAACTGAAAAATACAGTCAGTTTTCTCAAGAATTTAGAATTGCTTCTCCGGGCGGAGAAAGACTAGATTATATTGCTGGTGTTTTCTACCAAAATGGTAAAGCTGATGTTACTGACCAGGTCTTTTTAGGNAGTTTTCTTTCTCTTGCAGGTCCCCCAGTATCATTATTAGTGGATTCTTATTGGGATCGTGAATATGCGCAATCTTCAGATTTATTTTCTGCATTTGCTCAAGGTGATTATAATATATCTGATAGGTTAACTTTAACGGCTGGTGCAAGATTTTCTCATGAAAATAAATCTGGCTCACGTGACCTAGACATCGAAGCTTTACCAGGTAATGCAGCGCCGAATGCGCCCACATTAGCAGCGTTATGGGCGGGAGTTTTAAATGTTGGTGCTCATGAAATTGCAGGTGATCGTAAAGAGGACAGTTTTGATCCTTTAGTAAGATTACAATATAAAGCTTCTGAAAACATGATGTTACATGCTTCTTACACACAGGGCTCTAAAGCCGGTGGATTTGATATTCGTAGTAATTCAATTCCAGGTACACCAGGAATTGGTAACCCAGGAACTTTTGAATTCGAAGGTGAAAAAGCTACAAACTATGAATTAGGAATGAAGTTCAATTCAGATCGAGCTAGAATGAACGTTAGCTTATTTCAAACAGATTATGACGATTTGCAAACAAATATCTTTGATGGCGTATTAGGCTTTTTAGTTCAAAATGCATCCGCTGCTAAAGTAAAAGGTATAGAGGCTGACACAAGATTCTTAATAAGTGATAATCTCGAGTTTTATGGATCTGCTGCGTACCTCGATTATGAATATACTAGTTTTCCAGATAGCCAATGTGCTTATCAAGAGACGCCAACAAATGGTACTTTTTGTGATAGAAGTGGATTTACAGTTCCCTATGCACCTGAGTTTTCAACTAATTTTGGTTTAGATTATACACGTGATATTTCGGATAGTTTAGAAATGGACTTTAATGTCAATGTTGATACGTCTTCGAGTTATTTCTTAGTTACAAATTTGGATAATAATCTTGTTGAAGATGGTTTCACCAAGCTTGGTGGTGTTTTAGGCCTAGCTAGTAAAGACGGAAACTGGCGTTTATCAATTATTGCAGATAACCTTACTAATGAAAGAATTAAAGTAATTGGCGGTACTTTGCCATTAGCAAGAACATTTGTTCAATTAGCATCTGGTGGTGCTTTAGATGGAATTGCTTACGATGCAATCTATGCCCGCCCTAGAAATATTACGTTCAAATTGGACTATAATTTCTAGTTTAAATTTAAATTCTAAGTAACTAAAAAACCGAGGTTTTCCTCGGTTTTTTTTGTTCAATAGAAAGGTTTTTGTGGGTAGGGCCTAAGTTTAGCCTCTCTTATAGCTAGTCCATTGCCATCATATTGTGTTGCAACAATTATATCTGGTGCTTCACTCATCTCAACCCATTTTTCAAGGTTCTCTAACATATTTAATGTATCTGGTGCATCAGCAGGTTTTTCCCAGCAATGGCCTAAGCCTGGTGCCATAAATAAACGAAAGAATGAATTAACATTCGTATGACTTCCCATTTTATCTACAACAGAATTATAGTATTTAATACTTTGTTCTGGTATTACTAGGGGGTCGGCTGAACCATGCCACATAATCATTTTACCACCTGTATTGTAAAATTTTTTAAGATCTGGGTTTAACGCATTATAAAGACTTCCACGCTCATTCAGTGAGTCTACATCAGAAGTAAAGTTGAAGTTTAATGCGGTAAAACTTTCATTTACAGTAGGGTAAGCAAGATATTTACCATACCCATCTGCTAATAACGTGCCTGGTCCTGGACTTTCGTTAGTACCGAGGTACCAATACCCCCAATAACGTTCACTGCCGGGAGGCATTCCAGGAAATAGTTGTTTCCCATTTTTGTCTACAGGCCCTTGATACCATTTTTTTACAACACTTAGTTCTTCTTCAGTTAGGCAGTCTTTAGTACTGTTTAGAGAGCATATTTGTATTTTTTTTAGGCTCAGATCACAGTTTTCTGGATCTGCAATAATTCTATCCTCTTTGCCGTCATTATTGTCACACTCATAAAATGCATTTTTTTCTAAAATTTTTAGTTTTTCAGTAAAATCATAGTTAATTTTAAGGCTTCCATCTTTTCTCGTCATCGATTGCAGTACCCAGGCGCCAAAAACACCACCATTCATAGATAAATTAACAATAGGACAGCCACTTATTATACCATCAAATAGTTCTGGATACCTCTGAGCTGCAATCGCTGCCATTCGTCCACCAGTAGAGCACCCAGAAAAATATGAATAAGATGATTTTTTGTTGTATATAGTTTCAATGAGGTGTTGACCAAAAGTATATGTTAAAGGCAAATTTTCATGCGCATATAACTCTTGGGCTTTAATGTTGTTTTTAGCCCAGCTAGCATCACCAATATGAGGTGACTGATGACCGGAGTCAGCTGTAATAGTTGCATATCCCTTTTTGAGAGCATGATTTATTGAATTTGATCTTGATTTCCTATCAGGCAAAACAACTCCGCAAAAACCTCCACAACCCGCTTGAAAATATTTTTTATTCCAGTGTTCAGTAGGATAACGTGCTTCAAAGCCTATGCTAGGCAATATTGTACCTGAAACTTTGCAATATTCGGGTAGTCCATTTCCTTTTTTGATAATTGATGATTTTATATTAGTTGCAATTTCACTACTTACATAGTGACTAAGATTAATGCATGCTGATCTTATTGGGTCATCAGCAGATGTTTTGATCTTTGGTTCAATGTTATCAGAAATTAATGTTAAAAATATATATAATATTAATTTTGCAGACATATAACGTCTTTCCTTAATTCATTCGTTCAATTAATATAGCTGCACCAATGCCTCCACCAGCTTGTGCTACAACCATTCCTTTTTGGAGTTTAGATCTTTCCAATTCATTTAATAATGTTGTGACTAAAATTGCCCCAGTTGCCCCCATGGGATGTCCCATGGCAAGATGACCGCCATTGACGTTAACTTTATTAACATCAACTCCATAGGTATTTAAGAACTTTACGGGAAGGGCGGCAAAAGCTTCCATGAATTCATATCGATCAATATCATTTACATTCATTTTTTGGTTATTTAAAAGTATTTCCATTGCTTTAAAACCTGCAGTAAGTTGTATTACAGGGTTATCAGCAGTTTCTGTAAAATCTATTATTCTAGCTCGTGGCTTTAGTCCTATTTTTTCACCTGCTTCTTTTGTTCCCAGCAATACTAGGGACGCACCATCTGCCATTCCTGGACAATTTGCTATTGAATGCAAATGCGTGATTTCTTTAAGATCAGGAATATTTCTAAGCATCATATTATCATAACCAAGCTTACCTTGAGCTTCAAAAAATGGTTTTAGTGCTTTTAAGTACTCAATTGTAATATCAGCTTTTATTAGAGCATCTTTCTCTAAAAGACTTATATCCTTATTGTAAGGAATTGGGATTACACTATTACTATAAAATCCATCATTCCATGCTTTTTCTGCTCTTTGATGCGATAGTAAAGTTATGTGATCTAAATCAGATTTTGTGAACTTTTCAATTGTAGCAATTAATTCTGCTCCCATCACTGGAGGGGCCCAGTTTAATTTTTTTATTAAATTGGGGTCGTTATAATATGAGGCTTTATCATCAAGAAAACCGACTTGTGATAAACTTTCTACGCCACCAGCTAAAGCCAAGCCTTTGCCCTCATTTTGAATCCATAAAGTTGCATCAAATATTGCACTTAAGCCAGACACACAGTAATTATTTAATGTGCGAACCGTTACGTCATTTTTTAATAATGATGCTAAACGACTGACTAGAGCAATATGACCACCTTGCGGTCCTATCTGCCCCACACATCCAAGTGCGAGTCTATTTATATTATCAGTTGAACCTTGGTTGCGCTGTTCAATTGCATTGATGAGATGTTTTACTAGTTCATGGGGTGTGACTTTAGAAAGGGCACCTCCTGGTTTATTTGCAGTCGATGATTTACCCTTTGCACGTGGAGTTCGTATTGCATCGTAAATATAAATATTTTTTGAGAACATTATTTTGTACTTATGATGAAAGATACATTGGTAGTTCCAGAGCCTCCAACATTATATGTGGCTATAGTTTTAGCGCCATTAATTTGCATATCTCCAGCATTATTTGTTGTTTGTTTTGCTCCATCTAAGACCATTCGTATTCCTGTCGCTCCTACAGGGTGTCCTAGGCCAATTAAGCCGCCTGATGGATTTATAGGTAATGTTCCATTTTTTTTAATAATGCCTTCTTCAATTGCTTTCCATGCCTCTCCGGGTTGAGTAATGCCAAAGTGCTCAATTGCCATGTATTCTGTTATTGAGAAACAATCATGTGTTTCTATAGCATCCAAATCGTTTGGACCATTTATTCCTGCACGTTTATAAGCATCTGTTATTGCTTTACGTGTCCACGGAAACACATAGTTAGAATCGGACTTTTCTGAAAGTTTTGTACTCATTAAAAGTGGGGCGGTGGTGTGCCCCCAGCCTTTAATATAAGGAATGCTCTCTATATTAATCTTGTTTTTTAAAGCATAGTCATGCGTGTAGGACTCAGTTGCGAGTAAAATAACAGCTCCTCCATCTGTTACTTGTCCGCAATCCTGTTTTCGCATCCAACCCTCAATGACTGGGTTGAATTCATCATCTGTTGAAAAACTTTTGTCTGTAAATGACCAATTCCTTGACTGAGCATTAGGATTACTTTTTGCATTTGAAAAATTTATTTTTGAAATTTCATTGAGGTGTTTATAATTTAGACCATATCTATTATTATAAACATCACATAAATCTGAGAACATAGCTGGCCATAAATACTTAGCACCCACGGCTTCGCGTCCAACCCATGCGGCCGCCCCAAGATTTTTAGCGGCAACTGTTGCTGGTACATTTTTCATTAATTCAACGCCTACAACGCAGGCAGTTTCATATCTTCCGCTCTCAAGGTCTGACATAGCTGCTAAAATGGCTAAAGACCCTGAAGCGCAAGCTCCTTCATGTCGAGAGGAGGGCATTCCTGAAAAATCTTCATGAACATGACCAAAATAACCTCCCAGCATACCCTGGCCGGTGAATAGCTCTGCAACAAAATTTCCTACATGACCCACATCAATATCTTTTGGATCTAATTTTGCATCTTCCAGACCATTTAAAACTACTTCACAGAATATATCAAATAAGGACTTTTCTGAACGGGTCCAGTTCGTTGAAAAATCGGATTGTGAGCCCCCTAATATATATATTTTTTTGTTCATATGAAACCCCCTTTACACTATAGCCATTGAAGTGCATCACTTCAAGTTATAGTATTTTTTAAACTTTCTTAGTGTTACTCTTATGATTTCAGGTTTCGATTTTTTAAGCAAGCTAACTTTGCCAGTTATAGTTGCACCTATGTTTTTAGTATCAGGGCCAGAATTGGTCATTGCTAGTTGCAGGTCGGGTGTAGTTGGTTCTTTTCCATTCCCAAATGCACGTAAAATAGATACCTTAGATGAATGGTTGTATAATATCAGTAATAATCTTTCCGATAGCGACACACCATTTGCAGTAAACCTTACCACACATAAAACATACGATAGGTTAAAAGAAGAGTTAATTCTTTTAAAAAAATATAAACCTAAGGTTGTTATAACTGCATTAGGTTCTCCTGCTCCAGTTATTGATATTGTTCACGCTTACGGGGGCGTTGTTATTGCTGATGTTAATTCAGTTGAACTTCGCAAAGAAAGCTATTCTTGCAGGAGCTGATGGCTTGGCTTTAGTTAGTTTTGGCGCAGGTGGGCATACAGGACATATGAACGCATATTCATTTATTAGCGAGGTTCGTAATTTTTATAATGGTTTTGTAATTCTGGCTGGAGGTATAAGCTCTGGAGCAACTATCAGGGCAGCGCAAATAGCAGGAGCTGACTGTTGCTATATGGGTACAAGTTTTATTGCTGCGGAGGAGAGTATTGCATCTGTTGATTATAAAGAAATGATAACTAAAGCTACCTATAAGGATTTAATTTTATCTGACAAATTAACTGGAGCAAATGCTTTATACTTAAAGCAGTCGTTATTGAAAATGGGTTTTGATCTTAATAGTATTGGATCTGGATCTGGATTTGATCTCAGCGGTTCTAATGAAAAAATAAAAGCTTGGCGTGATATCTGGTCTGCTGGGCATGGTGTTGGCTCAGTGAAAGAGATTAAAAGCGTTTCAGCTATTATTGATGATTTAAAAATGGAATATGAAGAAGCTTGCAAATAATTTTTACTTGATTAAGTTAAATTAGTATTTGGGGTTTTATAGATATAAATTAACTAATTGTATTAGAGGATATAATGAACTCGCCTTTTAATCATGATAAAGCTCCGTTTGGCAATTCTCATGGACCAATGCTGACTGGAGTTTTTGCTCCAGTTTTTACTGAGGAGTGTTTATCTAATCTTCCTGTAAAGGGAAAAATTCCAACTGATCTTAATGGTGTCTATTTGAGAAATGGACCGAATCCACGCTTTAAACCTAAAGGGTCATACCATCCATTTGATGGTGATGGGATGATACATTCGGCATATTTTAAAAATGGAAAACTAACATATCGTAATAAATGGGTTCGCACTGAGGGCTGGCTACAGAATGATAAGCTAGGAAAAGAGTCTCATTGGGGAATTATGAGTTCTTTAAAAGGTAGAAAAGATAGACCAATGGCTGATGCCGCCAATACAGATGTCATAGGTCATGCCGGAAAGGCAGTTGCGACATGGTATCTTTCAGGCAAATCTTATTTTTTGGATCCTATAACTTTAGATACAGTCGGGTCAAAAGATTATTCACGTGCTCCAGGTCAAGGTATGTCAGCTCACCCTAAAGTTGACCAGATTACGGGAGAAATGATGTTCTTTGATTATTTCGATTATTCCCCTTTTATGGCTTATGGGGTAATTGATAAAGAAGGTAAGCTTGTGCATCATGTTCCTATTGAATTGCCAGGTAATAGATTACCACATGACATGGGTATAACTCAGAATTATTCAATATTGCACGATTTACCATTATACCATGATGAAGAAGCTTTGGCTGCAGGCAGGCATAAGATTAGGTTTAACGCATCCATGAATTCACGTTTTGGCATTATACCTAGATTTGGAAAGTCTAATGAAATCAAGTGGTTTGAGTTCACTCCCTGTTTTCTCTATCATGTAGTTAATTGCTGGGAGGAGGGTGATGAGATTGTAATGACAGCTTGTCGTTTTATGCCAACTAAGGATATTAACGGAGAAATTAACGAAGTAAAAACCGCAAAGATGATTGCGCATCTCGGAATGGATTCGCGTCTTTGGCGATATAGAATGAATTTAAAAACAGGTGACTGTCATGAAGAGTGCTTAAATTCTGAATATAATTGTGAGTTTCCAAGTTATGACACACAGTTAACGGGTAGGCATAGTAAATATGCATATTTAGTTGATCATAACCCGAAAGCATTGCATTGGACGGGTTTAAGAAAATTCAACACAGATACGGGTGAAAGCTTAGGGAGTTGGAGTGATGGTCCTGATTTTTGCTGGTATAGTGAGCCGTGGTTTGCGCCAGCGGATAATCAATTATTGGAAGACCATGGTTACCTTATATGTTTTATGTGGAATGATAAAATACAAATTCAAGAGCTTCAAATTTTTGATGCCCAAAATATATCTTTAGGGCCAGTGGCAAGAGTAACCATGCCACACGCAATCCCAGTTGGTTTTCATGCCTGCTGGATGAAGGCTAGCCAAATAAATATTACTAAGTAGAATTTACTGCTAATTATTTATAAATGGATATGTATTAATGATAAACTCAAAATTATTGGAAATTAAAGTATCCAAGGATGGATACTATTCTGGATTCAATAAGGTGATTACATTTGGTGCAATGATTGCGTTAATTTTATTCACAACTTGGGTTGTGCTAAAACCACAAAATGCCAATGAAATTCTATCAGTAATCCAAACAGATACCGTGCATATTTTTAGTGCGTGGTACATGTATATAACTTTCTTTTTTGTTCTAGTTTGTTTGGGCCTAGCAATACTACCTAAATCAGGAACTGTTAGATTGGGTGATATTGATGAAAAGCCTGAGTTTTCTAATTTTTCTTGGTTTTCCATGATGTTTGGCGCTGGTATTGGTGTTGGAATGATGACTTATTCGACCGCAGAACCAATATTCCATTTTGCCAACAATCCTGATGTAATAAAAGGATTAGTTGAAAGTCAATCGGTAGAAAATGTTAGATATGCATATAAATGGGCTGCGTTTCATTATGCGCTTACGCCTTGGGCATGCTACGGAATTGTAGGCCTATCATTGGGTTATTTTGCTTATAATAAGGGTTTGCCTTTAACAATACGTTCTGGATTATTTCCAATTTTTGGCAATCGTCTAAATGGAACTTTTGGTCATGTAGTTGATGTAGTGGCTATCATAGCCACAATATCAGGTGTGGGTGTTACTATCGGTTTTGGAGTATCACAGTTTGCNGCCGGTATATTCAATATATCTGGGGCCGAATGGATAAGTGATTCAAATGGTAAGCCAACCTTAAATGCTCAACTAATTGCTTTAATTATTATAATGCTGGCATCAACACTGTCTGCAGTTTCAGGAGTGAAAAAAGGTATAAAGTGGCTGTCAAATATAAATATGATTTTTTCAATTTTGTTGTTATCTTTTTTTGTTTTTTTTGGCGCTACATTCTTTGCATTTAAATCATTTTTTACTACGATAATGGATTATTTAATTGCCCTTCCTTCAATGTCACTTTCTGTTTGGAGCCCAAATGGAGATGAAACTGAGAAAGCATTAGCTTCTTGGCAATCTGCTTGGTCTGTTTTTTATTGGGCTTGGTGGATTGGTTTTGCTCCATTTGTAGGTTTGTTTTTAGCTCGGGTTTCTAGAGGAAGAACTGTAAGGGAATACATACTTGGAGCGATGTTAGTTCCAACTTTAATGGCGCTTACCTGGTTTGCTCTTGTTGGAGGAACTGCAATTAATTTAGAGCTTTTGGGTGTTGCAAAAGGAGCAATAGTTAATGCTGATATATCTGCACAATTATATGAAACAATAAATTTAATATTGTCGCCAACTTTTTCTGCTTTAATGTCTCTTTTAATTGTAATACTGCTTCTAACATATTTGGTTACTTCTGCTGATTCAGCTATATTAATAATTAACACTATTACATCTGCTGGTAATTCAGAGAAAAAACATGTTAAGCATATTGTTGTTTGGGGGTTAATTTTGACAGCAACTACAGGCGCTTTGTTGGCAAGTGGTGGTATGGAGGCGTTGAAATCTGTTATGATCATTGGAGCATTACCTTTTTCAATTGTAATGGCATTTATGTCTATAGCGTTAGTTAGATCTCTGTTGATCAATAAATAAAGTTTATTTAATCTTTATAAAATACTGATATTTATAAGATTATAATCCTATTTACATAGAATTTTACTCTTTTTGTTGTGTTTATGTCACACTTAGCAAATAAGATTGTAACATTAGTAAACCAAATACTAAATTATTATTGATGTTAGTGAAACTTTTCTTAAAGTAAGATCAATGAATCAAACTATATCTCACTGAAGGGGAATAAAATGAAAAAACTAAATCTACTAAGTTGTACTGCGATAGGAGCTATTGCGGCTATAGGGATGTCGTCTCCTGCATTTGCACAACTCGATGATGAAGTAATAGTTACTGCGACTAAGAAGTCACAAAGCATGCAAGATATTGCGATTGCTGTTCAGGCTTTTAACGCCGAACAACTCGAAGAGCAAAATATCGATAGTTTTGAAGATTATGTTAAATATCTCCCAAGTGTAAACGCAGGTGGCAGAGGACCAGGACAGAACGAATTATACATTCGCGGTGCTGCAATTGACGCTATCAATATTACAGTTGCTGAATCACAAGGTTCTGCCCCTAACGTTGCATTATACTTAGATGAGCAGCCTGTTACTCAAGGTGGACGAAATTTAGATGTATACATTGCTGATATGGAGCGCATAGAGGTTCTTCCAGGACCACAAGGTACTTTATATGGCGCTAGCTCAATGGCGGGTACCGTGCGTCTTATTACTAATAAGCCAGTAATGAATGAATATTCAGCAAGTGCATCTGCTAGTTATGCATTTACAAAAGGTGGAGAAGATAGCACTGCTTTAGAGGCGGTACTTAATGTTCCTGTTATTGAAGATAAGTTAGCTTTACGTGGTGTATTTTACACTGATAGAAAAGGTGGATATATCGACAACGTGGCTGGAACATTTACTGCTAGTAATGCTATAAATCCAGCATTTCCAGCTAGTAGTGTAACTTATCCAGAAGGTACTGTATTTGTTAACGGAACAGTTGTTCCGGCTGGAGGAGTAACTGTTCCGGTTAACTTTGTACAGCAAATAATGCAGCACTGATTGAAGATGACTTCAATGATGCTACTTATACCGGAATGAGAATTGGAGCGAAGTATAATATTAATGATGACTGGGACGTTTTGTTGCAGCATTCGCGTCAAACTTTAGACACTACTGGTGTTTGGGACTATGATCCAACAAAGGGTGATTTGAATGTTTCCCGATTTGCTGAAGACTCCAATAATGATGCGTTTAATCAAACAGCTTGGACTGTTAATGGTCGCATGGGTCAGTTAGATTTAGTTTATACTGGTGCCTATTTAGATCGTGATGTTGAAGCAAAAATTGATTACACTGGTTATACCAATATTGGTGGTTTTATTCCAGGATATGCTTGCGAGTATCTTGTTGGTTCATATTATAATGGTGTAGGTAGCAATGCTTCTACAGTATATGGACTTGACCCAACAATTGGCGGAGATCCGGAAGTGATTGAATGCGGTGATCCTTCTAATAGTGCTCATATTACCAACAAAAATTCAAGGTTTACCCAAGAATTCCGTGTGGTTTCAGATTTTGATGGGCCAGTTAACTTTACAGTTGGTGGTTACTATGAAGACTTCAAAATTGAGCACGTTGGTCGATTTAACTATTCAGCTCCAGCAGATCTAGGTTTTGCACCTATTGATGTGACTACTCGTTCTGATTTTCCTCAGGAAACATTGAACACATTTGAGATAAATGATGCTACTCAGTTTAGAAATGACAATGATAGATCTGAAAAACAAATGGCACTTTATGGTTCAGTTAGCTGGGATGTAACAGATGAGTTTAATCTTGAGGCTGGTGCGCGTTATTATGATTTAGAATATAATTTCACGGGCATTGGAGCTTGGAGATATGGTAACCGTCCATTGTTTGTGGATGATAATGATCCATCAAATGACATTAGACCTAGTCTTACTGGCGGTCGTGCATATGATAACGTTTATAATGATTTGACCCCGTTAAATCGTGATGACGTCCTTCTTAAATTCACTGGATCATGGACTCCGACTGATGACTTATTAGTATATGCGTCATGGTCTGATGGTTATCGTCCTCCAGGAGTAAACCGTGCAGCAGCAACTGCAATTGGCAGTCAGGCTGGTGAAGGGCTTTATGTTCCAGGAGCTAATAATACCAACAGTGCTGGTCTTGAATGTGGAGAGTCAGTGGCTATCAATCCACGTGGTAATGGTTTCCCTGGCTTCTGTCTTCCTTTTGCGTTCAACTCTGATACTTTTGAGAGTATGGAATTAGGTTGGAAGTCTACATTGCTCGATGGAAAAATGCGCTTCAATGGTGCATTCTATAAAACTGATTGGAAAGACATACAAGTTTCACAGTTTGACTCACAAAACGTCAGTGTTTTAACATTTATCGTTAATGGTGGTGATGCAGAGATTACAGGTTTTGAAGGAGATATAGCTTATGCTCCTACAGATAACCTTACTTTGTATGCGGCTGGTTCGTTCAATGATACTGAACTTGTAAATTTAGACCCTGCTCTTGATTTCTTGTTAGCTGATGCTGGATCGTCTTTGCCTCTAACTCCTAAAGTTCAATTAAGTACTAGAGCTAGATATGAATGGGCTATCGATAATTACGATGCATTCTGGCAACTTGGAGCTAAATATGCAGGTAAGTCAGTAAACTCACTTGTAGACACAGTAAGTGAACCCCAGTTAGATCAGAAAAAGTATTTTATACTTGATGGTGCAATTGGTATTGGCGACTCGGATATGGGTTGGAAAGCTGAATTATTTGCAACAAATATAACTGATACAAGAGCTCAGCTAAATATAAACAGACAAGACTTTATTCAGCGTACTACAACCAATCGACCTAGAACAGTTGGTGTCAGAGTACGTTATGATTTTAACTAAAAAATAAAAATCATATCACTTCAACAAGGCAGGCCTAGGCCTGCCTTATTTGTTTCATGAAGCAGTTATTGCATACATACGGATAAAAATAATATGAGTGAAGCAACTATCGTTTCTGTAGATGAAATAATGCAGTTAGTGAAATCTAACGATCTTTTAAAGGCTGAAGATTTAGCATTGAGTCTTATAAAAAAAGACTCTAATGATAGCGATGCCTTATATGCTCTAGCTGTTATTCATCGTATGAATAATAACCTTGAAGAATCTTTAGAGACTCTTAGTCAAGTAATAAAGTTGAAACCAAATTTTGGACGAGCTTATCAGGAAAGGGGCACTATATATTTTCATCAAAATAGAAATGATGAAGCCATAAATGCTTATAGATTAGCATTAGCCCATAATAACTCTTTAGTAATGAGTTTAAGAACCTTAGCTGGTTTATTAGGTAAAAGAGGCGAACTAATAGAGGCAAATGCATTATTAGAAACATATAAAAAATTATCAAAATTACCTCCTGAATTATTAGCTGTACGAAATATGATGGCAGAGAAACGTTATTTAAAGGCAGAAAATATTTGCCGCGCGTTCATGTTAAAAAACCCAATGCACGTCGAGGGAATGAGGCTTTTGGCAGATTTGGGAGTTAAAACTAATGTATTAGATGATGCTGAGTTTATTTTAGAAAGTGCAGTGGAGTTTGAACCAAATAATAATTTAGCTCGTTTTGATTATATGAATGTTTTATATCGTCGTCAAAAGTACACAGAAGCTTTAGAGCAAGCTACTCTGTTGTTGAAAAATGAACCAGATAATCTTGACTATAAGATTGGTTTTGCAAATCAATCTGTTGCGGTCGGAGATTACGACCAAGCTTTGTTGATATATGAAGAAGCTTTAACCAAAGTTAAAAATAGATCTGATTTATACTTAGTTTATGGGCATGCATTAAAAACAATTGGCAATACTAATGATGCAATTAATGCCTATCGAAACTCATATGAAGCAAGAAATAACTTTGGCGATGCTTATTGGAGTTTGGCAAATTTAAAAACTTATAAGTTCCTGGGTAAAGAGGTTGAATCAATGAAAGTTTATATTGATGACCCCAGTACAAGTGTAGATGATAAGGCTCATTTTTGTTTTGCATTAGGAAAGCACTATGAAGATAATTGTAAATATAAAGATGCATTTAGTTATTTCACTCGTGGTAACGAACTTAGAAAAAGTCAATTAGAATATACTCCTGCTTTGATGAGGCAGAGGTTCAAGGCTCAAATGGATATTTGTAATAAAAATTTATTTGAATCTAAGTCTAATATGGGGGCAAAAGCAAAGGACCCAATATTCATTGTTGGACTTCCTAGAGCTGGCTCTACATTATTGGAACAAATTCTCGCATCGCATTCACAGGTTGAAGGCACGTACGAGCTACCGAATATAGCTGCAATTGCTTATGAGTTAGGCGGTAGACGGAAAAAAAACGAGGAACCAAAATACCCTTTATGCTTGAGGGACTTATCGAATAATCAATTAAAGAAATATGGAGAATCTTATTTATCAGATACGATGGTTCATCGTAGTACATTTCCTTATTTTATAGATAAAATGCCTAATAATTTTAGGCATATCGGGCTAATAAGTCTGATATTACCTAATGCTAAAATAATTGACGCTCGAAGACATCCATTGGCTTGCTGTTTTTCTGGGTTTAAGCAATTATTTGCAAGTGGCCAAGAGTTTACTTACGGCCTTTCTGAAATTGGTAACTACTATAAAGATTATATACAATTAATGTCATTGGAATGAGGTCTTACCTGGAAAAATTCATAAAGTTCAATATGAAAATGTAGTTTCTAATTTAGAAACTGAAGTTAGAAAGTTATTAAATTTTTTAGATCTTCCATTCGAAGAACAATGTTTAGATTTTCATAAGACAAAACGTTCAGTTCGTACTGCTAGTTCTGAGCAAGTTAGACAGCCAATTTATGCTAGTGGTATTGATCAGTGGAAAAACTATGAAGAGTTTTTAAAGCCTCTAAAGGAGGCTTTAGGAGAAAATATATTAAATAATTATGATAAATTATAGGAATATTTATGACGAATACAAATTTAAAATTAGATGAAATCAATAGTTTAGTAACAAAAGTTTTAGTAAAGTATGGATGTAATATGGAAAATGCATCAGCCGTTGCTGATGTAATTGAGTCAGCTGAGGCTGCTGGATGCCACTCACACGGATTAATGCGACTACCCGGCTATGTTGCAACTCTTAAATCTGGTAAAGTAAATGGAAAAGCATGTCCCACTGTAGAAAATTTGGCTCCCGCAGTAATTAAAGTGAATGGTCACAATGGTTTTGCACCTTACGCATTGCAACAAGGTCGCAGTCATTTGATCAAATCTACTCGTAAGTGTGGTATAGGTGTGATGTCATTAGTTGGCATTCATCATTTTGCAGCACTTTGGACTGAAGTTGAACCCATAGCTAATGAAGGTTTAGTGGCTTTTGCTTGTACTTCTTACAAGCCTGCGGTAATTCCAGCGGGCGGCACCAAGGCACTTTATGGAACTAACCCAATTGCTTTTGGATGGCCAAGAAAAAGTCATCCCCCTATGGTATTTGATCAAGCTAGCTCTGTAATGGCGCGTGGGGAAGTTATGTTAGCAGCGCGTGAAGAGCATGCACTGCCTGATGGGGTAGGTGTCGATGTTGATGGGAAGCCTACAAATGATCCTAACGAAGTTTTAAAAGGTGCATTGTTGGCTTTCGGTGGGCACAAAGGGTCTTCTATAGCTATGATGGTAGAGTTATTAGCTGGTGGGTTAATTGGAGAGAGTTTTAGTTTCGAAGCTGCAGTCCGCGACAATGCTGACGGTGGACCGCCACAAGGCGGCGAGCTTATGATAGCAATAGACCCTAATTTATTGGGTGACGCGGATAATTGGTCTGATCATTCCGAAAAGCTTTTTGAAAAAATTACGGAACAGGAGGGTGCACGTTTGCCAAGTGACAGGAGACATAAGAATAGAATTGAAAGTCTCAAATCTGGCGTAATGGTTGCCAACATATTGCTTGATAAGATTAGGGTCCTTTAACCTAGAGTATTAAATTAAAGACAGTTAGTTAGTCTGATAAGGAAAATTTATGAAAAATATATACGGAAGTCTTATAAACGGTGAATGGCATAATATTGGTAATGAGATAGCTAATATAAACCCATCAGAGTCCTCTAGTGTGCTTGGTCACTTAATAAGTGCAAATATTAATCAAGTGGATGATGCTATATCAGCTGCCCGTCATGCTCAGCCATCATGGAATGCTGTTAAGCTAGAAGAGAAAAAAAATATTCTTTATGCGATAGGACAAGAACTTATAGACCGCTCGGATGAGATAGGAATGATTCTATCATCAGAGGAAGGAAAGCCATTCGCCGAGGGTAGAGGTGAGGTATTTCGCGCTGGCGAGTTTTATCAATACTATGCGGCTGAATGTTTGCGTCAAATTGGGGAAAGTGCGGCATCAGTACGTCCTAATATTGATATTGAAATATCTAGAGAGCCGATTGGTGTTGCTGGATTGATTACTCCTTGGAATTTTCCTATAGCTATAGCGGCTTGGAAAATGGGACCAGCATTAGCATATGGAAATACTGTTGTATTAAAGCCCTCTGAATTAACTCCAGCAACAGCACACAAATTAGCAGAGGTTCTTAATAAACACCTACCAAGAGGGGTTTTTAATATGCTTCAAGGTGGTGGTGATGTAGGCGCGGCGCTATCATCAGCAAATATAGATGCTATATCCTTTACTGGGTCTGTTTCCACAGGCAAAAAAATTGCTTTAGCAGCTGTTAAAAATATGGCCCGAGTCCAATGTGAAATGGGAAGTAAAAACCCGATAGTGATAACGAAAAATGCAGATATAGATTTAGCTGTAGCGCAATCTATTCACGGTGCATTTGGAGCCTCAGGTCAAAAGTGTACAGCTTCTTCTCGTTTGATAGTTGAAGACTCTATACATGATGAGTTTTTAGATAAATTTGTCAAAGCTACAGAGCTTAAAAAAGTAGGACATGCGTTAGAAGAAAGCACAGAGCTCGGTCCTGTAGTATCGGAGGGACAAATGAATAAAATATTGTCTTATATGGAGTTAGCTAAATCTGAAGGTGGAACACTTTTAACTGGTGGTGGAAAAGCTGAAACTCAAAATGAAGGATTTTATTTATCACCTACTATATTTGCTAACACTAATAACAAAATGCGCGTTAATAGAGAAGAGGTTTTTGGGCCAATGACATGTGTAATAAAGGTTAATAGCTATGAGGAGGGGCTTTCATTGGCGAATGATACTGAGTTTGGTTTATCTGCTTCCATAATCACGGACTCTGTAAAAGAGGCTCAACATTATAAGCGTAATGCAAAATTTGGAAGTGTTTTAGTCAATCTAGCAACTGCAGGATTGGATTATCATGTTCCATTTGGTGGAAGAAACGCATCTAGTTATGGTCCGCGTGAGCAGGGTGAGCATGCCAAAGATTTTTATACAATTATGAAAACCTCTTATACAAACCCAGGTTGATTTATGTTGATTATAGATGCACTTCAATATGTTAATTGGAATCGTGAATTATTTACAGAAGCACGAAATGGCGGTGTAAGTGCTATTCATGTAACAATAAGTTATTGGGAAAACACTGAGTCTACATTAGCTAATATTGGCGACTGGCGACGCCGTTTTCGTGATCACTCAGACTTAATTATGCCAGTGCGAACAGCAGAAGATATTCGTATAGCAGAAACCTTAAATAAAGTTGGCATCATACTTGGGTTTCAAAATTGCTCACCAATAGAAGATGATTTACGTAAAGTAGAAATGCTTCATGAGCAAGGTGTTCGGATTATGCAGCTCTCTTATAACAATCAAAGCTTACTTGCTACTGGTTGTTATGAAAATGATGATAGCGGTGTGACTCGATTTGGAAGAGAGGTTATAAAGGAAATGAATCGTGTGGGAATGGTTATCGATATGTCCCACAGTGCAGAGAAATCAACTTTGCAGGCAATTGATTATTCTGAACGGCCCATAGCTATTACTCATGCCAATCCATCTCAATGGCATCACGCATTAAGAAATAAATCTAATGATGTTCTAAAAGCTTTAGGTGAATCTAGAGGAATGCTTGGGTTTTCGATGTATCCATTTCACCTAAACAATAATTCAAGTTGTACATTAGATGATTTCTGCGGAATGATTTTAGATACTGCTGAATTAATGGGAATTGATAATATAGGTATTGGTTCTGATCTCTGTCAAAATTGGAGTTATGATACACTTGAGTGGATGCGCAGTGGAACATGGACATTTAAACCAGATTTTGGAGAAGGTAGTTCTGAGAACTCTGATTGGCCTGAGCAACCAGAGTGGTTTAAAAGTAGTCGTGATTTTGGTAATATCTCTCAGGGATTGATTTCTAAGGGAATGTCAAATTCAGATGTTGAGAAAATTATGGGTTTGAATTGGTTAAACTTTTTTGATCGTAGCTTCGAGGCTATAAAAAATGTTTGAACTCAAACCCTTTAGTAATAATACTGATTTACCTATGAGAAGCCCTAAAACGGTTATGGATTTACCCAGACTGGGGGCTCTTTATCCATATCCATTAAGTTTTATGCGTTGTTTGCTTAGGCGAGTAATGAAGGAAATGTGGGGAATCAAAAGCACTATTTTCAATTTAGATGAAGAGGGTTTCGGGGAAGTTGTTTATGAGATTACAACGCCAAATGCTATTTATAGCTATGTTATATTTTCGAAAAAACTATCCGATAGTAAGCGCAGTGACAGGGTAATTGCGGAAGATTGGGACATGACAGTCACTTTATGTGAAGGTCAAATTAATCAGGATAGATTAGAATTTCTTAAACAAAATGTTCCTCTGCAAGAAAAAGGCCGCGTTGACAGTAAATGTTTAGTGCTATCACGTGCAAATAAAAGTATGCGTAATTTTGAGTATGTCATTGATTGTTTATCCAGTGGAAAACAACCAAATCTGGATAGAATAGCAAAGGTTGGTTACATATTTAGAACAACTGCTGTTTATGGGAGTGGTAAATTTGGAATGTCTGATTGGGATAATTTGTGTAATAAGTACATTGATTTTGCAAAACCTTTTTCAGCGGAAATGTTTTCTTGTTTTATGATAAGGCATTTTAGTCTCGAATTAGCCAACTGGGTTGCTAGAGGAAGGTCTCCCAAGACTGCTGTAGAACTAGATGATGGAATTAAACGTTATATAGGAATAGGTAATGCTACTGGTTTAGGTATGGCGCCATATCTAATAAAGCATCCTATGCTAATTGCTAATTGGATAGAAGTGAGGGAGAAATCTTTAGCTCGAATAATAAAATATAAATTCCCCGATAAGGATAGTTTAGGTAGTCTAGAATGTTTAATTATGAAAGCAGCTCAACATTTAGATGAAATATCAACAGATAATCTTGAACAAAATCAGCGTAATAAACGTGCAGCTAATGAAGTAAAAAAATGTTTAAAGTGGATTACAGCTAAAAATAAAACAATTGTTAATTGGCAAGAATTAATCGACTATGCGTATTATAATTACCATGTTGAGACTCAGGAGCTAATAAACGCAATTTTGACAGAAGTTTATGCGAAATTTATATTGGACTTAGAAAGTGAATTAAATATCGATGAAAGCTATCGAATGCAGCCAATGATGAAACTAAATGAGCTGAAATCACTAATTGAGAAAAACTACAAATGGGCTTTAAGCTATGATTTCAACAACAGCTTATCCACTGAAACTTTTTGGTACAGATCGGAAGAAAAACAAGAGCCACGTCTTGGTAAAAAGTCTGTAGATAATGGCATCGAAAAAGAAATGATGATGTGCATAGCTAGGGATGTAAGAAGTTGTTTTAACGAGATATGCGATATTGAGGAAAGCAATGAGTCAATCACAGTTGCTCATTTTGCCTTTTCTCGACCCCATTTACGTTATATAATTCGTAGAATTCAGACGATGGGGTCAACCCAATATGGGGAGATTATAGCTAACCTACTTGATGTTGATGTCTTGCCAATCCATTTACTTCGCTGCAAACTTTCTTTCTTTGGAGTTGGAAAATTTGACCCCCGTTCGAAAAAGTGGGTAAGAAATACTATGTTTCAAGGAGCGCCTCTAGTTTCTGATATTGGTAATGAATACAATGATACTTGGTGTTTTCCTATTAGGCCTAAGTTTAGTGAAAAACTTAATTAATATTTCGTTTAACGAGCTTCTTTCGTTACTTTCTCGAGTTTTTGAAGCGCTATATGGTCATGAGCATGATTACCAAGAAATGGCACAAACTATATTTTGGCTTGAGTGTCATGGTCATTCAGGAATCAATAAATTAATAGAAAAACTCCCTGAACTTGAAGCAGTTAAAAATATATATTTACCTTCGCCTAACATAACGAAAGAAGTTATAACTGTTGATTGCTGTGGTGGTAGTTTATTTACAAATGCACATTTGATTTGTGATTTAGCTTTTTCTGAGGCTGAAAATTATGGTACTTCAAAAGTGTTTATTATTAATGCAAAAGATCCTTATGCAATAATTGGTTACTTAGGAAGCGCTTGTAATAATAGCCTTTCATCATATTTTGTAACGGATAAGATTTCAGCTTTTATTTCTCCCCGAAGCCAATATCCAACAATATATAGCAATACTAGTTGTAAAAAAATTCAATTAACCTGCGCTAAAAATCATAATCTTATTGATATGTCTCATATTGCAAACCTTGAACCCAAACTTGATGTAATTAAGCAAAAATCATTTTATGAAATTGCATTAAAAAATGGTCTCAGTATTTCAACGTTAAATTTTAAAAAATTAAATCTAATCGCTGATCGTATCTTGGTGCCATCAACTGATGCCTCCCGACTTGGGGCAGGGGAGTGATACGTTTTCTGCGGTTTGCACTAATGCCTCTAGAAATGAATTTGATGAGCTTCTAGGAGTAATTATTTTCACTTTATTTTTATCAAGTTTGATAACTATAACTGAAACATGAAAACTACTTGTTCTTGATGCATAATAATTTTGTGCATTGAGTAGATCCAAGGGTATTGTGCGTTCTAGAAGTTTAAAAACATCTGACCCTCTAATTATAATTGTTGCCCATGCATCAGACTGAAGAGTGGAATAGGCGATTCCTTCAAATTCTTTTGCTATGCGCGTATCTAGATATTGGTCATCAGTATTCATAAATATAAAATACTGACCTTGCCCTGACCATAAAACTTGGCCATTTTCAATGTCTTTCATCTCGTTTGGTTTTGGCGGGTATATACCAAATATATTTTTAAATTTTATAATAAATGCTTCATTATCATTTAATGAGCTCGATAAAGATATAATTTCTTCTGGGTATTCTTCATATATTTCAATATTGTCAAATTTTTTTTTATACTTATTAATTGCAGTTTTTTTGTATAAACTAGGCACGTAAACGGTCTCCATTTGGATCTATGAAGTGAGGACTTACTACTTTAACTTCAACATGATTATTTTGTAAAAAATCAATAGCTTTCAAGGTTTCGTTATATCTATCTTTGCCATTTTTCAAAAAACCAATTCCAATATATCGCTCAAGTATTGGAGAATAAGCTACACTGCTCATATGCCCCTGATCATTTTCAGGTAATATTTTATCATCTGTATTCATGAAATGGGAACCACTAGTAAGTTTGTCCGATGGATTAACTGATAAAAAACCAACCATAGTTTTATTTCCAGAAAGTTTTTCACGAGATGAAAGAGTTTTTCCAATATAATCTTTCTTTTTTGCCATTAGGCCACTAAGTCCAAGGTTTACTGCCGTGTTACGCCCATCTAATTCATTACCTGCTGCATGCCCTTTTTCAATACGCATTACTCCTAAAGCTTCTGTTCCGTACATAGTTGCGTTAAATTCTTTACCTGCTGACATTAGTTCACGTATTAAAGCATCGCCATAACGTGAGGGAACAGATATTTCATAGGCAAGTTCTCCTGAAAATGAGAGACGAAATATTCTTGCTCTGATTCCTGAACAAATAGTTATTTCAGCACAAGCCATGTAGGGAAATGTTTCATTGGATATGTTAAAATTTGGATCAATTATTTTACATAAAAGGTTACGGGCATTTGGTCCTGCAATTGAAAATTGTGCCCATTGTTCTGTGGTCGATATAATGTGTACATCCAAGTTCGGAAACAAAACTTGGCGACAAAATTCTAAATGTGAATAGACACTACCAGCTTTTGCTGTCGTTGTTGTCATAATATAATGAGTATCTGACAGCCTCGCTGATGTGCCATCATCCATAGCAATGCCATCTTCGCGTAACATTAAACCATATCTACATTTTCCTACTTTTAATGTGCTAAATGTGTTAATGTATATTTTATTTAAAAACTTACCTGCATCTTTGCCTTGAATATCTATTTTTCCTAATGTTGATACGTCACATATTCCAACAGACTGTCTAGTCATTAGAACTTCTCTGTCCACAGAATCACGCCATGTAACTTCTTTATCTTGTGAAAACCACTGAGCTCTTTTCCAGTAGCCTGTATCAACAAAATTCGCTCCAATCTCACTTGCAAACTCATGGCTTGGTGTCAGGCGTGTAGGTTTGAAGTGTTTACCTTTATGAGCACCAGCAAAAGCTCCAATAGATATAGGTGTATAAGGTGGTCGAAAAATAGTTGTTCCAGTTTCAGGAATAGTTTTATTTGTTGCATCAGCAAGTACTGCGAGGCCTATTACATTCGAGGTTTTACCCTGATCGGTTGCCATGCCTAATGTTGTATATCGTTTTACATGTTCAACAGATGAAAATCCTTCTTGATGCGCCAAAGTTATATCCTTAACTGTGACATCATTTTGCAAATCGACCCAACTCCTTTTATTACTTTTTACAAACCAAAAGGGTTTTAATTTAAGGGGCTTATCTTCTGATTTAATTTCTTCTGTAATTTCATAACCTAGTTGCTTAGATAAATCTGATACATCATTGAAAACGCTCTGTGTTGAAAAAGAACCATTTGCTGACCCTATCACATGCATATTAACTGGTAAATTTGAGTTGTCTGGAACAAAGCAGGATAGCTTTTCATTCCATTTTGGCCTACCTCTTTTGTGGCATGTTAATTGCAAGTTGGGATTCCACCCACCTGATACTGCCAAGCAATCTGAATTTATTTTTTTGCCAGAATTAAGCGTAATGCTTCTTATCATATTTCTTCCATGGACATTTACTATGTGTAAGCCGTTCCTGACATCAATAAGGTTTGATATTTTACTTAAATTAGCGCCACTATTGTTAGTAAATAATGATATATTATCTCCACACTTAACATTAAACCTTTTGTTATAAGTTTGAACTGCACTAGCAAGCATAACCCCAGGCCTGTCATTATTTGGGAACGCAATCGGCCGTTCAGTGGCTCCTGACGCCAAGACACTTTTATTAGCATATATACGCCATAATATTTGTCTGGCTCCTGGCCTATCAATTTCGTCGGTGACAGTTTCTAATGCTCCATAGATACCATGATCATAAACTCCATAAACTGATGTGCGTGTCATAATTCTAACATTAGAAGAATTGCTAAGTTCACTTAGTGTCTGCTCTATCCACTGTAGAGATGAGCTTCCATTTATCTCTATTTCATTCGAAAGAAGCTGTCCGCCCATAATGAAATCTTCATCGACAAGGATTATTTTTTTGCCATTCCTTGATGCATCAAGGGCCATTTTTAAACCTGCTGGACCAGACCCTATTATTAATAACTCACAATGTAGGTAACCTTTATCATATCTATCTGGATCGGGTTCCGTTGATAGTGATCCGAGACCTGCTGCACGTCTAATTATTGGTTCATAGACTTTTTCCCAAAATGATTTTGGCCACATAAATGTTTTGTAATAAAATCCAGCTGAAATAAATGGGTGGATGTAATCGTTTAATGCAAGAATATCAAACTTAACACTGCCTATGTAATTCTGTGAATTAGCCTTAAGTCCATCATACAATTTAATAGATGTAGCTCTCCTATTTGGCTCATGTGTGTTCGAACCTTCAAGTTTTACAAGAGCATTTGGCTCCTCTGAACCAGATCCGAAAATACCTCTAGGTCTGTGGTACTTAAAACTGCGGCCAACTATTTTTACATTTTTTCTCAGTAGCGCTGATGCTAGGGTGTCACCTTCATAACCCTCATAATGTTTACCATTAAATTGAAACTTTAATATTTTATCATAATTAACAAGAATCATTTATTTTCTCGTTTATATTCTGAAGCTAGTTCTACTCTAATTATTTCATGAGTTACGGTATTTCTTGTCAAAACAAGCCAAGATCTATCTCCTTGTTCATGAAACCAAAGTTCCTTCATAAAGCCATGGGTGTTATCACGAATGTACTGGTACTCGTAATAATCCTCCAATAGCGATTCAGAGTTTGGATCTGGCCGATTAAATAATATTGCATCACCACGGTATGTGAATTCTGACGAGTCTCTTGGTCCTAAAAGTGGGTGATTAATTATCATTAGTGTAAGTTAGGCTGAGCGCCTTGTCCTTTTTCATCTATCGTAAGTCCAGATTTAAATCTATCTAGTGTATAGTTTTTTGCAACTTCGTGATGAGTATCAGTTGCTAGTAAATGTGCGAAGCTATATCCGCTTGCAGGGGTCGCTTTAAATCCACCGTAGCACCAACCACCATTAAAATATAAACCAGATATATGTGTTTTATCTATAATTGGTGATCCATCCATGGACATGTCCATTATTCCTCCCCACATCCTTAGTAGCCTAGCCTTTCCAATCATGGGCATAAGAGAAACTCCTCCCTCACACACATCTTCGACTACAGGTAAGTTTCCCCTTTGCGCATAACTATTATAACCATCGATATCACCGCCAAAAACAAGTCCGCCTTTATCAGATTGACTTACGTAAAAATGTCCAGCGCCATATGTTATCACACCAGGTAGTATAGGCTTTAATCCCTCACTAACAAATGCTTGAAGAACATGACTTTCAATTGGGAGCCTCATTCCAGCCATATTCATTACTTTGGAACTGTTTCCCGCTACTGCTACGCCTATCTTATTTGCTTTTATGTTGCCTTTATTAGTTTTGACGCCGATACATTTGCCATTAACGATTTCAAAGCCGACTACTTCACAATTTTCTATAATATCAACACCATATTTATCTGCTGCATGCGCGTAACCCCATGCAACAGCATCGTGCCGTACTGTTCCTCCACGTGGTTGCCATAACCCGCCTTTAATCGGAAATCTTGCATTTTCATAATTAAGGAAAGGATATTTCTTTTTCACTTCGTCTTGGTTCAGCAAAATAGCATCTGTTCCATGAATTCTCATAGTATTTCCTCGACGAATGTAGGAGTCCCTTTGTACATCTGAATGAAATAAATTAATAATACCTCTCTGGCTTACCATTGCATTATAATTTATGTCTTTTTCAATACGTTCCCATAATTTTAATGAAAATTCATAAAAAGCCTGGTTATTATTTAACATGTAGTTAGATCTTATAATTGTGGTGTTTCGGCCAACATTACCTCCGCCGATCCACCCTTTTTCTAATACGGCAATTTTTGTTTGTTTATATTTTTTGGCTAAATAGTAAGCAGTAGCCAACCCATGTCCACCACCACCAATTATAATTATGTCATAGCTTTTTTTTGGTTCGGATTTTTGCCATACTGGTTTCCACCCCCTATGACCGGTTAAAGCTTCCTTAATTATTTTTAGTGCCGAATAAGTCATTCATTTATCTCTTTATTATATATTTAAACTAAAAAGACACAGCCTCAATCGTTGATATATCTGATTAGTAAGATTTAAATGAAACAATTAGTATTAAGAATAGTTTATATAATTATTATGTAACTATTTAATATTTATAATTTGAGCTATGTTAAAATATAAACATTAAATTTTAAATGAAGAGTAATTATATGATTGGATATGTAACTTTAGGGGTTCGAGATCTAGAGGTCTCAAAAAAATTCTATACAGCATTATTAAATTCGAAAGTTTTAGTGGATGTGGGACGTTTAGTTATGATTGGAAAAGATATGGCACAGCCAAAGATAGCAGTATGCCTTCCATTTAATGATAATGACCCAAGCCCCGGTAATGGTGTGATGGTTGCATTTCCTGGGGGTTCAAAAGAAGGAGTGGTCGAGTTTTATAATAAAGCTATAGAACTTGGTGCTTTGTGTGATGGAGAGCCAGGACAGCGAATAGATGGTGTATTTTATGGTGCCTACGTTAAAGACCCAGATGGAAATAAGCTTTGTTTCTTTGATTTCAGTTAATATGATTTAAGGATTTATGATTACGTATCATATCATTTATTTTTAATTAATGGTGCCCGAACCTGGATTTGAACCAGGGACACACGGATTTTCAGTCCGTTGCTCTACCAACTGAGCTATTCGGGCATTCTTACGATTAATATATCGAGAATAAACGGCGTTATAGTGAAAGCAATTGCACCTGTCTATCCTGTTTTTCTATCTAATTTATATTTTAGCAAGGAAATATAGTCTTTGCCTTTGAGAATTATTCGCATTAAGTATATCTAATGACCTTAGATCAATTATCATGTAATCAAAAAGCTAAAATAACGGGATTTGATCCTCTTTTTTTAGAACTGGAGACCAGATTAAGGGAAATAGGGTTTTCTGAAGGCGATGAAGTAACTGTACTTCATTTTGGACCAATTGGTAAAAATCCTATGTCAATTAAATTGAATGGTGCTCTCATTGCACTTAGAAAAAATGAAGCTAAATATATTTTTGTTAAGTTATTATAGTGTCGAATATTAAAGAAAAAAATATCCGATTAGCACTTCTAGGTGCTCCTAATTGCGGAAAAACCTCTCTTTTTAATGCTCTAACAGGAGGCCGTGCAAAAGTGGCTAACTATCCAGGAGTTACTGTGGAGTATAGAAAGGGCGAATTCTCTTTACCTAATAATAATCCAGTTGAGCTATTGGATTTGCCAGGTGTGTATGGTGATTGTGGGCATTCTATGGATGAAAAAGTAGCTATAGATGCTGTCCGGGGGAATTTAGTCGGAGAGAGATCCCCTGATGGATTGATATTTATGATGGATGCTTCACATATTAATACGCATTTGCATAATGTGCTTCAGGCAAAAAGTTATGGGTTACCAATAATCTTAGTATTGAATATGATGGATATTGCAGCCCGCGATGGGATTGAAATAAACATTCCAAAACTTGAATCACTTCTAGGTATATCTATCATTAGTTGCGTTGCTGTTCGAAATAAGGGTAGAGTACATTTATTAGAATTTCTAAACGAATGGACTGCTAAATTATTCGATGGTTCAGCTTCAATACCTAATAAAGAAAATAATAGTCTCAAAGACTTACAGTTAAAATCTCGACAGATAACTAATACTACAGTTAGACAGCTAGAGATTGCTCCAACTATCACTCAAAAAATAGATAATATAGTTTTGCATCCATTATTGGGAATTATTTTTTTATCTGGTTTGTTAATATTTATGTTTCAAGCTGTTTATTGGTGGGCCGCACCTTTTATGGATGGAATTGACCTTATTTTTTCAAAACTTCAATTTATAGTAGATTCGAATCTTCCTAATACTTGGCTTAAGTCGCTCATATCTGATGGAATTATTGCTGGGGTAGGAAGTGTAATTATTTTCTTACCTCAAATTATTATATTATTTGCTTTTATTTTATTATTGGAAGCATCTGGTTACATGACACGTGCTGCATTTTTAGTAGACTCATTAATGGCTAAAGTTGGTTTGAATGGACGAGCATTCATTCCACTGCTTTCTAGTTTTGCCTGTGCTATACCTGGAATTATGGCATCAAGAACCATTGAACAAGAAAAGGATAGACTCACAACCATACTTATAGCGCCCTTAATGACATGTTCAGCACGGTGGCCTGTGTATATAATGATCATTGGTGCTTTTATACCAGATATTAATATTGGTTTTTTAGGTCTACAAGGGTTGGTGGCTTTTAGTTTAGTTCTTGGTGGTATTGTATTTGCCATGATAATGGCTTTTATTTTTAAAAGAACCTTAATGAATAATGCAAAATCAATTTTATTAATCGAACTGCCTAGTTATAAATTACCAGTAATAAAAGATTACTTTATAGGGTTATGGGATCGAGCATTAATATTCATTAACCGTGCTGGCCGAATAATATTACCTGCGTCAATAATAATTTGGTTCCTTGCTAGCTATCCAACAAAATCTAACGGAATAGTTGGTACATTTGCAGGTAAAATTGGGAGTTTAATTGAGCCTATTCTAAGGCCAATTGGCTTTAATTTAGAAATTGCCATTAGTTTAATACCCGGGATGGCAGCTCGTGAGGTTGTTGTAGGTGCGCTGGCAACAATTTATTCGCTTGATAGTGAAGCTTTAGATGGGCCACTCAAAGAAACACTGCAAAATAGCTGGTCATTACCAACCGCATTGTCGTTTTTAGTATGGTTTGTTTTTGCACCTCAGTGTCTCTCAACATTAGCGATTATGAGAAAAGAAACAAATAGTTGGAAATGGCCTCTTTTTGCCTTTTTCTATTTATTTACTCTAGCATATCTAATGGCTGGTATCACATATCAAATAGCAGTTCATTTAGGCTTATAATTTTTGTCTAATCCACAAATTCTAGTTTCTTAATACTGGTTTTACTTCGGCTATTATGTAATCCTTAAATTATAGAATCAGTAATTTTGTGGATGAATTTATGACTGAAATATCAAAATCTGAATTTGAACACAAATTAATGAGTAATGCGATTACAGCGTTATCTATGGATGCAGTTCAGGCAGCAAATTCAGGTCATCCGGGTATGCCGATGGGAATGGCTGACGCTGCAACTGTGCTTTTTGCAAAATTCCTTAAATTTAACCCTAAAGATCCGAATTGGCCGGATCGTGACCGTTTTATTCTTTCGGCAGGCCATGGATCTATGCTTATTTACAGTTTACTTCACTTAACAGGATACAAGGCTGTTAATATGGAGCAAATCAAGAACTTCAGACAACTAGGTTCTATTACTGCGGGACACCCAGAATATGGACATGTCCCCGGAGTTGAAACTACTACTGGACCCTTGGGGCAGGGTATATCGAATGCAGTAGGTTTTGCTATTGCAGAAAGACAAATGAATGCGCGTTTTGGTGATGATCTAGTTGATCATTATACTTATGTAATAGCCGGAGATGGTTGTTTAATGGAGGGTATCTCGCAGGAGGCTATTTCATTAGCTGGGCATCTGAAATTAAATAAACTAATTGTATTATGGGATGATAATAACATAACAATAGATGGAGCTGTAGGCATATCTGATAGTACAGATCAAAAAAAGAGATTTGAGGCCTGTAACTGGGATGTAATAAAAGTTGATGGTCATAATGCAAAAAAGGTCAGTAATGCAATTCGGAGAGCTAGAAAATCATTAAAGCCTACTTTGATTGCTTGCAAAACCATCATAGGAAAGGGGTCGCCAACAAAGTCCGGAACTTCCAAGGTTCACGGTGCTCCTTTAGGTGCTGAAGAAATAATTGAAACGAGAAAGGCTATTGGTTGGAGTCATGATTCATTTATTATTCCTGATGAGGTCTACAGGCTTTGGAAAAAACCAGGAAGAAAAGGTCGTTCAGAGCAGAAATCATGGGAAAAAAGACTTAAAGAATCTTCAGTTATGACGGAATTTAATAGAGCTATTAATGGTATCTTAAATGAAGGCTGGAAGAAAAATATGCTGGAATACAAGAAAGATCTAGTTAAGACTTCGCCTACATTAGCAACTAGAGCTTCATCAGGTAACGCATTGAAAGTACTTACTTCTTCATTAACAGACATGATTTCTGGATCTGCTGACCTTGAAGGGTCTAATAAAACAAAAACACCATCTACAGAATCAGAAATTCAATTTAATAACTATGGTGGTAGATACATTAACTATGGGATCAGGGAACATGTGATGGGTGCAGCTATGAATGGAATGGCACTCCATGGCGGCATAATACCTTATTCCGGAACTTTTCTTGTTTTTGCAGATTATTGCCGACCTGCAATCAGACTATCAGCAATAATGGGCATTAGAGTGATTTATGTTATGACTCATGATTCCATTGGTGTGGGTGAAGATGGCCCTACTCATCAACCGGTTGAACATGTTGCCTCTCTAAGGGCCATACCTAACCTATATGTCTTTCGTCCTGCAGACGCTATAGAAACAGCCGAGTGTTGGGAAATTTCAGTTGAGAGAACATCTGGTCCATCTTTACATGCATTAACGCGGCAAAATCTTCCTTCAGTTCGAGATTCTGTTGATAAAAATGAGTCTAAATTAGGAGCATATGTGCTCAGAAAGAGTAGCAGAAAATGTCAGATTACTTTATTGGCTAGTGGCTCGGAGGTTCATCTAGCTGTTGCGGCTTATGATAAGCTTAACTCACTGGGAATTTCATCAAAAGTGGTATCTGTTCCCTGTCTTGACTTATTTTTAGAGCAAGATGATGATTATATTAACGAAGTTATAGGTGAAAATTTACCTAAAATAGTTATTGAAGCAGGTATAAGACAAGGTTGGGAAGGAATAATTAATCGAAAAGATGGCTTTGTAGGTATGAGTAGTTTTGGGGCTTCAGCTCCAGGGAATGAATTGTTCAATCATTTTGGTATAACGACTGAAGCCATTGTTAACAAAGCTAAGAAAATGTTAGATTTATAATGAAAGAGCTACCTGGAGATGTTTTTGTAACTGGTCAGCTTTTAGCAACGCAAATGTCAGCTTTAATAGATCAGGGAGTTATGACATTCATAAATAATAGACCGGATATGGAAGTTTCATTACAACCAACATCTGAAGAATTAGAAAAGATAGCAAGGGACAGGGGGGTTGATTATCATCATATACCTATGACCGGCGGAGTAACACAAGGTTTAATAGAGGCATCTAAAACAGTATTCTCGGATTTGCCTAGGCCTATAGTAGCATTCTGTGCCAGTGGCATGAGAAGCTCTGTTTTATGGGCATTTGCTAATGTCCAAGTTTTAGGTGTTGATGAGGTAATGAATGCTTTGACTAAAACAGGTTTTAATTTGGAACAAATTAGAGTTCCTTTGGCGCAGTCTTTAAAAAAATAGATTTTAGGCTCTTTTATGGCTAATATTAATCTTTGCTTTATCCATATATGCTACATTATCGGTAATTTTGGTTCTCATAGTAATATATGAATTAGGTTAGATTAAATGGTTGATAATATAACTAGTGATAAATCGATAATTATCGATGAGCATATTGATGATGCGCTTTCTTCACGATATCTTGCATATGCATTATCAACTATTACTCAAAGGGCTCTACCCGATGTCAGGGATGGCTTAAAGCCGGTTCACAGGCGAATTTTGTATGCGATGCGTCAATTAAAACTTAATCCTGAAAATGCTTATAAAAAATCAGCAAGAATAGTTGGTGATGTGATGGGGCAGTATCACCCGCATGGTGATGCATCAATATATGATGCTCTTGTGAAATTAAGTCAAAGTTTTTCAACACGATACCCATTAGTCGATGGACAAGGCAATTTTGGTAACATTGATGGTGATAGCCCTGCTGCAATGAGGTATACAGAAGCTAAAATGACTTCTGCTGGAGTTGCTTTATTAGACGGGCTTGATGAAAACTCAGTTGATTTCTCATCAACCTATAATGAAGAGGATGAAGAACCTGATGTTTTGCCAGCTGGATTTCCAAACCTTTTAGCTAATGGTTCCCATGGGATTGCTGTAGGGATGGCAACTTCAATTCCTCCGCATAACGTATCAGAAATTTGTTCTGCTGCATTACATTTAATTAAAACACCCAATGCACGGGTATCTACATTAATGGAATATATTAAGGGGCCTGATCTACCTACAGGAGGTATTATTGTAGAAACAAAAGAATCTATGCTGGAAGCCTATAAAACAGGAAAAGGAGGGTTTAAAGTAAGGTCAAAATGGTCAACCGAAGACCTAGGCCGCGGTATGTATCAAATAATTATTACTGAGATACCCTACCAGGTTCAAAAATCTCGTTTAATTGAAAAATTAGCAGAAGTTATAGAGTCTAAAAAGGCACCATGGCTCGAAGATGTAAGAGACGAATCTACTGAAGACGTTCGTATTGTTCTTGAACCTAAAAGTAAAAATATTGACCCTCACTTATTAATGGAGAGCTTATTCAAAATTACTGAATTAGAAAGCCGAGCTTCACTTAATATGAATGTTTTAGATGCAACTCGAACACCTCGTGTCATGAACCTCAAAGAAGTTATTCAAAGTTATTTAGATCACTTGCGTGAAGTTTTACTTAGAAGATCAAAACAGCGTCTTGAAAAAATTAATTATAGGCTAGAGGTCTTAGATGGCTATATGAAGGCGTTCCTTAACCTAGATGAAGTTATAAGAATTATACGATATGAAGATAAACCTAAAATAGAGCTAATAAGTCATTTCCAACTTACTGAAAGACAAGCTGATGCAATTTTAAATATGCGTTTGCGTGCTTTAAATAAATTGCAAGAAATTGAAATTAGTAACGAGAATAATCTTCTACTTGCGGAGAAAAATAATATTGAGACATTACTTGAATCGCCAGGTGAACAATGGAGTAGGATATCTGATCAAGTTAAGGCAATTAAAAATGAGTACAATTTAAAAACTGTTTTAGGTGCTAGAAGGACATCATTTTCTAATCTTCCAGAGATTGATATAGATTTAAGCAGAGCTTTCATACAAAAAGAACCAATAACTGTTGTTATGTCGGAAAAAGGCTGGATCAGAGCAATGAAAGGTCATAGCTCTGATAAAAGTGTTATTAAATACAAAGATGATGACAAAGAAAGATTTTTTCTACAATGTTTAACTACAGATAAATTAATTATTTTTGCTTCAAACGGTAAGTTTTATACAATTGGAGCTGACAAATTGCCCGGAGGTAGGGGTAATGGAGAACCAATAAGACTTCTCATCGATTTAGAAAATGATCATGAGCCTGTTGGAATGTTTGTTTATAATTCCGATAGAAATCTTTTAGTTGCCAGTTCTGACGGGTATGGTTTTCGGGTTAAAGAATCTGATATCGTTGCATCAACTAAAGGGGGAAGAAAGACTTTAAATGTAAAAGGTGATGCAGAAGCAATTCGATGTATTGAGATAGTAGGAGAGAAAATTGCTTCTATTGGAGAAAACCGTAAAATATTAGTTTTCAATATCGATGAGCTCCCTGAAATGACTAGAGGAAAAGGGGTTAGGCTTCAAAAATATAAAGATGGTGGCCTTGCTGATGTGACTACATTTAAAGAGGATGAAGGGCTTAGTTTTATTGATAGCTCTGGGAGGTCAAATACAGTACAAGACTGGAAGATTCTCCAAGGAAGACGGGCTGGAGCCGGTCGCTTAGCACCACGAGGTTTTTCTCGACAAGGTCTTTTTTCTCCGGATAAAAGGCTTAATTAGGTCAATTAGTCTTATGACTATTAATCATTACTCCATCTGCATTAATTTCTATTACCGAATAACCTAGGTCCTTAATTTCACTCATATATTTATTTTTATCCCCAACAATGACGGTAATCATATCATCAGTATTAAGATATTTTTTTGCTAAGGCATTTATTTCACTAATATCAATTTTTTTAAGTGTTTTGGCTTGATCATCAACAAAAGAAGTTTCTAAATCATAAGTCATCATTCTACTTAAGAAACTCAATTTCTGGCTGGGAGTTTCATATGCACGAGCATCACTCTGACCTATCGCAGACTTAGTGAACTTTAATTCATTGTCTGATATTCCTTTATCTCGATATTCATTTATTTCTTTCATGAACTCAACAACTGATTCAGCAGTTGAATCTGCTCTTACCCCTGCGCTAGCTCTGTAATATCCATAGAATTCATTTCCGTTAAAAAATGAACGAGCACCATAAGTATAACCTTTATCTTCTCTTAGGTTTAAGTTTATTCGAGAGTTAAAAGCTCCTCCTAACATATAATTCATTATACCAGCTTTGAAGTACTCACCGTTAGCATCATATGCTAAGGCACGATTACCTATACGAATTTCTGATTGTGGTGCTTCAGGTTGATCAATAAAGTAAATAGTATTTCCTTTAATTGGAGGAAATGGTTGAATTTCAGGTTTAGGTACATCACCCCCAACCCATTTATTAAGTGGGGATAATAGTTTAGTGAGTTCTGTCTCTTTTAGATCACTTACCGCAACTATGCTTGCTATTTTTGGTGAATAGTTTGTAGCGTAGAAATTTACTACATCGTCTAATGTTAAGTTTTTAAGTGTATTCTCGGTACCAGAAGTACTATATGCAAAGCTGTTATTACTACCATATAATAATTTGTTAAATACTTCACTAGCGGTTCTGNTAGGTTGTTTTTTAGACTGCTTCAAGTTTTGTAAAACATTATTCTTAACTCTTAGGAAGTCCTCTCGATCAAACTTAGGTTCAAGAAGTGAATTAATCGCTAGCTTTATGGTTTGATCAACATTTTTTGACAAGCTTCGTATATTAAGAACCGTATAAGTATCACCAGCCGACCAACTATAGCTAGCACCTAATTTTGCTAATTGATTAGATATATCTTCAATACTTTCATTGTTTGTAGATTCATTCATCATAGAAGCTGTAAGTGATGCAAGGCCAAGTTTTTCTAAACTTTCATTAGACTGACCAGACTTAATTCTAAGTCTAATAGTAGTTGTTGGAACCTCGCTGTTGATTGACCCTAGAAGCGGTATCCCATTTACCACACTTTTATATATTAATGGTGTCTTTATTATTGGGTTTGGGCCGGCATTTGGTATAATAGACCTATCAAAACTATCTTCAGGTGGAGACCAATTAAACTTTTCATCCTTTTTGTCCTCCGGGATAATTCTCTCATAGCGTTTCCATGTATCATTATTTGCAATTTTATCTTTTTGTCCTTCGGGAACTATAGACATAATTACGGAAGGCTTACCTTTTATGTATTCATTGTAGACTCTTAAAACGTCTTTTTTTGTGACACTTTCATATCGTCTTATATCTGCAGATATGCCGTTAGGATCAGAACGATAAGTCTGATATGCTGCTAACTGTGTAACTTTACCTCTAACGCTTTCTAATCCATATATCATTCCAGCAACTATACTAGACTTAACACGTATTAAGTCATCTTCATTTACCCCACGTGATTCAAATTCTTCTAATGTATCACGAATATTTTCTTCTATATTTTGTAAACTTAAGTCTCTTTGAGGGTTTGCGAGTGCAAAGATTTCGAATGTGCATGATATTTCCCCGCATGGGTGACCAGCAGATGCCTGAAGTGCAATACCAGGTTTTTGTAAGTTCTTGTACAATAATGATGTTTCTCCCCCTCCCATGATATTTTGTAATACATCAAGAGGTGCTTCATCAGAGTGATTGCCATGTACGGTTGGCCATGACATAAATATTAACGGAATTCGCGCATTCTTGTCTTCCAGAGAAATATATCTGTTTTCATCAATTGTAACTTGCTCATAAACTGGTTTGGTAACTGCAGGGCCACTTGGGATTGGACTGAAATACTTATTAATCCATTTCAAAGTTTGAACCTCATCAATGTCACCACCTATGGTTAAAGTGGCGTTATTAGGTCCATACCATTTTAAAAAAAATCTTTTTAAGTCATCTATTTGAGCGCGGTCTAAGTCTTCTAAATAACCTATTGTAGACCAGCTATATGGGTGACCCTCAGGATATATTGCTTCACCCATTCTTTCACTTAAAAGTCCGTAAGGCTGGTTGTCAACACGTTGACCGCGTTCATTTTTAACTGTTTCCCTTTGAACTTCGAATGCCTCGTTTGTTACAGCAGGTCCATTGAGTAAGAAGCCCATTCTATCTGATTCAAGCCACAAAATTTTCTCAAGTTGATTTGCTGGAACTGTCTCATAATAGTTAGTTCTATCAGAATTGGTAGTGCCGTTTAAAGTGCCACCAGACTCAGTAATTAAAGAAAAATGCTGTTCATCTTTAACGTTCTTAGATCCTTGAAATAACATATGCTCAAAAAAATGTGCAAATCCTGACTTGCCAATTTCTTCTCTGCCAGAGCCAACATGATAGGTAACATCAACATGTACTAGCGGATCAGAATTATCTTTATGTAAGACTACAGTTAAGCCATTATCTAATTTGTACTTTTTAAAAGGTATTACTACTTCATTATTTTTTGATGTCACACTATCAATAAACTTAATACCTTCTGGTAAGCTATTGATTAAATTAGTATTACCATTCTGACATGCTATAAGTAATGTAGGGATTAGTAATTTAAATATAGTTCGCATATTCTATCATTTCACAAGTTAAAAAGGTGGTTTTAAAGTATTACTTTTAATTTAAATTACTACACATTGAGTTTGTAAATGTCTACTTTAATATAGCTGATGGAAGCCATGTTGCAACGCTGGGAACACTTATCACAAGTAATATAACAATGATTTGAATAAATATAAATGGAATTACCCCATTATAAATATCTCCCGTGCGCACTTCTTTTGGTGCTACCCCTCTTAGATAAAATAAGGCAAAACCAAAAGGTGGGGTAAGAAAGCTAGTTTGCAGATTTAATGCCATAAGAACACCTAACCATATTGGGTCCATGCCTGTTGCTAATAATGGAGGTGCTACGAGAGGAACAACTACAAAGGTTATTTCTATAAAATCAAGAAAGAAGCCTAATACAAACATAACTAGCATTACTAAACTTAAAGCACCCCACTTTCCAAATGGAGCTGACTCTAAAAGCTCTTTAACGAGTTCATCGCCGCCAAATCCACGAAAGACAAGACTAAATACTGTTGCGCCAATTAATATAACAAATACCATACTTGTTATTTGCATAGTAGACTCTGATACCTCAGCCAAATGCTGTCTTTTTATTAATGACAAAATTGAGAAAAATGTTGTTATCATTGCAATAAATGCTAGGAAAAGGCCAATAACAAAAGTAAATTTTTCATAGTTATTCCAAATTGTCTGGTTAAACCTAATATCTATTCCAGTTAAATCTATAATTACCAATAGAATTAAACTTGTAGCCGCACATACAGAAGAACGTTTATACATTTTTGAATCTGATGTTTTATAGGATGCAAGATATATAGCGCCGAGAGCTCCCAGAGCAGCTCCGCGAGTGGGAGTTGCATACCCTGAGAGAATTGAACCTAAAACTGCTATAATGAGTAGTATTGGAGGAAGCATTGCTATGATTGTTCTTCTAATAAACTCCCATGGGGATGGACCATCAGGCCATGATTGTGAAGGTGCTAAAGTAGGTTTAAAATATGCTACTAAAAAAATATATATAGCGTAGAACAGAACTAATATAAGACCGGGTACTAGGGCTCCAGCAAATAAATCTCCAACTGAAATAACCCCTGATCCTTCAAGTCCTAAAGAGCGTTGGGCTTCTTGATATGCATTACTCATTTGATCACCAAGTATTACGAGTACTATGGACGGTGGTATTATTTGCCCTAATGTCCCAGAAGCTGCTATAGCCCCTGAGGAAAGTGCTGGAGAGTAATTTCTGTTTAGCATTGTAGGTAAGGATAAAAGACCCATAGTGACAACAGTTGCTCCCACAATACCAGTTGAGGCTGCTAATAATGCTCCTACAAAAACGACCGATACACCTAAACCGCCATGTAATGGTCCAAAAAGATTACCCATAGCCTCAAGTAAGTCTTCGGCAATTCTGGATTTCTCTAGCATTACTCCCATGAATACAAATAATGGTACTGCCATAAGTATTTCTTTTGTAATAAGAGGGTAAATTCTTCCAGGCAAAGATAGTAAAAACTCAACTTCAAATGTGCCTGTAATCACTCCTGCCGAAGCAAATATTAGTGATATGCCACTTAAAGTAAAAGCAACATTGTAACCACCCATTAGAGCGATACAAGTAAAAGCAAACATAGATATAGCTAAGATATCAGCCATTATGTATTTTTATCTTCATAGGTAAAGAGATTGTCAAAATTATCTGGTAGTTTTGGTTTTTCATGACGGTAAATATGCATAACCGCTCTCAATGCTATTGATAGACCCTGAATAATCATTAGTAAAGAGAAGGCGGGAATTAACGTTTTGAGAATAAATTCCCCTTTAATGCCGTCAACTTCAGAGGATCCCTCTAGAAATCTCCAAGATGTACTAACGAATGATTGGGAATTCCATAATATAATAATACATACGGGGAGTAAGAAAGCATAAAAACCAATAATTTCAACGCATGATCTGGTTATGCTATTCATTTTNCTATAGAAAATATCAACTCGAACATGCTTGCTAGCTAATAAAGTGGAAGCGGCACCTAGCATGATAACTGAGGCATGGATGTACTCACTTGTTTCGAAAAGTTTTGTCCAGCTTTTACCAAATATTGACAATGCAAATATTGAAAAAGATATTGTTAAAACCATTAGAGGTAGCAGCCATTTAATGATTTTACCTATAAAATAATTAAAGCTGTCTATGGTGCTTACTATACCATAGGACATTTTTCTTAAGATCAGATTGTTAAAAAATATAATGTATATAATTGGTAGAATTATTAAAGGAAAAAAAGTCCACCCAATTGCCTGTAATACGATTGATAAAGTATCGATTAAATCAGTATTCTTTGTAAGATCATTCATCTGAAATTTTTCTTGCATTTATATAAAGTCCATCGCTCATTTCAGTCCACTTGCTATAAGAATTTCTTGCTTTTATATAAGATTGATAAATTGTAGCTGTTCGTTTATCTGCATTTCCTAATTCATAAACAACATCTTTACTTATCTTGCCTATTTCTTTCATTATTTCATCTGAAAAATAACGTGGAGAAATATTGTGGTCTTTTTTCAGAATACTCAATGCTTTTGCATTTTCATGAGTGTATTCTCCAAGACTTGCATCGTTGGCTGATTTACATGCATATTTAATAATGGATTGTTCAGACGTTGATAAGGTATTCCATACATCAAGATTTATACCTACTGCCAAAGAGGCACCAGGTTCATGAAATCCAGGTGCATAATAATACGGCGCTTCACGGTAGAAACCAAATGCATAATCATTCCAGGGGCCAACCCATTCTGTTGCATCTATGGAGCCTGATTGTAATGCCTGATAAATTTCCCCACCTGATAGCTGAACGGCAGCGCCACCAAGACGTCTTATAACCTCTCCACCTAAACCAGGCATTCGCATTTTAAGCCCTTTAAAGTCTTCAAGTGAGTTAATTTTTTTCTTAAACCATCCACCGGTCTGATGACCAGTATTTCCCGCTTGGAATGGTTTAATATTGAAATCTGCTGATAAATCATCCCATAGTTTTTGACCTCCCCCATGATCTATCCAGCCCATGATCTCTGCAGCTGTCATTCCCATGGGAACAGACGTAAAGAACGAAAAACCTTTTGACTTACCTTGCCAATAGTATTCGGCTCCATGATACATGTCTGCAGCGCCAGAAGCTGTAGCATCAAAACTTTCCATAGCACCTACAAGTTCTCCAGCTGCGTAAACTTTGACCTCCATAGCACCCGAAGTCATTTCGCTTAATGCGCTGGCAAACCGGTTGGGCATTTGACCTAAACCTGGAAAGTCCTTGGGCCAAGTTGTGACCATTCTAAAGCGTTTAATTCCTTTTGCTATATTTGGTGTTGATATTGCAGATTCTTTATTGATAGATTGTTTATTATTGTCTTTATTACCCAATATAGCTGTAACACCTGTCCCCGTTGCTACAGCGGCTACTGCTCCTAGTATTTGGCGTCTTTTCATTTAAGATTTCCTTATTGTATGCCAACCATTTTCACTCAGTAATTCATAAGGCTGAAAACGTGATTTATATTCCATTTTCTTACTACCCTTAACCCAGTAGCCAAGATATAGGTACGGGAAATCATTTTTTTTACAACGGTTTATTTGGTTTAGTATCATAAAGGTTCCCAAACTTTTTGTTTTAAAAGTTGTGTCAAAAAAACTATAAACCATCGAATAGCCATCAGAAAGGTTGTCGATTAGTGAGACTCCTAAAAGATTATTTTTTTTATTTCTAAACTCAATGATATCAGTTTCTGATGCACATTCTTCAACCATCATTTGATAGCGTGAAAAATCTATTTCTGACATCCCACCTCCATCATGTCGTGATTTTAAGTAATGTTGAAGTAATTCAAATTGTTCATTTGTCGCAATAGGTGGTTTTATTGATACGTTAAGATCAGAATTTATTTTTAGAACCCTTCTGAAGCTTTTTTTATATTTAAAATCATCAATTTTTATTCGCAAAGATTCACATGAATTACAGTTTTCACATGCCGGTCTATATATTACATTCTGAGACCTTCTAAAGCCAAAATGAGTTAAGTGATTGTTTAATAATGGTCCATTTATAGGATCTAATTGAGTGAATACCTTTCTTTCCATTAAGTGCGGTAAATAGGGACATGGGGCAGGCACAGTCAGGTAAAATTGAATTTTATTTGTGTTAAAAGGCTGGGTCACATTAATGTCTGTTTATAAATTTAAGAAATATGGAGATAAAACACTAAAACTGATCCAAAGTATTAATATTAATGGCATACCAAAAAGAGCGAAATCCGAAAACTTATAATGACCAGGTCCCATTACTAGTAAATTTGTCTGATAAGCAATTGGCGTTGCAAAAGAACAATTTGTGGCAAATATAACAGTTAAAACAATTGAAATGGGGTCAATTCCTGTTTGTTGACTAATTGCTAGTCCAATTGGAGCAAATAATAATGCAGCAGCACTATTAGAAATAATATTTGTTAAAATAGCTATAATTAAGAAAATGGAACTTAATAGAATTTGATCTCCATATGGTTGAAATGTGTTTATGACAGTAAGGCCTATATATTCTGCTCCTCCTGTTTTATCTAGTGCAAGACCCATTGCGAATGCAGCGCCAATTAATAGAAATATTTTCATATCCAGAGCTCTAATAGCCTGTCGTATATTTAAACACCCTGAAGCTATCATAAATATTGCACCTGTTAATGCTGCTATTTCAATGGGTAAAAGACTTGTAGCAGCACTAGCCACTGTACCAATAAAAATTAATTGAGCTATAATAGACTTCCTTACATCGGGCAATTCTTTGGTTGACCAATCTAATAAAAGTAAATCTCTGTTTTCACGGAGTTCGTTTATTTCTGATTCATATCCAAATAGCAGCAATATATCTCCTGCTTCCAGTCTAATATCAAGCATCCTCTTTCTGATCATCCTTGAACGTCTTTGTATGCCTAAAACTAAACATCCAGTTTGACGGCGGAAACCTATCTGTTCTATATTTCTACCAATCATTCTAGAGCTAGGAGTAATAACTGCCTCGCTAATTACTATAGATTGATTGTGTTCATTATCTTTCTGCTTCTTTTGAAAGCCCGTTATATTCAGCATCCCTTTTAGGTATTCTGGACTGGATGTTAGTAAATTTGATAGTGATTTTCTTGTAGCGGCAACAATCAATATATCATCTTCTAAAAGTGCATGTTCAAAAGGAGGTAAGAATATATCATCTCCTCGTTGCACCATTCGAACAGTTACGTCTTTTAGCTTTGGATATAAACCAGCTACCGGTATGGCTTCAGTCAATGGATGGTATTTAGTAATTCTTATTTGTGCTATATATTGATGACCCGAAGTTTTACTATTATTTTTTTGTTTACTTTTATTTGGCAATAAAATTGGGGCAGCTATTATAATATAAATTGCTCCAATCATTGCTAAGACTATACCAAATGGAAATTGAGTAAAAAACTTTAGAGATAAATCTGAAGATCTTATTAAAACATCGTTGACCAGCATGTTTGTTGATGACCCTATGAGGGTGGTCATTCCAGCTAGTATGCAAATAAAACTTAAAGGCATCATGTAGATAGATGTTGAGCGCCTTAAACGGAGAGACATCGATGCTATGATTGGAATAAACATAACAACAACCGGAGTATTATTCATGAACATTGATACTGAAAATGCTATTATAAAGACAATTGATAAGGTTCGTCTTGGAGTATTATCTAATGCACTATTTATACTATGTATCGGTCCTTCAAATGCACCTGTTTGAAATAAACCTTGTCCAACCACTAATAATGCCATTATTGTAATTAATGCTGGGGCGGCAAACCCTGACAATAAAGATGTGCTGTCAAAATTGGGGCTATTTTCGGGCGTAAAGAAATGAAAAAATATCATCAAGCTTGTAATAACTCCAACTGATATTACCTCTATTGAGTACTTTTCCCTTATATAGAAATAAACAGCCACAAGCACCATGAACATAGTTGCCCACATTTGCCAGTTGGGAGATATCAAACCTAATTCCATAATTATTTAATTATCTTTTCGAATAATTCTTTCATATTTCTATTTGATTGAATAGATGATTATAAATCAAGAGTTTTCTGGAGATTATATATGTCGATATGTGCTTTTTTAGGATTAGGAGTTATGGGTTACCCCATGGCAGGCCATCTAGAATATGCTTTTAACGAATTGAGGGTTTGGAATAGAACTCCTGAAAAAAGCCATGAATGGGGAAAGGAGTATAAGGGTACTGTATCATCAACTATCCAAAAGGCAGTTGCTGGAGCTGACTTTGTTATTATGTGTGTGGGAAATGATGATGATGTTTTTTCTGTATTTGATGAGGTTATATTACACCTTAAGCCTGGCTCAATAATTATTGATCATACCACAACTTCTGAGAATTGTGCAAAATATTGTTATAATAAAGCCTTAAAAAACTCATGTGGGTTTATTGATGCCCCTGTATCAGGAGGTGAGTCAGGTGCAATTAAGGGAATGCTAACAGCAATGTGTGGGGGCGACGAGGTTATTTTTCATAGATCAATTGATGTAATTTCTAATTATAGCAAGTCAGTGAAACTCATGGGTGGTGCAGGAACTGGACAATTAACAAAAATGGTAAATCAAATCTGTATAGCTGGTATATTACAAGGGTTAGCGGAGGGTATATATTTTGCTCAGAAAGCCGGCTTGGATATAGAAAAAGTTATTAACGCAATAGGCNAGGGTGCGGCACAAAGTTGGCAAATGGATAATAGGGCGCTTACGATGAGTAAAGGCGAGTATGATTTTGGATTTGCTGTTGATCACATGCGTAAAGACCTTGGAATAGTTCTGAATACATCAAAAAAATTAGATATAAATTTATCAGTCGTAGAAATGGTTGATGAATACTATGCGGAAATTCAGAACAGTGGAGGTAATCGCTTGGACACTTCTAGTCTTCTTAAGAGGCTTATATAATTGTTATTAATACTAATTTTTTAACCATTTTGCAGCCTCTGGCGCAAAATAAGTAAATATACCATCACATCCAGCTCGTTTAAAACTTAGTAAGCTTTCCATCACAATCTTTTTCTCATCTAACCACCCATTTTGTGATACGGCTTTTAACATGGAATATTCTCCGCTAACTTGAAAGGCATATGTTGGCATTCTGAATTCATCCTTTATTCTTTTAATTATATCTAAATAAGGCATTCCTGGTTTAATCATTATCATATCTGCACCCTCAAGAATATCTTGTTCAACTTCCCGTAAAGCCTCATCACTATTAGCGGGATCCATTTGATAGGTCCTTTTGTCACCAACTAAGCTTAATGATGTTCCTATTGCATCTCTGTAAGGTCCATAAAATGATGAAGCATATTTGGCAGCATAAGACATTATCATTACATCACAAAGATGCGCCTTCTCTAATGAATCTCTTATAGCCACTACTCGTCCATCCATCATGTCCGATGGAGCGACAATATCTGCACCTGCATTTCCAAGAATGTTTGCACTTTCTGCTAATATCTCTATTGAAGCATCATTTAGAATTTTATTTCCTTCCATTAAACCGTCGTGACCATGACTTGTGTATGGATCAAGGGCAACATCAACTATGATTCCTAGATTGGGTGTAGATGCTTTTATAGCCTGTATTGCTTGCGGTATGAGGCCATTTGGATTTAATGCTTCCGAAGCACATTCAGTTTTATTTTTTGGGTTAATATTTGGAAATAGTGCAATTGCTGGAATGCCTAGATCGGTTGCTTTTTTTGCCTCGGAAACGATTTCATCAAGATTTACTCGATCAATTCCGGGCATTGATGGTATTGAGGTCCGTTTCGCTTTTGAGTCAGATACTATGATAGTCCAAATTAGGTCTTTTCGCAGCACTTCATTTTCACTAACTAAGCTGCGTGACCAGCTAGAGCCTCTTGTTCTTCGTAATCTTGTAAATGGATATGTTGACAATACAAAGTCCTCTTTTTTTTTATTATATCATTTTACCTGACTGTTCATATGCGACGATTTTGCATTTAAATAGGGATGATTGCGACGATTGTGCAGTAGCAATATTTAGGTAAATATATATACAAGAGACATTGGTATCAACATATTCTCATTGAAGGCGAGAAATTGACATATAAAAAATTTAGAAATGAATTCGAGTTCGCTGTAAATTCTGTCCGTGAAGAGGGTAGATACCGTATATTTAGAGATATACGTCGTAAATCAGGTTCTTTCCCTCATGCTACATGGTTTAGGGCTGACAGTGAAAAGGATATAGTAGTTTGGTGCTCAAATGATTATCTTGGCATGGGACAGAATGAATGCGTAATTGAGGCAGTTAAGTCTGCAGTTGATAGTGCAGGTACTGGCTCGGGAGGTACTCGGAATATTTCAGGAACCACTAGGTACCATGTTCAATTAGAGAAGGAGTTAGCTGATTTGCATAACAAAGATAGGTCATTAGTAATGACTTCAGGTTATGTTGCTAACGAAGCAACATTAGGAGTCATGAGCAAGATACTGCCTGGATTGGTTATTCTTTCTGATGAAAAAAATCATGCATCGATGATTTCTGGTATTCAAAGAGCTAGATGTAAAAAAATTATTTTTAACCATAATGACCTTACGGACCTTGAGATTAAATTAAAATCACTTCCCTTGAAAACACCTAAAATAATTGCTTTCGAATCTGTTTATTCTATGGACGCTGATATAGCTCCAATTAAGGAAATATGTGATTTAGCAGATAAATACAATGCATTAACATATATAGATGAGGTCCATGCAGTAGGAATGTATGGTCAAACCGGCGGTGGAGTTTGCGAAGAATTAGGTCTATCGAATAGAATCGATATTATCCAAGGAACTTTAGCAAAAGCTTATGGTATGGTTGGTGGCTATATAGCAGCAGATGAGGTTATTATTGATGCTGTCCGATCAATGGCTTCTGGATTTATTTTTACTACATCGATACCGCCAAGTACGGCAGCTGGGGCCTTAAGGTCTGTTAAGATTTTAAAAGTAACACCAGAAAAACGTGTTAAACATCAAGAGAGAGCAGAAGCGCTAAAAGATCGTTTTAGGTTGGCTGGTTATGATTTTATTGATGGTAAAACACACATAGTCCCAATTATGGTTGGAGATCCAGTTAAATGCCAGGCAATATCTGATCGTTTAATAGAAAAATTTGGCATTTATGCTCAACCAATCAATTTTCCAACAGTACCACGTGGGACTGAAAGACTCAGGTTTACTCCTAGTCCTTTTCATGATGATGTTATGATGGATAACTTAATGATTGCACTTGATTCAGTTTGGAAAGAGTTTGGTTTAGATAAGAAAAAGGTAGCATAGTAACNTTTTTTATTGAATTAAGTTATTAATATTTTTAAATAATTCTCTTTTTATTGGAGTCGCAAAATGAGCGGTCAGAGAAATACATATCCTGAAAAATACTTTACTGAAAAATTAAATATCCGAGACCCGGAAGTCTACGCCTCTATGTTTGATGAGTTAGAGAGACAAAAACATGAAATTGAATTAATAGCTTCTGAAAATATTGTCTCTCAGGCTGTTTTAGAGGCGCAAGGTTCCGTCTTAACAAACAAATACGCTGAAGGTTACCCTGGAAAGCGTTATTATGGTGGTTGTCATCATGTCGATGTGACAGAGCAATTAGCTATCGATCGTGTCTGTCAATTATTTAATTGTGGATATGCAAATGTTCAACCAAACTCAGGTTCGCAAGCAAATCAAGGAGTTTTCTTAGCTCTTTTAAAGCCTGGCGATACAATACTTGGCATGGATCTTGCATCAGGTGGGCATCTTACACACGGAGCACCACCTAATCTATCAGGAAAATGGTTCAATGCTGTTTCTTATGGAGTAACAGAGGATACTAATTTAATTGATTATAATCAGGTCGAGGCTTTAGCAATTGAACATAGACCTAAAATTATAATTTGTGGTGGTTCCGCTTATTCGCGTCATATTGATTTTAAGAGATTTCGTGATATTGCCAATCAAGTTGGTGCATATCTTCATGTAGATATGGCTCATTTTTCTGGATTAGTTGCTGGCGGAGTTCATCCCTCACCATTTCCTTATGCNGATGTGGTAACTTCAACCACTCACAAAACCTTGAGAGGGCCCCGAGGGGGCATAATTCTTACTAATGATCCAAAATTAGCAAAGAAATTCAACTCTGCAATTTTTCCTGGGCTACAAGGTGGTCCTTTAATGCATGTAATTGCTGCAAAAGCTGTTGCATTTCGGGATGCATTGCAGCCTGAATTTAAGGAGTATACAAAAAAAGTTATAGAGAACTGTAAAGCTATGGCTAAAGCTCTCGAGAAAGCAGGCTATGCCGTCGTTACTGGTGGTACAGATACGCATTTGGCTTTGATTGATCTTTCACCGAAAGGGGTAAAGGGTAATCTAGCAGAAAAAGCTTTAGGTAGAGCATACATTACATGCAATAAAAATGGTATTCCATTTGATAAAGAAAAGTTTACAATTACTTCCGGAATAAGGATAGGCTCACCAGCCGGAACAACTAGNGGTTTCGGGGTTAAAGAATTCAAAGAAATAGGTGAGCTCATGGTGGAAATACTCGATTCACTTGTAGTTCATCCGGATGGAAATGAAGCTCTAGAGGATTCCGTACGTGAAAGAGTTAAGTCTTTGACTGCTAAATTTCCTATTTATTAATGATTAAACCTTTTTATATAACTCATTTGCTCCTTTAAATAATCGTGATATATAAGTTATATGCGTTGCCCATTTTGTAGTTCAGAAGACACACAAGTTAAGGATAGCCGTCAAGCAGAAGATAATACTGCTGTTAGACGCAGGAGATTGTGTGGTAATTGTTCTGGTCGCTTCACTACATTTGAACGAGTTCAGCTTCGTGAATTAATAGTTGTAAAGAAATCGGGAAGAAGAACTCCTTTCGATAGAGATAAAATGACAAGGTCTATAATGATTGCAATGCAAAAAAGACCGGTTGAGCCTGAAAGAATAGAGCAGATGATCAGTGGTGTTATCAGGCAGCTTGAAAGTGCAGGTAACTCGGATATTACCTCTGACCAAATTGGGGCTCTGGCTATGGAGGGATTAGCAGGTCTTGATAAGGTGGCCTACGTAAGATATGCGTCTGTATATAAGGATTTCAGGGCTACAGCAGATTTTGAGACCTTTATAGAAGAAGAAAAGCTAGACTCTGAAGCTACTTAGAAGGAATAGTTAATCTTGGCGCGTCCGCAAATTACATTAAAGCTTGCAACTTCTTTAGATGGAAAAATTGCGCTTAAAAACGGTATGTCGGAATGGATTACCTGCAGTAAATCTAGGGAATACGGTCGAAGATTAAGATCTAGGCATGATGCTATCTTGATTGGTGCAAATACAGCTGTGCTCGACAATCCTCAACTTACATCTAGAATTGAGGGGGAAAAAGATCCAATACGTATAGTCTTTGATACAAACCTTCGAATCTCTGAAAATTCAAATTTGGTATTAACAGCAAAAGATGTACCTGTATGGATTTTTAGCAACATAGAATCGGGTAGTAAATTTGAACAATTAAAGAGAAATGGTGTAAGAATTATTAGAAATAATTTCTCCGCCAACATAGATTTAAATTCAGCAATGCAATTATTAAGTGAGAATGGAATTAAAACTCTTTTACTTGAGGGGGGAGGAGTTTTGGCTTCTAGTTTTTTAAAAATAAATGCAATTGATTTTATAGAGTGGTTCAGGGCTCCCTTAATATTGGGCGGTGATGCAAAAAACTCTATTTCTGATTTAGAACTCATTAGTATGAACCTTGTTAATCGTTACAATCGAGTGCAACTCAATGAGTTGGGAGAAGATATTCATGAAACATATGAAAGAATAATATAATGTTTACAGGAATAATAACTGACGTTGGGGTAATAAAAGGTATAACTCGTGGAAGTGGGGGTAAGTGGGGTGACACACGTATGATTGTTACAACAAATTATCATACTGCTACAATAGATATTGGTGCTTCTATTTCACATTCCGGTGCATGTATGACAGTGACGGAAAAAGGGGATAATTGGTATTCAATAGATGTCTCGGATGAAAGTATTTCAAAAACCACTATGGGCCGATGGTCTGTGGGTACTAAAGTTAATTTAGAGAGACCCCTTACAGGTAGTTCGGAAATGGGCGGCCATTTGGTTACAGGTCATGTTGATGCTGTTGCAAAAGTGTTATCAATTGAAGAAATTTCAGGATCTCACAAAATAAGCTTTATGGTGCCTGATGAAATATCATTTGGAATTGCCGCAAAAGGATCAATTACAATAGATGGTATATCACTTACAATTAACAACGTTAAAAATAATATTTTTGATGTTAATATAATTCCTCATACATGGAATGTTACGACAATTAAAGATTTGCAGTTAGGCATGGAGGTAAATATAGAAATAGATCTTATAGCCAGGTATTTAGCCCGTTATTTCGAAAATAAGAAAGCCTAGAATGTCAAATTTGAGATCAAATAAAACTAACCCCAAAGGATCATACAATTTGGCATCACCAGAAGAGATAATTGATGATGCTCGTAATGGTAGAATGTATATATTGGTTGATGCAGAAGATAGAGAAAATGAAGGTGACCTTATCATACCTGCGCAATTCGCTACTCCTGATGCTATAAATTTTATGGTGAAATATGGACGTGGGTTGGTTTGCCTAGCAATTGATAATTCTAAAGCAGAAGTTTTAGGGCTTTCGAATATGTCGGCTGATAATAGATCTAGATTTGAAACTGCCTTTACTCAATCAATTGAAGCTAGAGAAGGTGTAACTACTGGTATAAGCGCCGGAGATCGTTCTCATACTATTCAAACAGCAATAGATCCTCAAAGCCGCGCGGATGATATAGTTTCACCGGGTCATATGTTCCCTATTATTGCAAAAGATGGTGGTGTATTAGTTCGCACTGGTCATACAGAGGCTTCCGTAGATATATCAAGAATGGCAGGTTTAAATCCATCCGCTGTTATATGTGAAATAATGAATGATGATGGTACAATGGCCCGATTAGATGATCTTGTTTTATTTGCGAAGCTTCATGGACTAAAAATTGGCACTATCGAAGATCTAGTAGCTTACAGAATGAAAAAAGACCACTTTATAAAACATATTGCTACATCAAATTTCACTTCCCAAAATGGCGATAAATTTAAAATTCATGTTTATAGAAACTTTTTGGACGGAAAAGAACATGTAGCATTATCTAAAGGCTCAGCAGAAAATGGAAAAGAAAGTTTAGTTCGCGTTCATAAAGTCGATTTTGCAGGTGATATACTATATGAAGCAAGTGATAGATCGGGATTAATCTGGGATGCAATGAAACAATTAGCACAAAATGATGGTCATTCAGTTTTGGTTTTAATACGCGAAGGATCAATTGATACATTGCTTGAACGTCTTGGTGCTCAACAAGTTGTCATTGATTCCAAAGAACAAAATATCCGTGAATATGGTGTTGGTGCGCAAATTTTAGTAGATCAAGGCGTCCGTAAAATGAGATTAATAACTAATAAAATGCCAAAACTCATCGGTTTAGAGGCTTATGACATTGAGCTGGCAGGTATTACGCCGTTATTAAATAGTGGAAGATAATATGAGAATACTTATTATTGAAGCTCGTTACTACGAAGATATATCTAATGCTCTCCTAGAAGGAGCTTTAGATGCATTGAAAAAAAACAAATTTCTTGACATTACAACAATCACTGTTCCAGGTGCATTGGAAATACCACATGTAATTTCAATGGCTGAAAGAGAAAATTCCGGATATGATGGTTATATTGCTTTGGGCTGTGTTATACGCGGTGAAACCACTCACTATGATTATGTTTGTTCTGAAAGCGCTAGAGCATTGATGGATTTGGCTATAAATAATCAACTTGCTATTGGTAATGGTATAATAACTGTTGAGAACTATGATCAAGCTTACGCTAGAGCTGATTTAAAAAAGAAAAATAAAGGTGGTTTTGCTGCAGAGACAGTTTTACGAATGATAGCCATTAAGGATGGTATGAAAGCAAAAAATGTCTAAATCAATTTATCTAGTTAGACGCGCTTCTCGCCTTGCGTCAATACAAGCGTTATATCAGATGGATATTGGCGGTGGACTATCAACATCTGTGGTTAAGGAGTTCATTGATCATAGATTCGATATAGAAAACATAGATAGTAAATTTAAAGTTGATGAGTTGTTTTTTGTTGAGCTAGTAGAGGGTGTAGCCAAAAAGCAAGAATTTATAGATAAAATTTTATCGGATAAACTTTCAAAAGCTTGGCCACTTTATCTATTAGACTCTACTGTAAGGGCAATCTTAAGATCTGCTTGCTTTGAAATTGAATTTAGACCTGATGTACCTGCATTGGTAATTATAGACCAGTATGTTTCAATTGCTGCAGATTTCTTTGAGGGTAAAGAGATAGGATTTATCAACGGAACTTTAGAATCAATAGCGAAGACAGTTAGAAAATCTGAGTTTGGTTTGATTGGTGAATGAATTTGAATTCATAGAAAAATATCTTGCTCCTCTTGCAAGCCTTGGTGGATTAGGGCTTAAGGATGATGCCGCAATATTAAAACCACGCTTAGATATGGACCTTATATTCACCAAAGATACAATGGTTGAAGGGGTTCATTTTTTTAAAGATGACTCTGGATATTCATTATCCAGTAAACTATTAAGGGTTAATTTATCTGATTTAGCAGCAAAAGGTGCTTCTCCTATTGGATATTTATTGTCAGTTGCATTACCTAAAACGACAGATGAAATATTTTTCAAAAATTTCAGCTCTGGTCTTAAAGAAGTACAAGATCTTTTTGACTTTAAACTTCTGGGAGGTGACACAGTAGTAACTGAGGGTCCAATTGTTATAACAGCCACCTTGATAGGCGAACTACCAGTAGGTCGAATGATCAAACGCGATGGAGCTAAAATAGGGAATAGCATTTGGGTGTCTGGTACTCTTGGTGATTCATATTTAGGTTTTAAAGCAATTCTTGAAGGCAATTTGAATTTTGATATTAACAAAAATGATGTAAATCACTTCAAGTCAGCTTACTACAGACCTGTACCGAGGTTAATAATTGCTAAACAATTACGAAATTATGCTACGTCATGTATTGATATATCTGATGGCCTTGTAGCCGATGCATTCCACTTATCAGATGCCAGTAATGTAAAGCTAATAATAAATTTTGAAGATATTCCTATTTCAGAACAATCCGAAAGGTGGTTAAAGGGGCAGTCAAATTATAATGAAGCTTTTAAAAATTTTTTAAATTGGGGCGATGATTATGAGCTTTTGTTTACCTCTGATAGCAGTAATGATCAATTGTTGAAAGATACCTCCACTATGCTGGATCTTAAATTAACAAAGATAGGTATAGTAAGTGAAGGAGAGGGGGTTGATATTATTCAGGATAAAAAATTAATCAAGTTTGATGCCTCTGGTCATAAGCATGTCTTTGTGAGTAATAAAGTGCTGTAATTTTATCTTCGATTATCTGCCGCCAGGCCCGCCGCCGCCGCCAGGAATGTCCTGTTGTCCGCTAATCTGCTCTGTAGGTATTCTACCTATAGTTCCAAATATTTGCTCTAATACAGATAGCTCACGGCCTCGAGTTGGTGTTTTGCGATCTACGTAATTTACATATCTACCATCTTCTATTCCATATTTACCAACTTTTATTACCTGACCGTCAATATTAAAGCTTATTGCCGTAATTGTTCTTTCTTCAATTTGGGGTCTTAGGTAGGCATATCTTTGTCTTACTGAGTTTATATAAAACCATGTATCATTATCTATATCTTCCTCAAATGTTGATTTAACTGAAGGATTACCAAGCCTAGCTAAAACAGTTGCTTTAGTATCAGTATCAGCATTAACTTCTTGTGGTTTTGCATCTTTAGTGGGTATATATCCGTGTGTTCTTAAGATAGGATTGCATGCAGTTGCTAACAAAGAAACAATTATAACTGCGACAGTTTTGGTATTGGTACTTAACATATATATCTTTTATTTAATTAATAATTCTCTATGAAGTAGCGAATGGATAATGGTCTTGCAATAGACTATATTAATATGGGTGGAATTATTGTGTTAAATGTTTTTAAAAAATTATTCGCGCGAAATAACTCTGCATTAATTGATGCAAGATTAATATATTTATCCCTATTGAAACAATCACGCAAAACAATGTTTTACGGATATGAAAAAGCGAATGACAATTATGATGGTAGAATAGATATTTTGACATTACATATATCTATCGTGTTAAAATCATTAAGCGCTATGACGTTAACGGTAAGTTACTTTCTCAGGCTTTATTTGATGTAATGAGAGATGATTTTGAAATTGCAATGCGAGAGGAGGGGCTTTCAGATACTGGCATCAAAAGAAGAATAAAACCCATGATGCAACTCTTTTATACAAGAGTTAAACTTTATGTAGGGGCACTTGAGGAGAATAACTTTGAACTATTTCAAGATTCTTTTAGAAAAAACTATAATATAGCCTCAGGTAAATTTCCTAAGGAAATATCTGACTATGCATTTTCTTTTAATTCAAATTGTTCGGATTTAAGCTTAGGGCAGATTGCGAAAGCTGAATTTGTTTTTTTAGACTTTTAATTATCGATAGATTCAAAAGCCGTATGATGTATAGAGGCTTAGAACGTTTGTAATAGAGAGGGCTTTATGCTCGACGAAATAATTATATCAATCGATGCTATGGGTGGTGACAATGCTCCTGAGGTAGTAATTAAAGGTATAGATTACTTTTTGAAACATGAAGGTAAAAATCGTAATGCTAAATTTTTGCTTCATGGTAATAAAGATAAATTATCAAAACTTTTAAAAAAATCTAATCTTACAAGCAACTGTTCTGTCATTTTGCATACCGAAAAGTTCATAGAAATGGATGCAAAACCTTCACACGCATTAAGGCGCGGAAAAGGATCCAGTATGTGGAACTCAATAGAATCTGTTAAAGATAATGTTGCAAATGTTGCTGTTTCAGCTGGTAATACCGGAGCCCTTATGGCGATGTCAAAATTACAGTTACGAATGAAACCGGGAGTAACTCGTCCAGCTATAGTAGCAACTTGGCCTCAAAAAAATGACTGGTGTGTTGTATTAGATGTAGGAGCTAATATTGAATGCGATGAAATACAGTTAACAGAATTCGCTATTTTAGGAGAGGCTTTCTACAGAGCCCTTCATAAAAAAGATAAACCTACAGTAGGTCTGCTTAATGTCGGAACAGAAGAATTAAAAGGTAATGCAGTTATAAAAGCTGCTCATGAGCGATTGTCTGGTGGTCATATTAATCTTAATTATAAAGGGTATATAGAGGGTACTGATATTTCTAATGGTAATATCGATGTAGTGGTTACCGATGGATTCACAGGTAATATTGCACTCAAAACAGCTGAGGGTACTGCTAAATTAATTGGTTATTTTTTTAATAAAGCTTTATTTGGTAATTTATGGTCCAAAATTACTACTTTTGCCAATAGCTATTCACTTTTGCGATTAAAAAGGCAAATAGATCCGAGAAGGGCAAATGGTGGAGTATTTCTAGGTTTAAATGGAATTATAATTAAAAGTCATGGCGGAACAGACCATATTGGGTATGCGAATGCTATTGGGGTAGCATTAAATCTTGCTGAGAGCTCTTTTATGTCTGAAATTGATACCTCCTTAGATTTGCTTCACAAAAATGAAGCAGAACGGTCTTTTAAATGACGCAGTCCGTATTAAAGGGAATAGGTAGTTATTTACCTAAAAAAATACTAACTAACAATGAGTTGGAAGCAACCATTGATACAACTGATGTATGGATTAGAGAACGAACTGGTATAGCTCAACGACATATAGCCGCGCAAAATGAGTATACATCCGATTTGGCAGTAGTAGCTGCCAAAAATGCACTACAAGATGCAAATATGTCTATTCAAGATATTGACCTAATAATAGTTGCAACTACTACACCTGATTACACTTTCCCATCAACAGCGACTATTGTCCAAAAGAAACTCGGAATTAAACACGGTGCAGCATTTGACATACAAGCAGTTTGTTCAGGTTTTATCTATGGAATGAGCGTTGCTG
>JGI20158J14315_10000003_pt1 | contig 159196 bp, 140 predicted proteins | sample COG_08_FD_14315 | JGI IMG/M metagenome (IMG submission 14315)
TTTTCCGTCTCATACTCAACGTGTGCTGTTGAGATTGTTATACCACGGGCCTTCTCTTCAGGAGCGCCATCAATCTCATCATATGCCTGAAAATCACCAAAATATTTAGTGATAGCTGCAGTCAGCGTTGTCTTACCATGATCAACGTGACCAATCGTGCCTATATTCGCATGCGGCTTGTTGCGTTCAAACTTTTCTTTTGCCATTTTAATTCTCACATGTTGTGGTCATTATCGATCGACCGGGTTAAAGTTTTTCTCATTTCTGAGAAATTTGGAGCGGATAGCGGGAATCGAACCCGCACCTTAAGCTTGGAAGGCTCTTATGATACCATTTCACCATATCCGCCGAAAACTTTTACGTCTTCTATTTATTTAATGGTGGAGAGGGTTGGATTCGAACCAACGTACACATAGTGATCAGATTTACAGTCTGACGCCTTTAACCACTCGGCCACCTCTCCCATCTAATATGTTTTAACTGCGACCTTAGCTAAAACTTTTAAAGTGTTGCCTCCAACAAAAAAGACCCTGTATGTCATCAAGCTAACGTGGTAACTGTGTAACGAACAGAGGCTGTTAATTAAAATTCTAGCGGGTATATAGAGATGTCAAAGAATTCACGCAATAGCAGATTTCATCGAAAATCAGATAAAAATGATATTAAATTGGATGAAATGCGGCCAAAGGGGCAAAATAGCTTAAAAAAAGCCTATGGCATAAAAACACACAGCTCCACGACTCGACCCAGATCTCCAAATTTACTCGACCATGGTAGAGCACAAAAAAATGGCAAAGGGCATGAAGGCGGGACTGGATGGATTTGGGGAGCACATGCCTGTAAAGCTGTTTTGGCTAACCCAAGACGTACTGTTCACGAAATATTGCTAACAGAACAATCAGTCAGTCGCTATGACATACCTGAAGGAGCATGCAGACCTAAGATTGTTTTAACTCAAGCTCTTATTAAAAACATACCAAGGGATGCTGTACACCAAGGAATAGCTTTAAAAGCTGCACCACTTGAGTGGCAAGATTTAGACACCATAGCAAAAAAAGATGGAGAAGGTATTATTTTAGTACTAGATCAAATTACCGATCCACAAAACGTCGGCGCCATGCTTCGGCTATGCTCAGCATTTGATGTGAGAGCACTTGTAATGCAAACAAGAAATGCCCCTCCATTATCAGGGGCTACAGCTAAAGTAGCAGTAGGTTGCCTTGAAACGATACCTGTATGCTTAGAGGTTAACATATCAAACACTCTTGAAAGGCTTAAGAAATTTGACTGGATGATAACGGGATTAGATGGAAAAACTAATTCGGATTTAAAAACTAGTATTAAAGGTAATAAAAGAAATGTATTGGTAATGGGCACAGAAGGTAAAGGTTTAAGAGAAAGAGTAAAAAAAACATGTGATCAGTTATCAAAGATACCCATGATAAGTAACTCTATGCCAGGACATGCCGAGAGCTTAAACGTGGCAACTGCCGCTGCAATTGCATTATATGAAATTCGACGATGATATGAAGTCTGGAATTCTATATTAAATAGTTATAAACTTTTTTAGAATTGCAACGTAATTAAGTTGTTAAATAAATTTAGAGTAAGAATATGCAAAACAGCTTCTTTATGAATTCTTTACATGCAGCGGGTTTAGTTTTTGGCGCGCTCATTATATTATGGGCCATCAGTTTAAGAGTTAAAGATGCGAGTTTAATAGATATATTCTGGGGCTTTGGTTTTTTATTAGTAGCAACAGCTTGCCTTTTGCTATCACAAGATAAAAACTTATATGTAAAAATTATAACTGCACTTCCAATAATTTGGGGAGCAAGACTAACTATATACCTTGCAAAACGGAATATGGTCATGGGGAAGATAAAAGATACGTAGCGATGAGAAAGAGAGCTGAGAAGAAAGGACTATCAGAAAATAATTGGAGGCTTAGAACACTTTTTACAATCTTTTTTGGTCAAGGCTTGTTAATAATGATTGTAAGCACTCCAGTTTTGCTTGCAACGGCTCAGACTAATAACTCATCTGAACTCACGATAGGTCCATTTGTTTATATTGGAGTTCTAGTCTGGATTATAGGGTTTTTATTTGAAGCTGTTGGCGATGCGCAACTATCCGCCTTCATGAAAGAAAATAAAAATTTTAAAGGAAATATGGCTGACAAGCCCGTTTTAAGTAAAGGCCTTTGGAAATATACCCGTCACCCTAATTATTTTGGGAACGCATGCATTTGGTGGGGCATTTGGTTGGTTGCATGCAACAGCAATTTTGGTTGGATAACTATTTTATCACCCTTACTTATGACACTTCTTCTAACGCGGATATCCGGTCGAGACTTACTTGAGCGACAAATGAAGAAAAGAACAGCTTATGTAACATACATAAAGAAAACAAACAGCTTTATCCCAGGGTTTCCTAAAAGATAATTTAATCTCTCTTCATAATCTTCAAAGCTATTGTTTATACAAAAAAATATCGTAGGTTGTGAGTTATGATTTCAAAAGTTAAAATATGTGGTTTAACCTGTAAAAAAGATGTTGAAGCCGCTGTAAAGTATGGAGCTTCCTATCTCGGTTTCATAGTGGAAGCGGAATCCTCCAGAAAACTGTCTGTGGCGGAAGTTTCAAAAATAGCATTTACGGGGAGCGGATCATGCCAAACAGTTGCAGTAGTGGTAGACCCCACTAATGATTTACTAGAAAATATAATTAAAAAGATGCGCCCAAGCTACATTCAACTGCATGGAAATGAAAGTATAGAACGTACTTCATTCATCAAAAACAATTTTAAAACTAAAATTATTAAAGCAGTTTCAATAAATAGTAAGAAAGACTTCATAACATCCGAACAATATACTGGTCTTGTTGACATCATGCTTTATGATTCAAGGCCACCTTCAGACTCGCCACAAAGGGGTGGCCACGGCCAATCTTTTGATTGGAGCATGATATCACATGTGCCTTTACCAAAAACATGGGCATTAGCTGGAGGCTTAAATGTTTCTAATGTTGAAAATGCAGTTAATTTAACTAAAGCACCAATATTAGATGTTAGCTCTGGCCTTGAACTAACAGCAGGGCTAAAGGATCATAACAAAATCAAAGCATTTATGGATAAAATAAAAAATGGTTAATTCTGAAAATATTATAACACCAGATGAAAATGGCAGGTTTGGAGATTTTGGTGGCAGGTATGTTGCAGAAACTTTAATGCCCCCTATACTTGAGCTTGAAGCTGCTTATACAGATGCTAAAAATGATCCCGATTTCTTAACAGAGCTTGACAGTTTTTTTAATCACTATGTTGGTCGTCCTTCACCGCTTTACTATGCTGAACGTCTCACCGAATTTACAAAAGGTGCTAAAATTTATTTTAAAAGGGATGAACTAAATCACACAGGTGCTCATAAAATAAATAATTGTATGGGACAAATATTACTCGCTAAAAGAATGGGCAAAACAAGAATAATAGCAGAAACAGGTGCGGGNCAACATGGTGTTGCTACCGCAACNGTAGCTGCCCGCTTTGGTCTTAAATGCATAATATATATGGGGGCGACAGACATTGTCAGACAAAAGCCAAATGTATTNAGAATGCGCTTATTAGGTGCAGAAGTTCGCTCAGTAAAAAGTGGNACAGCTACTCTTAAAGATGCAATGAATGAGGCACTACGAGATTGGGTTACCAATGTGGGTGATACTTTCTACTGTATAGGTACTGTAGCTGGACCTCATCCTTACCCCGCTATGGTAAGAGACTTTCAGGCAATAATCGGACGAGAAGCAAAAAAACAGATCCTTNAACGCGAGGGTCGGCTACCTGATGCATTGATNGCGTGTATAGGTGGAGGTTCAAACGCAATGGGNCTATTTCATGAATTTATAAATGAAAAATCNGTTCGGCTAATTGGAGTAGAGGCAGCAGGTAAAGGTGTAGAAAGCGGGCTTCATGCCGCATCATTAACTGGAGGTTCTCCAGGAATACTTCATGGTAATAGAACTTACCTTCTACAAAATAAAGATGGTCAAATTACAGATGCTCATAGTATTTCAGCTGGATTAGATTACCCCGGTATTGGCCCAGAACACGCTTATTTGCATGATATTGGAAGAGCCGAATATTTATCGGCAACTGATGATGAAGCACTTCATTGGTTTCAAGAGTGTGCACGATTAGAGGGAATCTTGCCCGCACTAGAGCCAAGTCATGCAATTCCACGAACCGTGGAAATAGCTAAGGAAATTGGCCAAGGTGGTATCATTATAATGAATATGTGTGGGCGTGGAGATAAAGACGTATTTACAATAGCCGATGCATTAGGCGAGCATATAAGTGAAGGCACTGAAGGATGAGTTCAGAAAGACTATAGATCCTAAAATTTTAGAAATAACTGTTAAAATAGAATGAACAAGGCTCACCATGACCACCAGAATAAATGAAACGTTTAAAAACCTTAAACAAAAAAATTCTAAAGCCTTTGTAGCATATATTATGGGCGGTGACCCTAATAGAAAAGTATCACAAAGGATGTTAAATGCATTGCCTGGTAATGGCGTTGATATAATTGAGTTAGGCATGCCTTTTACTGATCCAGCTGCTGATGGACCAATTATTGAAGAGGCAGGACTTCGATCACTCAAGGCCGGTACTAAATTATCAACCATTTTTGAAATGGCTAGCGAATTTCGCAAAATAAATACAACCACCCCGATTATTATTATGGGCTATTGCAATCCAGTTCACCATATGGGGTATAATTTATTTGCTGAAAAAACTAAAGCATCCGGAATTGATGGAGCAATAATAGTTGACCTGCCGCCTGAGGAAGACAAAGAATTACGCGAAGCATTCAATCTAAATGACCTTGCATTAATTCGTCTAGCAACGCCTAATACAGATGAAAACCGCCTTTCTCGGGTAGTATCTGGTACTAAAGGGTTTGTTTATTATGTTTCTATGACAGGAATTACAGGAGCATCATCCGACAGAATTAATTCTGTTCCTGAGCAAGTAAAAAAAATCAGACAAGCTAGTAAGCTGCCAGTTGTAGTTGGATTTGGAGTTAAAACTCCAGATAATGCCAACAAAATTGCACAGGATGCTGATGGTGTTGTAGTAGGGTCAGCAATTGTAAAAGAGTTATATGAAAAAGGCATAGAACCTGCTTTAGAGTTAGTTAAAGCTCTAGCAAAGGCAGTGCATAAATAATTTCTTTAAATACAATTTAATACTCTGTTGCAAAATTAATTATTTCAAGTATCTTTAAACCAATTTAAAACCCAAGCATACATTCAGAAATACTGAGATGTTATGAGGAAAAAGCAAATGATAACACTGCTATCGCCTGCAAAAAAATTAAATCTCAGCTCTCCCAAGCCTGGATTAAGCACTACACAGCCAATTTTTAATTTAGAAACAATTGAGCTCACCAAAGTAGTAAAAAAGCAATCAGTAGAAGACCTCAAAAAACTTATGCATTTAAGTGATAACTTAGCACAACTAAACGCAGATCGCTTTAAAGCCTTTAACCTAGACGGTTTTAGTAATAGTTCAAAGCCGGCAGGCCTAACATTTGATGGAAATGTATATTGGGGACTGCAAGCTAACAGCTTAAATGAAAATGATTTAAATTATGCCCAAATTCACCTTAGGATATTATCTGGATTATACGGTATTTTAAAACCACTAGACCTTATACAGCCTTACCGTTTAGAAATGGGAACAAAGTTGAAAACAAAACGCGGAAATTCTCTATATGAATTTTGGGGCAATAAAATAGCAAATTCACTCAATGCTGACCTTTGCAATCACACCGAAAAAACGATAGTCAATTTAGCCTCAAATGAATACTTTAAAGCTATAGATAAAGATACATTAGAGACTAAAGTCGTATCTGCTAAGTTTCTGAATATTAAAGACGGTCAAGCTAAAAACATAATGTATTATGCTAAATTTGGACGAGGATTAATGGCTCGGTGGATAATACAAAATAAGGTTAATTCCGTTGAAGACCTTAAACAATTTAATCTTGATGACTATAAATACGATTTAAACCTTTCGAATGAGCTTGAATTCGTGTTCACTCGTCAACAACCAGTGAAATAATTTGCCTCTTAATTGTGCTTTTTTTAAAAATTGTATAAAAAAATGCACATAAAAACATATTTATGAAATTTTTATGAATTGACAGCCAAGCTTGTTGACATTTTTTAATTCAGATTTGAATGTTAAAATGTAGATATAATTCTACAAAATTTTTCATAGGGGAGAAACATGAAAAAATTTACAATTTTAAGTTCTTTAATTTTTACAATAGGCCTATCAACTGCTGCAACTGCTGCTGATCACAAAGGTCCTAATATAGGAGCGCTTGAGGGTTATTTCTGTAATTTAAAAGATGATAAAAGTATGAGCGATGTGATGGCAGTATCAAAAGAGTGGAGTGAATGGGTAGGTCCAAATACAACAGCAAAATATAATGCCTGGGTACTTGAGCCGCATACTAGTAACAAAGAAGATTTTCCTTTTGATTACTTTTGGCTTGGTGTCACTGACTCCCATGAAGAAATGGGAACAGCTCAAGATGAATGGATGAGTAAAGGATCTGATTTATCAAAAAAATGGGATGAAATTGAGACCTGTGGATCCCACCAGCTGATGTCAGGTATTATTGCACGTCCATTTAATGCAGAAACAACCAAGGCGATTGTACAAATCAATGGATGCAAGTTCAATGACGATAAAGGGTTAAGCGATTTAATGATGGCCGATGCAGCATGGAACAAAAAAATGGATGAGGCAGATATGCCAGGCGGTATTTTCCGTTGGATCCCAGAAGCGGGTGGTGCAAGAGATGGCGATATGGATGTTTATAACATTTATATAACTAATAACTTAGCAGAACGCGGTAAAGCTCATGATATGGTATTACATGATGGCGGTGCAAGTCTTAATGCTACTTACGGCTCAGTTATGACCTGTGATATGCCTCGTATATACACGTCTACTTATGTAGGTGGTAAAAACCCTAAGTAAGCCCTGACGATAATAAATAATTAACCGTACATTTTACTATGTGCGGTTTTTTTATGCAGGATTAACTTAAATATTAAGTTTTGCTGACTAAACTAGAGAAATAGTAAGCTAATTACAGCATTAACTCGGAGACAGAGTTGTCAAAAGAATTCATTAACTGCACTGGTATTGTTTGTTTCAAAGATGACGAAGTACTCCTTATAAAAAGAGGCAATCCACCCCGCAAAGGTGAATGGTCCATTCCAGGTGGAAAAATAGAATTTGGCGAGTCAGAAATAGATGCCGCGTTAAGAGAACTTAGTGAAGAAACTGGAATTAAAGCGTCTATAGAGAAAAAAATAAATCAAGTAGAAGTGAATTTTGAAGGCTTTAACTACATTCTCCATAACTACAAAGCTGTATGGGTTTCAGGAAAACCAATCCCCGGAAGTGATGCATTGGATGCAAAATTTATAAAACTTAATAAACTTAAAAAATATAAACTCTGGAAAAAAACTCAGGAAACTATTAATGCAGGACACAATGACAAACAGTTGCCACAATCAAATTAGAAAGCTAAGTTTATATTGATGACAGATAAAATTATTATAAGGCGTCCCGATGATTGGCACGTACATTTGAGGGATGGCCCAATGTTATCTCAGATCGTAAATTTTACAGCAAAGCAATTCAAACGAGCTATAATAATGCCGAATCTAACTCCTCCAGTAATAACTGCTGAAAAAGGAATGAAATATAGAGAAAGTATACTTAAGTCCGTTGATCCAAGTTTGGGTTTCACTCCATTGATGGTATGCTATTTAACAGATGATATTGATAAAGATGAAGTAAGAATCGGCTATAATGAGGGTATTTTTACAGCTGCGAAACTGTATCCAGCGAACGCAACAACAAATTCCTCTTTGGGCGTAACGGATGTTAGAAATATATACCCTACTCTGGAGTTGATGCAAAAAATTGGAATGCCATTATTATTGCACGGCGAAGTAACCCAAAAGCATGTTGATATATTTGACCGTGAGGCTATTTTCATTGATGAAGTTCTTAAATCTCTTATAAAAGACTTTCCGTCACTAAAAATAGTTTTTGAACACATATCTACCTCTGAGGCGGCAGATTTTGTTTTTGAATCAAACAATAATATAGCGGCTACAATTACTCCTCACCACCTTGAACTAAACCGTAATGCGATTTTCGAAGGCGGTATACGCCCTCACAATTATTGCTTACCAATAGTTAAACGTGAAAAGCATCGTGTTGCACTCAGAAAAGCAGCTGTTTCTGGGTCTTCTAAGTTTTTTCTTGGTACTGACTCAGCACCCCACTCAAAAGATGCAAAGGAAAGTGCTTGTGGTTGTGCTGGTCTATTTAACGCTCCTTTTGCAATGGAGGCTTATGCTAAAATATTTGACGAAGAAAACTCCTTAGACAAACTTGAAGCTTTTAGTTCAGAATTTGGCCCGCAATTTTATGGTTTGCCTCTAAATGAAGAAAAAGTAATGCTGGAACGCACGAATACAGCTGTACCTGCGGAAATTGATATAATGAATAAAACGATAGTACCTTTTCACAGTGGCAACAATATACCTTGGAAATTTAGTAGGCTTTAAATCTACTTTGGAAGATACCTAACTGGTAAAGATCCTATTCTACCATTCCTGTCTATCATTATTTCTAAATTTCCAGGTTTTTTATTAGAATTTAACAAAGATAAAACTTGTTGAGTAGATGTGACAGTTTCTTTACCTAGGCTAACAATAAAATCTCCAGTACGAAATCTGTTATAAGCCGCCACCGAACCTCTTTCAACGCTCAGCACCATAACTCCTCTTATAAATGGATCAAAACCAAGTTCTTCACCCAAAGCTGGTGACATATTAACTATTATTGCTCCATCAAGAGCATGATAACCCTTGAGATTTTTCTGATCTCTCTTAGGTAGCTCTTTTGGTGTATCAACTAAAACATTGAGTGATTTTTCAGTACCATCACGCCATAATTTTACGTTAACCTTTTGACCGGGTTTTAATGTAGCAAGCTTAAACCGAAGACCACTATCATCATTAATTTTGGTATCAGCGATCGATAATATTACATCTCCTCGCTCCAAACCAGCATAATCTGCAGGTCCGGATGGGTATATATCATTTATCACAGTACCTCTGGACCTATCTAACCCCAAAGCTGAAGCCATAATGGAGTCTACAGCATTAGTTCTTGCACCTATCCAAGGGCGAACAATTCTACCCTCTGATATAGCACTATCAACGGCGCGTGAAACAAGTTCTGCAGGTATTGCAAATCCAATACCATTAGATCCGCCTGATCGTGAGAATATTGCAGTATTTACTCCAATTAACTCACCTGCTAAATTTACCAGTGCACCTCCAGAATTTCCTGGATTTACAGCAGCATCAGTCTGAATAAATGAAGATGTATCTGTTACATTTGTGCGGCCCAAAGCAGATATTATACCACTAGTAACAGTTTGGCCTACACCAAAAGGGTTCCCAATTGCTAGTACAATATCTCCAATTTCCAAGCTATTATCCTTTTGAACAACTAAGCTAGGTAAAATCTCTTCACCAACATTTATTTTTAAAACTGCTAGATCAATATCTTCGTCTTGAGCTAAAACAACAGCTTGAAATTCGCGTCTATCATTGAGGACAATCTTTAATTCCTCAGCTCCCTTAACCACATGAGCGTTAGTGACTATAACTCCCGTGCCACGAACTATAACACCTGAACCTAAAGAGCTTTCAGTGCGTTCTTGTGGCGCTCTTCGCATCCCAAACATTTGATCAAAAAACGACGATCCTTGGCGCGATACTGTCCTTGATGTAAAAACATTAACAACCGCAGGAGAAGTTAACTTTACTACAGGAGAATATGACAGTTCAACTTGCAGACTTGAACTAGGAACTATTTTATCTACACCAGGAGCAACATACAGCAACTCTTGAGACGAAACACCAAATGAAAAAAGAAAAAAAGAAATAATGTATGTATTAATAAATAGGTTTTTCATTTTAATAATGATAATTGTTATTTATTAAAATTACCATAATTAAGTAAAAAAGTCATTTTTTTTTATAAAATACGATTAAATAACCAAGAATAAATACTGGACATACCCTTAATTCCTTTTATGTGAACATTAAATTCTTGATAAAAAGGCTTAGCATAATGGTTTCACTAGAAAATTCAGAATTGAAAAATAACGATAACAGTGAACTTGATAGCCCAAGCATAGGTTTTGTATCTCTAGGCTGCCCCAAAGCAATGGTTGACTCAGAAAGAATTATCACCCTTTTAAGGGCAGACGGCTACAAAATAGGTAGCACATACAATGATTCTGATGCAATCATTGTTAATACATGTGGTTTCTTAAATTCGGCAAAAGCAGATAGTCTCTCTGCAATTGATGAAGCACTATATGAAAATGGACGTGTAATTGTAACTGGGTGTATGGGCAACGACCCCATTATTAAAGAACAATTTCCTAAAGTTCTATCTGTAACAGGACCTCAACAATACGATGATGTAGTTCGAGCGGTAAGGAAAGCAGCACCCATTACAGGAAATAAATTTAGGGATTTAATTCCATATGAGCGCTCACGAATAACCCCTAAGCACTACGCATATTTAAAAATTTCCGAGGGATGCAATAACAAATGCACATTCTGCATTATACCAGATCTAAGAGGAAGTCTTGATAGCATAGATATTACAAACGTTATGAAAGATGCAGAGAAATTGGTTAATTCAGGGGTAAAAGAACTAATAATTATTAGCCAGGATACCTCGGCTTATGGCCTAGATATAAATTATAAGGAAGGCACTTGGCGAAACGAAACATATAAATCAAATTTGTTCGACCTAACTCAAGCACTCAGTAAATTAGGCATTTGGGTAAGGATGCAGTATGTTTATCCTTATCCCCACGTAGATAAAATCATTCAAAATATGGCTGATGGAGGCATTCTTCCGTACATTGATGTTCCCTTTCAACATGCAAGCCCATCGGTGCTTAAAAGAATGAAACGTCCTGCAAACCAGCATAAACTTATGGAACGCATAAAATCATGGAGGAAAATATGTCCAAACATAACGATTCGTTCTTCATTTATAGTTGGCTTTCCGGGAGAAACAGAAGAAGACTTTGAAATACTTATTAATTTTTTAAAAGAAGCTAGGTTAGGTCGCGTAGGTGCTTTTAAATATGAAAATGTAGATGGGGCTCAAGCTTTTGAATTTAAAAATCAAATACCTCAGAATATAATTGATGATAGATATGAAAGGCTAATGGAAACCCAACAAAAAATTAGTTATGAACTTATGAATGCAAAAATCGGGGAAACTCATGATGTAATTATTGATGAAGTTGATGAGGACGGAGCTTTTGGGCGTACAATGGCGGATGCACCAGAAATAGATGGCTGTGTATTTCTCAATGGAGATACTGAAGTAAAAGTAGGTGATATAGTTTCCGTCAAGATAAAATATACTGATGAATATGATATGTGGGGAATACGCGAATAAGGATACTCAATAACTTATTATAATTGTAACTTTTACACGCCTGCAAAAAAGTAAAAAAATATATACAGTTATTAACGAAATAATTGATTGACTTCGAGTGCTTAAATCCATAAATGAGCGCAAATTAATATAATAATTAAGTTACATCTAGAAGACCAACTATGCCAACTATTCAACAGTTAATACGTAAACCACGTCAGCCAAAAAAACGCGGAACAAAAAATCCTGCTCTTCAGGCTAATCCTCAAAAGCGTGGCGTTTGCACAAGAGTTTATACAACAACTCCTCGTAAACCTAACTCCGCCCTAAGAAAAGTTGCTCGTGTACGGCTTACCAACGGATATACAGTTGCAAGTTATATTCCTGGTGAAGGTCATAATTTACAAGAACACAGTGTAGTTCTCGTAAGAGGCGGAGGGCCACGCGACTTACCAGGTGTTAGATATACAATAGTCCGTGGCAGCCTTGACGCTCAACCAGTAAAAGACCGTAAAACAAAACGTTCTAAATATGGCGCCAAAAGACCTAAGTAAAAATACGTTTACTTTATTCCTAATACTCAGAATATCTCTGAAATACATGATTCTTTGATGTAAGAATCGGCACACTCTTTTGTAGATGCCAAGTACTCCCTCAACGTAACCTTTCGATCATTGAGATAAGATGTGTCTAAAAAATTATTTAAATACTCTTTGCTAATGCTTTTTGCTGCAGCAATACAGTGCTTTAGGTACACCTCAGCTGGCAAATCATTTCTATTCCAAAATGTTTTGACACCATAATGACCCATTAAAGACTGAATATCTAAATAATCCATATGCGGTAGCTTTATTTTACTATCCAAGCCCTCAAAACACATAATAGCGCTTAGAACTTCTTCTGAATCCCTCACATAAGCCTGCACTTCGTGGAATACATATCTAAATTCATGTTTTTCAAAAGTATTGAAATCCTTTTCATCAAGCTGGAATGCTAAAGCATACATAGTTGTATCTGGGTGAATTATAGCAGAGGCATGTGATACGCACTTATCCTTTGCATTTACTAAGCCTTTATCAACTGACAGTGTCCCGTATGAATTAAAGCATCGTGCATAACCAAAGAGTTTAACTTGAGTAATTTTTCTCACATTTGGAAAAAGCCTACCTATACTGATTTCTGATAATAATGATGCATAACCAATTACAAATTTCATATTTTATCAAATTTCGTGCATCTATAGTACTCCAACATAATACTGATTGGCGCAATACTAATGTATTGTAAATTCATATTTCGAGTTAAAAAGAAAGTGGTGCGGGTGAAAGGACTTGAACCTTCACATCTCTCGATACCAGAACCTAAATCTGGCGCGTCTACCAATTTCGCCACACCCGCACAGGAGTAACAATTTCCAGAGGCGTATGCTTTGATTTTAAATAAAAATCAAGCCGATTATTAGCTCTTTTTTGCTGTCATTGGGGCTTTTAATAGACCATGAAGCAGCAAAAAGACCAGAAATTATATTTGCCATTGCCATGCCAAAAAATGCACCCCTTAAACCATCTAAATGAACACCAATATATATAAAAAGAACATAAAGAATTAAAGATCTGATAATTGTATAAACTAGTCCATAAATTGGTCGACCCAAGGCATTAAACCCTGCAGCACTTATAAAAACAAATCCGTAGGCAAATATAGTTATTGGAACGATATAAAAATAAGAAATAGTTTTCGATACTACTTCTGGATCATTAGAGAATATATTTGCAATATCTACTGCAAATAAGGCTAGAATAACTGCCATAAAGGTACTCCAAAAAATACAAATCCAATAACAAAAAACAAAAGCTGAGCGAACTCGTTTTGTATATCCTGCACCACCATTTTGGCCAGTTATGGCCCCAACGCATGCAGACAAAGCATACAATAAACCAACGGATATTAACTCAGCACGGCTTGCTACTGTAAAGGCTGCTAAGTCTGCTGTAGTTAATGTATTGCTTATTATTAGAACAGCTATCCATGCTGAAACGGGTACAATAGCATTTGTACCAGCTGCAGGTATGGCAACGCGTCCAATTATACTCCAAGCTCTTGCAACCGACCCCTTTGTCATATTAGCAAAGGTTATAGCCTTTCTATGGTATAGAATAACATATAAACCAAACAGTGCCGCTATCACATTTCCTACTACCGTGGCTAATGCAGCGCCTTGAACCTCCAACCGAGGAAAAGGACCCCAGCCAAATATTAGAAATGGGTCAAGTATAATATTTATAACAGCGCCGGTTATCATTATAGAGCTTGGTAAAAGAGCTTCTCCTCCCGCACGTAGTATATTATTACTCATCATAGCAACTGATACTATAGCCAAACCAGGAAGAGATATTACCAGGTAGTCCCTTGCCATTTTTAGTACTTCACTACTTTCATTTGTAAGACCAAGGAGTAGTGGCATTAAAAAGTATAAAAAACTTATTAAGCAGGTCATTATTAGTAATCCAAACATTATTGCTGCAGCTCCATGACGCTTAGCTTTTTGATAATCACCTTGACCGAGAGCACGTGAAATAGCGGACATTGTCCCTGCCCCCAAACCTATATTTACAGAATTACCTACAAAAGTAATTGGAAATGCAACACCTAGAGCAGCTAACGCAAAACGGCCCAAATTAGGTCTTTCCACATCAATTAAATTTCCTAAATATATGGTATCGACAATACCAGTTGAAATAAGCGCTATTACAGCAATAGAAAATGGCCCAAGCATGCGTAAAACATGTTTGGATACACTACCTTCTGTTAGATTAACTATGGCGCCAGAAGCCACTAATCATCACGATGCGAAGGGGCAAAAGCAGCCAAAGTTGCCATCTGTACTATCTCAGAGGCAGTCGCTCCTAAAGGGCAAATTTGAACAGGCTTTTCAAGACCCGTCAAAAATGGACCCAAAACAGTAGCACCCCCTACTGTATCAGTAATTTGGTAGAAATAGAGGCAGAATGAATGGCAGGCATTATTAATATATTTGCTGAACCTGTTAACCTTGAGAAAGGGTAAGTAAGGGTGTGCAAAGGGTCTAAAGCAACATCAGCCGCAAGATCACCTTCATATTCAAAATTAGTATTACGATCATCAAGTATTTCCACAGCCTTTCGTACTCTTAGCATGCGCTCACCTACTGGGTTTCCAAAGGTTGAGTAAGATAAAAATGCTACTCTGGGTTCGAACCCAAATTGAAGAGCAAAACTAGCTGTTGTTTCAGCGATATCTGCTAAGTCTTCTGCAGACGGAAATTCAGTTATATTAGTGTCTGCAATAAACAATGTTCTGCTTTTATTTACAACTATAGAAACTCCCATTGTACGCTCATTTTCGACATGATTTAGTACTAATCTAACATCCCTTAAAGCAATATCATAGCTTCTGGTGACACCTGTTACCATACCATCTGCCAAACCGTGATGAAGCATTAAAGCAGAAAAAACATTTCTATCATTATTTACTAATCTCTGAGCATCACGGCGCAGGAAACCCTTTCGCTGTAGACGGCTATAGAGATACTCTGTAAATTCTGCATTTCTATCAAAAAGCCTTGCGTTCAGTATGGTATAGTTTTCTGGCTTTTCAATACCCAGTAGCTTCATATTATCATAGATAGGCTTTTCGCGGCCGATCAAAATTGCCTTTCCTAAACCACGTTGTTGGAAAGATTGAGCTGCCCTAATAACAGCTGGTTCTTCACCTTCCGCAAAAACTATTGTTTTTGGGTTTTGCACAACAGAACCCGTAATTCCTTGAAGTATAGCCGCTGTTGGATCTTGTCGTTGTGCTAAAGACTTTTTATAAACATCCATGTTATCAATTTGTCTACGTGCAACACCAGTATCCATAGCAGCTTGAGCAACATAAGGAGGTATCTCAGATATCAAACGCGGGTCAAAGGGCGCAGGAATAATATATTCAGGCCCATATTTAGGTCTTTGTCCATGATAAGCCGCAGCAACTTCTTCAGGAACATCCTGTCTGGCAAGGTCAGCAAGTGCATGTGCACAAGCAAGCTTCATTTCTTCATTTACATTACGGGCTCTTACATCAAGAGCGCCTCTAAAAATATATGGAAAGCCAAGAACATTGTTTACCTGATTTGGGTAATCAGACCTTCCTGTGGCAATAATTGCATCACTTCGTACTTCTTTTATTTGTTCTGGAGTAATTTCAGGGTCAGGGTTTGCCATTGCAAAAATAATAGGCTGATCGTTCATTGACCGAATCATATCTTGAGTTACGATGCCTGCAATAGAAAGGCCAAGAAAAACATCAGCTCCCGACATGGCTTCCTCTAGTGTGCGAAGACTAGTATCTACTGCATGGGGAGCTTTCCACTGGTCCATAGCATCTTGACGGCCCTGATAAATTACCCCCTTGCTATCAAGTACGATAGCATTTTCATTCTTTACCCCAAGGCGTTTAATTAAACCTAATACAGATAAACCTGCTGCACCAGCCCCAGAGAGTACAACCTTCATATCTTCAAATTTTCTACCAGTCAGATGCGCTGCATTTATGAGTCCTGCGGTTGCGATAATAGCAGTTCCATGTTGATCATCATGAAAGACTGGAATATCAAGTCTTTCACGTAACTCCTGTTCAATAATAAAGCATTCTGGGGACCCTATATCTTCAAGGTTAATACCTCCAAAAGTATTTCCAAATCTTTGAACGCATTCAATAAATTTCTCTGCATCTTCTTCTTCAATTTCGATATCGAAACTATCAATATCGGCAAATCTTTTAAATAAAACTGACTTACCTTCCATAACGGGCTTTGATGCCATAGCACCCAAATTACCTAATCCTAGTATTGCTGTACCATTTGAAATAACAGCAACCATATTTCCCTTAGAAGTATAGTCATATACTAAGTCTGGGTCCCTAGCGATTTCTTCAACTGGGACTGCCACACCGGGGGAGTATGCAAGAGATAAATCTCTTTGAGTTGCCATTGGCTTAGTAGGAAGCAAGGATAACTTTCCTGGAACAGGAAGAGAATGAAAATCTAATGCCTGCTGGTCAGTTATATACGTTTTATTTGGTGGACGAACTTCAAGCTTAGCCACGGTGCACTCCTATTTTTATTTGACTTCTTTAACCATAAAAATCAAAGGTTCATAGGCTTAATGACATGCGAAACCAAATTTATTAGTATTAAATGTGCTCAAAATTTAATCGCAGTCAAATCATGAAGCATAAAAAAGGTGCAAATATATCCTTTCATTACAGAAATATAAAAATAGAAAACACCGGACTCGACTCTGTGTGAGAGATTGAACAATGTAAATAAAACCACGTGCTAACCACTTAATAAGCTTAGGAGACTAAAATGAAAAAAATAGAAGCAGTAATAAAACCTTTCAAACTAGATGAAGTTAAAGAAGCGCTACAAGGAGTAGGATTACAAGGTATGACTGTGGTTGAAGCCAAAGGGTTTGGACGTCAAAAGGGTCATACAGAATTATATCGTGGTGCTGAATATGTGGTTGATTTTTTACCAAAGCTTAAGTTGGAGTTAGTCGTATCGGATGATCAAGTAGAAGCAGCTTTAGAAGCCATTCAAACTGCAGCAAAAACAGGCAAAATTGGAGATGGTAAAATATTTGTATCAGACGTATCACAAGCCATCAGAATCAGAACTGGCGAATCAGGTGATTCTGCTCTTTAAAAAAAACAGACAATAAAGAAAGCTCTTTAAAGTATAACAATAAAAAAAGGGAAAGGACATAAAATGTCAGATAAACTACTTAAAAAGATTAAAGACGAAGATATCAAATTTGTTGATTTACGTTTTACTGATCCCAAAGGGAAAATGCAGCATGTTACTTTTCACAGCGATTTAGTTGATGAGGATTTGTTCAAAGATGGAACCATGTTCGACGGATCATCGATTGGTGGCTGGAAAGATATTAATGAATCAGACATGGTACTATTACCTGATGCTGAAACAGCTCAAATGGATCCATTCTACCAACAAGACACACTTGCTGTATTTTGTGATATATTAGAACCAGATACTGGTGAGTCATACAACAGAGATCCAAGAGGAACTGCGAAAGCAGCAGAAGCATACATGCGTTCAGCTAAAGTGGGAGACGATGTTTTCTTTGGACCTGAAGCTGAGTTTTTTGTTTTTGACGATGTCCGCTGGGATACTAACGCAAATAAAACGGGTTACGAAATAGATTCAACTGAACTACCAGCAAATACAGGTAGATCATATCAAGGTGGAAATATGGGGCACAGACCTGGACCTAAGGGCGGGTACTTTCCTGTTCCACCTGTGGATAGCCTACAAGATATGCGCTCCGAAATGCTTTCCGTGATGGAAGAACTAAACCTTCGTCCAGAGAAACATCATCATGAGGTTGCGCCTGCTCAACATGAATTAGGAATGAAATTTGATACTCTCCTTAAAATGGGTGACAATATGCAATTGTATAAATACATTGTTCACAATGTGGCTCATGCTTACGGTAAAACAGCAACTTTTATGCCAAAGCCCATGTGGAATGACAACGGAACAGGTATGCATGTCCATATGTCGATTTGGAAAGATGGTAAACCAACTTTCGCGGGTGATGAATATGCAGGGCTATCAAAGTCATGCTTACACTATATTGGTGGTATTATTAAGCACTCAAAAGCAATTAATGCATTTTCAAACGCATCAACTAATTCTTATAAAAGACTTGTTCCAGGGTTTGAAGCTCCTGTAATGCTTGCTTATTCAAGTCGAAACCGGTCAGCCTCAATCAGAATACCATGGACTGCATCCCGAAACGGCAAGCGGCTTGAAGTAAGATATCCTGACCCAGCCGGAAACCCATACTTAACTTACACAGCTCTTCTTATGGCTGGTCTAGATGGAATAAAGAATAAAATCGATCCAGGTGAAGCAATGGATATCGATCTTTATGAATTATCACCTGAAGAAGCTAAAGATATTCCTCAAGTATGTGGTTCATTACGAGAAGCGTTAGAATCACTAGACTCAGATCGTGACTTCCTAAAGGCAGGGAATGTTTTTGATGACGACCAAATAGATGCCTACATAAATTTAAAAATGGAAGAAGTCCATCGTGTGGCTATGCACCCGAATCCAGTAGAATTCGATCTTTATTATAAGTGCTAACATATATAAATATAACTTGATTAAAGCCGCCAATAGGCGGCTTTTTTGTTTTTTAATCGCTTTTAAAATCTTATGCAATTAAGTAAGTTTGTATAAATCAAAAGTGATTCATGAAAAAATATGAAAATTAAACGTCATTATACAAAACAGGGTGAATGTCCTTACAGTTCCATAGGCTTTAAAAAAGTTACAAGTGAACTACGAAGTTTAAGCGGTATTAAATCTTCCAATGATATAGAATTTTTAGCTCCAGAAAATTGGTCTCAGGTAGCATGCGATATTCTCGCACAAAAATACTTACGTAAAGCTAGCATATCATCAAATTTAAAAGCAATTAAAGAAGATGGAATACCAAGTTGGTTATATAGACACGAACCTGATAATAATAACTTAAAAAAAAGAAAAAATATAGTAACGGGCGAAACTGATTCTAGAAAAGTTTTTGATAGAATGGCTGGTTGTTGGACATATTGGGGATGGAAAGGTGGATACTTTACTAAAGAACAAGACGCTCAAGTATTTTATGATGAAATTAGGTACATGCTCGCCTCACAAATAGCAGCTCCAAATTCACCTCAATGGTTTAATACAGGTCTTCATTGGGCATATGGAATTAAAGGAACTCCTCAAGGGCATAGTTTTATAAATTATAAAACAGGGCAAGTAGAAACATCAAAAGATGCTTATGAGCATCCACAGCCACACGCATGTTTCATACAATCCGTAAATGACGATTTACTTGGCAAAGATGGTATAATGGATTTATGGACCAAGGAAGCTCGATTATTTAAATATGGGTCAGGGACTGGATCTAATTTTTCTAATATAAGAGCAAAAGGTGAAACCCTTTCAGGAGGGGGCCAGTCATCTGGTCTTATGAGTTTTTTAAAAGTCGGTGATGTATCAGCCGGAGCAATTAAATCAGGCGGTACTACGCGTCGAGCGGCAAAAATGGTCATTGTTGATATTGATCACCCAGACATAGAAGAATTCATTAACTGGAAAACTGAAGAAGAAATGAAAGTAGCTGCCTTGGTGGCTGGCTCAAAAGTTTTAAAAACTAATTTAAATGCCATTTTAAACTCATGCATTAATTGCTCGGGCTCTGAAGAAGAATGTTTTGATGTATTAGAAAATGCTTCATTAAAAAGAGAAATAAAAAATGCCCGAAGTAATGGAGTTCCCGACGGTGCTATACAAAGAGTATTACACCTCGCTAGACAAGGTATTGATGTAATTGAAATACAAGATCTTGATGCAGACTGGGATAGTGAAGCATATAGGACTGTAACAGGTCAAAATGCAAATAATTCAATTCGTATACCAGATGTTTTTTTTAAAGCATTAGAAAATAATGAAACTTGGGACTTAATAAGAAGAACTGATGGAGCGATTGCAAAGAGTGTCTCTGCTCGTTCCTTATGGCAAGAGATATCTAAGGCAGCATGGTCATCAGCAGATCCAGGAATTCAATATAAAGACACAATAAATGCATGGAATACATGTTCTAATGATGGAGAAATCGTTGCCTCAAATCCATGTTCTGAGTATATGTTTCTGAATGATACAGCTTGTAATCTAGCATCATTAAACTTAATTAAATTTTGCAATCAAAATAATAAATTTGATACTATATCATTAGAGTATGCATCACGTTTATGGACTATTGTTTTAGAAATATCAGTAATGATGGCTCAATATCCATCAAAAGAAATTGCCAATCGGTCTTATCAATATAGAACATTAGGGTTAGGCTACGCGAATTTAGGTGGGCTCTTAATGTCATGCGGAATCGCCTACGGCAGCAATGAAGGAAGATCAGCTGCAGCAGCGATTGCAGCCATACTCACGGGTTCAGCCTATCTAACCTCTGCGGAAATGGCAGAAAGTATGGGCCCATTTCCAAGGTTTAAACATAACTCCGAAGTGATGATTAGAGTTATACAAAACCATCGACGGGCTGCTGANGGACGCATTGCTTATGATGGATTATCATATCAACCAATGCCGCTTAATAGGTCAGAGTGTCCATTTGATGGCTTATGTCAAAGAGCAGTGAAAATTTGGACAAAAGCTGAAAAACTTGGCTCCTTATATGGATTTAGAAATGCACAAGTTTCAGTTATAGCACCCACAGGTACAATAGGCCTTTTAATGGATTGCGACACCACTGGTATTGAGCCCGATTTTGCATTGGTAAAGTTCAAAAAATTAGCTGGCGGTGGTCATTTTAAAATAATTAATAATTCAGTTCCAAGAGCATTAACTTCTTTAGGTTACTCAAAAAAGAACATAAAGGAAATTGTATCTTATGCTCTTGGGCATGGAACATTAAAAGGGGCTAGTGGAGTTAATCATGATACTCTTAAAAAGAAAGGATTTAGCGCTTACGAGTTAAATCAAATAGAAAATCTATTACCGGAAGCTTTTGACATACGTTACGCATTCAGTCGCTGGACATTAGGAGATGATTTTTGTCGTGATGTCCTGGGTCTTACAGATGAAGTATTAAGAGAAAGTGGCTCAGACCTATTACCTGCATTAGGTTTCAATATGGATGATATTACAGCAGCAAATATTTATTGTTCAGGAGCAATGACGCTTGAAGGCGCACCTCACCTACTCGCAGAACATCTTCCAATATTTGATTGTGCAACCCCTTGTGGAATTATAGGGACTAGATCACTTCAATATGAAAGTCATATCTTAATGATGGCAGCTGCACAGCCTTTTATCTCTGGCGCAATTTCTAAAACAGTTAACATGCCTGCGGACTCGACAATTGATGAATGCTCAAAAGTTTATCAGCAAGCTCATGGCCTGGGAATAAAAGCTATCGCTATATATAGAGATGGATCCAAACTATCGCAACCACTGAACTCAGCAATATTTAGCCAAGATGAAATGGAAGAATTGGATGAAACATTAAATAAACCAAATCATGAACAAGCTTTTATGGCTTCAAAGAGGATTGTAGAAAAAATAGTAGAAAGAATTATTGAAAAACCTATAAAACGTGAGCGCCTTCCTGATCGACGGACGGGATATATACAAAAGGCCACGGTAGGTGGACATAAAGTTTATCTCCATACTGGAGAATTTGAGGATGGAAGCTTAGGTGAAATTTTTATTGACATGCACAAAGAAGGAGCAGCTTTCAGGAGTTTAATGAATAATTTTGCTATTGCAATATCGATAGGTCTTCAATACGGCGTTCCATTAGAAGAATTTGTAGAAGCATATACTTTTACGCGTTTTGAGCCAAACGGACCTGTTCAAGGTAATGATAGAATTAAATTTGCCAATTCCATTCTTGATTATATTTTTCGAGAACTAGGTATTTCCTATTTAGGATGGGAAGATTTAGCACATGTAGATCCAAATAGTGGAGCAGGTGACCAACTTGGTCTTGGTGCCGATGAACGACATGCAAATGAGGAAAACATAGAAAATCAATTAGCACTTCCCGTTTACTCTAAAGGTTTCAATCGCGAGGGTATAAATGATGATGATGATGACAATATAGTTCCATTTACATTCATTAAAGCAAATAATATGGATCTTACTGATACGCAAAAAGAAGAAGAAATTCTCGATGTGGATATTGAACTATCCGATAATCAGAAAATGAAGAGTCCTCTTAACAATTTACACAATACCTCGAATGAAAAAATTTCTCGTTTTCGTGGATATACTGGTGATCCATGTGACGAATGTGGGCATTTTACTTTAATTAGGAATGGTACTTGCCAAAAATGTGATAGCTGTGGCTATACAACAGGGTGCTCATAAAAATTCATTCATTTTTCTGAAACATTACAATAAATTTAATCGCCAGGGCTATATTAATGGTATATATCCATTTTCTATAATGATGAGATATATAAAAATTATAACTTTTTTGGGCTTAATAATAGCCTTAAATGCTCCCGCTCAATCACAAATACGCGTTGATAGAAGAATACAAATAACTTCAGGGTCTTGTGACCAGTGTGATTTATCAAACGTAAGACTGAATGGATTAAAACTAAATAATGCGAATTTCTCAGGTTCAATATTTAATAATTCAAATTTATCGGGCGGAAATTTTGACGGTTCGGTACTAACTGGATCACAATTTCGTAAAGCATTACTTTATCGGGTTGAGGGCAAAAATGTAAATATGAATAATGCCAATCTAACGAATGCCACTATTATTGAAGGTAAAATTAATAACTCTCATTTCATAGGAACAAATTTTCGTTCGGCAGACCTTACACGAGGCGAATTTATAAATGGCAACTTCCAAATGGCATTCTTAGGGCGTGTTGATGCCACAAATACAAACTTTGAAAACTCAAATTTTACAAAAGCAAAACTAAATAATATTATTCTGTCGAATGCTAATTTAAACAATGCTAACTTTTCGGGTGTGAGCTTTGGAAATGCAAATTTATCTAAAGCATCAATGATTGATGCAGTTTTTCCTAATGCTGACCTATCTATGGCTTTTGGACTTAAACAAGAACAACTTGATAAAGCTTGTGGCAATTCAAACACTCAGCTTCCATTCGGACTTATATTACCTCTCTGCAACGGCAAAGAATCTATCGTAACAACTCAAAATTCTTCAAACAGTCTAGATCAAGCAATTAATGATGTTGAAATATTATTAAAAGCAAATAGATCTAATAATAGCGCTCTTTACAAAAGACTAAGCCGTATTCGTCAAGCCTTATTAAACTCCAAAAGAACTTTGCAGCGTTAATCACTTATTGGAATTAGTTTTAATGAAAGTTCTTTTAACTGTTTTATGTCAACCTCAGCAGGAGCATTCATCATCAAGTCCTGTGCTTGCCCATTCATGGGAAAAAGAATTACATCACGAATTGTATCAGTGCCCGCAAGAAGCATTACAATCCTATCTACTCCTGGGGCAATACCACCATGAGGAGGAGCGCCAAATTTAAAAGCATTGATCATACCTGAAAATTTCTCTTCTACAACTTCAGGACCATATCCAGCTATTTCAAAAGCCTTATACATTACATCGGCCTTGTGGTTTCTGATTGCTCCTGAAGACAATTCCACACCATTGCAAACAATGTCATATTGATAAGCAAGAATATTTAAAATATCTTTGTTAGTCTTGGCTTCATTCAATACTGACATGCCTCCTTGCGGCATTGAAAAAGGATTATGAGAAAAATCAATTTTCTTGTTATCCTCATCCCACTCGTACATGGGATAATCAACTATCCAAGCAAACTTAAAAACACCTTCGGGTATTAAGCCTAGATCACATGCAATTTTATTTCTTGCTGCTCCGGCTAACTTATAAGCTTCATTTTTTTTACCTGCAGCAAAAAAAACACCGTCACCATCTTTGAGACCAATTTCATCTAAAAGTGTTTCCAAATGTTCTTTTACGAAATTTTTTAAAACTGGATCTTGGCTATCAATTAAGCCTTCATTGTTCTTTTTTAAACGCGCGTATCCAAGACCTGGCATTTGCATTTCTTTTTTAGCCCACTTATCCATATTATCAAAAAATTTACGTGACTTAGTTTCAGCCGCTAAAGGAGCTGGTATAGCAATTACTTTACCACCGTCATTGGTTATTTTAGAAAATATACCAAAACCTGTTTTTCCTTCATCAATAAAAAAACTTGAAACGTCTTTGATTTCAAATGGTATACGCAAATCAGGCTTATCGGACCCATACTTTTCTATAGACTCCTTATATGGTATTCTAGGAAATGGGGTTTCAACTTTTCGGCCATCAGCAAATTCCTCAAATACACCGGCCATAACTGGCTCAATAGCCTGAAAAACATCTTCTTGAGTTACAAAACTCATTTCTATATCAAGTTGATAAAACTCTCCCGGCGATCTATCCGCACGGGCATCTTCATCACGAAAACAAGGTGCTATTTGAAAGTATTTGTCAAAACCTGCTACCATTAGCAACTGCTTAAACTGCTGCGGCGCTTGTGGTAGAGCATAAAACTTGCCTGGGTTTAACCTTGATGGCACTAAAAAATCTCTAGCGCCTTCGGGAGAGCTTGCTGTTAGAATTGGGGTTTGAAACTCAGTAAACCCTTGTTTAATCATACGGCTACGCAACGAATTAATAACTTCTCCTCTCATTATAATATTTTTATGGAGGGTTTCGCGTCTAAGATCTAAATAACGATGCTTTAATCTAATTTCTTCAGGATAGTCTTGTTCTCCAAAAACTGGCAATGGTAATGGAGCTGCAGCACTCTCAATAACAGCTTCATCTGCCCTCAACTCAACTTCACCTGTTGGAATTTCTGAATTAATCGCATCTTGGTCACGTCTGAGCAATTTACCAGTGATAGTAACAACAGATTCACTAGTGCAACGTTTTAGGTCTTCATAAAACTCAGTAGTAGGATATACTACTATCTGACTAATGCCATAATGGTCCCTTAGATCAATAAATAAAGCATTAGCATGTTCTCTTTTCCTATGAATCCATCCAGAAAGACGTACTATTTTATTTACATCTTTTAAACATATCTCACCGCAAGTATGAGTTCTGTAAGCGTGCATGAGCTTCTCCATCATTTCCGCAAATTGGATAAACTGTCCAATGCAGGTTTAACACGAATTATTTATGGAAAGGGCTTTATCGTGTGTCGTGATTAAGTCAAGAAAGTAGTTATCAGAAAAAACTAATATTACTTTAAAATTTTTCCTTAATAATATTGGCAGCCATTAATCCTGAAATATATGCTCCCTCTACTCTCCCTCCATTACACCAATCCCCACATGTAGCAATGTTTAGTGAATGGTCGTAAAAGCACCCCTTACTAGATGATTTACTGACTGAAGCGAACATCCAACGGTGAATAACCTTGTGATGCGCTCTAGAAATATCAATTCCACAAGTTTTACTAGCTGCTGATGCCATTTGGTTTTGTATCCAACTTTTATCCGAGCTTTTGTTCTTTTTCGACCATTCAACCTCACTATGAATTACTAAAGTGGTCAGGTCATCAGAACGCCCTGGTTTAGAACTATTTACTGCCAACCAAGAATTAATATTATTATTTAATCGTAAACTATCCCAACCAAAATCATATTTTTTTTTGAAACCAACCATAAGGGCAAAACAGGGATCCATTTGAGTTTTTTGAACCTCATCAAAATAACTAGTTTCAGGGGGCATTAAAGATAGTGCTTGTTGATTGGGTAGGGCTAAAATAATAATGTCAAAATTTTTGTAAGCTTTGCCATCCGAAGTTTCAACAACCCATTTTTTTAAATCTCTATATATAGAAGAAACCTTAGAATTGAGATGAATATTCAAATCTTTCGAAAGTTTTTTCGCAAAACTATTCATTCTNGGCTGGCTTACNTACCTGAACTCTCCAGTATCAGGAATTAGCTTATTATCTTTTTTATAGAAAGCTCTCGACTCCCATGGTTTAATTACATCTTCAGAAATTTTAGAGGAAAGAAGTGCTTTGAAACGTTTATCTTTTGCTGTGAAATATTGGGCTCCATGATCAAATTCATAGGCCTCAGAGTATCTAGTAGACATTCGACCACCAACACCACGTGACTTATCAAATAATATGATATTATTTCCTTCAACAAGATTTCTGGCAGCAGAAAGACCTGAAATGCCAGCTCCAATAATAGCTATATTTTGATTCATAATTTAGCTCTAAAGGGATTAAAACATAAGTAAAGAGAGAGTATTGAGCAATAAGGTACAACAATAAAACTATCTTTCAAAATTTATAAAAAAAGAAAAAAAAACTGAATGTACCTATTTTAACTTGCTTAATAACCAAGTTTTATTATAATGACAGCGCTGTCAATTTTATAAGGATATATTAGTGACCATCCGAATTGCTATTAAATGGTTTTGGACGTATAGGGCGTAATATTTTGCGAGCCTTAGAAGAAAACCATAAAAAAGACATTGAGATAGTTAGGGTTAATGACCTGTCAAAAACAGATAATTTAGCACATCTATTTAAGTATGACTCTGTACATGGTCGATTCAATGGAGAAATACAAAGCCAAGGTGATATTTTAAAAGTAAATGGAAAGAAAATAAATGTTACCTCAATTCGTAATCTTGAGGATTTGAATTGGTCTGATGATGGCATCGATATCGTTATGGAGTGTACAGGAATATTTACCCATAGGGATAAAGCTCTTAGTCATATAAAGGCAGGCGCAAAACGTGTCTTAATTTCAGCACCCGGTGCTGAAGCAGATAAAACCATTGTATATGGTGTTAACCATAAAAATTTAGACGCGTCTGACAAAATTGTTTCCAACGGTTCATGTACAACGAATGCGTTAGCACCAGTAGCGAAAGTTCTTAATGATTCATTTGGCATAAAAAATGGTTTTATGACAACTATACATGCTTACACGGGCGATCAGCCTACACTTGATACAATACATAATAAAGATTTCAATCGTGGAAGAGCAGCAGCCATGTCAATGATTCCAACATCAACCGGTGTTGCTAGCGCAATAGGGTTGGTAATTCCTGAGTTAAAAGGAAAACTTGATGGCAAAGCAATACGGGTACCTACACCTAATGTCTCTGCTGTTGATTTAACTGTAAACCTTCAAAAAAGTGTAAAAATAGATGATGTTTTAAACAGCTTTAGAGATGCTGAAAAAGGAACATTAAAAAATATTTTACAAGTAATTGATGATAAAACAGTTTCTATTGATTTTAATCATGACCCTCACTCATCAAACCTTATCTCCGGTGAAACAATAGTAATAGATGGCACTTTGGTTAGAGTTTTAAGCTGGTATGATAATGAATGGGGGTTTTCAAACCGCATGCTAGACACAGCTTCTGAAATGTCAAAGTTTCTTTAAGGAGTAAAACAATTACTCGTAAAAAAACATCTATAGAACTAAACGATCAATTAAAAACTAAATTAATTAAATATAGAACCCATAAAAATTCTGATCCTCAGTCTAATGCAATAAAATTATTAGCTTACGATATTTCAAAAGATGTTGAAGACCGTGCTGTAGCTTTCAAAGATATAGAAAGTTTAGTTAAATCTATATCTGACAAAGCAGCAATCCAAAGAAGCCGAAGATTAAGAAAAAGAGCTGGTATTTACAGTAATAGTGATACAAAGAAATCACTAGAAAAAATAGCATTTCAAAAAGCTAATGAGGGGTTTAAAGCTTTTAAAATTTGGGCTGAAAGCCCTGGTATTGGTATAGTTCTCACAGCCCATCCAACATTTTCTTTATCGCGAGATATACGTAAATGTTTAGGAGTAATTGCAAGTAGTCAGGAGACTAAATACAATAGTTCAGTTGAAGAGTTAAAAGGCTTCCCTTATTTACCTAAAAGGGCACCCACACTGAAAGAGGAACATGAAGATACACAAGAAACGCTCGAAAGAATTCAAATTGAGCTGGATAATATAAACAGCAGCATCATCAGTATAGGTAGAAAGTTATTTCCTGATGATTGGAAGTCTATAACGCCCCACTTAATAAATGCATACAGTTGGGTAGGGTATGATATTGATGGTAGAACAGACATAAGTTGGGGGGATGCTTTAAGACTAAGACTTCAAGAAAAAAGAGATCAACTCTATAGATACAAAAAATCAGTTTCAAGTATAAGCGATAAATATGAAAAAAGTTTACAAGAAAATAATCATTTAGATGAACTTTTAAAAAAACTATCGGACGCACATGAAAGTGCCGAGAGAGATTTAACTCTGTTTGAAAAAGATATAACAAATCCAGAAAATCTTGTTGCAGCTGCAAATAACCTTACAAGAACATCAACCCGACGCTTCCTAAACCTTAAAAGTCCAATTAAACTCATAAACAAGATACTTGAGCACAATGAAATATTTGAACTTAATAGAGATTTAATTTGTTTGCGGTCAAAAATGGTCGCTTTTGGCCTTGGTACAGCTCGAATTCATTTTCGCTTAAACAATCAGCATGTTGTTTCTGCATTAAAATCAACTTTTGGAATAGCCGATCATACGTCAGATAAACGAACTTTATTATTAAGAGCATCTAAACTTACAAAAAATGTGAAAGTACAACCAGTAAATTTTGGTTCATTGGCGTTAGAAAAGTCTACAGCACATGAAAAAATGATACTAACTGCACAAATTCACAAATATATTGACGATGAAACGCCCATAAGACTCTTAATTGCTGAATGTGAAGATAGCTTAACTCCTATGGGCATGCTCTATTTAGCTAAAAGATATGGAATTGAAAAATATTTAGATATTTCCCCATTATTTGAAACAGCAGATGCTTTGAATAATGGAGGTCGTATAATTGGTAAAATGTTGAAAAATGAAGTATACAGAGAGTATATCAAGGATAGGGGTGTATTTGCAATTCAAACAGGGTTTTCTGATGCTGGTAGATTTATGGGGCAAATACCAGCAACCTTAGCAATAGAACGCCTGCATTCGCATTTTGCATCGCAAATGGAGAAGTTTAACCTAAAGAATGTAACTGCAGTTATATTCAATACTCATGGTGAAAGTTTAGGAAGAGGTGGGCATTCTGGGTCTATAATAGATAGAATAAATTATGTCATGAGTCCTTGGGCAATGAGACAATTCGAAAAACGCTTATTACCCATCTGCCACGAAACAAGCTTCCAAGGGGGTGATGGTTTTATGTGGTTCCAGACTGAAGATTTAACAAATGCCACTATCAGTTCTCTTCTAAAAGCACGTTATGCTAATAAAGAGGAAGCTGATATTGATATATTTTACAAAGATACTGATTTCTCTTGGGATGTATTTAGAACAATAAGCTCTCAACAAGAAAATCTATATAATGATCCAAATTATATAAAATTGCTTTCAGGGTTTGGACAAAATCTTCTTATACCAACGGGCTCAAGAGCATCCAAAAGGTCAAAAGCAGAATCTGGTATGTTTGATCCAAGGCAACTACGTGCCATACCGCATAATGCAATTTTACAACAGTTTGGAATACCGGCAAATATTTTTTACGGTATTGGTAAGGCTGTTTCTATCGATATTGAAAAATTTTCAAACCATTATAAAAATTCGCCAAGAGCAAATTCAATTTTCTCATTAGTAATTAGTTCACTTGAACGCACAAATATGTCAATATTGAGTGCTTACAGCCGTCTATTTGACCCTGGTTTTTGGGTTAGTAGAGGTATATCAAGCAATGAACCTCGGTTAGAAAGCAAGAGCTTAGAAGTTGCCGCAACTTTAAAATCACTCTCTTGGCGATCACAAATAATGGATCTTTCCAATCAATTACGAATTGATACTTATAATTCTATAAAGTTTTTTGAGACTCAAATGAATGTATCTAATGATTATAATATTGAGGATTTAGAGATCTTACATGCACTTAGGTTATCAATTATTATGAAAATGATGATAATAGCTACAGAATTACCTGCTGCTGGTGAAGAAAGCAGCTCCCAAATAAATGTTTTACAAAAGCTACAAACATTTCAAATAGATAGTATAATAAAGGATTTGAAAGATCGGTACCCGGAAACAAGGTCTGCATTGGAATGGACAGAGCAACTACAGGAGAAGACTAACGAACCAGTAGCTCCGCCAGGTGGCTTTCCTCATATAACTGAGTCAATAATCAAACCACTAGAAAGAGCTGGTAATCTCGTAAGACAAATAACTGTGGCCATAACACATCACTATGACGCTTATGGCTGAGCTAAATACCTACTAAAGGTTGAACTAACCGAGGAAGCCAACCTTTCATTTTTAGTGGACCTTGAGTCATAACCAAGCAAATACAGTCCTCACCTTCGTTAATATGGGGGCTATGTATCTCATCTTCATCTTCAATGTGTAGATCGCCTCGGACAAAAGTTTTATCACCAACATTGTAACTGCCTTTTAGAATAAGTGTCCACTCTTCCCCATTATGGCCATGATTAGGCATTTGCATTCCACCTTTAGCCTTCAAAAGGTATAGCCTATCACCATCTTTAATATGTCTATTACCTAATATATCATGAACAGCCACACCAGGTATTAGTGATTTCCACTTCATTTCATTTAACCCACACCCTAAAAGATGGCTAAGTGTTCGTGGAGAGTTATTTTCGATATTAGTATTATTAGATGAAAATTTGTCTTGAGGAGGCAAATTTGCCAAAACATTTCCCATGAAAAGGGGAGAAAGGATTTTAGTTTGGACCTCTTCAATCATAGACGCCGCAATTTGCTCTTGAAACATTATACGGCTTGAAACTTCTTCACATATCTCGCTCTGACATGCCACAACAGTGTGCTTAGCTGGGCTAAGATTACCTGCTGCGTATTCAGTAATTATATCTTCTGAAATTTTTATTTTTTTATCAACTGAGAATGTCATTGTATTTGACCTATATGTTTTGCCATATTCGCCTTTAAAGCTTGAATAGCACTTCTGATACGCGTTTTAACTGTCCCTAAGGGCAAACCTGTCTCCTCAGAAATCTCTTTATGTGTTTTGTATTCCATGAAGGCCATTCGAATTGCCATCTGTTGCGCCTTGGTTAAACGAGAGATCTGTTCTTTTAAAATATCGGAGTTCTGTTGAGCCATAAAGTTGACTTCGGCAGATTGAACTTCATCATCGGCAATGATTTTCATTAGGTCAGGATCCCTAACATCCATTCTTCCATGCTTTCTTTTGTGGTCAATCCAACGGTTTCTTGTCATGCGATAGACCCAAGTAGCGAAACTCGCTTTTGTAGGATCAAAACTACCTGCTTTAGTCCAAACTTTGATCATCACATCTTGAACTATATCTTCGGCAGTGCCGTTACCGACTCCTCTGGCCATAAGCCAGCCTTTCAATTTTGGTCCATAAATTTCAAATAATTCAGAAAGCGCTCTTGCATCTTGTTTATTTGCTATTGAATATAACCAGTGGGCATCTCTTTTAGCGGCGCTCATGCTCTTGGGAGAAGCGCGTCTTGAGTCTGAATATGTTTTTGATTCACTATCTGACATACTGCCGATAGTTACAGTTTCATTTCCAAAAGTCATGCATAATCCGCAATTAAATAATAATACACATCATAATACGGATTTTAGACAAACTTAGTTTGCATTTATATAGAAAAATCTAAAAAATTAACCTTCAGACATAGCTTCTATTCTACGGGACTCTTTTTTACGTTCATGCTCTAACAAATAACGCTTTCGTATTCTTATATTGTTAGGAGTTACCTCAACCAATTCATCATCATTAATAAACTCCAAGGCATATTCTAATGTAACATTAATCGGCGTCGTTAACACCACTGCCTCATCTGTACCTGAAGCTCTTACATTGGTGAGTTGCTTTCCTTTCAGAGGATTGACAACTAAATCATTATCACGAGAATTTATCCCAACAATCATTCCCTCATAAACCTCTTCAGCATGGCCTATAAACATTTTACCGCGCTCTTGTAGATTCCATAAAGCAAAGCCAGCAGCTTTCCCAGAATCCTTAGAAACTAAAACTCCCTTTTGTCTTCGCCCTATGCCAGCATTCGTTCTAGGTTTATAAGTATCAAAATTATGATAGAGTAGACCTGTACCTGACGTTAATGTTAAAAATTCAGATCTAAAACCTATCAAACCTCTCGTTGGAATCTCATAATCTAAACGCACCCTTCCTTTACCATCAGAAACCATATCTTTAAGCATTCCCTTACGCTCACCGAGCTTTTCCATAATTGAGCCTTGGTGATCTAACTCAACATCAATAGTAAGTATTTCCCATGGCTCACATAAAATACCATCAATCTCTTTATTTATAACTTGGGGTCTAGAGATAGCCAACTCATATCCTTCTCTACGCATGTTTTCAATAAGAATGGATAAATGAAGTTCACCTCTACCTGAAACACGGAATTTATCAGCTTCCTCTAATTGAGTAACTCGTAATGCAACATTATGAATTAACTCTTTTTTCAGACGATCGTTTATATTTCTTGAAGTAACGTATTTACCATCCCGCCCTGCAAATGGAGAGTCATTAACTTGAAAAGTCATAGATATTGTTGGCTCATCAACACTCAATGGAGGTAGATTTTCAATATTCTCTGGATCACAAATCATATCTGAAATCTCAAGCTTATCTATACCGGTAAAACAACAAATATCACCTGCAGAGACAAAATCAGTTTCTACTCTTTCAAGTCCCATAAAACCAAAGAGAGATGCAACCCTAGCCTTTCGTACTGAAGAGTCAGGTTTAGAGACAACAACAGTTTGATTTTTTTTCAATGTACCGCGAACTACTCTACCAATTCCTATAACACCAGTATAACTATTGTAATCGAGGGCAGATACCTGAAGTTGTAGGTCACCATCTGGATCAACATCTGGTACCGGTGCATGATTTATAATAGCCTCAAATAAAGCAGTCATATCCCCGTCAATATTTTCAGTAGTATACGAAGCCCAACCATTTAAAGCAGAAGCATAAACAACTGGAAAGTCTAGTTGATCATCAGAAGCGCCTAACCTGTCAAACAAATCAAATGTTTGATCTACTGCCCAATCGGGCCGAGCGCCATTCCTATCAATCTTATTAACGACGACAATTGGCTTCAGGCCCTGCGAAAGTGCTTTTTTTGTAACAAAGGTCGTTTGTGGCATAGGGCCCTCAACAGCATCAACCAATAATACAACCGAATCAACCATTGAAAGCACTCGTTCTACTTCCCCACCAAAATCAGCATGCCCAGGAGTATCCACAATATTAATGCGCCAATCGGTTTTATCTTTTTTATTATGCCATCGTATTGCTGTATTTTTTGCAAGTATTGTAATTCCACGTTCTTTTTCAATATCATTGCTGTCCATAACTCTTTCTTCACGTTCTCCACGTTCTTCAAGTGTACCTGATTGTCTAAGCATCTTATCAACCAAAGTAGTTTTACCATGATCAACATGAGCAACAATCGCAACATTTCGTAGTGTTTGAATACTATCTGTCATAATTTATAAACCTTAATCCTATGCGCGTGGCAGTAGCGAATAGTCAGCAAAAGGCAAGAATAAAATCTTTCTTGTATTTACATTTCAGTTCAGCAAATAAAGAGACTCAATAAGGATTTAAAATACAAATGAACTTATCACCTGAAGCAACTAATTTAGTCGATTATACCCCCCCCAATTTTAGAGTTGATAAAGTTTATCTAGACTTTCAGCTAGATCAAACATGCACAATCGTAAAAAATACAATGAAAATTTCACGTGTGTCTAAAGGTCCCCTTGTTCTTGACGGTGAAGACATTGAACTCATATCAATAAAAGTAAATAATAAACCCCTCAAGAAAGAGTTCTATAAAATAGAGGGCTCTCAACTTACAATTAATAATATACCAGATGAATTTTCTCTCGAATTAATTAATACAATTAACCCTTCAATTAATAGTGGTTTAATGGGACTATATCTATCCGACAATAAATTCTGTACTCAGTGCGAAGCAGAGGGATTTCGTAGAATTACATACTATCTCGATCGCCCAGATATATTATCCACTTTCAAAGTTAAAATAACTGCCAATAAAAATAATTACCCCTATCTTCTTGCAAATGGAAATATGGTTGAAAGTGGTGAGCTGCCTAAAGGTCAACACTTTGCAATATGGGAAGATCCATTTCCAAAGCCTGCATATTTATTTGCTTTAATAGCTGGGAACTTCGATGTTTTAGAAAACTCTTTTACAACAATGAATAATCGTAAAATACTGTTGAGTATATATGTAGATACTGGGTTATCACATCAAGCTGAATTCGCAATGAAAAGTCTTATAAAGGCGATGAAATGGGATGAAGATAATTTTGGACGTGAATATGATTTAGATAGGTTTATGATTGTTGCCATTAGAGATTTTAATTTTGGAGCAATGGAAAACAAAGGATTAAATATCTTTAATTCATCTCTACTATTAGCCGATGCAAAAACTACTACTGATTTAAATTATGAAAGGATAGAATCAATAGTTGCTCACGAGTACTTTCACAATTGGACTGGAAACAGAATAACTTGTCGTGATTGGTTCCAACTTTGCCTTAAAGAGGGCTTTACCGTTTTTCGTGATCAAGAGTTCTCTGCAGATATGAGAGGCGCATCCGTTCAACGGATCAAAGATGTTAAAAGATTACGTAAATTTCAATTTTCTGAAGATTCTGGACCATTAGCTCATGCTGTAAGACCAGAAAGTTATATAAAAATTGATAACTTTTATACATCTACGGTCTATGAAAAAGGGGCTGAAATTATTCGTATGCTTAAAACATTATTAGGACCAGATAATTTCCGCGAGGGTTGCAACCTTTACTTTAAAAAACTCGATGGCCGAGCTGCAACTATTGAAGAATTTATTGAATGCTTTGAAGAAGCTTCAAATACAAATCTTGAGCAATTCCTATTATGGTATAGCCAATCTGGAACGCCGCAAATTCATGTTTCATACTTAAAGAATAAAGATAAACTTGAATTAACCTTTAATCAAATTTTACTATCTAATCACACCGAAAAAGCCAAAAAACCACAAGTCATTCCTATCAAATGGCAAATTATTGGAAATGAAGGGCCAATTTTAAAACAAAAAATAACTATACTTGATAGCTTATCTAAAACAGTCGTAGTAGATTATCCGAATAAAGAGTTTAGTATATCTATTCTTCAAGATTTTTCTGCTCCAGTAAATTTATATTTTAAACAAAATATCAATGATACTCTTCGTCTTATGAAGAGCGATGAAAATGAATTTAATCGTTGGGAATCTGGACAAATTATATCACGAATACTTATTGGTAATGCATCAAAACTAATCTTAGATAACCGTAGACCTTATCAAAGTAAATCTTTAGGCAGTTATACCTCTACTCTCAAAAATATTCTGAGTAACAATAATCTAGATAATGCATTTAAATCCCTTTCACTAACTATACCTAATCAAAATGAGATTTTAAATGCAAATACGAAATTAGATCCAATTGCTGTGCAATTAGCAAGTAATTGGCTAAACAAAGAAATAGCAGACTCATCACGCGAAGAATTAGTATCTACCTATCAAAGGCTTAATAAGAATAATCTAACTAAAAATGGTATTTCTTCTATCAGTGATCGTGCACTTAAAAATACTTGTTTGTATTTACTAGCATCAAGGCGTGACCCAGTCACTAAAGACTTTGCAATCAAACAATTTCATGAGGCAAATAATATGACTGATGAACTTTCTTCATTAATCTCCTTAAATAACCTAGATGAAGAATTAGCAAACGAACCAATCAATTTGTTTTATAATAAATGGAAAAACAACCCCTTAGTAATTGATAAATGGTTTTCATTACAAGCAAGCAGAAACCACAGAAGCGGATTGAATGCGATCAAAAATTTAATTCAGCATGAGTTATTTCAAATAACAAACCCCAATCGCGTAAGAGCTGTGCTAGGAAGTTTTTCTGTCGAAAATACTTTTATTTTTCACAGTAAAGACGGGAGTGGGTATGAATTTTTTATCAATCAGATTTTAAGATTAGATAAAGTAAATCCATCAATAGCATCTAGACTTTTAGGTGTTTTTGAAGTCGTAGAAAAATTAGATAATGACCGTCAGAATACAATTAAATCTTTACTTAAAACTGTAATAAATGCTAATCCCTCTAATAATATTCTAGAAATAACTTTAAAAATACTAGGTTAAAATTAGTACTTTAATATAATTTTTAACGATTGAACTGAACCACTTATTTAATATTCTTTTTCGGGAAAATAATTGCCGCTCTCAGGCCAGGTCTTTTAGTATTATGATTATCGATGCTGCTCAAAATAAAATCAGCATTATGGAAATGAGCAACAGCATCAACTAGCGATAAGCCTAGTCCATTACCCGGCTGAGTACGACTTTTATCTAACCTTACAAAACGACTTTTAACACGTTCTCTGTCTGCAAGCGGAATACCTGGTCCATTATCACATATAGATATCTCAACTAATCCTTTGCTTGTTTTTAACAACTCAAGTTTCACTTTCCCACCTTTTGGTGTATATTTTATCGCATTTTCAATTAAATTTGAGACAGCTTGTGACATTAGTCCTCTATCAGCTTTAATAATATGCCCTTTAGGGGTGATTGCAATAAATTCCAAACCAGCACTTTCACACGAAGGTTCATATAAATCAGCAAGATCATCAAGGAGAGTTTTAGGGTCAATATTAATTAACAGTTCTCTTTTCTCACCGGTTTCAAGTCTAGATATTCGTAAAATACTATCAAATGTTTTTAATAAGCCATTGGCATCTTCAGCGGCAGAAAAAAATACCTCTGCGTCTTCGGTATTTTCCCTTTTAATAGCAGCACTTTCCAATCTTGTTCTTAATCGAGTTAATGGAGTTCTAAGATCATGCGCTACACTATCACCAGCATATTTCATTGACTTCATTAAACGTTCAATATGGTCAAGCATACCGTTTAAATGTTCAGCCAACATATCCATTTCGTCATGTGAGTAATTTCTTGGCGCACGTCTTTCTAAATTTCCTAATCGTACATCATCAGCTAATTTATTAAAAGCATCAACCCGGCGCGTAAATCGTTTTGAAAGAAACCAACTCGATATCAAACCTAAAATCAATGCTATATGTGAGGAGATAAAAATAGCATTTCTTACCTTAAGCCCTGTTCTCATAGTACCTTCAACATCGCGACCAACAACCAAAATTGCAGCTATACCATTTTCAGTTCTTATTGGCCCCACCAATGCCCTAGCGCGTCTATCCTTAAAATCATTTTCTTCACTATGTGGATTACTATATAAAAAAGCTACTTTATTAAACTCATTAGGTTCAAGGCCAGTTAGCAAAGGTAATTCACCGTCTTCTTTAGTAACCTCCTGAAAAAATAAATTACCTATAGCAACACGTTTGTTAACTAAACCATAAAGACCCTCGCTAGAAGCAGTACGTAAAGTAACTTCACGCTCTACTGCTTGAAAACCATTTTCATCATATATTTTCTGAATTTCAGAATGTTCCGTTTCTACAAGTTTATCTACTCGATTTAACTCAGATGTAACGGTTGCATAGTATACAGAAACAGCCACTATCATTAAGGATAAAACAAACAATAAAGCACCTAACAAAGAATATCTGAAAAGTGTATTTTTATATATTTTACTAAAGTTTGTAATCATAAGAAAGGATAGTTATTAGCAATCTATTATTCCTGCAAGCAATAACCAGCTCCTCTCACGGTATGTAACAATGGTACAGCAAAATCCTTATCAATTTTAGCTCTTAGTCTGGAGATATGGACGTCTATAACATTAGTCTGTGGGTCAAAATGATAATCCCAAACTTTTTCCAATAACATTGTTCTTGTTACAACCCTCCCAGAATTTCTCATTAAACATTCCAATAAACGAAACTCTCTAGGCTGAAGTAATATTTTTTTTCCATTTCTTTTGACAGTTCTTGATAAAAGATTCATTTCAAGTTCGCCTATTTTAAGATTTGCAACTACTCCAGAGGGGTCATTTCTACGACCTATAGCTTCAATGCGCGCCAAAAGCTCCGTAAATGAATATGGCTTAACAAGATAATCATCACCTCCAGCTCTCAATCCTTCAACTCTATGATCCACTTCGCCAAGTGCGGAAAGAATTAAAACTGGGGTTGTATCTTTACTAGCCCGCAAGCCTTTTAATACATCTAAACCATTCATCTTTGGTAGCATTCGATCGATAACCAATACATCATAATCTGTGGCCTGTGCCATTTCTAAACCCAGATCCCCATCATTGGCTATGTCAATTACATGTCCTGCCTCCATTAAGCCCTTTCGGACATATTCAGCAGCAACTTTGTCATCCTCAATAACTAATATTCTCATTTAGACCTCCTAAAATCAACTTATCATTTGAATGTATACAAATTTCTAATCATTAAATTCTTTGTTAATAACTTCTAGTTCACCTTTATTTGGGCGTTCTCCAATCATTATCTCAAATTTATAAGTTTTGTTTTTTCGCCTTATAATTAAATTCGCAAATTCACCAGGTTTCAGAGCACCTATGGCGCGAGTAGCTTGAGTGGAGTTTCGAATAGTGCTTCCATTTATATCAAGTATGATATCCTTCTCCATTAAACCATAGAAATGTGAAGGACTATTAGGTACAATTTTTTTAATTGTAGCTCCATAAACGGAATTCAAAGAATAAATAGGGTTCTCATCCTCCACCTGAAATTCTTCAGTTTTAAGAATTACTCCTATATAGCCTCGTTTCATTCGGCCGTCATTACGAAGTCCTGTAATTACATTCATTACAACTTTTAGTGGTATTACAAATGCAATCCCAATATTTGCCCCGGTTGGTGAATATATAGCAGAATTCACTCCAATAACCTCGCCCCTCAAATTGAATAATGGGCCACCCGAGTTACCTTTATTAATGCTTGTATCAGTCTGAATATAATCAATATACGAGCCACCATCCTTTCTTGCCCTACCAATTGCGGAAATTATACCTAAACTAACCGATTGGCCCATTCCGTATGGATTTCCTATTGCAAAAACCCAATCACCAACTCTATTTCTTTTATTTTCAGCTAAGCTCAAATATGGAATAGATATATTGGTTTCCAAACGAAGTAGTGCTAAATCAGTCTCGCATCAGCACCTATTATTGAAGCTGGGTATATTTTTCCATCATTAAGCTCAATTTCAATTTTATCAACGTTATCAATAAGGTGAAAATTGGTAATAACCTCTTTTCTAGCTGAAATAATAAAACCCGAACCATATCCAAATAATTGTGGTGAATTTGAACCGTAAGACACAGTTATATTAACAACAGATGGGCTTACTTTTTCAACCAAGTCAGCAATAGAAATATTTGATGAAATTTTTTTATTTACTATGCTCATATCAGAAAAACTGTTGCTAGTTACTTCATCTTGAGCGCTTAAGAACTGAGGAAATATGGTAATCATCAGGATTGTTTGAATTAATATTTTTTTTATGAAATTCAAAAAAACCTCCTAACTAAAGCTAGTATGATAATATGATTATAACCAAGTTATGACGAAAATATTACAAAAATGTAATATTTATTGTGATTATAACTTTTTAAAAATTAGTATTTTATTATTATTTGGCATATTTATATTTTTAAAAAGTTTAAAACCGGAAACATTACAAATATTACTTATATCATTTACCTCCCTAACACCCCAACAAGAGTTCTGGTTTTTTAACCTCCTATCAAACTCAATGTTTGAAATTGCCGAATTTTTTCCATCTAAAAATGGGCCATACAAAATAAGCATACCAAATCGTGGCAAAATTTTATAACTCCCCTTTATGAGTCCGGTTGTTGCGGTCCATGGAGCAATATGAATCATATTCGCACAGAACACGATATCATATACATTCAAACGGTCAGCCCAATTTACCTCTAATGTGCTTATATTTAAAGATAAACTAATTTGATTTCTGTAGTTATGAGACCATTCATCCTGGCTTTTTCTACTTTCACTGTCAGGATCAGAAGGCTGCCAATAGATATCAGGCCTTAAACCACACAAATGTACAGCATGCTCGCCAGTTCCTGATGCTACCTCAAAAATATTGGCTCTCTTTTGAAAAAAAAGATTTAAAGCATTACCAATAGGTATCTTATTTCTTTCAACGGAAGGAGAAATTAATTTAGCTGCCTTGATCTTTCTCACTTCAGTATGAATAATATTTTCGCTATTCATATTTTACCTAAAAAATTTAAATAATAACTTCAATAACGCTTCAAATAAAAAATATTCCTAGATAAGTCCCTTGCGGTATTTATAATCTAAATTATTTTTTAGACCTGACCATTTCTTTAAATCATTAATCTCTTCATCAGACAAAGTTATCTTGAGAGTAATTATTAAATCACCTCCATTTACACCCTTACCATTTAATCGCATTTTTTGCCCAGTATTTGAACCTTCAGGTATTTTAAACTCAACTTCACCACTTGGCAAAGATAAGGAAATTTTACAACCGAAGATAGCCTCTTCAAGAGAGATAGGTAGATTGAGAAGTAATTTCTTACCGTTTCTTTTTAAGTTTTTATGTGAAGCTACAGAAATCTCAACTTTGACATCCCCACTGGGACCCCCGTTAACCCCTGGTTTTCCCTTATTTTTTACTCTCAACACCTGACCGTTTTCAACACCCTTAGGTATTTTAACGATTAAGCCGGATGATAGTTTTTTAGATCCACCCTTTAAAGCATCAATGAAAGAAATATTAATTTTATATCTTAGATCTGCTCCTTTTTGAGGTGGCTGGTATCTTTGTTGCATACCACCACGCATGTTACTCATATTCATTCCAAATAAAGATGAGAACATATTTGCCATATCATCCTGCCCTCCCATACTAGAGAACCCAGAACTATATCCACTCCTTCCGTGCCCAAAGGGACTTTTTTGTTGTCCAGAGCCATCAATTTGGCCTTTATCGTAATTCCTTCTCATCTCTTTATCGGATAATAAAGAATAAGCAGCAGAAATTTCTTTGAATTTCTCAGCCATTTGTGGCTTATCTTTATTTACATCAGGGTGATATTTTTTAGCTAATAACCTGTAAGCTTTTTGAATCTCTGTATCATTAGCTGTCTTTGGTACATTCAATAATTTATAAGGGTCTTTAGCCATTAATATAATTTAAGAATAAAAATATGCATAACAAGAGGCAACTAAATTATCTTTTGTCACAATTTGAAAACAAGCATTGTTTTTAAGCGGACATTAAACCTGATTTTGATTGATCTTGCTCTACTTCAGAAATTTTTACTAAATGATCGTAACCCAATATGAGATTAACATCTTTTTTGTTGTCAGAAATAGGTAATCTTACCCAAAATAAAGCATAGTTTGATGAATTCTTTGTTCCAGGTTGAGTTACACCAGCATAAGGTTTACGTTTATCAACCACTTGTCCAAGCACTCGATTCCAATAATCTGAACGATCACCAATAGGTAGCTCATCTATAAATTTTCCTTGTATCTCACTTTTATATAGTTTCCAAAAACCGGTTCCAGCAAGTCTATACTTGAATCTTCTAACTTCTCTGTTCTCCACATTGATAATACTAGTCATTGGAAGCTGCTTAGAGATATCACTCGGGAAAATATCTTGCCTTGAAGGAAAAAATTCTCCATCACATTTACTCAACCAATAATTATAAAAGCTTTGCTGCTCTGGCAAAACCATTTGCTGAAGAACATTATTATCAGAAAGCACTTTCAACCCCTATAAACATTTAAAATAAAAGTTTAATAACTTTAACTATAAGTGAATCAGGGATATTAGTGTGGCAAGCTATTGTTTGATTGATTTAAAGGTTAATAAGGAATTAACCTTATTTTTTATTACGGAACCGATTCAATTTAAAGAATAGAATAAGTAAAAATATTTATCTTACAAAATATACAATAATAAGCACCAATATGAGCATAGCTGCAGTCATAACAGAAGCCAATCCGCTTGGGGCTGCTTTGCTAAAACTACCAATAGGACTAAATACTCCATACAAACACTTATTCACCGAGCCATATGCACTTCGGGTGATATTTGACATTTTCGCATCAAGAGTATTCCACCCTAAGTTTATCGACTTAAGCAGATCAAATCCACATTTTCTATAGAACCAGTCAAAGTCTAAAATTTCTGATCGTTTTTCTGCTGGATATAGGCCTGATTTCTTCAGAAGACAAAATGCTGTGATTGCTGCAAATAATAATTGTAGTTGGAAGACTACATGATCTACGGTATATGGCTTGTAGTTAGCCTCATAAGGAAGTAGATTATATAACATTTGGTAACCCCCCCAAGGAAAAGCTAAAAATATACATAATGAAGCTGCGAGTCCCATAGCTACTAACATATTCCATGGAGCTTCTTTAACACGGCGTCCACTATCATGGCTAAAAAATGTAAAATAAGGAACTTTTATTCCCGAATGCTCCATAACACCAGCTGATGCAAAAAGTAACATTGCTGCTATCAGATATAAAACTGAATTATGATGTGCCTCATAAATAACAGAACTTATAATCATAGCCTTTGTAACAAAAGCTGCCAACAACGGGAAGGCGGCTATTGAACCAGCACCAATTAAACAAAACAATGCAGTTATAGGCATTGAACGAAACAAACCTCCTAATTCGGAGGCTTTCGCAGTTCCAACGCGATAGATAACCGCACCGATAGACATAAATAACAAACTTTTAAATATTACATGAACAAAAACTTGCCCCACAACCCCATTAATTGCCAATTCAGTGCCTATACCAATACCACAAACCATAAAGCCCAATTGATTATTTAACGAGAAAGATAATACTCTTCTTAGATCATTTTCAACCAATGCAAAAAACACAGGGAAACAAGTCATCACTGCCCCAATATATATTAAAATATCGGTTCCAACATACCCTCGAGCTAATGTGTAGATTGCCATTTTAGTGGTAAATGCAGATAAAATTACTGTGCCCGTAATTGAAGCCTTAGGGTATGCATCTTGCATCCACATGTGTAGAAAAGGAAAACCGCATTTAATACCAATGGCGAGTAATATAAGCCAACCGCCAAGGTTTTGTAAGCCAATGTGGTTAAAGGCATAACTCCCACCATTAAACTTCGCATGAATAACTGCACCTATTAATAAAATAACACCAGATAATACATGTAAAGCTAGATACCTTACTCCAGCTGCATATGCATGCTCTCCGCCACGCCATACCAAAAAAACGGATGAAATAGCAGTTAACTCCCAAAAAAGAAATAAAGTTAAAAGGTCGCCTGAGAGAACTCCTGCAACTGCAGCGCCTGAATAAATTAAAGCAGCACTATCAGTAATTTTACATTTTTCATGTAATCCATATATGCCATTAAGTACACCAATTAAACAAAACAGATAACCCCATACCATTGATAAATTATCAATTCGTAAGGTTGTCAATTCAATACCCGCAATCGATATCAAACCCCCTATAGAAATGTCGGAAGTAAAAATTTGGGTTATCATAAAGGCGGTAAATATAGGTGCACAAACAACTAAGCACTTACGGTATAGTTGAGTGAAAGGGGTGTGAGGAATTATTGTACAGATAAGACCTGATAGTATAAGCCAAACCCCTGGATTAATTTGTAAAAAATCAATCATTTTCATCTACCATATTTTCTACAGAAAATTCAGGGTCCAATAGCCCTCCTTCGCCATAATAATCCTCCGGCTGAGCCAAAAGCCAGGTAAGGGGTTTCGCACATAAAACTATTAAACAATAAGAAAAAAATCCTATTAAAGCCCAAGAACCTGGTATTACATCCCAAGGGGCAGGGTGTTTTTGTGGATATAAAAGACCGATTAAAATCATTAATATTAAGCCGGAAAACGGTATCCATATAAAGTTGTTTATTACCTTCTTATTTCCCAACCAAAGAAAAGGAATAGCAAAAGGGTGAATATCTCGTTCTTTGTCAAAAGGCTTGACTTGCTGACTTGATTTTTTAATTAAACTCATAACTATTCACCTACTGAAATTACAGGCTGCAAGAAGTCAACAATACTTCCAACATAAAAGAATAAAATGAAAGCTCCAGAAGCTGAGATCACTGGCGGAACTATTACCCAAATATTTTTCTTTCGTACTTCTATTAAGCTATTATCTATTGAAATATCTTTAGGTGGCTTCATAAAAGCTCTGATAGAAATCGGGATTAGATAAACAATATTTAGAATAGATGACAATACAAGTGCAGCAGTCAAAATACCCTTACCACTCTCAATGGCTCCTACAATCAAAAAGTATTTTGGCCAAGATCCGCCCATAGGTGGTATTCCTATAATTGAGATAGAGCCTACTAGAAAAGCCCCGAAGACCCAAGGCATGGTTCTACCTAGACCATCCAGTTTAGATATTTCTGTTCTATGTGAGATAGTATAAATTGCACCAGCACACATAAATAGGGTAATTTTACCCCAAGCATGCATTATAATTTGTAACGCACCACCTATAAATGCAGCTGGCGTGGCTAGCATCGCTCCAAATGTAATATATGCGAGTTGTGAAACTGTTGAATAAGCCAACCTCGCTTTTAAATTATCTTTTCTTAAGGCAATAATTGAAGCAAGCACAATTGTTATGGCTGCCACCCAAGATAGGCAAGTGCTCATATTCATATCAGCCATTACAGACTCGCCGAAGATAAATATTATTACTTTTAAGACAGAAAAAACACCTGCCTTTACAACTGCTACAGCGTGTAAAAGTGCTGAAACTGGGGTAGGAGCTACCATTGCGTTAGGTAACCAAAAATGCATGGGCATTAAGGCTGCCTTACCAATACCAAAAACAAATAATAAAAGTAAAATAGATGTAGTGAAGATACTTGTACCTGTCGGAAAAATTCCACCAATAGTAAAGTCCGAATGCCCCGCCACTATATGTGTACCAAGTATTGCAGGAAGTAAAAACATTAATGATGATCCCATTAAAGCTAAAGCATATATTGTACCTCCACGCTTTGCTTTCGCATCACCCTTGTGAGTAACCAAAGGAAATGTTGAGATTGTTAAAGCTTCATAAAATATAAATAATGTTATTAAGTTAGCAGAAGCTGCTATCCCCATAGTACCAAAAATAGCAATTGCGACTAATGCAAAAAATCGTGTTTGGTTTTTTTCTTTATTTCCCCGCATATAACCTAAAGTAAATACAGAGTTTATAATCCATAATGAACTTGCAATTGCTGCAAAGATTGCTCCTAATGGTTCTAGCTCTAGCCTAATATCAAAGTTGCCAGCAAATGTGAACAAATGCAATTCTGGTTTTACCCCTGAGCTAATAACACTTAATAAATATATTACATCAAATAGTAGCAGTATGCCTGCTAAAAATGTAATCGCCTCTCTGAAATTAGGACGATCAGAAAAGAAAGGTATTAATACACCAGCAATGAGTGGAATTAACAAAAGTAGAAGCAATGCCAATTCATTAGTAAACTCCATGCTAACCTCTTTCTCCAAGCAATACAGATGCAGCAATCTCTGAGGCAGAAACGAAACTATCTCCTATTCCAAATGCATTTACACCGATAGCAATCGACATTAATCCTAGCGTCCACATTGGAAAGAGCATCATTAAGGGCGCCTCATTTTTAACTAAAATACTACCATTAATTTTTGGTGGGGTTCCAAAATAAGCAAATAAAATTATTCTACCTATATAAACAATAGCTAAAACTGAACTAAATACGATAACCAATACAGCCCACCACATATCTTGTTCGGCAGCAGCTAGAATTAATTTAACTTTTGACACAAAACCAGCTGTAAATGGAACGCCTATTAATGACAAACCACCCAGAGTAAATGCTCCCATAGTTAAAGGCATTGTCTTAAATAAACCAGAAAAATCATTTACACGAGTAATGCCAAAACGATACCAAAAAGCACCAACTGATATAAATAAGCAGCCCTTGATAACTGCGTGGTTAAGCAAGTGTAAATAGCCCGCTGCTAAGCCAGAGGATGTGGCAATACCAATACCAAGCAAAATATAACCCACTTGTGCAACTGATGAATAAGCTAATACTCTGCGTACATCACTTTGAAAAATAGCTTGAAACGATGCGAAGGCCATTCCCACAATAGCAACACCCATAATTAAGTACTTAAGCATAATAGCAATGTAATCAAAACTTGGATCAAATACTGTAAATGTAAATCTGAGTAACAAATAAATAGCCGCTTTAGTAGCTGTCGAAGCCAGGAAAATTGTAATTTTTGTTGGAGCATATGCATAAGCACGTGGTAACCAAGTATGAAGCGGGAACATTGCAATCTTAAGCCCCAAGCCTACTATTATAAATCCATAGCCAACTTTAGATACACGAGAGCCACCATCAAGCTCAGATAAAATATCTGACATCTCGGCCATATTTAAGGTTCCTGTTTCCATAAACAGAAAACCCAGCCCTATAACAAAGAATGTAGCACCAATAGAACCCATTATAAGGTAATTATAAGCTGCTGCTAAAGAACGCCTGTCACGCGCGGCACCCATCGCTACAAGAGCATAAGTGCTAATAGAACTTACTTCAAGAAAAACGAAAACATTAAAAGCATCACCAGTGATTACCATTCCCATTAAACCTGCAAAGCATATCAAGAAAGCTGCGTAAAAAGGGGCTCTCTTTTTTGGCTCAATTTCTGAAATTGAGGCAGGTAAAGCATAAATAACAGTTAATACTGCCATCACAGAGATCAGAAGTAAAATTGGAGCACTTAAGCCATCAACAATTAGTGATATTCCGTGAGGAGGATTCCACCCACCCATGGTATAAAGCAAAAAGCTGTCAAAATAAACATGCTGAAAAAGACTAAAAGCAGTATATGTACAAATTATTGTTACGAAAAATGTTATCCACCATGCCATACCTTTATTTGGTATTACCGCCGTGACTGCACCCATTAATAGTGGAAGGACAATTAAAAAAGCAGGACCTTGTTCAATAATCCATTGTGGAAATATGGACATTAAGTTCATTGCCCTTCCAATATTTCTTTATAATAAATACGATCAAATTCCTCTATTTTATCTTCTTCAATAGTACCATAAACTTCTCGTATACGAACTACTAGTGACAAACCTATTGCCAATGTGGCAACACCTACAACGATTGCCGTTAGAATTAAAACATGTGGTAACGGATTAGAGTATAATACTTCAGAACTTGATTGAATTACAGAATCAATCTCGCTGATTGAAGCAACAAGTGGAATTTCTAAATTACCATGATCAGAGCCATGACTTTCCACAATAGGAGGTTGTCCTCCTGATACTTTTCCAATCGTTATGTAAAGTAAAAAAACAGAGGTTTGGAAAATAGACAACCCAACAAGTTTTTTTATTAAATTTCTGCTCGCAAAAACTACATAAAGACCAGTCATCATCAGAATTATGACAACTGCATAATTATATTGATCAAGTACAGTAGAAAGCATTACCAATTATCCTCATTTACTTCAGGTTGCCTCGAACCAAATGCATAAAAAATTGCTATCATCACAGTAGTCACAGAGCATAAAACACCAAGCTCTACTGCTATTATTCCATAATGCTGTCCATGTGTTGGATCATGGGCTAGTACTCCATAAGATAAAAAGTCACCCCCTAAAATCCAAGTAAGAACTCCAGTGCCGCCATAAAGCAAAACACCCAATGACATACCTATCCTTATCCAACTAGGCGGGAATGCTTTCTTTGCTGCATCAAGACCAAATATTAATGCATATAATATTACAGCAGCAGCAAGTATAACTCCAGCTTGAAAGCCTCCTCCTGGACCGAAATCACCATGGAACTGAACATAAAAAGCAAACAATGCAATAAATGGCACTAAAAACTTACTTATAACTTTCAAAATTACATGCGGATCGTGCATCAATTATTACCTTTATCTTTAAGACGATTATTTTTACTCTTTCTCAAGTTAACAGAAGAAGGTTTTTCAATTATAGAACCTATTGGTAATTTAATATTATCACGTGAAGCGATCAATCGTGAATTAGCAGACGGAGCTATTGGCGGGTATATCTGCCTACCAGTAGGTCTTGCTGTCCACCGGCCTGCGTTTCCGTTAAGACCAAGTAATAAAAGGACACCTAATCCTGCAGAAAAAATAACTACTGCCTCTCCAAATGTATCATAACCTCGATAACTTGCTAAAACAGCGGTAACAACATTAGGAATGTGAATTTCTTTGGTAGTTCGCTCAATATAGTCCATCCCAACACCTGTGTTAGCAGGTGAATTTACATCACCATAAGCCGGCATATCTCCAATTGCATAAAACATCGCTAACCCAGCAATTAGAACGACCAATAAAGGGGCAATTTGTTTAGAAATAGGGACGGGGTCTGACTTTCTATTCGCCAACAACATTGCGGCCAACATTAATACAGTAGAAACCCCAGCGCCTACTGCAGCTTCAGTGAATGCAACATCAACTGCATCCAAAGATACAAACCAAGCAGCTGAAACTAAAGAGTAAACGCCCTGAAGCATAACTATAGCAAATAAACTACGCATTNTAACTATTGAAAAAGCAACTATTATCAAAATTGCCATTAAGGCTACATCAAGAATTATGGTTGGAGATACAACATAAGATAACAGCATCACGATCTATCCCTCTGGACTTTAGAAAAACTATGCTTTCCTAGCTTGGGCTTAAGATTAGCTGTATGAGCTGAATGTGCTATCGCATGAGTAGCAGTGGGACTTGTTAATAATAGAAAGAAACCTATCATCAAAAGCTTTAAACTCGTTTGAGTAAACCCTGATTGAAGAATTAATCCAATTAATATTAATTCAGCTCCTAAAGTATCTGTCATTCCAGCAGCATGCAATCGAGTATAAAAATCTGGAAACCTAAGAACACCTATTGATCCAGCCAATACAAAAAATAGTCCTGAAGCTATAGCCAGGCAGGAAAGACAAATTTGAAGTATTTCGGTCCAAACTAAATTACTATCTAGAACAACTGCTGAAAGAAAAGCAATTATCATTCCTCCGCCTCCATCTGCTCTTTTATTAAAGGAACACCAAGACAACGATAATTAAAAAACTTCAAAACAGCAATTGTTGCTATGAAATTCATCAGGGCATATAATAAAGCGATATCTAAGCCATCTGGCCTATTGATAATAAAACAAAAAATACAGAGAAATATTATAGTCTTAGTGCCAAAAGAGTTTACCGCCAATAACCTATCATATAATGTTGGTCCACCCAATAAACGGCCTAACATTAATACCATACATATGATAATAAAAAATGCAGCACCTAGGTTAAAGTATTCTAAAAATGTGACCATTTAGTTGTCTTTCAAGTCAATGCTTACAGCTTTTGCTGAACGACAATGCATTTCATAAAAATCTTCTGGTTTACTCATTTCCTTCAATAAAGCATGAACCAAAATATGGTCTTTTTGAACATCTACGCTTACCGTTCCCGGCGTAAGTGTAATAGAGTTTGCAAACATTGTTTGAGCTATATCAATATCAGTATGCATAGGTATTTTTATTAATGAAGGGCTAATTTCCGCATTAGGACCTATCACAGCTTTTACTACTTGAATATTGGCCTTAACTATTTCTATAAATAACCATATGTAATATTTACATGTCTTTAATATATTTAAATATGGAACACTTTCATTATCGAGAATAGATAATCTTTTAGTCATCCACACCACCAAGATTATTGAGATAAAGCCAAAAGTTAAAATCATGCCAATGAAATAACCTGAGAGCATAAGCCAAGTCGCCGCCATAGCCAGTGTCAAAAGAGATGCATGACGCATTAAAAATGCTCCGTTCAAATGAATAATACTTTTACTACATAAACATGTCATCTCTCAAGTGGAAGTAAAATAGAACAAAAAAAAATAAATTATCCAAAAAATTTGTGCATATACTTGATTATAGTTCAATTGATTATCTTAACACATTTTTAAACCTTATTTGAAAGCAATCCTTGCCTGTTTTTCTGCATCAGTTTAAATCATTATAATGTTAAAAAATTTAAGAACGAATGTTTCGCCACCAATTACAAAAAAAGTCCGAAAAACTATAAAACAGTTAAATAAAACTAGATATGATAATTATAGCTGGCTTAAAGACGATAACTGGCAAGACGTAATGACAAATACGTCTAAATTAAACCCTGAAATAAATAAACACTTATTGAAAGAAAACCTTTATACTGAACAGGTACTGGAAGACTTAAAACCTCTAAGAGAAAAACTACTTCAAGAAATGAAAGGTCGTTTAGAGCCAAACACCGCAACGGTACCATCTCCAGATTACAAATATGCATATAATCACAAATACGAAGTTAATCATGAACATGGCATCTACCAGCGCTTTCCAATTAATCAAGCAACTAGAGAAGTATTAAATCAACCACAAATAATACTTGATGCAGAAAAACTTTCAAAATCTTACCCATCTTATTTTGACATTGGCGACATAGCCCATAGTAAAAATCATGAATGGTTAGCTTATGCAGTTGATGGATCAGGAGCGGAAAACTATGAAATATTTATTAAGCCTATGCTTGGTGAGGCTCACACTACAAAAATAATAAATAGTAACGGGGAAATTCAATGGGCTAAAGATAATAATATTCTATTTTGGGTTGAGCGTGATAACAACCAAAGACCTTGCGCTGTCTATGCCAAAAATATCCATGATTTATCAGATAAACCAAAGTTAGTTTATCTAGAAAAAGACCCTAGTTTTTTTGTATCCGTAGGAGAAACAGATAGTGGCAATTATATTAAAATTAATATTCACAACCACACTACTAATGAAGTATGGGTAATCCCTTCAAATAAACCTTACGATAAGCCAGTTTGTATTAATAAACGATCCCTAGGTCATGAATATAGCATTCACGATCATAATGAAAGTTTATATATACTAACAAATTATAATAACTCTACAGATTTTGCAGTTATGCAAACAAGCATCAACGAACTAGATTGCAAAAATTGGAATATAGTTATACCTCATCAGCCTGGAACATTGATTTTAGAATTAAGAACTTTTTCAAATTACTTGGTTAGACTAGTCAGAGAAAATGCTCTCCCAAAAATCATAATTAGAAACCTAGAAGATAGCTCAGAAAAAGTAATCAATTTCGATGAACAGGCTTATAGTATAAGTCTTTTACCGGGGTATGAATATAGAACTCAATATCTTCGGTATTCATATTCTTCACCCACTACACCCAACCAAATATATGATTATAATATGCAGACTCATAAAAGAGCTCTACTGAAAACTCAGAAAGTTCCAAGTGGGCACACAACGACTGATTATAAATGTGAAAGAATTGACATAAAAGCGAGAGATGGTTCTAATATTCCAGTTACTCTTCTCTACAATTCGAGCTTTATTCAAGATGGTAATTCACCACTTTTACTGTACGGGTATGGTTCATACGGTATTACAATACCAGCTAGCTTTAGAACTTCAATACTACCCCTAGTTGATCGTGGCATTACATATGCAATTGCTCACATTAGAGGAGGAATGTCTAAGGGTTATCAATGGTACCTAGATGGAAAGCTTCAGAAAAAAAAGAATACCTTTAATGACTATATAGATGTCGGAAAAGGGCTTTGTGAGAAAAAATATACTTCACCCGGTATAATTTGCGCATATGGAGGCTCTGCGGGTGGTCTGCTTGTAGGAGCAGCCATTAATCAAGCTCCTGAGTTGTTTGCCGGAGCTGTAGCAGCCGTACCCTTTGTAGACGTACTCAATACAATGTCAGATAGTGAACTTCCATTAACACCGCCAGAATGGCCTGAATGGGGTAATCCATTGGTTAATTCCGAAGACTATGATTGCATTGCAGCTTATTCGCCCTACGAAAATGTAGTTAAAAATGATTATCCTCCCATACTAATTACTGGCGGACTAACCGATCCCAGGGTTACTTATTGGGAGCCCGCAAAGTGGGCAGCTATACTGCGTGAAAATCAGCAAGGTAATTCCCCCATCCTACTAAAAATAAATATGGATTCAGGGCATCAAGGCCAATCAGGAAGATATGATTCGCTCAAAGAAGTTTCGCTAGAATATGCCTTTATAATTTCTATTTTATAGAACCAAAAAAACAACAAAAATAATACCTAATTACTATCTTTCAACTATTTTTACACGATACTTGGAATCGTACTCTTCCTTAAAGGCCTCACACTTTGGATCATCGAGATCAAATCTTCCAACAAAAACCTCATTATCATAAGCACCTTTAATAATTGCAAAGCAAAGCTCTTTAACCACGTTAGCTTCAAAAATACATCGATTTTCAACAGCTTGGCGTTCTGCTTTTATGAACGAAATCCATTTTTTAGCGTTTCTTCCCTCGCGTGATGAACTTGGAACTTGCTCAAATGCCTGTATAGCGCTTTCACGTGATTTAGTAATTGGTGCTGAACGCTTTTCTTCTTCAGACATTTTACAATTAATTCTTGCTTGTTTTTGTGTATCCTCATAACGGCATGTGGCAATTAACATCCAAGATTTACCAGCATCATAACCTTTATTAATAGCACTTTTAAAGGCTGTTTCAGCTTTTAAACACTGTCCTTCATTATAAAGCGCTTCCCCCAAATCAGCATATAATTTAGCTTTACCAGAACTTGCAGCTGCGCTCTCTAAAATAGGTATCGCTCGTTTGTATTCACGTGCTTGACGAAATAAAGAAGATAATTGAACCATTTTTTCTGATGATCTTGATATTCGGTTTGCATTCATTTCTTTTTCAAGAATCTCAGCCGCCTGAAATGGCATATCGTAAAAAGAGTAATACTGTACAACTTTCATTAAGTCTTGCTCAGAATTTAGTGCTCCACCTAGATACAACATCTTAGTAACCTCAAAAGCTTCTTGTTCTCGGCCTCCGTTCGCCAGCATAGAAGCCCAAGCATCCCAAAGGTTTTTGTCTTCTGGCCACCTACTAATCATCTGCTTTACGATATCAGCTTGGCGAGCTTGCATTCCTAAGTTGTTGTATAAAAAGTTCATTAAGTCAAAATGCTTACGTTCTTTAGGGCGAGCGGCTTTGAACCATTTCTCAGCCCAAGGTAATGCTTTCTTATAGTTTTCTGATTGCACCCATGCTTGGGTTAACATTTCAATATAAGCAGGCTTAACTTGCCCAGTTCTATTAATAAAACGCTCAAGAGCTTGAGCTCCTTCAGCATATTGTCCATTAGCTATCATTAATTGAGCTATATTTACTTGCAGACTATTTATTTCGTTGGGTAACAAACCGCCTGCTTTAATAGCATTTCTAAAGGAGGTAATTGTAGCAGGATAGTCATTTAACTCATAATTGCTGGCGCCTTGCATTTGATAAATAGTTGATCGCTCATATGGGTTAAGTGTTGGAAAAACTAATACAGCATTCAAAGCGACTAAAGCCTCTTTGTGCTGGTCATTATTAATCAGTTGAAGAGCTGCATTTACAGCTTCGCCTGCTTTGGCAGAAAATTGCCTTCCCTCTGTAACTTCTTGCGCATAGGCAAACCCAGATACGCTCAAAACAGGAAGTGTTGTGGCTGAAACGAGCGCTATAGCCGTTGCCGCTATAAGTTTTTTAAGTGAAGACTTTTTCCGATAAAGAGCCATCATCAATTTCTCCAATTTTCAAATTACTCTTCAGAAGAAGAGTTAAACTATTATTTATTCAGGAATAATGCGACCACGCTCGTCAGTAAGACGATAAGTTACTTTATTCTCAACTCCATTTCGAGCAACAGCGCGCCCATCAACTATCTTAGGATTATACTTCCACCTTTGAACAGACTTAATTGTCGCACGCTCAAAAAGTCTTTGAGTACAAAAAGTCGTTGTCACATTAAATGGAGCTCCTTCAGGACTTACATCAAACTTGACCCTGCAATGCCCAGATTTTTCTGCACGTGGTGGCATAATAGGAGGTATTCTTACTAGTGGCTGAGCATCACGGTCTGATACAGCAATTTTGAAGTTCTTTCTATCAATCTTAGGGGCTTCAAAATCCGGAATTGCTCCTTCCAAAGAGGCAATACGTTCTTGTGGTTTAGCAGCCTGTTGCCTCTCAATAGTTGGGGGGGGTGGAGGTGTAACAACTTTTTTTACTTGCTTAACTTTAGTATCTCTTTTTATAACTTTTATGTCTTCAACTGTTGGATTAATATCAAATGAAGCAGTGGCTAACTTCTCTTGCGGTTTAAACTCTTCCGCAATTAGAGTCATCATCAATATAAACAATCCTATAGTAACTAAAGCAGCTACAGGAAATCCAAGTATCCATCTAATTACATTCTTCATCTTTAGTTCCTACTGACTTGTTCCAACACGTGTGACAATTCCTAAATCTTGCATCATTTCTTGAACAGACATAACAACACCAACCTCAGAATCTTTATCCGCATTAATAATAGCTTCTGCTTTTGGGTTTTCAGCCTGCATTGACATAATTACAGGTCTAATTTCATCAACATCGTATGGGCGCTTATCAATCCACACTTCATTAGCAGAGTTTACAGCGATCAAGATAGAAGGCTTCCACTCTTTAGATGTTACTGCCTCAGGTTTTGAAGGTTCAATCCCTGGCGTTTTTACAAAAACTGAAGTAACAATGAAAAATATTAATAAAATAAACACAACATCCAGCATTGGTGTCATGTTTAGTTCTGTATCCTCATCATCCATTTGAATGCGACTTCGTCTTGCCATTTTACTACCTTATTTCATTTACACAGAAGGCATACGTCAAAAAATTCTTTTTAAGAACCAGTTGTTCGAAGAATTTCTATTTTCGAAGCCAAACCTTTTGTATCCAATTCATCTTTCAAGCCAACCATAAGCTCATGCCTGGCACCCTCGTCTAATCTGAGAATAACACTCGCGCCTGGCTTATCAGCTAGCAATCGTTCAACACGCAGAGAAACTCTATCGCAAGTTGTACCCTGCCCATCTACAGAACACTGATCCCTACCATCCACATACACAGTAATTGCAGGAGTAGATTTTGTTGGTATATCATTGTCTGGAGGCGGTGGAGGCTGAGTAAGGTCTACACCCTTTTCATCCAGAAATGTTGCAGTCACAATAAAGAAAATGAGCATGATAAACACAATGTCAAGCATTGGCGTCATATCTACTTCGGCTTCATCACCACCTGATTTACGGCGTCCTCTTCGCATAATATTATCCTACCTGTAATTCATCAGAGAAACGAGCAGTTTCACGTGCACTCCAACGCGGCAATACAGTTGAAAAATATAAACCTGATAATGCTGCTGTCATACCCGCCATTGTTGGGATTGTTGCCTTAAAGACTCCACCAGCCATAAGTCGTGCATTAGATGAGCCTGAAAGTGCCATCACATCAAAAACTTCGATCATACCCGTAACAGTACCAAGTAAACCGAGCAAGGGAAGTAACGCAACTAATGTTTTGATAATGCCAACATTAGTATCAGTTTTTTCCTTAATCTGCGAAACCATTTCATCTCGAACAGCATGGGCCCGCCAAGATGTTTTGTCGCTCCGAGCATTCCACTCTAATTTCAACTCAGACATGGCAGGTTTGTGTGCAAAGAAATAATACGCAAACCTTTCAAGAATAAATGTCCAAAGAGCGAAAGTTACTAACATTATCACAAAAAGTACAACTCCGCCAACTCCCAAAAACTCTTGGAGGCCGTTATAAACATTGATGGGATTCATCTGATTAACCTTTCCACAGCTTTATAACTGGAATTTTACGCACCACGGCTTTCAACATGACGCGCAACTATACCAGCTGACTGCTCCTCAAGCGTTCCTTGAATAGAACGCGCTATAGAAGAACAGAAACTATGCAATATTAGAAGAGGAATTGCAGCTATGAGACCAAGCATCGTAGTTACCAATGCCTCAGAAATACCGCCAGCCATTAACTGAGGATCACCAGTACCGTAAATCATCATAGCTTGGAAGGTCTTAATCATACCTGTAACAGTACCCAATAATCCCAATAGAGGGGCTATACCAGCCGCAAGTTTTAAAAAGTTCAACCCAAATTCAAATTTGGGCGACTCGCGAAGAATAGCTTCATCAAGCTTGAGCTCGACTGTATCTGCATCCTTATTTTTTGCACCTTCATAAGCCATCATAATACGACCCAAAGCATTCTTTTCATCAGGCTGGGCATTACGCTTCTGTCCACCTACAGCCATCTTAGCCAATGAAAGACGTACTATGTTAAGGATGCCAAATAGAACACCTATAGCTAATAATAAGAGTATAATCTTACCGATAGTTCCACCTTGTGCAATTCGCTCCCCAGTGTCCGGAACACGTTCGAAAGACTTTAATAGCTCTCCACGTGTTGGGTCAATCGGAGCATAAACAATACCCGAGTTTGTTTTAGTTACATCAGAAGCAGCAGAAGAGATTGCTCCGCCTGGCTGACGAGGTAATTTTGCAAGAAGTGTATTCTCTTCACTTCCAGAAGGAGGTGTATATTGTAAAAAGTCAGCATTTTCAGCTGTAAATATCGAAAATGGTCCAACACGAGTCACTGACTGCATTGCCCCATCATCAACATTAGCAACAGGAGCTGAGAAAGTAGCTACCTGTCTTTGCGCTTTAATCTCCTGAAGCATTGACTGCCAGATTGCATTTAACTGATCAGAGTCTGGAAGAGCCTTAGACTCTGATACAGTACCTAGAACCTCAGTTCGGGTGGGATACTGAGCAGTTATGAGTGAACTATCCAGTATAGCTTTAAACTCACCCGCTTTAGATCTTGCAAGTCCAAAAACTTCGCCAAAATCACCCTGGGCTGCCCTAAGTTCGCCCTCAAGACGAGCTATTCTTCTTCCGTTAGCATCAAAAGTTGATTGAACGCTTTGCGCTTTACGCTCTAGTGCCCCGAGTTCGCCGCGAGCTTGCCTTAAAAGAGCAGATTGCTGATTACGTTTCTGTCTAAATTTGGCTTCACGATCACGGTTCTCTGCAGCAGTTTTAGCAGAATCTGAACGCACCTGATTCAAAAGATCACTTATAGAGTTTATCTGAGCACTCGCAGCAGTAGCTGAAAGCATTAATGCGGCACTCATTATAGTGGCCGTTGTCTTAGTAAAGAATTTCATTTTGTTACTCACTTTTTTTCCCTCAAACCTAATTGCTAACTGTGACTGGCGCGAAGACCACATCTGGGGCTGCTTCACCCTTGGAAATACGTATTGCTTTACGTAAAGCCAAAGCATCAGCACCTTTAAGTATATCCCATGAGCGATTTTCTAGATTATATCTACCAACCTCTGACTCATCTTTTGTCATATAAACAAGAGATACTCGTCCAAAACGTAAGAAGTTAACGACGTTTCCTGGTCGAGTCGGGTGCATACCCTCATAACTATCTATACCCTGACCATATGATACTTCTATTTTAAAAGCATTTAACACCTGTCTGTATTGCTCTGCAGGCGATACATCGGGATCAGCCAAAACATTTTTCATTCTTTCAACTCTAGAAAGTCTCTCAGTTAAGTTAAAAGGAATATCAGCCTTAATGGTATCTTCAATCTCTGCAGCCATTTTAAGCATCATGGGTGACATGCCTTGCTTAATCTGCTCAACAGTTCCCAATTGCCGCCCCAAACTAGCTATTTCAGACTTTTGCGACTGCAAAAATACGTCCTGCTGAGCTATAAAGAGAGCTATATTATCTTTCTGCTGAAGAACGGCACGAAATTCTCGAACCGCTTGATCAGCCTCGTCATCAAGGCCCTCTATTCGTTGTTGAGATGCTGCGCTTGCCGATGATGATGCTTTAGCCGTATTTAACGCACTCTCAAGCTGAGCGTAAGCAGGGCCAGACATCATAAGCCCGGCAGCCCCTAGCATCAAAAAGCGCTTTGCAATTGAAGATTTTAACATGGTTTCCTTCCAAGTTTGCTTTCGTTGTTTATTTACTTCAGAAATACCCTAAAGCATTTCTGTACCCATTTTTATTAATTCAAATGTACAGGAGCAGATAAAACACCTGGTGCTGATTGTCCACGTGCAATTCTAACTGCTCTCCTAACATCCAATACATCAGAGCCCGATAACTCAACCCAACTCTTAGTGTCTAAATCATATCGCCAAGCTTCTGAGCTATCAAATTCTAGATATACAAAAGAAAGTCGACCATAATGAAGATATGCGCCGTCCATAAGCTCAGGTTTTAGATCCTCAATTGAAGCCCCATTTCCTGTTGGCTTACCATTATTATAAGCCATTTTCTTTTTATGGTCATCCGTTAAACCACAAGCGCGACTATCCTGATCTTCTTGACAAGCAGCATATCTAACACCAGGGTTTATAGGGTTATTACCAGTATATGAAGAAACTGAATTACCATAACCCACCTCTATATCGTATATATTTAATGCCTGTCTCATTTTTTGACCCGGTGATGCCTCAGGATCATCTAGCGTTTCTTTAAACTTATCAAGACGAATTAAACGCTCTTCAATTTTAAAAGGATAATCAGAATATATTTCACTTTCGATAGCTGCTGCCATTTTTTGAAGCAATGGACCAACAGTTACTGTTGTGGCCGGAATTCCTTCAATCTGTCCTTGAAGGTTAGAAATTTTATCATTTTGAGTTTGAACAAAAACTTCCTTCTGAGCTGTAGATAATTTTAGGTCAGATATTTGCTGTAGTATACTCTTGTAGGTTTCCAAGGATGAACTCTGCGCATAAGCATTGTTACCCGCGGAAACAACTAAGGCTGCAACCCCTAATAATATTGATTTAGTGGCGATACGTAAATTCACCAAGACTTCCCTCCAAAATAATTTAGGCTCATTGAACAGAGTTTTATATCATTATATGAATTCGCTTACACGTCCAAAAATATTAAATCAATCGCTAGGATGCATATCTGTGGATTTTTTTTGGGATTAATGCTGAAAATTAATGTTTCTAATAAAATATCAGTCCAATTTTAAATTTGGCAGTTAAAATTAACCATTTATAGTATTTAAGTTATTATTTGCAAAGACTGTGGTTGGGGCGGCTGGATTCGAACCAACGATCACGGGATCAAAACCCGATGCCTTACCGCTTGGCTACGCCCCAAAAACACTACAGAGTCAACTTTATAAATGCGGCTTCTATCTGCTCAAATTTATAATTGCAATTCGTTTTTAACTCAAATCGTTCTGATTTTTAAAAAACTTACAACCTATGATTTCTATCTTATAGAATACAATAAAATTACCTAACAATCTGGATGACATATGTTTACAACAAAAAAAATCCCGCATTAAGCGGGATTAATTAAATTCAAATTACTGAGTAATTTAAAACTTTTTAGTCGCGTTTACAAAGAAAGTACGTCCGCCAATATCATAGCCGATACCCGCAAGGCTACCTAAATTGTTATTATCAGTCAAAGGAGGAGCAGTATCAAATACGTTGTTTACACCTGCACGTAGTACATATGTATCTTTCGAATATGATATTGATGCGCTATGTAACCAATAACTAGCCAAATCATCATATTGACGACAATTACGGTTTTCTGGAGTACCAGCGCCCTCAGCTTGAACACAACGTGAGAAGAAAGTAGTAACAGGATCATTTCTTTCTGATTCAATCACACTTTCAACCATACTATCAAGATAACGTGACTGGAATAAGAAACCAAAATCTTTCCAAGTTAGCTGCTGTGTAAAGTTCAAGCGCCACTTTGGATTACCATATTCACCCAAATTGTCATTAACTCTAACACCAGTAACAATAGCTTCCTCTATATCCTGTCTGAGCGACTGCGTAGCACGGAAGATTAAATTGTAATCAAATTGGTCATCTGAGAAAGGTGCTTTGAAATCAAAACCAAATTCAGCGTTGTAGTCGATACCTTCAACGTACTGGGCACCTAAGTTCTGATTTAAAGCTGACACAAATGTCACTTCACCAGATGTAGGATCAGTTGTACGCGGAGCACGTGTTATAAACTCACATGTTGGATCCGTTAACCCTGTTGAGTTATAGCAACGATTAACAATTGTACCAGCTGTTAACTGGTTAACCTCATCATTGATCTCTATCTCAAAATAGTTAACTGCAAAACGTAAGTCAAAATCTTCAAACCAAGGCTGATCGAATGACCCCCCTACTGAGATCGCAGTTGAAGTTTCTGGCTTGAGATCAGGATTTGAACCAGTTGCCACTCTTGTTGGTGACCCATAGAAGAATGGGGTTGGACTTGTACCTATACCATTGGCTCCTAAATTGAATGGGTCCGTAGCAGCAAGACCAAATGGGCCACCGCCATTTTGGCAGTTTGCAATAACGTCAGCATCACGTGGGTCTAAGTTTGCATCATAGATACGTCTATCATCTTCTCCGTCACCATCAGTATCTTGGAACGGAACAGCCACACCTGGAACACGACATGGGTCGCTTGGGTTAGCAAATCCTGTTACGCGTCCACCAAACTGCTCTCCTAAATTAGGAGCACGGAATGATGTGCCATATGTGGCACGTAAGCTCAACCAATCAGTTGGAGCAAACACGCCCTTAACACTATAAGTTTCAGCTGAACCAAAGTTACTTTCATCGGTATAACGTCCAGCGAGGTTAACACTCAACTCATGAATACCATACTGATCTTTAACCAATGGCACTTCAATCTCACCGAAGACTTCATGTAAAGTTCTTCTACCATTTGAGCCTGGATCATTGAAGAAACCTTCAAAATCACCCGCTAAGGAGGTGCGTGTTTCAATAATATCTTCACGATATTCACCACCAAATCCAGCAATCACTGTACCACCTGTGGGAATATCAAAAAGATCACCAGAAACATAACCCTGAATCATGTTTTGCTTAACAATGGTATCAGTTAAACGATTCGGGAAAAGGTATTCAGTATCTTCTGGGTCTTCAAATTCTCCGCCAAACAAGAAAGTTGGCTCAAAGAAGTTTAAAGGACGACAAGGCACGTCTTGATCCGCCCCTGATACAGTTACAGGCGTACAAGATATTTCACCTGTTGTAGCATCAACCACTGTATTGTTAAGTGTTTGGGCTAGGCGCGGAAAGTATGGGATACCCTTTACGGCATCTTGACCACTTGAACGAGAATAACTCACATTAACATCATAAGCCCAATTATTTAAACCAGCTTCCTCAAGAAAAGGAAGGTCACCCTTCAGACCAGAGATGAAGCGTGTTTGCGCAACATTTGTGTCGTTAATAAAAGTTGATTGGAAAAAAAGCGTTGAGCTAGTACCAGCAAAATCGAACTGATTAAGAGGATAGTCACCAGATAAATTAATGGCGCCCTGACCAGCTGTGTTAGTTTTTGTCTCACGGGTAGCATACGAAGCTTCAAAATAAGCTGTCATATTACCATAGAGACCCGTGTCATACTCACCAAACGTGAACATTGATGTACGGTTAAAGTCTGGCGCAAAAGCTGCATCCAGTTCTTCAGGGAATATTAACAATCTTTGTCCATCTGGATCGTCAGGCTGAATCAGGTTTCCAGTGATTCCAATTCCAGTGAAGTTATCTGGTAAAGCAAAGCCTCGATAAACCTCGCCTACGTTACCTTCTTGATAACCTAGATACCCGATGCCAGTAATAGCAGAGCCAGCACCGAAAGAACCAGCACATCGGTCTGGATCATAAATTTCACCACTAGCACCCTGAGTAACATAACTTAAGCACCCATTGCTATATGGAGAATAAAAATCAGACAACGCACTTTCAGGATATCCTGCCACACGGCTGTGCTCAGCTGCGAACGTTAAGAAACCTTTATCGTTAGATACACCTGTCTTAAGAGAAAAGACTTCTCTGTGACCAGCATTACCCGGTAGCTCAGGTATTGTAGCGTATGCATCAATTTCAATACCTTCGAACTCTCTTTGTAACTGATAGTTAACAACACCCGCAACAGCATCTGAACCATAAACCGATGAAGCACCATCAAGAAGTACGTCAACGCGCTGTACAAGCGAGCCTGGGATAAGGTTAAGGTCCGGCGCACTTGGAGCGCCACGAACACCAGCAGGAGCTAAGCGTCGACCATTAACTAAAACTAATGTACGTCCAGGATTCAAACCACGAAGAGATGCAGTAGCAGAACCAGGCCCGTTAGCTGATAAATTACCAGCTGATGTTGATAAACCAGTAGTAATTTGCTGACCTTGAACAACAGTTGTTTGTCCTAGTAAATCTGAAGCATCAACTAAACCTAGGTCTCGAGCAAGCTCCCCATCGATAACCTGTAATGGCGAAGCGGATGTAAATTCATTCCTACGAAGACGTGAACCAGTAACAACTATTTCACCTTTCTCCTCTGCAAAATCATCTTCTTCTGCTTCTGCTTCAACTTGTTCTACCTCAGCTGGGGTTGTATCAACTTGTGCGTAAGCAACTCCTCCCAATCCCATCATCAAACTTGATAAAATAGAAGTTTGAAGCAAACGTGTTTTGTCTAAAATATTCATAAAGGAACCCCTTCGAACTGGTTTCATTTTAATTTTGACGGATTCATTCCGTGTGTAATCTATGCTTAAATCCTATAAAAGGATGAGTCACAAGAAAAAAATTACTAAAATTTAATAAAAAAAATATTTTTATCGCATAGTTGCAAATTTGCCACCCACCTTAATCTCAATATTGTTCTTTTTGAATTTCTATATATAACTCAAGGATAGACGGGTAAGAATTTAGTTAATAAATTAATTTTTTAATACAAATGAGCAGCAAATGATTAAAGCAAACTTTCTGATAATATCAGCTGTGATTGGCATATTCGCGATAAATATATCTTTCGCACAAGACAGAGATACCCCAGATGAATTGTTAGCTATATATAAATGTAAGTCTCTAAAAAATTCCAAAAACAAGGCTTGAATGCTATGATAACGCCGTAGAACGCTTTGAAAAGGCCAATAATGACGGGGAATTAGTGACCGTAAGTAAATCAAAAATTGAAAATGTTGAACGCGAAGCCTTTGGTTTTAATATTCCTTCTTTATCTATCAATCGCATATTTGGATTAAAAGAAAAGCCTGAAGGTGTGGCCAGCGCAGAGAATGTTACAGAAACAAATGATCTGATATCACCTGTAAAAAAATCAGATAAGAAAAAAGATAAAAAGCAAAATATTAAAGTAAAAAATATTGATGAAGTTGTTTTAAATATCAAAAAAACGACAGAGTTTGGCTATAAAAAAACTAGGTTCTTTATGACAAACGGACAGGTTTGGGAACAAATCGATACTACACGCTTTAAATTACCAAAAACAAAAAACCAGGAAAAAAATACTGCATTAATATCCAAGGGGGCTTTAGGCAGTTTCTTCCTGAGAATTAACTCACGTGGGGTTGCTATACGTGTAAGACGTGTAAGATAAAAATGTTTAAACTAGAATTTCATATGATATTCAAATAATGAGCATTCCATTTATAAAAGACTTTGATTTTAAATACGGCGAATGTTCTGTCATGAGCCCTCTCGTTAAAAGAGTTATTGCCAATAATCCAGGTCCTTTTACTTTTACAGGAACAGGTGTCTATATTGTTGGAAATAAAAACGTAGCCGTTATAGATCCTGGACCAAATACATCTGAACACAAGAAAGCGCTCAAAAAAGCACTTACAGAAAAAAAAGTTACCCATATCTTTTTGACACACCATCACCTTGATCACTCACCTCTAGCCAAACCCCTAGCACTTGAACACGGTTGCAATATATATGGACTTAGCACTGATAAAAAAAATAAAATAAAAATTCCATCCCTTGAAGAGGGTGATGACAACACTTTTAAACCTGATGTGGATATTAAATGCGGAGATTTATTTAAAGGTGAAGGATGGACTATTGAAGCTATCCACACACCAGGACATACATCTAATCACGTTTGTTACGCTCTTAAGGAAGAGAATTTACTATTTTCAGGTGATCATATAATGGGCTGGTCTACGAGTGTGGTATCTCCTTATGAAGGTCACATGGGCGATTACTTAAACAGCTTAAAAAAAATAAAAGACAGAGATTTTTCATTACTATTTCCAACTCACGGAACTTATATTAAAGAGGTCAATAACTTTATTGATGCTTACATAAATCATAGATATAATCGAGAACAGCAAATTATTGATGCACTCAAAACAGGTTCCAATGAAATTTTAGATATTGTGAAGAAATTGTACTCAAATCTTGATAAAAGACTATACCCAGCTGCGGCCCATAGTGTACTAGCACATTTAATACATCTTCGAGAAAAAGGCATAGTGACGGCGGGTACAGATAATAGTCTGCAGTGCAGATATACAATAACTTCTAATTAGCTATGCTATGGATAAAGCCTACTCTTGATCCAGCTATCGCCATTCGAAGAAAAAACTATGCGATCATGGAATCTGTAAGCGCCATCTTGCCAAAACTCTATAGTTTCTGGTTTTACTCGCCAACCCTGCCAATGACTTGGCCGTGGAACAGAACTTCCTTCAAATTTTGCTTCGATTTTATTTAATTTGTGCATCATTGTTTCTCTATCTTTAACTGGACGTGATTGATTTGAAGCCCAAGCGCTTAGTCTTGATCCACGGGCTCTAGATGCAAAATAATTGTCCGCTTCAATTGAAGTTACAACCTCGGCATTCCCCCGCACACGTACCTGTCTTTTTTTACTTTTCCAGTGAAAGCCTAAGGCTACTTTATTGCTAAAATTTAACTGCTGGCCTTTAGAGCTTTCTGAGTTTGAATAAAATACAAAACCGCGCTCATCTAAATTTTTTAGTAAAACAATACGGACATCTGGCATTCCATTTTTATCNACTGTGGCAACAGACATCGCATTAGCATCATTTACTTCTGATGTAATTGCATCAGACAGCCATTCTGAAAATAATTCAATAGGGTTTAAACTTTTTATCCAGCTTACATCTCTCGACTTGCTGGAAGCATATTCTGTTTCACTTGGAGTAATTGGAATTATCGATTTATTCATTGTATTTCCACAGCTAAAAATTTATTAATTAACCCTATAATTAACCTTATTGTTAACTATGTCGTTACTATTATCAGATACGCTGATATCGAATAATGGTTTCCTCTTAGAATTTAGGGCTATAATAATGACACGTCAACAAGCCTTACTTACCTTAGGTCTCAATATGTCAGCAAGAGAAGCCGACATTAGGACTGCTTGGCGTAAAAAAGCAAAGTTTTTTCATCCTGATAGTCCCTATGCGGACGAGCGCGGGTTTTTTTTGGCCCAAGAGGCATACCAAACTTTAATACCGCCTGTGCCAAAAGCTTTTAGAGTTCAGGCTAGGAGTCGTAGTTTTTAGATTCATCTACTAGTTTGGGCAAATAAATAATTCGTGTATTGAATGAAGAATAGATTCGTTCAAAAAGGCTTAATTAATGGCAAAATTATATTTTAGTTATTCGGCAATGAATGCTGGAAAATCTGCTATATTACTCCAGTCAGCATATAATTATCATGAGAGAGGTATGAAAACACTGCTACTAAAGCCTGAGGTAGACACACGTGATCCATTATCAAATCACATTGTTTCAAGAATTGGAATCAAAGCTGAGGCAGAAATTTTTACTACGGATACAAATTTAGAAGAATTTATAAAACAATATTATAATAAAATAAAAGTCGATTGTATTCTTCTTGACGAGTCTCAATTTCTAACCTCAGATCAGGTTTGGCAACTTGCGAGTATATCTGATGATTTTGGCATACCAGTTATGTGCTATGGTCTTAGAACAGATTTCAAAGGAAATCTATTTCCCGGAAGCGCTACAATGTTAGCAATNGCAGATGACGTGAGAGAAATAAGAACACTTTGTTGGTGTGGAAGAAAAGCTACGATGACTTTGCGCTTTGACACCAAAGGCAAAGCTATAACAGATGGTGAACAAGTTGAAGTAGGAGGAAATGAAAAGTACATAAGCCTATGCAGAAGACATTGGCTAGAGAAAAAAACCTGCAAATAAAGTCTTTAATATTTTTTAAGTTGATGAACCAACAAATCAAAAAAGCCCTCAGTATCAACCTTATGTGCCCAAAAGCTATTTTGGGGCAAACTAGTGGAATTCCAAAAATCTACAGAGGTATGACCCCTCGTTAATTCAGATTGAACTTCTACTCTCACATTGCATTGTTTAAACTCAAATAAATCGGGCTTAAGGATATAGGCCATTGTACATGGATCATGCAATGGCGCTCCATCATTACCATATTTTTCAGCATCAAATCGACCATAGCAAGTTAATAGATTGTAAGCCGACTGAGCAACATTATTTTTAATTGCCTTAATTCTCTCGAGGACTTCAAAGGAAGATAAAACTTGATGAGTTACATCAAGCCCAAAAACAGTTATTTTACATTCACTAGAAAATACTATTTGGGCAGCTTTAGGATCAACAAAAATATTAAATTCTGCAGAAGGAGTAATATTTCCTCCTTCTCTCATAGCGCCACCCATCAAAACAATTTCAGCTATTTTATCAACAATTAATGGCTCTTTCTGAATAGCTGATGCAATATTAGTAAGAGGGCCTGTGGGAACTAAAGTGATTTCTCCGTTTTCAGCAGCCATTAATTCATCAATTATAAAGTCCACAGCATGTTTATCTTGAGCTTTAATTTTTGGTTCAAAAATCTCTATTCCTTCTAAACCTTCATCACTATGCACTTCCTCTGCTGTTACCAAAGAAATCTCTAGAGGAGCATCACAGCCTTCATAAACAGGAATATCAAAACGATTAGACAACTCGCAGATCAGACGGGCATTTCTTGAAACTTTATCTAAACTTACATTACCAGCTACAACAGTTATCCCTAATACCTCATACAGATTTGTAGGAGGTAAGGCCAGAAACAGATTTATGCAATCATCTTGTCCTGGGTCGCAATCAATTATAAGTTTCCGTTTCATAAATTACTATAACGTATTTTTACAGGATTAGAACAGTTGATTACAGAAAAGCTTTATATTAACTTTATTACATGGAAAAACTATTTATTACAGCTGAAGAACTACTTAAAAGTTCATTTGAATTGGGGCTCAAGATATTTGAAAGTGAGTTTAACCCAACACACATTATTGGAATTTGGCGAGGTGGGGCACCGATTGGCATCGCCGTTCATGAAATATTAGATTTACTTGGCCACATGCAGAACACTTTGCCATTAGAACTTCTTCATATAAAGGAATAAACAAGCAATCAAATGAAGTAAAGATTTTCGGAATCACTCAAATTATTGAAAATATTTCATCCGATAGTAAAGTTTTATTAGTTGATGATATCTTTGATACAGGTCGATCGGTTGAAGCAACAATTGAAGCAATAAAAACCAACTGCAAATTAAGCGAGCCCTGTGAAATTAAAGTCGCTACGGTTTTTTACAAACCAAAAAAAAATAAAACCAAAAGAAAACCAGATTACTTTGTTCACAAAACTAAATCATGGACTGTTTTCCCACATGAAATGGTAGGCTGCACCCTTAAAGAAATAATGGAAAAAAAACCAGTGCCTGAACGTTTTTTTAGAATATTAAAAGATACTAGATAATTTTTCTACTTCATGGCGAAACGGTATAGCAGGTTGCGTGCCTATTTTTTGAGTAACTAATGCACCTGCAGCACATGCAAATGCTAATGCATCTTCGTAAGACCTTCCCTCCATCAAAGATATAGAAAGCGCCGCTGCAAAACAATCGCCTGCCCCGGTGGTATCTATTGCATTCATATGGGGAGGCTTAACGGAGGCTAATACAATATTATTTTTAATTAGTACCGCCCCTTGAGCACCGTGAGTAACTGCTAATAATCCGGTATAGGATCTTAGAGTTTCCTTATAAGCCTGATATTCACCTTCATTAACAATTATAACTGATGCGTAAGGTAATAACTTATCCAATCCATCTAAAACTGGTGATGGATTTATTGCCACAAATCCTTTGTAATTCTTGATAGCTTCAAATATTGTTTCTAACGGAATCTCAAATTGAGTAATAATGCCATCATAATCTATAATTCCAATATGCTCAGGAGAGAATTTTTTATTAGCACCTGAGGCAACAGCAATCTGATTCTCACCATCTTCATCAACATTAATAAATGCAACACCAGTAGAGACATCATCAAGAACTACTATGCTTTTAAGGTCCACATCTGATTTTTTTAATAAATCAAGAGCCTTCACAGCAAATTCATCATTACCAACAGCACCTAATAAAGTAGTATATGCACCCATTTTTTTTGCTGCTAGTGCAACATTAGCACCTTTACCTCCTGGGTGTGTTTCAAAAGTTCCTCCTCCTATAGTTTTACCAGCTGTGGGCAAACAATGGGTTTGAACAATAAAGTCTAAATTTATAGAACCTAAAGAGCATATTTTTAAGCTTGTCATATTATCCTCAGAAAAAAGTCTAAATTGATTTAGATTAGTTTGCTATATAAATTACAATATATATTATAGTATAAAATGTTAACTGAAAGCATCATATGATCAAATTAGATCCAATTGATTATCAACTTTGGAGCATAAATAAGTTTGCTTTTTCTAAATTACTCGGTCAATCATTTAAAGAAACTGGATTTGCTGTAATTGAAAATCATAGAATACCTGAAAAAGTAATTCATGATGCCGATATATCATCTGAAGCTTTTTTTTCATTGCCGCAAAATATTAAACAAAAATATTCTGATCCAGAAGATGGCTTTCAACGTGGTTATTCACCTATCGGTACAGAAAATGCAAAGAACAAAAAAGAAGCAGATTTAAAAGAATTTTGGCATACAGGAAGAAAGCTTCCTCCATCGTCAAAGTATAACAAAACAATGAAATGCACCCCACCCGTTCCTGAAATAAAGAATTTCGACCAAAACATATTTAAACTATATGAAGAATTTGATAAATTTGGAAATGAGTTACTAAAAGCAATAGCTATTTATTTAAATTTAAATGAAGATTGGTTTCAAAATAAAGTGAATTTTGGTAACTCCATATTAAGGCTCCTACATTATCCTGCTCAAAAAGTAACTCCCCCAAATGGCTCAGTACGTGCAGGCGAGCATGAAGACATTAACCTTATAACACTATTACTCGGAGCATCAGAGTCAGGACTTCAAGTCAAACACAGGTCTGGAAACTGGATAGATATTAATACTAAAAAAGGAGCGGTTGTTGTCAATGTTGGCGATATGCTTCAAAGAATAACATCTGGTCTTTTGCCTTCAACAACCCATCGCGTTATAAATCCAAAGCCAAGTAGAGCAATGTTTTCAAGATATTCAAAACCTTTCTTTTTACATCTTAACAATGACACAATAATTGAGCCACTGAAAAGCTGCTTGAGTGAGGACCGTGAAGCCGAGCCAGCAATTACAGCGCAAGACTTCCTAACTCAACGTTTAATTGAAATTGGACTTAAAAACCACTGATTAGTATCCCTGCCAAAGCAGCGTTCATTAAGTTTGCAAGAGAAGCAGCAAATACCGCTTTGATTCCCATCTTTGCCATTTCAGACATACGGTCAGGAATAAGGGCCCCAAGGCCCCCGAGCAAAATAGCAATTGAGCTAAAATTAGCAAACCCACAAAGTGCGAAAGTCAAAACAACAACTGTACGTTCGGATAGCTGTCCCTGCACATCTACAAGACTTATGTATGCTATGAATTCATTAAGTACAATTTTTTCTCCAAAAATAGCTCCAGCTTGTTGTGCCTCCGCCCATGGAACATTTAATACCAGCATTACAGGAGCAAATATAAAACCAAGAATTGTTTGCATGGATAGGCTATCAACGCCAAAAAAACCTCCAGCCCAACCAAGAAGTCCATTACATAAAGCAATCAAAGATACAAAAGCTAACAACATTGCTCCTATATTAACAGCAAGCTTCATACCATTCTGCGCGCCTACAGCGGCGGCTAAAATAACATTTGCATGTTCACGGTCATCAGCGAGATCAAACACTTCATCCACTGGTTTATCAAAATCTTCATCACTGGATGGCATTATTATCTTTGCCATTAATAGCCCTGCAGGGGCCGACATAAAGCAAGCTGCAATTAGATATTCAGGCTTGATACCTAATTGAATATAACCAGCTAAAACAGTTCCTGCAATTGAAGCCATACCAGAAACCATGATAGTAAAGAGTTCAGGTCGAGAAATACTTGGCAAATATGGCTTAAGACTCAAAGGTGCTTCAGTCTGCCCAACAAAGATATTGGCTACCACATTTAAAGATTCAACAGGTCTCGTATTTGTTAATTTACATATTGCTCTTCCTGCGTGACGTACAATAAATTGCATAACTTTAAGGTGATACATAACCTCCATTAAGGCAGCAAAAAAAATAACAACTGGCAAGACTCTAATTAAGAAACTAAAGCCAATATTCTCAGATGCTAAGCCGCCAAATACAAAATCTATCCCAACATCAGCATAGGAAAGTAAAGTGATTACGAGATCAGACATTCCTGTGAGAACTTTTTGACCAAAAGGTACATATAATACTAAAACAGCTATAAAAACTTGCAACGCGAAACAAATAAAGACTGTTCTGAGTCTTATTGCTTTCCTATCCTCTGAAAAAAGCCATGCCATTAAAAGAATGAGAAAAACGCCTATTAAGCCAAAAGCTGGATGATTCATAAATTGCCCCTAAGAGGAAGTGTTTAACAAACTGATTTTTTAGAATCAACCTTAGGAAGTAAATCCATAATAGTCTCTAGCACTTGGTCAACAGAATTTATAAAGTCATTTTGATCTATGATTAAATCTGCATGAACAGAGGAGGGTTTAATGTACTTGACATGTGCTGGCTCAACATCATTCGAAAATTGTTTAATAACGAATTCCTTTATTCTTTTTCTTTCTTTAACATCCCTAGTAAGTCTTCGCTCAAATCGGATGTCTTTAGAACAAGATAGATATACAGATAAATCGGAAAAATTTCTAATTCCAGGATTATCTAACAACAATAAACCTTCTACAATTATGAAATCTTTTGGATCTGTGAGGCTGGAAGAATCAATTCTTTGATGCACTGAAAAGTCATACTTAGGTAAAACGACTGACTTATTTTCCTTCAGGCACTCAAGGTTTTCTAATAGTAAATTAAAATCAAGAGCATCGGGAATATCAAAGTTTGGAATTTTATCATCTGTCACTCTCTCGCGTATATCGAGGTAATAATCGTCCTGACAAATGATCATGGAGCGATTAGGCCCTAAACGTTCTTGTAAGAGTCTTGCTAAAGTGGTTTTTCCGGAACAGCTACCACCTGAAATAACTATGATATGTGACATAAATATTACTTTTTTAAATTAGCCCCTAACTAACAAACCATTCTTATAGATGCTAATGATATTTTCTATTAAGTGAAGTCAGAGGTGTTGTAAGAGTACAACATATAAAAAAAATAATTTCAATTCACAGTTTTTTGTTGTTGATAGGTGGCATGATGGACGAAAAATAAGTATTAATGCTCAAGATTAAATTTTTTTAATGATTCACCCGAGATAAATCTCACAACCCATAGAGAATTAAATGAACTCACACATTACTTCATTAGGCTTCAAAGCCATCATGAGCGCATCATCTATAGCCCTTGCTATGAGCCTTGGTTCAATAGCACAAGCGCAAGTTACAACATCAGAAGTACAGGGTTATGTTACAACTTCTAGCAATGCACCTTTATCCGGAGCACAAGTAACTATAACAAATACAGCTACAAGCTTAACGAGAAGCGCGCAAACTGATGTATCTGGTAGTTTTGCTGTTAGAAACTTGCCCGTTTCAGGTCAGTATGAAGTAACAGTGTCAGCAAATGGTTTCCAAGGTAAGCGCGTGGAAAACATCAGCCTTTCACTCGGTGGTTCGACCTCGATGAACTTTTCTCTTGATGCAAGCAGTTCCGTGGACGAAATCATTGTTGTGGCTCAAAAGCAAGTTTTAGCAGATGTAGCAGTTGGCCCTAGTGCAACATTCAGTCAGGTAACATTAGAAAATGCACCTGCAATAAACAGAAATATTGCTGATATTATTAGATTAGACCCTAGAGTTTATGTGGACGAATCCAGAGGAGATATAAACTCAGTACAGTGCGTAGGGCAAAGTTCAAGATTCAACTCAATAACACTTGACGGTATCTCTATGAATGATGCTTTTGGTTTAAATTCAAATGGATACCCTACAGAGCGCCAACCATTTCCTTTTGATGCTATTGAACAAGTTTCCGTTGAGATTGCTCCTTTTGATGTAAAATACGGTGGATTTACAGCATGTAACATTAACTCAGTTACGAAATCGGGTACGAATGAAATTCACGGCGGCGCATTTATGGATTACACTGATAACGGACTCCGTGGAAAAAAAGTTGATGGAAGAGATGCAAATTACAATGATTATGATGAAATCCGTTATGGCATAAACGTAAATGGCCCAATCATCAAAGATAAGCTCTTCTTCAATGTAGCTTATGAAAAACTAGAGGGTGCGAATACATTTAATCTAGACCAAACTATTGGAACGGGTAATTTTCAGGTCAGCCAAGCGGAACTTGACCGAATTTCAGAAATCTCTAATCGCGTTTATCAATATAACCCAGGCACAACGCCTTCAAGCTTTGCCAATGCCGATGAAAAAATATTAGTTAAGCTCGACTGGAATATTAATGACCAGCACAGAGCTGCCTTCACATATAATTATAATGATGGCTTCAACACAGTACGTTCTGACGGGGATAGTAATGAATATGAATTCTCAAATCACCTTTACAACAGAGGCTCTAAGCTTGAGTCCATATCTGGAGCCATCTATTCAGACTGGTCAGACAATTTCTCAACAGAAGTTAGAGTAGGTTATCTGGATCTTGAAAATGATGTGCGTTCAATTGGTGGAAATGATTTTGGAGAAATCCAAATACGTACCGACCGTGGCGTAACAGTCTACTTGGGTGGCGATGATAGCCGTCAAGCAAACAAATTAGCTTATGATCAGTTAGATTTGTCTTTTAGGGCAAACTATGATGCCGGAAACCATTCATTACTATTCGGTGCAGAACACCGTAATTTGAACATCTTTAATTTATTTGTGCAACATACAGAAACAGAGCTCCGTTTTCGTGGTATTGATGAATTCGAGGCTGGCCAAGTCGATCGTATATACTATAATAACGCACCATCGCAAAACCCTGTAGATGCAGCTGCTGATTGGGGTTATGCTATCAATACAGTATACGCTCAAGACGAAATTCAATTAAATGACAGCTTGTCTGTTATAGCTGGTGCACGTTTTGATTGGTATACAACTTCAGACGCACCAACAGAAAATCCTGATTTTCTTCAAGAATATGGATTCTCTAATTCTCAAACACTCGATGGCAAAAGCCTATTGCAGCCTCGTTTAGCATTTACATGGGACGCGGCTGATGACTTACAACTTCGAGGCGGAATTGGTAGATACTCAGGTGGTAATCCAAATGTTTGGCTTTCAAACAACTATTCAGCAAATAATATTGATCAAGTGGGTGCACTAGCACGTGCTGGTCGTGGTGGGCAGCCAAATCCAATCGACTTGTTTGCTCAAACATACTCCGGTGCTGAAGAAGGAGTTCCTAACTTTGCTGGTTATGCAATACCAGATGTAGTCTATGATTCAGTGGCTACTGGAGTAGGTAGTAATTTTGAACTTAACTACCTTGACCCTGACTTTAAAATTCCATCCGATTGGAAATACTCCCTTGGTGCTACATGGACACCAGATTTTAATACTGGTGAGGATATATTTGGTGGTCCATGGTTGTTCCAAGCCGACCTATTAATTTCCAAAAGTAAAGATACGGCAATAATTAAACGTGCTGACCTTATCCAAGATGGAACACGCATTGTCGATGGCGTTACATACCCGACATATGACAGTCCTAACATGGATGCCTTTACTTTGACTAATAGTGAAATTGGAAATGAAGCTTTTGTAGCCTCTCTCGGTATTTCAAAGGACTGGGATAGTGGATGGGCAGCGACCTTTGGTTATGCTTACTCAAATGCAAAAGATGTATCGCCTATGACAAGTTCTGTTGCGTTTTCAAACTATAACAACAGAGCATTTCTAGACCCAGAAGAAGAGGTATTAGCTCCTTCGAATTATAATATTAAGCATCGTTTTTCAGGTTCAGTATCTTACACAAAAGATTTTTGGAAAGACTATGATACTCGTATCTTTGCTTTCTTCCAATCTAGCTCAGGACGTCCATACAGCCGCACCCAAGATGGAGTAGAAAATAGTATCTATAGTTTCACTCCATTTTTAGGTAACTCAAGCATCCTTCAACAAGGTACAACTAGAAATCAGTTCACTGGCCCAAGCTGGACTAAAGTTGACTTAAAAATTTCTCAGGAATTGCCAGGCATGCGTGATGGCGACAGAGCGCAAGTGTTCATGGTCATTGATAATCTAACTAATCTAATTAATGACAAATGGGGCGTTCTTGAGCAACCTGGTTTCCCTCGCACATTGGTGGAAGGACAACCATTCTCAACAAGTTTCGATGCTTCAGCATATGAAATCAGATTTGGTGCTAATTATAATTTTTAATTTAACTTAAGTCTCAAACTATATAATGGAGGGTTAAACCCTCCATTATATATTTTTAAATATTATATAAATTGGTATATTTGTTAAATATTAGTCAACTTCCTCTGGCATTATATATCTTAGACGTCTAAAGATATTAATATGTCACACAATACCTTTGGACACCTATTTCGATTTACTACATGGGGAGAAAGTCACGGACCAGCTATAGGCTGCGTTATAGACGGCTGCCCCCCACTTGTTGAATTATCTGAATTCGACATTCAAAAATACTTAAATAAAAGAAAACCAGGTACTTCACGTTTCGTTACTCAAAGAAGAGAAGCTGATATTGTTAAAATTTTATCTGGGGTATTTGAAGGAAAAACCACAGGAACTCCAATTAGTTTAATGATAGAAAATACAGATCAACGAAGTAAAGATTATTCAGAGATAAAATCAAGTTATCGCCCAGGCCATGCGGATATGACGTATCAGAATAAGTATGGAATACGTGATTATAGGGGTGGGGGTAGAAGTTCTGCACGTGAAACTGCTAATCGTGTTGCAGCTGGGGCAATTGCTAGAAAAGTCCTGGGAAAAGATATAAAAATAAGGGGAGCTGTTGTTCAGATTGGGGAATTAAAAATTAATAGAACAAAATTTAATTTGGATGTAACAGATAACAATCCATTCTGGTGTCCTGACCCTGATTCAGTTTCAAACTGGGAATCTTATTTAGACTCCATCAGAAAAGAGGGTAATTCAGTAGGAGCTGTTATTGAAATAAACGCCTCTGGTGTTCCTGCCGGATGGGGTGCTCCAATTTATGGAAAATTAGACTCTGATATCGCAATGGGTATGATGAGTATAAATGCAGCAAAAGGTGTTGAGATAGGAGCTGGCTTTAATTCAGCTGGATGGAACGGCACTCAAAATGCTGATGAATTAAGAATGAACAAAGGTAAACCACATTTTCTAAGTAATAATTCCGGCGGAATATTAGGAGGTATATCTAATGGAGATGATATCATAGTTCGCATAGCGATTAAGCCAACATCCTCAATATTAAAAACCGTTCAAAGCATCAATTCTGATGGACAAGAAATTGATTTGAAAACAAAAGGAAGACATGACCCTTGCGTCGGAATAAGAGGTGTGCCTGTGGCAGAGGCAATGCTAGCTTGTGTACTTGCAGACCATAAGCTTAGACACAGAGGGCAAATAGGTTAATTAAGGCCTATCCTTTTTCCGCAAAGGCTCTATTCCTTGTTTGCGAACAGTATTATCATAAGGGTTTTCATCCGCTCTCACTAAAAATCTGATTGGAACGGATGGTAGATCAAAATCCTCTCTAAGACCATTAATCAAATATCTTTTGTAACTTTCAGGCAACTTTGTAGCCCTTGAACACTTTAATATAAATGTAGGAGGTCTTGTTTTAGTCTGAGAGATATATTTTGGTTTAATACGTCTACCATTTACAGCTGGAGGTGGGTGCCGCTGTACTTTTTCGCGTAACCAGTCATTTAAATCCGATGTTTTAACTTTGGCTGACCAATTAATCTGCACGCGTTCAATAGCTGGTAATAAACGATCAACACTTTTACCCGTTAGTCCAGAAAACATAATTATTTCTAAGCCTTTTAATTGAGGTAATAATCTCTTAGTTTCATCACGTAGAAATTTTGAAGTCTCTGACTTGTTTTTTACTAAATCCCACTTTGAAGCTCCCAAAACAAGTGCTCTACCTTCACGTTCACATAGTGCGGCTATTTGAAGGTCCTGCTTATCTAATGGCTTAGTTGAGTCCATCAATAAGATAACAACCTGTGCAAATTTAATTGCCCTCAATGTGTCTTGCACTGACAGTACTTCCAGAGTTTCATGTACTTTTGATTTTTTACGTAATCCAGCAGTATCATGGAACTGAACACGGCGATCTTGCCACATATAGTCGATTGTTATAGAGTCGCGGGTAATACCAGCTTCAGGTCCAACTAGAAGTCTATTTTCACCAATTAAAGTATTGATTAATGTAGATTTACCGGCATTTGGCCTACCCACTATAGCAATACGAACAGGGGCCTCTTCATAATCAATATTATCATTTCGAAGACTTAAATCAACATCGCGCAAGGCAAGCTCAACCATATCATCAAGCTCTCCAAAACCAATATTATGCTCAGCCGCTACCTCTATGGGGTCTCCCATTCCTAAAGAGTAACCATCAGTAATTCCTGCGTCTGCAGCAGAACTTTCACATTTATTAGCTACTAGAAAGGTCGTTTTATTACTTCGTCTTACAAATTCAGCAAAAGTACGGTCAAGTGGGGTAACACCCTCACGTGCATCATATACAAACAAAATGATATCAGCATCAAGCACAGCCGACTCAGTTTGGGCTCGCATTTTAGCTTCAATTTTGTGACCTTTAGCATTCTCGAAACCAGCAGTATCCATCAGCACCATATTATGGCCTCGAAGCTTTGACCTTACCTCACGAATGTCTCTTGTTACACCAGGAGTATCGTTAACAATCGCTAATTTCTTACCTGCTAAACGATTAAATATCGTTGATTTTCCAACATTAGGTCTTCCAACGATTGCAATTTTTGCAGGTCGAAGCTCTCCGGGTGTTTCTAAATTGGATTCATTATCCTTGAAATTACCTGAATCAATGGACATATTTGTATAACTACCGGAAAGCGATAAGTTTAGCAGAATTAGTCATAACGAATACTGTTTCATTCGCAATTACCGGAGCAATAAAAACATTTCCACCAATTTTAAATTCATCAATTATAGTCCCATCATAAGGATTTAATGTTATTGCTTTACCTCTTGATGACATGACCATAAGTCTTTCACCCACAAATATTGGACCGGAATAAGATATGCGTTTCTTCTTTTTCTTGATGTTTTTGTGAGATCGAAGCTGTTTAATCCAAATTACTGAACCATCAGTTTTAGACATGCATATAATTCGACCATCCGTCATAGCTAGGTAAACAAAGTCTCCAGCTAGTAATGGAAAATTTAACGAACCAGCAGGCTGCGTCCATATTCTCTGTCCAGTTCGTAAATCAAAAGCACTAGTTACTCCTGACTGAGCTGATGCAATAACATATCCATCATCCACCACTGGTCCTGAAGCAATGTCATTAAGTGAGGCTAAGGGTGTCAATTGCCCTGCTGAAGATAGAGCATCTTGCCAAAGAACACTTCCATTTTGCACTCTTAATGCTATTAACTCACCTGAAGCAAAACCAGATATAACTGTATCCCCAACGACAGCAGGGCTGGGAGCAGTTAGCATCCTAGCACTTTCAACTATTCCCTGATAAGTCCAAATAACTTCTCCAGTTTCAGCGTTGAAAGCAAATAATTCGTTATCATCCGAAACAGCAAACACACGCCCACCCGCAGAAGTGGGTGCAGAGTGCATCGGGGTTCTAGTAACAGTACGCCATATCTCTTCCCCGGTCTTAGAATCTAAACCGCTCACCACACCCAATCCTGATGTAACAAATAACTTCCCATTTTCCACAGCGATACCACCGCCAACAGACTCTTTATCAGTTCCTGATCCATCCAAAAGTGAAAGAGGGTCTCGAACACGTTCTATAACACCCACTCTTCCCTTACGTGTTCTTTGCCGTTCTGTTAAAGCCACCTTATACTTCCATAATTTATTTCCTGAAATAACGTCCATAGCAGTAATTAAGTTATTTCCATCCATAGTATATATATAGCCACCATCTGTAACAGGGGGAGCAACAACTCTTCCTTTTCGATTAGAACCTTTACCTGTACTTTTAGACCAAAGTTTACGAAAACTTCCTTTTGCATCTGTGTGCTGTAAAGCATGAGCTGCATTACCCCCAACTTGGGGCCAGCTAACATTTGAGTAAGCAGGTGGCAAAACAATTTGTTCTGGTTTTATATTTTCTGATTCTTTTAGTGTTTCATTTAATTCTAAAATAGATATCCTATCTGTTTCTCCAGCGACTTTACCTTGGGCTGCCTTAGATTTTTCATCTGACCTATCAAATGGATTAATTGAGCCTACGGCGTCACCTATTCCACTTATAGTCGAACAACTAGTCAAAATTAGTACTGAGATTATACTAAAATAGTATTTCATTAATTTAATTTTCATTAGTTTTCTCAGTTTTTACAGATTTGGTATCATTTACAATTTCAGCTCCATCACTGTTAATTACATTGTCCTTCATTAGACTAAGATTTTGCTTGGCTCTAGACCTTATACTTGCTGGAACACCTGGTATAAATTCCAGATAACCAAATTGTTCTCGAGCCATATTTTTATCATCCAAAGCTAGTGCCGATATTCCCAATAGCTCACGAGCTAAAAACTCATAGGGAGTATCTTTTTGGGCAAGAGGCCCTAGCCTATTTATAACATCTGAATGTTTCCCATCACTAGCAAGTATATAAGCCGCTTTGAGTTCTGCTAATTGCGCATGCCTAGGTAAACTAAATTTAATAGATGCTTTATCCAGCATACGGACTGCTTCAGTCTTATCTCCAGATTCTAACTGAAGAGCTGCAGCGCGCATTAGGGCAAGGCCTGAATAGCCAGAAGGGGCTTCCTCAGATAATGATAAAAAATCTGATATTGCAGTTAAAGTTTCTCCAGCAGCAGCCTTGTCCGATGCAGCTACATAACTAGCTGATGTTGCTCTTGCTGCCTTATCCTCTGAGTATTTACGGAACTCAATAAAACCAGCAATAATAACAACGATAATAACAATCGATAATAAAACGGACCATAACGTCTTAGAAGTCGATTATACTCATCCTTACGTAGCTCTTCTTCAACTTCATTGATAAAATCAACCACTGAATAACCTTTTGAAAATTGCAAAATGAATTTCTGCTAAAAGTCAACATATCTTCCAAGTAATATTTTCGCAACAGTTAACGTGATAATGGTAATTTATTTTTAAAGACCCTTTTTTAATTAATAATTTAGGAAAAAGCTATTTATTAACTAATAAACTTTTTTTATTTTTTAAATTTATAAGTATTTACCTCGGCTGGAAAACTTCGATTCTTTACCTGTTCGGCATATTCTTTAGCAGCACCTTCTATCATACCTTTCATATCTGCAAATTTTTTCACAAATTTAGGCACACGCTCAAATTGCCCCAACATATCAGGAGTAACTAAAATCTGACCATCGCACTTTTCAGAAGCACCAATACCAATAGTAGGAATTTTGATTGATTTGGTAACTTTTTCTGCTATTTCAGCTGATGTACCCTCCACAACTACAGCAAAAGATCCCGCATCAGCAGCAGCTATTGCATTGGCTATAATCTCATCTTCTACCACTTTTCTTCTACCACGTGCTCGAAAGCCCCCTAATACATTCATGCTTTGTGGGCGAAGCCCCACATGACTCATGACGGGTATTCCTCTTTCAACAAGATAGCTAATTGTTTCAGCAGCATATGAACCGCTTTCGATTTTAATTGCATTGCAACCTGTTTCCATCATAACTCTAGAGGCACTACGAAACGCTGTTTCAACACTATCCTCATAGGAACCAAATGGTAAATCCACTACCACGAGTGCTTTTTGTGATCCACGCATCACGGCTTGACCGTGCAAAATCATCATATCAAGAGTTACACCTACAGTAGTTGACAATCCGTGGACTACCATACCTACGCTATCACCAACTAATAATATATCACAGAATTGGTCTAAAATATTTGCTGTCGGAGCATCATAGGCCGTCAAACAAACAATTGGTTTGCCATTTTTTCTTTCTGTAATTTGCGGGGCGGTTATTCTTTTAAGATTTGTTTGAGCTGACATAAGAACTCCTATAGCTATGCCATCGTATGAAGTATGAATCACAAATCAGCAAGCTGTTCCATCGGAAAATCAAAAACTAACTTATTTGGACTACTTAAAAATTCAATAGAGTTTTTAGCCATNGGCATGATAGACTTTGCATGATATCTGCAAAGGGATAACATGTTGTCTGTATTTTCATCACCAACGATTGCTCCATTTACAACTGCTTTAATGATAAATGCGCCAGATATTACACTTGCAACAATATTTAGATAAGGCGTAGCAGAAGATAATGCATCAATTTCATCTGCTTGAAGAATTATATCAGTGGCACGCTCTAATGTTTGAATGCCCTCTTTAAGTGCAGATGAACAATCTGTTAAGTTATATGAAGACTCATTTGCTAAATCATAGATTTTCTTTAAATCTACAATTAAAGCATGCATGCCTGAGCCACCATCCCGTCTTAATTTTCTTCCTACCAAATCAATTGCTTGAATTCCATTGGTTCCTTCATATATCGGAGCAATTCTACTATCTCTGTAATGTTGTGCAGCACCCGTCTCTTCAACAAAACCCATGCCTCCATGGACCTGAAGGCCTATAGAGCTGACTTCAACACCAATATCAGATCCATATGACTTAGCTATCGGTGTTAACAAAGCTTCACGTACATGTGCATTTTTTCGGATATCTTCATCAGTTGAATGGCTTGCTATGTCTCCAGCAGCAGCAGCAGCTAGACAAACCGCACGAGCACCTAATAACTTAACCTTCATATCCATTAAACTTCTTCGAATATCAGGGTGTCCAATTATTGCATCTTTTCCAGAAATAGTTCGTCCTTGTACTCTATCATTCGAATATTGTAATGCAGCTTGATAAGCTCGCTCACCAATAGCAACACCTTGAACTCCTACAAATAAACGAGCCTCATTCATCATGGTGAACATGCAAGAAAGACCTTGATTCACCTCCCCAATCAGCCAACCCTTAGCAGAACTGAATTCCATTACACATGTTGGAGACCCGTGAATGCCTAATTTATGCTCAAGCCCAATTGCAGAAAAACTATTTTTAGAACCTAACTCGCCCTTTTCATCGACCATAAATTTAGGACACAAAAATAGAGATATTCCTTTCGATCCTAATGGAGCATCTGGCAAACGTGCTAATACTAAATGTATTATATTATCAGCCACATCATGATCACCCCATGTAATATAAATTTTCTGACCTGTAATTGAGTATGTTCCATCCCCATTATCTACTGCCTTTGTTCGAACAGGACCTAAATCAGATCCAGCTTGAGGTTCAGTTAAGCACATAGCACCAGTCCATTCACCACAAACCATTTTTGGTAAATATTTGTTTCTAATAGAGCTTTCGGCATGGGCTAATATTGCCTTTACTGCACTAGAAGTTAACATAGGACATAATCCAAGAGCCATATTTGCAGCATAAAACATTTCGTCTGTGCCAACTTTAATAACTTGAGGCAACCCCATTCCGCCAACTTCAGTAGAAGTTGCTATTGAGAGCCATTCAGCATCTACAAAATCTTTGTATGCCTCTTTGAAACCAGGGGAGCTTATTACCTGCCCATCAATTAACTTTGCTGGATTTTGATCTCCAGACCAATTTAGAGGTGCCCATTTGTTCTGTGAAAAATTTGAGGCAGCCGAAAGAACATCACCTATTAGATCCATATTAACCCCTTCGAATATTGGCATACCCAATATGCTATCAAGATCAATACTGTGCTCGATTAAGAATTTTATCAATTTAACTGGTGGAGTGAATGACATATCTTCCTCTGCTAAAAAAGTAATATGACACATAAAATACTTAAAAATAAAGTACCATTTTGCCACGTTATATTTTTGAATTTTTATTTTTAAAAATTTGAGCCTTTCAATAGCATAATCACAATGATAAGATATAACTTTATCTGTTAAAGGAATATCATGCGAATATTTATGTTACTCATTAGTGTTTTGATGTTTACCTCTTGTAATAATACAGACAAGAAAACAGATATAAATGGAAGACAGTCTGAAGTATCTACAGCAAAATCTGTAAAAGAAATAACACTATCGCCATTTGAGCGAGGAAGAATAATTTATAAAAGGTGTAGGGCTTGCCACTCATTAGATATTAAAGGAAAAAATACAGTTGGACCAAATCTCTGGAATATTTATGGGGCAGTAGCAGGTAATAAAGCTAACTTTAATTACTCCAAAGCTATGCGCAATTCAGACATAATTTGGGATAATGAAACCTTAAATGCCTACATACAAAAACCTAATGAATTCATGGAGGGCACCAGAATGAGTTTTATAGGAATTAAAAAACAAGAAGACAGAACTGCTTTACTAATTTACTTAAAGGCAATGACAACCCCAGGTATCGAATAAAACTATAAAATACTACGAAAGAAAATTTGGAGTAATAGTGACTAAAGAAAAAAAATTTGAAAAGTTAGCTTTTGTTAGTACTGAAAGAAAAGAAGCAAAATCTGCTCGTGAATCCTTAATAGAGAAGTATGGTAATCATGATGCAGCTAACGCTGATGCTATAATCGCTCTAGGAGGAGATGGGTTTATGCTGCGTACACTTAGAAGATACATGACTCTAATACGAAGAGGACTTCCTGTTTATGGAATGAATAAAGGAACTATTGGCTTCCTAATGAATGAATTCAACGAAAATAATTTAATTTCTAGATTATCTGCAGCAGAACCGACCACAGTTAAACCCTTAAAAATGGTAGCTAAAGGCGTGGGCGGAACATTTGAAGAGCTAGCTTTTAATGAAGTTTCACTATACAGGCAAACTCAACAAGCAGCACATATAAAAATTAAAGTTGATAAAAAAACACGGCTAGAATGCTTGATTGCCGATGGAGTTTTACTTGCAACTCCCACTGGCTCCACTGCTTACAATCTCTCTGCTCATGGACCCGTAGTACCGCAAACAGCTCATATTTTAGCGCTGACACCTATAAGCGCATTCAGACCAAGAAGATGGCGTGGCGCTCTTTTAAATGCCGATAGAGATGTAGAATTTGAAGTTTTAGATGCTGAAAAAAGACCTGTTGCTGCTTCAGCAGATAATATGGAAATTCGGAATATAACTCATGTAAAAATTTCACAAGATAAAGAAACATCCTTAACTCTCTTATTCGATAAAGAACAAGGCTTAAGTGAAAAAATATTAAGGGAACAGTTTTCAGTATAGCTAAATTATCAATATCCTTCATCAAATAATTTAACTTTAACCTCTAAAATGGTACCGCTTCTCAGGCTCGAACTGAGGACCTCTGGTTCCACAAACCAGCGCTCTAACCAACTGAGCTAAAGCGGCACAATAGTAGTATTGGCCATCTAGACCAAGCTGAGCAAGTCTTCAAGTATCTAATATCATATAAAGTATAAAAAATAATTATAAAAAAATATAATTGATACAATAATACAAAATGATTAATTGGTTTTTTATATCATTTTGACTATATTTATTTCATGGTAATAAGACTCATATATAAAACCATTGTAAACTTAGTTGCTATTACATATCTATTTAACTCTCCATCATCATATTCCCAAGACTTATTAACAGGATCAAAGTATCTAAACGCAATTAATTTTCTTGGTGAAGATTATATGAGCAGCCCTAATCATCAAGTTAGGCCCCAAGCTTTTAGCAATGGCTATATGCTTGAATATGAAATTCTAAATAATAATAAAATAGTAAAGGTTTTAGGTACAAAGCAAACTAAAATCTATATAAGAGAAATACAAGCAACCGAGGCTTTACAGAACCGATCAACTGCATTTGCTATCTTATTATCAGCAAAAAATCGTACAACAAACTTAGTAGAAACACCCATTCGAGTAAGTAAAACCATTGGTAGACTCGGAAGCGAGATAAAAACCTTTGAAGATTTTGTAATGTTCATACCAAAACATAGTACAAATGCCGTTTTTCAATTGGCAAAAGGCTTTGGTGAATTTGGGGTTACAATTATTAGAATTACTAGAGGTGCAGCCAGCACAAAGTGTTCAGGTTATACTTGCGTAAAAAAAGCAGGAACTGATATATGGTCAGGCTTTAACTCTTTGGCTGGAAAACATAATGCTTCACGTAGGTTGCATTCTGAGTTCAGTACAGATCCAGAAACAAATAACAAATCATATAGAAAACAGATAGACCGCCTCGCTTACGCTAATGCATACACAGGAACGACCATTAAACTTGGTGCCGGGCAAGCAGGTATAGATTACTTAAGTGATGCCTTTATGGGCGTTGGTTATTATAATAATGCAGAATTTATTGTTAGCTATGAAGATGCTCATAGACAAAGAAATTTTGAAAAAGAAATTTTAAAGAGTTGGGGAGCTGAAACTGATTTAGTAAACTTCTTTTATAAAAATAAAACTTATACAAAAAAATATCGCAGACGTCTTTTTAAATCACTGGATATAATAACTGATAAAGCATTCGCATTAGATTTGTTTAATGCAGCAGCCAAAGAAAATAACCGCACAATAGCCATGAGTAAATTAAGAACAATTGAACATATAGCTTATCTAACGTCTAATAGGGATGTCCATAAATATTTAGGAAGCCCAGAGCTTCCAGTTATAATTGAAAGAAATGGTTTGAGCACTTTAACAATTTATGCTGACCTAATTCATTGGACAGATAAATTTGAGTCACAAATGGATGCCATTGAAAATATTGATCAACTTTCAAATATTGATATACTGGGATATTCAAGTTTAGATTTTAAAAAAGAAGCTAAAATGCGAAAGATTACAGTTAGAGATCTTAATCAATAGATATAAACATTCACTTTTGAAAAGAATAAAAGTCACTACCAAGTTTCATTATATTAGTAAGTTCATCGAGTGCAGAAAAACTTTCATTCATTAAATTAACATCACGCAAATCATTTGGGCTTATCTCTTTTCTATAATGTCTATTTATCCATATTTTTAGATCACTATATAGATTTTCTGTCAGTATATTTTTTTTGTTAACCAATTTTTTCTCTTCTGAATTAAGTGGAACAGCTAATCTTAAACAAGCGGGCCCACCTCCATTTCTCATGGACTGGCGCACGTCTACATAATAAATATCCTTTATAGTATTATTGCTAGCAACTAAATTTTCACAAAAACTTTCCACCTTTTCATTTTTCTTTACTTCAAGTGGTGCTATTAGGGTTAAATATTCACAACCAGGAATTTTGACTAGCATGGAGTTAAATAAATATGACTCTATTGCATCTTGAAGCGGTATTTCAGATTCCTTAACTTCAATAAAAATAGGTTCAAAAATTCCATCAGCTGATTTTCTAATGTCAGATTGGAGCTTATCTGTATTTTCAAAAGCTAATTCATGATAGAATAAAGTACTCATTGCACCCACACAAACTACATCATTATGAAATGCTCCGGCATTAATAGCTCGTTCAGATTGTTTTGCATAAACTGTACGTAATATTTCTAATCCATGATTACGTGTTATTGTTTCACTAGCTTGGTATGTTTGCCTTGCGGGATAAACTGAATTAGATTTAGTATAAGCATCACGTCCATATACAAATAATTCAACCCCTTTTTTACTTTTTTCTCCACATAATCTTACATGGTTTGCTGCGCCTTCGTCGGCAAGAAAAGAATGACTAAAAAGAGCTTCATGAACTTTAGCAAAAGGAAAAGCCTTCTTTAAAGACCTGTAAGTTTGACTGCTTTCCATAGACCGATGAAACATCTCTGACATATTTGCTACAGTTAAATGAAGTCTGTTATCGTTACAATCTGACGATGGGCTTACTGTAGCAGAGTTAGCAGCCCACATTGAACTTGCAGAAAAAAAGTTAACCATTAAGTCTGGAGAATGTTTCCAAGCGGATTGGAAAATTTCATTATCATTTCCTTGAAACCCCAAATTACGTATCATTGGTAAATATGGCCGCTGGTGTGGGGGTAGAACTCCTTGAAATAATCCAATATCAGACATTTTTTTCATTTTTTCTAGACCTTGCAATGCAGCAGCATGAGGGTTTGAAATAAGTCCTGTATTAGCGAATGAAGCTAAATTTCCAAATGACAATCCAGCATAATTATGTGTTGACCCAATGAGACCATCAAAGTTTGCAACAGTAACCATTTCACCTTAAACCTTTAAATTCTAATATTGACGGTGTATCTGAAATTTGACTAGCCATTGGCCAAGCACAAAAGTCTGCCGAATAATAAGCTCCAGGGTTATGATTACCAGAAAAACCCGGGCCTCCAAAAGGCAAAAAACTAGCTGCACCGGTTGTCGGTCTATTAAAGTTAACAATTCCTGCTCTTATGTTTTGCTGAAAACTTTCCCATAAATCTTTATTATTAGAAATAAGCCCAGCTGATAATCCAAAATTTGTGTCATTTGCTTCATATATTGCTGCATTCCAATCAGGAACACGAATAACCTGTAAAACTGGTCCAAATATCTCTTTATCTTTCTTTTTGACATCAGTCATATCTATAAAACCTGGGGTTACAAAAGCACTACCTAAATCAGAAATAGTAGAAGCCCTTAAAACTTTACCATTGAGAGACTTAGCATCTTGAACTATTTTATTAGCAGCATCTTGATTAATTACAGGACCTATAGAAGACTCTACATCCCATTTACCTAGAGTTATTCTATCCATTGATTTAATGATTGATTGTATAATAACCTCACCTTTTTTATTATCCGGTACTATTAATCGACGAGCACAAGTACAACGTTGGCCGGAAGTAATAAAAGCTGATTGTATAATTATGCTGGTTGCTTGTTCAGCATTTTCTATATCCCAAGCAATAATCGGGTTATTACCACCCATTTCTAATGCTAAAATTACCTCAGGTTTTCCTCCAAAGTTTTTATGTATTTTTCTTCCCGTTTCAGCAGAACCCGTAAATAAAACACCTGATAAATCTGGTTGATCTAACATTAGCTTGCCCACTTTTCCAGAACCCTGAACCATGTTTACAACACCTGTTGGAAAACCCGCCTTGTCATATAATTTCATAAGTGCTTCACCAACTGCCGGTGTTTGATCGCTGGGTTTAAAAACTACAGTATTTCCGGCAATTAGTGCAGGAAGTATTTGTCCGTTAGGTAAGTGAGCAGGAAAATTATATGGACCAAGAACTGCAAATACTCCATGAGATTTGTGCTGTAACTCAGCACGACCAAATGGGGTCTCTCTATTAACTTTTCCAGTTCTATCTAAATAAGAAGACAAGGAAATATCGACTTTATTAGGTAAAGCAGATGCCTCACCCGTTGAGTCCCAAAGTTGTTTGCCTGTTTCTTTTGATATTAATTCAGCCATTTCATTTCTTGCCTCAAATGCAAGATTTTTATAGTTTAAAACAATTGCTTTACGCGAGACAAATGGCAAAGAGCTCCATACTTTGTGCGCTGATTTCGCAGCATCAAATGCAGCATTAATTTCTGCACGTGAGGCAGAATTTCCTTGCCATAATTCTGAACCATCAGATGGATTTATGGATTTAAAAAACTCGCCAGTGCCTTCTACCCATTGGCCATTTATAAATAAAGATTTTTTCATTTCTTAATCCATAGACGAGCAGTTTTTAAATCATTAATTTTAAGAAATTCCAACTCCTCAAATTTAGCAAAATAGTTATTATCAACTTTCGATAAATTTATTAAACCACAGCGGAATTCAGCTAAAGAGTTGTTACTAACTAAAGCTGGAATATCATAATTCAAATCAGGAGAGTCAGTTGATAAACTTGTCAAAAAGCTTTCATTTAGAGTTCGCATATCTTTCTTTAGAACCGCCATAGTTGGCCCAGCGTCAAATATGTCAACTGTATTATCATACCTAAAACCTTCTGATTCGAGATAGCGTTTTGCCCCAATACCTTTTGGATGTGTTTTACCAATAACATTTTGAGCATTATCAGGAAGCAATGCTACATATATCGGATGTTTCGGCATTAACTCAACAATAAACTGATTATCCTTTCCAGCTGAAAACTCATCAGCACTCTGAAAGTCCATACGGAAAAACTTTTTTCCAATCGCATTCCAAAATGGAGAATCGCCATTTTCAGATACCTGACCACGTAATTCGGAAATGATTTTATTTCCAAAGCGTTCCTCGTTGGCTGCAATAAGCATGAACCTTGCTTGAGAAATGAGCATACCTGCTCCTTTTCCTCTATACTCACTCTTAACAAATAATGAAGCGACCTCAGAAGAACCTGCATACTCATTCACAAGAACAAGAACTGCCATATCGAAACGTGAACCAGTAACAGAAGATTTCTGAGCTAGTTGTAAAATACGAAAATTAAAAAAAGGGTCCTTTACGCCTATATTAGTTTTAATTGAACTTATTCCAATGACTTCATTAATGGAAGTATCCTCTAAAACTAGAGTATATAAATGGTGGGGTAATGTATTTTTAACATCGGAAAAACTATTTATTGAATGCCGTATACGCGCTTTATGTACTTCTCTATTTACCGCTAAAGATGTAAATCCAGGCCCCGCAAGTCGCGATAATTCACAAATATCATCAAGGTCATTTACACATATAGGACGAACAATTAACATTTTTTAACTAGTTTTTTAGCTTTTATCGCATCAAATTCACCACTAGCAATTTTGAGAAGAATAGTGCACGATAGTTTGGCTCTTTCTGTTAAAGAAGAAATTTTCATATACTCTCTATCAGAATGAATTTCACCCCCAATTACGCCAAGTGTATCTACATTTGGACAACCAGATGCCCATAAATTGTTACCCTCACATACCCCACCACTTGATGACCAATTGATTTCTTGCCCTAATAGATCTCCAGCCTTTTTTACCCATTCAAAAATACTAGCATTTGCTGCTGACATTGGCTTAGGTGGTCTTGTGAAACCACCATGAAGGTGAGCGAAAATTCCTTCCTTGTCATTTATGCATGTAACAAGATTATTTATTTTACTACTTACCCATTGCATATCTTCTTTTTTCTGCATTCTTATATTAAAATGACCAATAGAAAGATCCGGAACGATATTTGAAGGACCCCCTCCCTCAATTTTAGCTATATTTATTGTTAACCCTTCGCGTTTTCCATTTAATTTTTCTAGTCCATTTATAAATTCAGCCATGGCAACAATAGCATTCCTTCCTAAATGATGCTCTCTACCAGCATGAGCAGCGCGACCTTTTATAATTAATGTGAAATTACCACTCCCCTTTCTTGCACCAGCCAATGATCCATCTGGAAGTGAAGGTTCATAAGTAAGGCCAGCATGAGACAATCTTCCTAATTCTGCTAGAATAGATGCCGAACCTAAAGAGCCTATCTCCTCATCAGGACTGAGTAGAACATTATAGCCAATATTATTTGAAATTGGCATTCTTTCAAAAAATTGTAAGGCAGTTTTCATCACAATTATACCACCTTTCATATCTGCAACGCCCGGCCCCTTTAAAATATCAACTCCTAATGTCTCATAATTTTGAAAATGACTATTTACTGGAAATACAGTGTCGTAGTGTCCAGTTAATACTAGTTGAATTGAGGCTTTTGGGCGCACTGATATTTTTAATGCAGGTTCATAGTTTACAGTCTCTATGTTTCCTTTTTTATCTATTTTCTGCCCCTCTTCCAGAGTGACTTCACTTATTTCACCTGGAAGTGATGCAAAACTATCATATAATCGTTCCCTCATGGCTTTTAACCCTGAATGATTATAACTACCTGAATTTATATTCGACCAATCTTTGACAGTACTCAACATTTCATGTTGAGTAGCACCAATCTCTTCTAGAATACTATGCTCTGCCTTTGTTAAGCTGATATTTGTCAAATTAGCACCTCACCTCATTTTACCTTTATAAGTTAATAAACAGAAAATAGTTTCTAAATCATTAGATTTATTGCATAAAAAAACCCCGAAAAAACGGGGTTGATTTATTTTATTCCTACCGATGTTTCCGGCGGATTTGACTCAATCAGTTAGTTAACCCTAATGAGCTTAATGAAACCAAAACCTCCGTACGGCGGTTCATTTCTTCTTTAACACCATTTTCAGTCTCAACAGCTAATTCTGTCTCGCCTTTACCCTCTGACGTAATAACATCTTCGGATATACCTTTAGCAATTAACTCATCTTTGGTGTTAGACGCACGATGCTTTGATAACTTCAAATTGTAAGCGGATGGTCCAGAAGTATCTGTATGACCAACAACGCTGACTTTACCAATACTACAATACTGTCCGATATCAGCTATTTTTGTTATCGCTTTAACTGTATCTTGTGACTTATGCTCATCAAAATCATAATAAATGACTTCTTGATGACTGTTTATGGAACATAATTCAGACATATTATTTTTTGCTTCAGAAAAAACTTGATCAGGACAATTAGCTTCATCATAAACAACTGAGTCGTCCCAACAAGTATATGTTGGTCGCACAGGACAAGTAGATGTTTCTGGAATTATTGAGCCATCCCAACATGTTTGCTTTGGAATTGGTTTAGCTGGACATTCACCAGCATTAAAAACCATTGAGCCATCCCAACACTGATAATCAGGAACTGGCGGTGGCGGTGGCGGTGGTGCTTCTGGCTCATGCTTGTGACCAAAGAGGTATCTAAAACCAGTCATCACTGTATGCGAACCCACATTTGATGCCTCTACAGCTAAGGAATTAACTGAATTATTTGTGTTAGCTACTCTTATACCATTAAAATCCATACCATGAGCATCTAAATAACGATACTGTGTATCCCATTTGATATTTTCTGTAATTTCATAACCCAAACCAGCTAAAAGCTGATAGCCAAATGCAGTGTCTGTGTCATCAAGACTACAAGATTGACCACCTGCTATTGTTCCACGGCTTCCATCACAAACTGGATTCACTGTAGGCGAGGCTAAGTTACCATAATCATTTGCAGTAAATTCAGCATTACCTTGAACAAAGCCAATACCCGCACCTACATAGGGTTGAAAGCGACTATTGGTATCAAAGTCATGAATTGCATTGAGCATAATAGATTTGCTTCTGAAACCAGAAGATGTATCTTGAACTCCACTGATTGAACCAAGGTCTGTATTTAAAAGTGCACCATCTAACTCCAAACGCCAGCTGTTACCTAAATTATAACCAAGGCCAAGTGATATAGCCACATCGCCCTTGCTGTTAAGTCCAGTTGCGTCGCCAGCAGTTGTATCGAGTCCACCAGATAGTTCAATATCAGTATGAACACCATAACCAGCATTTCCTCTAAGGTACCAACCTGACTCATCATGAGCGGTTGCAAGTGATGGCAATGCCATCAGAGCAGTTGTTGCTACTGCAATAAGAAGCCGTGACTTCATTTTATTTCCTCCGTAATGGTAAAATACCATTTGATAGTTGTGCGCAACATGCGCGAAAAGCGATAATAAATGTGTATTTACGCTATAATTATCAGTTCATTACAATAATTTTTAGATAATTGCTACCCTAGGATAGAACTAAATTATATTTATTAAAAAGCTTTTTTATGATCAGTTGCTAAAATACATCACAACTAATTCATTCTAATTTCTGAGTTTTTTATCAATATTATTGAATTGTAATGGTACGCCCGCACAGACTTGAACTGTGGACATCCTCATTAAAAGTGAGGCGCTCTACCAACTGAGCTACGGGCGCACAATACATACTTAATGTATAAGAAATTGGGTATCTACGGGCGCGGTTAACTATCGTCAAGCCCAAAATGCTTGGCAAAATAGAATTATTCAAAGTCTTCTAGGTTTGAGAGTAATTTAAACGAAAATTAGTTATAAAAGAATCAAACTCACCATCACTTATAGCCGTCCGAATTCTTGACATTAAATTTTGATAATAAGCAATATTATGCCAGCTTAAGATCATTGAACCTAACAATTCTCCAGAACGCACAAGATGGTGAATATAAGCTTTTGTATAGTCATTACTTGCGGAGCAATTAATTTTTTCATCAAGAGGTGTTTGGTCTTCAGAAAACTTAGCCTTTTTAATGTTATATGGACCATTATCAGTCCATACCTGCCCGTGCCGGCCCGACCTAGTTGGAATAACGCAATCAAACATATCAACTCCTCGAGCAACAGCCTCAACGAGATCTATCGGCTTGCCAACTCCCATTAAGTATCTAGGGCGGTCTAAAGGTAGATTTGGTATAGTAAAGTCTAATGTTTTACACATGTTCTCATGCCCCTCACCCACAGCCAAACCACCAATTGCAAAACCCCCATAACCCCCATTGAGAGTTTCTTTGACACATGCCTCTGCACTAATACGACGTAAGTCCTCAAAATTTGAACCTTGTATTATTGCAAACAAATTTTGGCTTTCACGCCTACCAAATTTCTCTAGAGATCGCCTACCCCACCTCAAGGATAGCTCCATTGATTTCTTAGCTAGCGCATGAGTTACAGGGTAATCAGTACATTCATCTAGCTGCATACATATATCAGCACCCAACAAATCAGCCTGAATTTCAATAGATCTCTCAGGTGAAAGTAAATACTTAGAACCATCTAAATGACTTTGGAATTCAACCCCTTTTTCTGTCATTTTTCGAAGTTTTGAGAGTGACCAAACCTGAAATCCACCGGAGTCAGTCAAAATCGGGCCACTCCAGCCAGAAAACTTGTGCAATCCACCTAATTTTTTTACTCTTTCAGCACCAGGTCTAAGCATTAGATGATAAGTATTCCCCAGTATTACATCCGAACCTGCACCAGCTACCTGATCCATATATAGACCCTTAACTGTTCCAGCTGTTCCAACAGGCATAAAAGCAGGAGTCATAATTTTTCCACGAGATGTCTGCAATACCCCTGACCTCGCATCACCGTCTTTTGATAGAATATCAAATGAAAATTGAGTCATTTAAACATCCTTAATTTTCCATAAAAGGCTTGTGTCGCCATAACTATAAAATCGATATTTATTTCTTATTGCATAAGCATAAGCTGATTGCATATTTTTCAATCCGGACAAAGCACTAACAAGCATAAATAAAGTAGATCTTGGTAAATGGAAATTTGTAATAAGTCCGTCTATTATTTCAAATTTAAAACCGGGAGTTATAAAAATATTCGTTTTGTTAGTGAGTTTTGTTACTTTTCTGTTTCTTGCGGATGACTCAAGAGCACGTAAAGAAGTGGTACCAACTGCTATGATACGCCGGCCCTCGTATTTTGCGGAATTTATTCGTTTGGCTGTTTCAGGAGGTATCTCATACCACTCAGTGTGCATATGGTGATCTTTAGTATCTTCAGTTTTTACGGGTAGAAAAGTTCCAGCACTGACATGCAAGGTTAGGCGTTCAATTTGGACTCCTCTGAAATTTAATTCCTCAAATAATTCATTAGTAAAATGGAGTCCTGCAGTCGGAGCAGCAACAGAACCAGAATTTTCGGAAGCATAAATAGTTTGATAGTCGACTACATCACTGAGATCGACAGGTCGTTTGCGAGAAATGTATGGCGGTATAGGGGGTTTTCCATATTTATCTATAGCTTTTATTAATGCAATACCGTCAAGGTTAAATCTAAGACCTACATCACCGTTTTGCAACTTATCATAAACGGTGGCATAGAAATTATCAGAAAAGAAAATGATGTCATCATTTTTCAAACGCTTAGCCGGGCGAACAAATGCACGCCATTCATTATCAGATATTAAGGTATGAAGATTAATATTGAGACTAACATCTCCCCCGCCACCGTGTTCACGCGCTTTTCTAGTCCCATCAAGGGCAGCATTAAGAACCCTTGTTTCATTTACTACAAGCACATCGCCTCTTTCGAGTAAATCCGGCAAGTCTTTAACACTGTGATCAAATAATTCACCTGTATTTGAGACTTGCAGTAGTTTTGCACTATCCCTTGGTGAGACTGGCCTAAGCGCTATGCGATTTTCAGGTAAATCAAAATCAAAATCACTGACTTTCATAAAATTGATTTTTCTTTGAATAATAAACTATAGATGAAATTGATTATTTAAAGGATACTCGCCTTTATTATTTTTCCCGGGTACGCAGGTGGCTCGCCTTTTGGAAGAGCATGAATAAGATCCATTCCGCTTTCAACTTCTCCCCAGACCGTATATTGGCCATCAAGAAAAGTTGCATCATCTAAACAGATAAAAAATTGGCTGGACGCCGAATTAGGATTTTGCGATCGCGCCATAGAGCAAACACCCTCAATATGTGGATGTTTAGAAAACTCGGCTGGAATATTATCTTTAGCCCCACCCATACCAGTTCCTTCAGGACAGCCACCTTGAGCCATAAAACCATTAATTACTCTGTGAAATGTAAGGCCGTCATAAAAACCTTCCTTGGCTAATCTTGTGATCTGCTCAACATGTTTTGGAGCCAAGTCAGTTCGTAATAAAATAATTACATCTCCATTTTTTCCATCATTGGCATCAATATTTAATATAAGTTTTTCAGTCATTATTTTTCCTGTTTAATGCGGGTTGGTATTCGAATATTACAAATATCTGGAATAGTTCCTTCAGATTCTTTGAGTTTACTTAAATAATTTTTAAAAAATATGCTATTAGTTTTTAGAATCTGAAAATTTACTCTTTCACCATATGGAACATCAGAAGCCAGACGGACCTTCTTCATAATATCTGGAATAAAACTAACATTATCATTTTTTGAACCCACCTTGATTTTTGTTAAATGCTCATGACCAATTAATGTATTGCCCCAAATTGAGTATTTTGCATTCAAATGATCTGCGATATCACGCATTAAAAAGAACTGGCTATTAGCAGTATTAGGCTCAGTACTACGAGCCATAGATGTTACACCTTTACAATGCAATCCATAAGCAGAAACCATACCATCGCGAGTAAACATTGCCTGAACAATAGGTTGAGTAGCTACGGGTAAAGACTTGTAAAAGCCAACAGGTATTTTTTTTGAACCAACTTGCTTTAAACCTGTCAATGAAACGGGCATTAACTCTGACCTACGAAACGTAAATTCGCCTATTAAGTCGGGCAAATCTGAACCCCCAGTACCATCACCCCTTGGGTCGCCCGTTTGATTCATAAAACCTTCAACAACTCTATGAAAAGCAATGTAGTCATAAAAATTCTGACGAGTTAGCTCTTTAATTCGTGCTACATGTTTGGGTGCGATTTCAGGATACATCTCTAAAATAATTCTACCATACTCAAGGTCTATATATAGTAAGTTCTCCGGATCCGGTGTTCTCCAAGCTTCATCAGGAATTTCTTGATTTATTATTAGAAGTGCGGGTTCTTCATTTTTTGTTATTGAATCAGAAGCATGCGCTATAGGATAAACGGATATTAATAATAACAATAAAGAATATATATATTTTATCATATAAACTTATCTTTCAGGCGAAGCTCTACCTCCGGTGTCACAAATTGTGAAATATTTCCTCCTAATCTAGCTATTTCTTTCACCAGTCGAGAAGCAATCGTTTGATACTGAGGGTCAGCCATTAAAAATACAGTTTCAATATTAGGATTTAAACGATCATTCATTCCTGCCATTTGAAATTCATATTCAAAGTCAGATACAGCCCTTAAACCACGTACTATCATTTTAGCTCCAACTTGTTCAGCATAATGAATTAATAAGCCCTCAAAAGATTTTACCTCGACTTCAATTCTCTCGCGAAATGGTGACACTACATTTTCAACCATTTCGACTCGTTCATCTAGTGCAAATAAAGGGTTTTTATTACGATTTATAGCAACAGCGACCACTAGCTTATCACAAAGAGTACTAGCCCTTTTTAAAATGTCTAAGTGACCAAGTGTCATTGGATCAAAGGTTCCAGGATAAAGTGCTATTCGTTTTGTCATAAAATTAAACTTATAGGTTAGATAAATTAAAATCTAGCAAGAATTAAAGTAAAATAGACTTAATTCAAGCCCTTGCATTTAAAGTTACAATTTCTTCTGCAAGCGTAGGATGAACAGCACAAGTATTATCAAAGTCAGCTTTTGTTAATCCTGCTTTCACACAAATACCTAAAATTTGAATTATTTCTGGACTGTCATCTCCAATAATATGAATTCCTACAATTTTTTCATTCATTCCTTCAGTAATTAACTTCATAAAGCATTTTTCTTCTTTTCCGCTAAGAATATTCTTCATTGGGCGGAAGGATGTTTCATACACCACAATATCATCACCGTATAACTCTCTAGCTTGAGCTTCATTCAAACCAACTACTCCAATGGGTGGACGCGTAAAGACAGCACTTGCTATATTACTATGATCATACTCTACTTGCTCAGATCCATATAGGGTTTCAATGAATGCCTTAGCCTCTCTTATAGCCACTGGTGTTAAGTTTAATCGGTTTGTAACATCGCCAACTGCATATATATTTTGAATATTAGTTTTAGATAATCCATCTACAATAATGCTTCCTAAGGCATCAGTTTTTACCCCCACCCTATCTAGGCCTAAGGAAGAAGTATAAGGCCGACGTCCTGTAGCCATGAATACTAAGTCAGAATTAATTATACTATCATCATCAAAATGAGTATTATAAGTTTCACCGTTAATACTAATCTCTAGAGGTGAGATATTATAACGTACATCAATACCATTAATTTTTTGATGGGTTCCAACACGTAATCGAATGTCTTTATCAAAACCTTTAAGTAAATGTTCACCTCTATATGCTTGGATAGTTTTTACACCTAGCCCTGAAAAAATCCCAGCAAATTCCGAAGCTATATAACCTCCACCTATTATCAGAATAGAAGATGGTAATTTCTCAAGAAGGAAAGCATCATCCGAAATTATAGAATGTTCGACACCATTTATATCTGGAGACCAAGGTCGACCACCAACTGCGATCAGTATATTTTCTGCAGAAATTTTTTTCTTACTTGAAGTTAAAATCACTGTGTTTTTATCTATAAATTCCGCACGCTCATTATATACCACTGCACCATTTTTGTTTAAAATATTAGAATAGATACCTGATAAACGATCCACCTCTTTTTGAATGGAGTCTCTCAACTTTTCCCAATTAAAATCTAAATTTTCATATGACCATCCATACTTTTCACTAGCTGCAATAGAGGAGCCGTATTCTGCTCCGTAAACTAAGTATTTTTTTGGTACGCACCCTCTTACTACACAAGTTCCTCCGGGTTTACTTTCTTCTGCAATAGCTACTTTTTTTCCCATTTGAGCAGCAAGCCTAGCCGCACGAACGCCTCCTGATCCTGCACCTATTACGAAAAGATCATAATCAAATTCTAACATTAATATTTTATTCCTCAGTTATTTCCATGACCTTGGCATGATCCTCAAACCCAACAATAATTATACTCGCAAGACCAACAAATAAGCCATGCTCCATTACACCTGGAATTCTAGACAACTGAAAAGCTGTTTCGGCAGGGTCTGGAATTTTTTTGCAGCTACAATCAAGTAAAAAATGACCCCCATCAGTAACTAGAGGACCTTGACCATTTATTTTTTGCCTCAAAACAGTCACCGCACTTTCGCAACCACTGTTTACTAATGCACTATATATTTTTTCTGCAGTAAGAGCCATTGCGAATGGGTCTACTTCAACTGGTAATGGATATTTCCCCAGAGTATCAACAATTTTACTATCGTCAGCTATCACGATCATTTTATCAGAAGCGTGAGCTATTATTTTTTCTCGCAGCAAACATGCACCCCCCCCCTTAATAAGTGAGAACCCTGGGTCAACCTCATCAGCTCCATCAATTGTTAGTTGAATACTACTTACTTTATCAGGCTCAATTAAAGGTACGCCATTTTTTATTGCAACAGCCTCTGTTCGCTTGGATGTTGGGACTCCTATAATTTTCATTCCATCAGCTATTCTCATACCTAAATGTTTTATAAATATTTCTGCTGTGGAACCTGACCCTAAACCTAAGATCATTCCATCTTCTACATAATCCAATGCAGCAAGTGCAGCATTTTCCTTAGTTACTTGCATTACTCACTTTTCTTTCTTTTTATTTGTGCAGCCCTAAATCTGTAAGCCCAATCTATTTTATTAATTTGCTTTGCCCTTGCCAAAGCAAGTGACCCAGGAGGTACATCTTCGGTTATCACACCTCCGCTACCTAAAAATGCTTGGTCACCAATTTTTATGGGCGCAACTAAAGATGAATTAGTGCCAACGAAAACATTTTTCCCTATGATGGTCTTATGCTTTTTATAGCCATCATAATTACAGGTTATGGTTCCGGCTCCTATATTACAATTTTCTCCAATTTCTGCATCACCTATATATGATAGATGATTGACTTTAGTACCCTTACTTATTTGAGCGTTTTTCGTTTCAACAAAATTTCCTACTTTAGCATTCTCTCCTAAAAATGAACCTTGGCGAAGTCTTGCAAAGGGGCCTACTTTGGAACCCTTAGATATGAATGACCCTTGAATATCACAAAAGGGGTGAATAATAGCTCCTCTAGAAATTTTAACACCAAGTCCAAAAACAACGTTTGAAGCTATATCTGCATCTCTTTCAATGATTGTATCATACGAAAAATAAACTGAAGATGGATCACGCAAAGTAACACCTGACTCCATAGCATTATTTCTCATTCTGGTTTGGAAAGATTTTTCTGCCAGTGCTAGGTCTTTCCGAGAGTTAACACCTAGCACCTCATGCTCAGGAGCCATAACAAATGTTGAGACCTTACCTTCTTTGCACATAATTTTTATCAAATCAGTAAGGTAATATTCACCTTTACTATTTTCATTATTAATTTTTTTAAGGGTTTCATCAAATTCCTCTGAGGAGAATGCTATAATACCACTATTACAAAGGCTTATTGAAAGTTGATCTGGACTTGCTTCTTTAGCTTCAACAATTTCAATTAGCTTGTCCCCTTCGGTTACCAGCCTTCCATAACTATTAGGTTCTCTCGCATCAAAACCTAAAACAGCAGCAGAGGCCTCACCCTCGAGGCTATTAAAGACTTTTTCTAATGTTTCTATTTGGATTAAAGGAGTATCGGCATATAAAACCATGATACTACCAGAAAAATCCCCTAAAATATCTTTAGCCGCCATAACAGCGTTTGCTGTACCTAGTTGTTTTTTTTGAATTGCAACATCTAGACCAAGGTTTTCTGCAGCTTCTTTAACATCATCATTATCGCTACCAGCGACACATATTGCTCTTGAAACATTTGCTGCGCGAGCCATGGATGCAGACCATGCAAGCATTGATTGACCCCCCACACAATGAAGGACTTTTGAAAGCGAGGATTTCATACGTGAAGACTTGCCCGCAGCTAAAATAATAGCAGCTCTTTTGTGGACCATAAAGCACTCTCCCAGATGATTCGTCGGCGTTGACTTATTATAACAATAAACCATGATAACACGGAACGCGATTCTATTAAGGGAAATATATGAAAAATCTTCAAAATATTTCCATATGCTTTGACCTTGATGGGACTCTTGTAAATACTGCTCCAGATCTCATTAGAGTTTTAAATGAAGTTATCGCGCTTGAGGGTCTTCCTAAAACAAACTTTAAGGAAGCGCAGAAAAGTGTTGGTTACGGTGCAAGAAAATTAATTATTGAGGCTTTACGAAGAGAAAAACACGAAGTGAGTAAGACTCGATTAGATAAGCTACAAAAAATATTTATGAATTTATATGCTAATAATCTGTGTTTATTGAGTAAGCCATACCCTGGAGTAGAAACCGTTCTTAAAAGTTTAAAAAAAATGGGAGCTGAGCTATCAATATGTACTAATAAACCAGGCTATCTTGCACGACCGTTAATTCAAGATTTATCTCTTTCAAAATTGTTCATACGCATTGTTGGTTCAGATGATTTAATCAGAAATAAGCCATATCCAGACCATATTTGGACAGCTGCTGGTCATAAAGGAACAAAAAAAAAGATAATAATGGTAGGTGATAGTTTACCCGATGTAATATCAGCTCAAAAAGCAAAGATTCCCTCTATAATTATGAAATATGGGTACTCAACTATTCCTGCAAGAAGACTAGGGGGCAATTATCTATTACAACATTTTCGCGATCTTCCCCTAGCAATAAACAAAATAATATATTAATTGCTCATGGCGCAGGGTCACTCATTGCCTCTATGTTTGCATCGACTTTACGGATAGCAGCCTCAAGTCTGTCTTCAGCAGACTTTAAGTTTTTTTTTGGGTCTTGGTAAAAGGCAGTAAATTTCATTATTTGAAGGAATGTAGTGTTTAATAAGCGACCCCAAAATTTCATAGGTCTATCAAAATCAAACAAAAGAATAACTCGTTCTTGATCTGTATCATTCCAAACTTCATGTTCATAGGTATCGTCGAATACAAAGATTTCACCCTCTTTCCAAGGTGTTATAGTATTATCAACACGAATGCGGCAATTCTCACGATCTGATGGAATTATCAAACCAATATGAGACCTTAATATACCTTTAGTTACTCCACTGTGAGCCGGTATATGGTACCCAGGTGCCAAAATTGAAAACATAGCAGTCTGAAGGTTTGGAACACCTTCAAGCAATTTTGATGTCTTAGGAGCGAGAGATGCATTTTTAGCCAGCCGTTTACCAAATCCAAATAGAACAAAAGTCTTCCAATTATTTTCTGTCGCCAATCGATATTGATCTGGTGAAATATCTTGAAAACCAGGGATTACTTCTTTGTATTTCAAAACTTCCAATACTTCCGCTTTAATATCTAGCCAGTTATCTGTGAAGTTCTTTAGAAATGGAAAGTATTTATTATCAATTTTGGGTGTGTCTGGAACTAAAGACTGCTTAGCTTGGAAGCTTGCAATTTTCCTTACAAGCTTTTTACCATTCTTTTTTACAAAAGCCCTTCTGGGATTCTTCAAATGCTTTGGCTTTTCAACAACTTTTTTCATAATTAATAATGTCTAACTTAATTTAATTATTTCACACAGGAAATATTAATCTTAGTAATTATTTTTAATAACTACTTTATAGCTGCTAGTCTCTTTCTTGCCATCGCACTGCCGCCAAATAGATCCAAACAAATTTCATAATCTTCAGGCGTATCAAGTTCAGACCAAGTTTCTCCCTTAATGTTGGTAGTATCAATTGTTTGCTCTGATTGCGCTAAGCCGTTTATAGCCGATAAAAACCAACTTTTAGTACCTTCTTCCATTCTCATCAAACGCTCTAACTCGTTCTTAAATATATCTGGACCTTTATCCATAAAACGTAACATACCTATGGATTCCCCTTGAGTTTTTTGTGGAAGCAATGTTTTACCTATCGCAGTAAGTTGCGAACCATTCAATGACACCTTCATATCATCACCATCATAGTGCTCTTTTTGATCAATCGTTACTGATATATCTCTAGCTGGAGCTGCTAATACTTTAATCAATAATTCTGGGCTAAATAGTGTGTCACCATTAATAAGTAAGAAGTCATTATTCATTTCTTGTCGTGCCATCCAACAAGATGCTAGGTTATCTGCCACTTGATAGAAAGGATTGTAAAGAATGTTCACATCTTTACCAAATTTACCTGACGATACTTCCGCCTCCACAAGATGAGAGTTAAATCCTGTAACAATCGTTATTTTTTCTATCCCTTGTTTTAACAAAGTATCAATTTGTAGAGCAAGAACAGATGACAACCCAACTGGAAGCAAACATTTTGGTAAATCAGTTGTTAAAGGTAACAACCTTGAACCGCGCCCTGCAGAAAGTATTATAGCATGCATGTAATTAAACCCATTTATTTGACTTTAGTTCCAATTAACTATTTCAAAGTTTTCGTCAATAGCAGCTTTAGCAAGTTTTCTATCTGGGTTTACTGCAACACCAAAGTCACTAAACCTCAATATATCAATATCTGAGATACTATCAGTATACATTTTAATTAAAATTTCACTCCTATTAAACATTAAGGTATCCTGAAGCAACAATTTTACTCTTTGTAGTTTTTCAGGTCCATAACAATTCTTAGATGCAAATTCTTTTCTTAAAACACCATTTGTCCAACTCATATTAGTCGCAACCCAATAATCAATTTTTAATAACTCAGCTATAGGCTTAACTAGTAAATCAACAGCGGCACTGGCTATAATTATTGTGTCCCCTAATGCTTTATGACAATTTAGTATCTCAATAGCTCCTGGTCGTAAACCTTGGAGAACTTCATTCCTAGCAAATTCAATGGCTAATTTTTTCATTTTAATCTTTGAACACCCAACCATACTCCATTTCATCATACTTTGCTTAACGGATATTCTTGGCGTATAACCAGCTTTATAACGCCACTGCGCAAAACCAGCTGATAAAATTAAAGGTAACCATATCCATGGTTTATATTTAACAGTATGAAAAACAAATCTACCCCATGTACCTTTTTTAGTCAGCGTGTAATCAAGATCAAATATTACTATATTCTTCATTATTTACTCATCCAGCTTTGTGCTGGCTTTGGCAAAAACATACTATAGAATAAAACAATAAAATTAAATAATATACATAACCAAGTCCAAATTCCAACAGCATAGAAACCCCATCTACCTGCATAAGGAAACAATGGTAAAAAACATATACCTATCATGAATATAAACATATTTGGATTTCTACGCGCAGTAATATACCTCATAAAAGAATTGATAGGTTTCCACACATGAATGTGAAATCCATGCTTAGCTATAAAAATACCTTCAATAATTCTATCGATGACGTATCCAACTAAAATAGCCACTAAAGTTAAACTCATATAATCGGATTGTAAATTTTGCCATGTAAATACTCCACCTAAACCAACAAACCATGCCCAATACCAGAACGGTGGATGAATTAAATCTATACCATGGTCATAAATATTACCCCACCATGAATATGTCATAGTTGTGCGGGCTAACTTGCCATCAACAGTATCTAAAAATGTCATGAGCCAACCAGTCAGAAAACCTAACATCCACTCACCAAGCCAAAAATAATACAAAGCAGCAAACATTAATAGAAGCCCTATGGTGGTAACCATATTTGGTGAGAACCTTAAAGTGGCAAATAAACGCGTGACATAAAAAGCAGGAATAGGCCAAAACCACTTAGTCACAAAATCAGTAACACCTTTATACGAGCTAGAAAATTGTCGACGCATGATTTCAGATGGTGATGTCTTATTGATATCAAGGGCATAGGGATGTTCTGTTTTTCTAAGTGCCTTATTATAGCCATCATCCAAATCTTCTGGCCTATATCCGTCGATATCTGTTCCTATTAAAATATCTGAACTCTTTCCAATTATTTCAACTGCTGACTCTCTATCTATCCCATTAGTACCAATGATTTTATTTCCAGAAATTAACGCCATTTTATTGTCAGCAGCAAAAGCCTTTGCGAGACTGGATGATAATATCCAATTTAACTGCAAATAAATAACCCCTGGGTTATTATCTGAAATAGCCTTGTCCATTGCACGCTGCTGCCATTTCAATAAAGGCATCCCCCACAACTTTACCTTAGAGCCTCCAATAAAATTTACCTGTTTATTAACGCAAACATTAGATTTTGACTGCTTGTTTTCTACAACACTTTTTAACGTACCTTGAGTTAAATAAACCAAAAATCCCACGGATGTAATATTACTAAGGATTGACGCCCAACCAGGAGCCATCTTTCCAATTGAAAAACTCAAAAGTATAAAAGCTGTTATATAGACTATAACTCCGGTTCCACGAGCGTATATAGCCCTTTCAGGTTTATCCGTTGCATATAACACTGGGTATAATGGAGCCGCTATACCTGTTATGGCAGCAGCAAGAATTAAAAGTGAAGCAAGTGGTGCAGCCATTGCATAGTCAACAGAGAAAACCATACTTAATAAATCAGGCCCTCCTACTTTTACTATAAATGCGGTCACAAGACCAAAACTTAATAACGATATCGCTGTCTTTTTAACTAACCCCCATATTTTTTCTGCTTCTCCAAGGCTTATCATTTTAGCAAGCTCGGGATAAATAACCTGGTCAAGGAGCTTAAAACCTTCGGATAATAATTTGGCAGCTTCTTCAGCAATTCTATAAATAGCCACCCATGTAGAGCCAAACATACCCATCACCATTAGTGCTGGTAAATGTGTTGTTGAAGCTGAGAGGGTAGAATCTATATTGGACTTAATCATAAATTTCCACAAACCACTTCTAGCTTTAAACAAAGGCGACTTTGAACGTACCACTAACATTAACAAACCACGGGATTTCAATTCCAATATGGCCATCATAGGAAGAAAGAAATAGGCAGCCATTGAGCCTATATACCAAGCTATCAAGAATCCAATAAAACCTGCATCATAATGTACCGCTATTATAACTCCAATAAATCTAGTGATTGGCATTACTAGGCCATGAATTGCCAAGATGTGAAACTTATCAAATAAACGAAATACACCAACACCAACCCCCCTTTGCCTTAATAAAATCAAAGAACAGTAAAAAACTGCAAAATTTTTCAGATTATCCACCACAAAAGGTAAGTCTGTGTTAATTAATCCTGGCATAAAGCTTGATAAATAAATAACACCAAAAAAAATGCTTATGGATATCAGAAAACCAAAAACAGCAGAAATAGCATCAATTTTTATTCCAAACTTTAATAATGAAGATATTCTATTAACATCATTATTTTTAATATCTTCGGTTCCGTACCTAATAAGCGACTGCCATGACTGAAAGGCTGTCACTTCAGAAAAGAAAAGCATATAAGCGTGTAAAAAAAGTATGATACCCAATTCAGAGGCACTTAAACTTTTTGTAGCTAATAATATACTACCTAAACCTAGAAATACAGCTGTCGACTTTGATGCTACCATCAAACCTGTATTTGCCGCTATACGCTTTCCCACAGTATATTTTGACTGAACATTCAAATTAGGACGCATATTTTGGTCCCTTAAGTATTTTTTCTACTAGATCTCTATCAGATGGCTTATCGACATCAATAGCAGCCTCAGCTATTGGTATAATAACTGCTTTAGCCGATAAATTCAGCTTAAGAGAAACATGGTTAAAAGCCTCATTTAATTTTAATCTACCTAACAAGTATTTCACTAATAAAAACCATGAAATGTTTTTCGCTAATTTAATAGGGTTTTTCCTGAGGTGTTGTACTTTTTTCCAATACTGGAAAATTGCCAAGCCTCTTGGGTTAGCAATATAAAATAGATTGCAACCAGAAACAGATATATCTAAAAAATTCCAATAGGTTCTTTTTACCCCTGGGTAAGAGTTTTGTATTACAGATTTTTCTGCAAATGCCATAGAAAAATCAGCTCCATTTTGCTGAGACTTTTCAATGAAAATTTTTAACATCTCTGTAGATAAAAGTGGATGATCACAAGTAGTTAAAAGGCTTGGAAATTTATTTCTTTTAGTTAACGCAGTTAACGCACTTCCCGCCGGCCCAGTTTCATTAGGTAATTGCTCTAAACACTTATGGTGATCCGCATAAAATCCTGAAATACCAAATGGTTTATTTAAATTTGATTTTAAAAGGGTTTTAATTACAAAATCTATCATAGGTATACCATTGATAGGCACTAAAGCTTTATGACTAACATCCGCGTTCAAACAAAGTGAGTCTATCACCCCTTTTCTTTGTCCGGCTAAAATAATTACATTAACCATTATAATTTCTTTTGGTACATTCTGTATTTTTTGTAAGGAACGGCACTTGCTTGTTCGCAAATTGATATTAGTCCCGAATTATTTTCCAAAATCCAGCTTAATTCACAATGACTAAAACCTTTTTTTCTGCCTTCGTTAAAAACAGTCTCGCAAAGTTTGGCAACTAATGATAAACCTAATCTAGTGTTATGAAATTCTTTGCGTAATCCCATTAAAGGTATTCTAGCTTGTTTAACACCTTTTACCTTTAGTCTCCATAATAATTTAATCCAACCAAATGGTAAAATTGACCCTTTTAAATCTTTTATAGCTTCGTTCAGATCTGGTATCATCCAAATGAAAGCTATTGGTTTCCCTTGATACTCGCCTACCCACAAACCCTCTTTAAACATAATGGGCTTAATTTCATTAGCTATATGTTCTATTTTTATATCATCGAATGGAACAAAACCCCAATTTTCTGACCATGCGTCATTAAAAATATCCATTACTATATTTAAGTCATCTTTAAATTTACCTGAACGCATAGGTCGAACTTTAATTTCACTGTTGCGATCCGCTGACTTCACCATCATTTGAGTTATTTTTGGCCTCGGGTAGCCAGCCGATAATTCAGCTTGATAAGCAAACATATCTACTGCTTTTACATAGCCAAAACCTTCAATCATTCCCTTATATTCTTCCTTGCCATGTAACATCATGACAACAGGTGGAGTATCAAATCCAGAAATTAGCAGGCCACACTCTTCATTTACACTCCAGTTTGCAGGACCTATTATTCGCTCTACTCCTCTGCTCTTCAACCAATCCTCAGCGTTTTTTAACAAGCTGTTTCCTAAATAATTATCTGAAATACAATCAAAAAAACCAAAAAAACCATCGTTTTGACTATAATGTTTATTATGGTCAGTATTGATAAAAGCTGCGATGCGACCTACATCTTCACCATTATTAGTCGCTATAAAAAGCACTCTATTATCAAAACTTGGGGCACTAGGATTGATAATTGGGTTTATTTGAGCTTTGCGTTCAAATTTTAGTTGAGGCCTCCAACAACTATCATCTTTATAAATTTTGTTAGGTAAGGCTAGAAATCTATTAATCTGCTCTTTACTGCTCACAATTTCTATTTTTAAAGAGGAATATGGCACATAGGCTCCATGAAGATAAAAATACAATTGTTAAACTAATAATATAACTCAAGCAATTACGGTTTTACTAAATTTATTACAACCTCAATGCCTTCTTGAGGAACATAGAAACTAGCTTCAGTCCACCTAGGAAGCCGCAAGCTTTCTATTACTGGGTTATTTGATACCCCATAAGGTTCTTTTGGTTTTAGGTTCCAAGCTTTTTTTAATTTTCTATTTCCATCCTTATCATGATAACTTACCAACGCATATTCACCAGGCGCTGGAACATTTATGCACAAACTAATACTTTCACTATCGGCAGGAACACGTATTCTTCTCAATTTTCCAGACTTTTTCATAAAATTCTTTTTTCCAAAGAGCTCCACTTTCACTATTCCAGTTTTTGATAAATTATTAATTAAAGCCCTGATTTGGGTTGACTCATCTACACAAGAGTCCGCTTCATCAAATTCATAAAGCTCTAAACTATTAGCTAAACCTATTGCAGATATTTTACCAAGAGGACCTACTTCTGAATCTTTTAAATATGGCGTATCTCCAGCAAAAGTATTAAAAGAAAAAACTAAAAAATATAAAATAACCATAATAGTAAGAAAAAAATTGTTAATGAAGTTTGCTTTCACGATTAAGCCTCTATAATGCGACCAATAATGAATTGACCGTTTATTTAAATTATATGATTTATAGCCATATGAAGTAAAGGATTTTTAGTAGTTAAATAATTTATGGGAAAACTTAATAGATATCTTATGAAAAAGGCCTCAGTCACAATTGGGGGACTTATTATATTTGCTTGCTGTGTTCTTTTGATGGAACGCCTATTGCGAATATTTCAGGTAGTTGCCAATTCATCCAACCCAGCCAGTGACACCTCACAAATGATTATTAATTTATTACCCTATTACTTAGGAATAGCCGTACCTATGGCACTTCTTCTAGGAGTTATTATAACTGTGGATCGGTTTAGCAAGTCTAGTGAACTTACAGCAGCTCTTGGTGCTGGGGTTTCATTATTTCAGATGACTAAGCCTTTTTTAATATTAGGTATTTTTTTAGCAGTTACGACATTATTTATTGAAGGCTACATGCAGCCAGTTGGAAGATATAATTATCGACAAGTAGAACACTCTGTAAAACAACAATCATTCACAGCAGCCCTTAGAGAGGGCACATTTACTACTGTTGGTAATCGTACTTTTTTTGCTGGTACTGATTTACCAGGTGCTGCTATTGGCCCAATATTCATTTATGAAAAAAATATGAATAACATTCAACAAAACGGAATAAGATTAACCACAGCAAAACAGGGCAAACTAATTGTTAGAGAAAAAACACAAGAGCCCGTATTGCAGCTGTCAAAAGGGCAAATTTATCAAGTTATGAAAGAAAAACAGTTAGATGGAGACCTTAGTTTTGAAAGTAGTTCCATAGCTGGAGTAGCTAGTGAAATAAACTTTAGGCTACGTGGTGATGACGAGAGAGAGATGACCTCACTAGAACTTTTAGGAAATAGAAAAGGTGAATACACAAAGTTCAAAGTATCGCAAAACGTAAATAATGCAGCCTTGCACCTCAGGTTATCCAAATCTGTTTTGTTGTTGATACTACCTTTTATTGCAGTTCCATTTGGTTTAAACTATGGACGAAATCCTTCTTCAGCAGGAATTGCCATAGGTGTAGTATTTTTAATTTCACTACAAAAAACTCTTGAATTTGGCCAAAGCCTAGGAGCGGCCGGAAAAATTCCACCTTGGACTGGAATATGGCCTACAATAATAATGGTAGCATTATTTGCTTTTTGGCTTTTTAGAAAGAGTGCATTCAAAATGGGTCAACCTCCCCTTACTGCAGTCTCACATTACATCACTTACATAAAAGAAGAAGTTAGAAATAAAGCTAATAATATTTTCTCGTCAAAAGAAAAGCTGAATTGATGATTAAACTTCTCTCTTACTTATCAAAAACCTTTTATACTATCTGGCTTACAACAGTATTTGGCTTTTTAGTATTAATTGGACTTCTAGATAGTCTCGCAAACGGCAGTGATATTCTTGCTGATGGGGGTGGGTTTATAGATACTTTCAAGTACATGGGATTAAGAGCGCCTGTTATTTTTGACAGAATATTTGTTTTCACAATAGTGGTAAGTGTGTTGCTCACTTATGTTAAACTCATTAGACAGCATGAGTTGGTAGCATTATTGGGTTTTGGGATATCAGTTACGCGACAACTATTACTTATGACTCCGATAGTGCTATTTACTGCTTTTTCTTCTGTTGCAATAATTGATATTAGCATAGCGCCAGCAGTCCGTTCTCTTCAAGCATGGGGAATTGGAGAATATAAAATAAAAAATATAACTCCTCAAAACCCTCTTTGGCTGGAGGATAATGGAAGGATTATAAAAGCTAATAGGCGCTTAGATTACAACACCCTTGGTGATATTGAGTTTTATAAAAGGTCAGAATCTGGTTCAGTAGATGAAATTGTGTGGGCTCAAAAAGCAACATATGAAGTTGAAAATTGGACTCTAGAAGGAATAGAAGTTCTAATTACCAAAGAAGCAAATGGTGAGCCACGAAAAGCAGAGCAAGATATAAACCCAAGACTTTGGGTTACAAGACAAAATCCTAAGTCAATAGCTCGATTAGCTGCTGAACCTAGAGATTTATCAATATCAGAAATGCGTAATTTTAGCAAAGAGGGAAACTCTGGATCCAAACCTAGGTTTGCATATACATTTTGGCATGCACACAGATTAACAAGGCCTTTAGCAGCATGGATTTTACTACTTGTTGCAGTACCCCTAATGCAAAGCACAGGAAGACAAGATACAGGCGATAAAACTTTAATAATTGGACTAGGAGGAGGATTCCTCTTTTTAATAATTGATGGCGCTATGGCAACATTTGCAGCATCTGGCGGAATGGCCGTAACAACTGCCATAAGCTTACCCATAGCTTTATTTGGAATTTTAGGAACATGGCTCTGTCTAAAAACAGAAAGCCTCAAATAAATGCAATTTAATAACTCAAAAATATGGTTTATTTATAATCCCAATAGCGCAAGAGTTTTGAAAAAAGGCTCATTACTTAAAAAACATTATCGTAGGTTCAATGCTCAACTTCATAGTTTAGAGAAATTTTCCGACGTACAGATAGTTGTCAGTAAAGCATTGGAAAATAAGGTGTCGTACGTATGTATAGAAGGAGGTGATGGAACTACTCATGGAGTCATAACAGCATTTCTAAAACAATCAACAAACTCAAACCTTCCATTTTTTATATTAATACCAGGCGGGAATACAAACCAAATCTCAAAAAATATTGGTATAAAATCGGCTTCAATAAAAGCTTTAAAAAAATCTTTTAAAGTCAATAAAGTCATTAATACCCCTATATTATCAATTACCGATAATAATAAAAATAGCTATTTTGGATTCTTATTTTCTAGTGGGGCACTTCCACAGCTAACTGACTATACAAAGAATAGATTCCACCAACGAGGAATCGGGGGGTCATTTGCCGTAGTGGGCGGGATGTTAAAAGGGTTTAAAAAGAACAATAAAATTACACAGCCGACAAAAATAAAAGTTGATATTAGAACGACTAAAAACCATAAAATTGATGACTTGCATTTTGGCTCTATAGTTACAACGTTACCGAGTTTAATTCTTAAACTTGATCCATTCTGGGGAAAACAAGAATTTCCGTTACGCGTAACTTATGCTTCCAGTAATCATAAAAAATTAATAAAAAATGTAATAAGCTTATGGCTAGGAAATAAAAATAAATCACGAAAACAGGATGGATTATTTAGCTGGAATGCAACAAAAATTAAATTTCACTATACCGGACCATGTATGCTTGACGGCGAATTTCTTAGTTTATCAAATAATTTTGTTATATCGTCAACCAAGCCATTGAATTTTATAAGATGAGCGAAACAATTTTTGATATATTATCTGAAGAAAACATCTTACCTAATCCTCGTGTTTCAAAAATATGCAAAACGATAATTAAAAGGCATCCGGAAAGAGTAAAAGCTGTTATATATTATGGTTCATCTTTAAGGGATTTAGACAAACCTGATAAAATGCTCGATTTTTATGTTATTGTTGATAGTTACAGAAAGACTCATAAAAGTCTTGTAAGAGCTTTTTTAAATTATTTGATACCACCTGCTGTGTACTACTATGAAAAACTGGATAAAAATAATATACTAATTAAATGCAAATACTCAATTATCTCTCTACCTGCGTTTGAAAAACTAAGCGGGGAAAAATCTTTTTTATCTATGATATGGGGTCGATTTTGTCAGCCATGCAGCATTCTCTATTCAGAAAGTTCTACTATAACTGATCGCCTTATCACTGCACGGGAAAATTCAGTAAGACATATGGCCTCTCAAATAACCCCATTGATTTCCGGTCCTATAAAATCTTCTCAATTTTGGGCTAAAGGCTTTCATGAAAGCTACAGAACAGAACTTCGTCCAGAAAGCTCGGAAAAAAGAGCAATTGAAATTGTTGAACGTTATGAAAATCGTTATAGTAGAATAACTACAGTTACTTTTCGGAAAACCTGATAAGGATGGTTATTATTTAATCCCACATGAAACTAGAATTTATACAAAGTCTAAGTGGTTTATTAGAAGGTTAATTGGAAAACCAATGACTGCAATCCGTGTTATAAACAGTGCGGCAACATTTGATGGAGGATTAAACTATATATTGATGAAACTAAAAAATCATTCTGGAGTTACCATCTCACCAACTTCTTTCGAAAAAAAACATCCTGTTATATGCTCACCAATAATGGGCTGGAAATTATGGAAAAAAGGGGCATTCAAGTAAATAATATCAAATTAAGTTTTTATACTTATTTTCTTCGTATCTGAAAAAATTCCTTTAAGATATTTGCTGCATTATCTGCAAGAACTCCAGACTTAATTAAAGGCTTATGATTACATGATTTTGTCTCAAAAAATCTAACGCCGCTCTCTACTGCTCCGCTTTTTATATCTGTAGCCCCATAAACTACTCTCTTTAAGCGAGCAGCACTTATAACTCCGGCACACATTGTACAAGGTTCAAGCGTTACATAAAGGCTACAATCTACTAATCTATAATTTTTTAAAATAGTAGATGCCTTACGAATTGCTAAAATTTCAGCATGCGCAGATGGATCCATTAAACTAATTGGAGAATTACCTGCGCGTGAGATAATTTTACCCTTTGAATTGACAATAACTGCTCCAACAGGCACTTCTCCACGGTCTGATGCCTCTTGAGCTTGTGATATAGCCTCACACATGTAGTATTCATCATTCATTATTCTTTCTACTCGAGTAGGAAACAAAAGGTCAAGCTAGGTAATTTATGAAGCAAGAAAATAAAATTAAGGAAAAAGGCGAACGTATTGCAAAATTTCTAGCACGCTCAGGTGTTGCCTCACGAAGAGAGAGCGAAAAACTAATTAGCTATGGCCGTATAAAATTAAATGGGAAAATTTTATCTACTCCCGCAGTCAAAGTCACTTCAAAAGATGTTGTACTCTTTGATAATCAACCAGTGGCACCCAAACAACCATTAAGGTTATGGCGCTACCATAAACCAGATGGTTTAATAACCACTCATAAAGATGAAAGAAATAGAAGCACGGTATTTGATGAACTTCCTAAAGAGTTAGGAAGGGTAATATCAATTGGACGCCTTGATCTAACATCAGAAGGTTTGCTTTTACTAACAAATGATGGAGAGCTTGCTCGGGCGTTAGAGTTACCTAGCACAGGGTGGCAAAGAAAGTATCGAGTGAGAGCTTATGGAAAAGTTAATCAACATGATCTTGATAAGCTTCAAAAAGGTATCACTATAGATGGAATTAAGACTGGACCAATTATAGCTATATTAGAGCGTCAAAAGGGAGATAATGTCTGGATATCTGTTACATTAAGAGAGGGTAAAAATAGAGAAATCAGGAGAGCTTTAGACACACTCGGCCTAAGAGTAAATCGCCTTATAAGAATTTCATATGGTCCATTTCAACTAGGCAACTTGGACAAAGGGGCCGTTGAAGAAGTTAAATTACGTGTTTTGAAAGAACAAGTCGGTCACTTAATCGAAATACCTGATGTAAAAAATATTGTAGAAAATAAAATCTCTAGTAATAAAAAATTACCGTTGAATAAGGGATTACATAAACCTCCATTAGGTAATTTTAAATTTAATAAAAGGCATCCTGCTAACAGAGGAAAGCTATCAGAGAGATCAGAAAAAAAAAGCCACAGTAGAGTAAATACAAATAACAACAGGAAAAAAAGTTAGTGCGAATTGTTTCAGGTAAGCTTAAGGGGCGAAAAATCCATACTCCTTTAGGCAATAATACTCGTCCAACTAGTGACCAAACAAGAGAATCTATTTTTAACATATTAACACATGCAGATTGGTCACCTAAACTTGATGGAGCAATAGTCGCGGATATTTTTGCAGGTACAGGCGCATTAGGTTTTGAGGCTATCTCTCGAGGAGCAAAATTTTGTCTATTTGTAGAAACAGAACCAAATGCAAGAGGTGCTATTAGAAAAAATACAGAAAACATGAATTTATTTGATTGTACAAGAATTCATCGACACGACGCTACTAAACTTAAAATTGCACCCGGAAATCTAAGAGGGCCTTTCACGCATGTTTTTATAGATCCTCCTTACAATAAAGGACTTTGGAAGCCAGTTATTAATAGATTGAAAGAATTTAATTTAATTGCGGAAGATGGGATTATAATCCTTGAAGAAAGTAAAGATATGGAAATTGACCAAAGTAAATTCAACATATTAGCTGATAAAGAATGGGGAGGAACAAGGGTTCTTTTTTTAGGAGCAGTCAAAAATAAATATTAACGCCGACCAAATAAACGCTCTACATCAGCTAATTTAAGCTCCACATATGTAGGCCTACCATGATTACATTGACCACTATGAGGTGTATTTTCCATTTGCCTAAGTAAAGAGTTCATTTCATCATTATTTAAAATACGCCCAGCTCTTACACTTCCATGACAAGCCATAGTCCCACAAACATGCTCAAATTTTTCTTTCAAGCTTAAAGCCTCATCATACTCACTTATGTCATCAGCCAAATCTTGCATTAATTTTTGAATATTCATTTCCCCAAGAAGAGATGGAGTTTCACTAACAGCCACTGCACCCTCCCCAAAGCCTTCAAAAGAAAGTCCCATATCTTTCAACTCACCCTTACGATCTAGAAGCCTTTGAACATCGGCATCACTTAACTCTACAATTTCAGGAATAAGAAGGGTTTGCCTCTCAATTCCTTGTCCTTCAAGAGAGGCTTTCATCTTTTCGTATACAAGCCTTTCATGGGCAGCATGTTGATCAACAATAATTATTCCATCTTGTGTTTGGGATATTATATATGTTTCATGAAGTTGCGCACGAGCAATACCCAAAGGATATAAATCGTTATCTTGCTCTATGTTATACTCTTTATTATTTTCAAATTTAGCAGAAAAACCATAATTTGTTGGATATGGAGTGTCTTGTGACAAAGTACTTTCTGCATGGATAGAGCCATCAAACCGAATGGTTGCGTTATTACCTAGGGTTATTATAATTTCTTTGAAATGTGTACTGATTTTCTCCGGTTTGCATTTTTCCTAAAGCAAAATGCGATGTGGTGGTACTTGCTCTGTGTCCAGCCGCTGCAAGGCTATGACGTAATGCAGAAACTATTAAGCCTCTAACTAATCCTGGGTTTCGAAATCTAACTTCATTTTTGGAAGGATGAACATTTACATCAACATGATCATTAGGTAAATCAATGTAGAGAGCAACAATTGGGTGACGGTCTCGAGCAAGAAAATCTTGATAGGCTCCTCTTACAGCTCCATGTAGAATTTTGTCGCGCACAGGTCGGCCGTTAACAAAGAGAAACTGATGCTGAGTATTACCACGTGAATACGTTGGTAAACCAGCATATCCACTTAAACTAATTTCATCTCTAATTTTATCAATCAATATTGAATTAGACGTGAAATCTTCGCCTAATATTGATGCTAAACGCGATAACCTAGCCTTTTGGTCATTCTGGTTTTTCTGAACATTAAATAAAGTGCGTTTTATGTTGCTCAATTTAAATCCAATGCTTGGGTTTGCCATAGCTAGGCGCTTAACATTATCTGAGATNGCCAAGCTTTCACTACGTTCAGATTTCATGAATTTTAATCGGGCNGGTGTCGCATAAAATAAATCTTTAACAGTAACCTGAGTTCCGTGGTGAATTAGCCTTGGTGCAGGTGCAACAGAACTCTGCTGCCCTCCCTCGACAGTGATCTTCCAAGAATTTTTAGCATTCTTGAGTTGAGATTTAATCTGAAGCCGTGATACGGATGCTATAGATGGTAAAGCTTCTCCACGAAAACCCATAGTATTTATATTCAATAAATCCCAATTTCCTTCAGAGTCAGGCAGTAATTTAGAAGTAGCATGACGTTTTATAGCCACTGACAAACAATTTTCGCTCATTCCGCTACCATTATCAGTAACTGAAATTAACCCAAGCCCGCCTCCGTCATAAAAGATATCAATTTGAGAAGCACCTGCATCAACCGAGTTTTCAACTAATTCCTTTATTACGCTTGCTGGACGCTCAACCACCTCACCTGCAGCGATACGATTCACTGTTTCAGTCGGCATTTCACGAATAATTGGTGGCGTATTATTCATTTAGTATTTGAAAAGTATTCAAACATAAGTTTAAGTCTAAAGGCCTGGTAATTTGGCTGCTCCCGGACGTTTAGTGATTTTAACATCCTCTCCGCCAGTAGCTGCAGTAATTGCCTCTAACCTTTTGGCTTCAATATCAGAATCTATAGGCGCATTTTCCGGGGAAAAACGACTCCCATCCTTCCAAAATAGTACCTGATCTGAAAAGCCTTTAGATTTTCGTTCAACAGAATTGGATCCATCAATCTCCAATCTAATTTCTGGATTGGCTGAGCCTACACCTGCTTTAGACATTAAAACTACTTCGCCACGGGTAGGCTCCACGTCATCGATATTACCCAGTAATGCGTTCCTAGCTGATTCTTGGCTATAATTATTTTCAGACGAACTAGTTCCAATCTGAGGGGGTCTAAGGTTATATTCTGGCGGAACAACTAAAGGTGCTTTAGTTAAAATATTAAATTCATTTGGAGCATTTTTTGTAATACCCAACGCTTTTGTTGTTTGAGTACAACCTAAGATCATAGATGAAGCAGATATAGCCATTAAAATATTAGTGAATTTCATTTTGAGTCTCTCTAAATATAATTACTTACCTAAAAGGTATAAGTTCGCCTAGCAAATATGCAAAGCTATTTTTCTAAACATCTGATATATTTTTTTTATTAGTAAAGCTGGCCAAAATAAGACCAATAACCCCGCAAGTTATTGAGGTGTCGGCTACATTAAAAACCCAACGAAAACCAATTTCGCTAAAATCAATAAAATCAGTCACTGCTCCGAATAAAAAACGATCAATACCGTTTCCTATAGCACCGCTTATGATTAAGGAAAAAGATATTTTTGAGAGAAAATCCTCAGTTTTATTTAACATATAGATTAAAATTCCACTCATTAGAAAAGCAAATATTGTTAGGAACCACCTTTTAAAATCACCATCACCCTGTAAAAGTCCCCAACTTATTCCAGGGTTACAAACTAGTGATATGTCCATTGGTCCGGATAAAGCATGATATTTACCAGGTGCCAAGTTCATTTCACAAATATTAATAGGGACATTAAAAAACTGGGTCACTGAAAACTTTGTCCATTGATCAATTATAACTATACCCAAAGGAATTAAAACAGAATATAAAAATAACTTTTTTTTCATTTGACTAAGCTCTTAATACGATCGCCTTGATACATACCCGTGATTAAACTATTTATAGATTAACATACAATCATTTAATACAGTATTTAGTATAAAATTATTTTTATAATAATTGATATAAATGAAATTCTTTATCATTCTACCATTGGCGAAAGCTATTTTTATGCTAGAGAGAACAAATAAAGTGCAAACTATATAGGTTAGTTCAATAGATGACTATTATATCAAAACTACACAACAGAAAATTGATGGCAAGTTCATTTGTAGCTTTATATATTGCATCAGGACTAGGTATTCCAGTTCAAGCTCAAGTTATAATTAATGATGATAGAACAGATGCAGTGGAAACTAATGGCGAAGATGTTACAATCGAAAATGAAGGCACTATAACAATAGATACTACAGGACCTGCACTAGTCCTGAATTCCAATAATAACATAATAAATTCCGGTTCTATAACAATAGAAGATGTTAATAATGCTATCGGAGTAAGTCTTGAGGGCGGTGAAAATAGAAATTACACGCAAAGTGGTTCAATAAATGTAAATGAAACTTTTGAAGTTGCGAGTACTGACTCAGATCCTGCTACAGATGGGCCGTTCGCTGAAGGAAGTGGAAGAACCGGAATTTTAATTTCAGGCTCTTCCCCTTTTGAGGGAAATGTTGAACTAACATCCACTTCAAGTATCAATATCGAGGGAACTGATAGCTTTGGTATCAATTTAACAAACACCTCGATCAATCAAGAGGGCTTAATTGGGGATTTGTTTACTGGTGGAGCTATTACAGTTCGCGGAGCACGTAGTACTGCAATTAATATTAATTCAGGAATAACAGGCGACTTTACAAATACAGGTACAATAAATGGTCAAGGAGAGGACATTAAAGGCATAAATATTGAAGCTGATATTCAGGGTGGATTTGTTAACTCAGCAGGTGTGAGTGTAACTGGGTACAGGTCCCTTGGGCGTCCAACAATATCAGAAAGCTTTAGCTCAAATAGTCGCGAGCAAATTACAGCAGAAGATTTATTTCAAGCTGGTTCCGCTATAACCATAAGAGCTAATATTTCCGAGGGCATTCACTTTGATGATGGTATAAATGATGTACTTGACGATAATGGAAATCAAACTTTCGACTCGGATGGTAATGTTATCCGTAGTTCGGATACACCTAGCACAGTAGTACAAAATGGTTCAGCACCCGCAATTTTAATTGGTGATACAGAGAATTCAATTTTAATTGGTAGTGTTGCTCAGATTTCTGATCCTAATGACCCTCTTTATGAATCAAACCTTCAATATTCTTTTGTAAACCAAGGAGGCATCCAATCGAATGGCCTTTATGATGATATAGACGCAACCGCTCTTTCCATTAACAATACTATATTAAGTCAAGGAATAAATAATACAGGACAAATGACTGCCACTGCTTATGTTGCCCCTCAAGAACTTACTGATAGTGATGGAAATTCACTAACACCAGGTGACGGTCAAGCTAGAGTGATTGTATTAAGCACAAACACAATAGCTGATACGTTAGATAATTCTGGTGTAATATTAGCATCTTCATCGGAAGCAATCGATCTTGTGTACAATGATTTAACAAATGTTTTACCATCACGGCACGTCTTAGCAACAGCTATAGATATAGATACGACTTCAACTCTTAATGAAATTAATAATACCGGTAGTATAAGTTCAGTTTTAGTAGGCAGACAGGGCACAGCTTATGCAATAAGAGACCAGTCTGGTAGCCTATCAAGCGTTACAAATACTGGTACTATTGGTGCGGTTGGAACAACATCTGATCCAACGGGTAATGAAAGTATTAATTTTACCCTAGTAGCCATAGATGCATCACAGAATATAGATGGCTTCACGTTTATGCAAAGCCGAGCGATAGAAGATAACTCTAGCTCTAACTTTACACCCGCAGATCCTAATATCTTTGGTGATATTAGGCTGGGTATTGGCAATGATTGGGTTGGTTCATCTGCTGGAAATATTAGAGGCGACATAGACTTTAATTTAGGAGATGATAGTTTTTACTTGACTGGAGGTTCATTTTTTCAAGGTGCCATCAACAATCAAGACGGCCTAATCTTAGGAGTCTCCGATAATAGTACCATGGCATTAACAGAGGCAGAAATCATTTCAATAACAAGTGCAAGTTTTGATAGTACATCAACTTTTAGTCCTGTACTTAATGGCAATGATGGTACTGCATCAACACTTCAAGCAAGTGGTAATGTAGTATTTGAAACTGGATCCACGATAGTACCAACACTTACAAATGTTGTAGGTATAAATCAAACGGCCTTTACAGTTGCATCAGCAGGGGGACAATTAACTGTTGGTGATCTTGCTACATTATCTTCTTCTGAAACACCCTTTTTGTTTAATACCAGCTATGATGTTGTAGGTAATGACCTGGTGATAACTCTACAGCTAAGAGATTCATCAGAGTTAGGCTTAGATCAAGTTCAAAGTTCAGCTTATGCACCAGCAATACAAGCCTTACGTAATAATTCAGAATTAGGGGATGCATTTGCAAATATAACAACAGAAAGGGAGTTTAATTCCGCTTTCAATCAAGTACTTCCTGAGTTCTCAGCGGCTGCACGCCAATTTGTTTTAGCAAATGTAGATGGTGCAATTGGTGCTGTTGCGAACCACTTGGATTCGGTTCGTCGTTCACCCGATAAGCCAGGTGGTGCTTGGCTTCAGGAGTTTGCATATTTTGCTGATCGATCGTTATCTGGTCTTTCAGAGCAATATCGTGGCGCAGGATTTGGTATATCCACTGGACTAGATACATCACTTGGGCCATTCCATGCTGTAGGGGTTAATTTGGGGTTTGCTTCAACTGAAATTGAAGATGTACTTGGTATCGATGAGCCTCTTGATGTAATCACCATTCAGGGCGGGGCATATGCTGGGTGGGCTAGTGGGTCATTAGGAATTGAAACTTACTTAGGTGGAGGATTTAACGATTTTGAGCAAAACCGCAGAGTAAGAATAAATAGTTACAGTGGTGAAGCTCAAGGTGATTGGTCTGGAGTTCATATAAATAGTTCGGCACGTATAGGTTACGACATAGATATAAATGATAAGTACTGGATACGTCCAACCCTTAGTCTAGACTACTTAAGACTATCTGAAAAGTCATATACTGAAACTGGTGATAAAGGAATAGCACTTGATGTTGATAAAAGAACTTCAGAGTCAGGTTCGGCAACTGCAATGTTCAACTTAGGAGCTAAATTTCAAGGAAAAAGAACATGGATAAAACCTTCAATTCGCTTAGGTTATAGATATGAACTCATAAACAATCCTATCAAAACAAGTTATCGTTATGCAAACCTTACAAATAGCGCAGGAGAAATATTCAACTCTGACACAGCACAGTTACAGTCTTTATTATTTCCTGATAGCGGGTTTATTATTGGATTGAGTGTAGCAGCAGGCTCCATTTACTCATCCATTGGATTTGATCTTGATAGTGAGGTTCGTGAAGGGTTCATTCGTCATACAGGACGTGTGGTAGTAAGGCTATTATTTTAGAAAATCATATAAAAGAAAAAATTTTACTTAGTGACTACCTTAAAAGTTTAGTTACGATTTATGGTTTACCCGAATCTGATACGGCAAAAAATGTATTTCTCCTTACAAAAAAACTTAAACCTGATGATCCTAATTTCATAGAAAAACTTCAAAAATATAAAGATAAATATGCTTTAGGCTGGAGTAGTTTATTTTTTAAGAAAAGTATCTCATTTGATAAATTAGGCGCTAAACAAAGTCACTTTGCCAAACTCACTATTAATCTCGCATTGCAAGCTGCCTGGACTACCGAGATACGTAAATTAAATTTGAAAAACATACCAAAACATCCTGATGGATTATTTATACTTGGTTTAGGTAAATTAGGAGGATTAGATTTAAATTTTAGTTCTGATGTAGATCTAGTTGCTTTTTATGATCCTGTCATTCTTCCCATACCTATAAGTATGGGCCAAACATACGTAGTAGATAAAGTTTTAAAAAAACTTGGCCAAATTTTAAACCCCCGAAATAAGCCAAAATTTATATGGCGCGTTGATTGGCGATTAAGGCCTGAAAGTTCAGCAAGTCAACTTGCTATGTCAGTCGATATGGCTAGGGATTTTTATTTTTTTCGTGCACTTCCATGGCATAGATTAGCCCTAATGAAGGCAGAAGTTATTGCTGGCGATATAACTAGTGGGAAAACATTCTTGACTGAAATTGAAACGTTTATATGGAGAAAAAATTTAGACTTTCGTTCTTTAGATGATTTAGCTTACCTGAAGTCGCGCATAAACTTGGAACACCCAGATGTCATGCATGAAAGTAAATTAAAAGATTATGTTAATTTGGGGACAAGTAATTTTAATGTAAAGCTTGGAAAAGGAGGAATTCGAGAAATTGAATTTATTACTAATGCTATGCAATTAATATGGGGCGGCAAACAATCCCAGCTACGCACAACAAATACACTAAAAGCACTTAGTGAATTAACTAAATTAAATCATATTGAGTATAAAGTATTCACTAAGCTAACACAATCATACAAACGACTACGTACAATTGAAAATATAATTCAATTAATGGGTAATGAACAAGTCCATACGCTTCCAAAAAATGATAATAAAAAAGATAAAATCTTAAAAATATTGGAAGTATCCGATTGGAAAACTTTAGATAAAGAAATTATTCAAATTAGGAATTTTGTACATTCTGAATTTAATAAATTATTCATCCAGGATGACCCAAAAAAACTAAGTGATAAAAAACAAAGTTCCGGCTTAGGCTCTTTAAAACCAAACATTAGAGATATAGCTAATAATTGGCTTAATGGTTTTATTCCAATAGCAAAAGATCCAGTAAAATTTCAACCGTTAGGAAAAGCATTATTAAATCAAATATTTACAGCATCTGTTAATGCAGATGAGGCTATATTTAGAATGAATAATTTTCTTTCTCACCTTTCGCGGTCTGAGCAATACCTTGATTTATTATACCGCAACCAAAAATTATTAGACGCACTAGTACCTCCGATAATTCATTCTAGTCATATGACATTACTTTTAGAGCAATCACCTCATATAATTGATATATTTTTATATCCAGAAAACGAAATGGATATTTCGCATTTGTTTAGTTCAAATGATTATGGATCAAGACTCGAGAGCCTAAGGCGTTTTGTAAATGAGCACCTCTATTTGCATTATACTAAATTCTTAAGCAAAGGTGGGTGTGAAAAATTACTATTTAAAAACCTTACTTATCTTGCAGATACGACCATCAAAGCTGCTCTTAAGATTGTAGCAGATGATCTAAAAATTAACGAAATTCCATTAACAGTACTTGGCTTAGGTAAAATGGGATGCTCCAGAATGGCACCTCTTTCAGATGTGGACCTTATATTCATATTTGACGATAAAACAGAACACGAACTAGCACATAAAATAGTTCGAAGGCTCAGAACTGTTTTGACAGCTAAATTATCTGAAGGAGTAGCATATGAATTAGATATGCGACTAAGGCCTTCAGGCAGATCAGGCCCACCGGCAGTAAAATTTAAAAGCTTTAAATATCATCACCATAATAAAGCACACAATTGGGAACATGTAGCTTTAGCAAATTCTCGTATAATTGCTGGGGATGAAAAATTAGGCAGCGCTATAAAACATTTATGTACAGAAATAATATCCAAAAAAAGAGATAATGAGCAATTTCTTCATGATACAAAATGTATGTGGGAGTTAGTCAAGAGCCAGAGAGTTCAGTATGTATCAGTAAAACATTTTAATAGTAAGCTACGTGATGGGGGTCTAATGCAAGCAGAGTATATAAAAAACTGTCACAACATAATGGGTTTAAGAGATTTCGAGTTAAATGAAGCCATAGCATTTTGGTCTAAAATACAAGTCTGGGAAAGATTACTAAATTTAACAGGTAAGTTATTAGAGGATATACCTGAATTTTATAAAGGAAATTTTTTAGATCAATTTTCTGTAAAAGAAATAAAAGATATAGAAATACAACAGATTAAATATACAAATATAGTTAAATTAGCATACTCAAAATTATTTAAAGGTGTTAAATTGAAAAAAAACTACGAAATAAAGAATATTATTTGGAAGAGTTCATAAAGTTCTTGCGCCTTTTGCAGTATGATTCATATTAATGAATGAATCACTTTAAAGGATGACATGACTCCCCAAAGCAAAAAAGACCTTTTTGGTAATACAAAGGCACCAGGCAATTCAGGATATTCTGCTAAAGACATCCAGGTTTTAGAAGGACTGGAGCCTGTAAGATTACGACCGGGGATGTATATAGGTGGAACTGACGATAGAGCGTTGCATCACCTTTTCGCAGAAGTCATAGATAATTCAATGGATGAAGCTGTTGCAGGCCATGCAACAAGAATATCAATTGAGCTTGATGCTCAAGGGTTTCTGTCTGTATCCGATAATGGCAGAGGAATACCTGTAGACTCTCACCCTAAATATCCAGAAAAATCTGCACTTGAAGTAATATTCACAGAATTACATTCTGGTGGAAAATTCAAAGAAGGTGCATACGAGACATCCGGAGGTCTACATGGAGTTGGTATATCAGTAGTCAATGCACTCTCAGATTCTTTAGAGGTAGAAGTAGCTAAAGACAAAAACTTATACAAAATGCATTTTGAACGTGGAAAGCCAACTAGCGAACTTATTGACTTAGGAGTTATCAATAATCGCAGAGGAACTAAAGTGCGCTTCCATCCAGATCCAAATATATTTGGAGTAAAAGCTAAATTTAAAGCTGCCAGAATATTTCGAATGGCTCGAGCAAAAGCTTACTTGCAACCAGGTGTTGAAATAAGATGGAAATGCGAACCTACAATGATTCAAGAAATTGATAATATTCCTTCTGAGGCGATATTCCATTTTCCAGCGGGGCTATCTGATTTCTTAGTGGAAACATTGGGTAAAAAATCNACCATTACTTCAGAAATATTTTCTGGGCGGTCAAAGCAAAATATGGGTCATGGACGGGTAGAGTGGGCAATTAGTTGGTCCCCCGAGGGTTTTGGTGATGCAGATAGTTTTGTTAGGTCTTATTGTAATACTGTTCCAACAGCAGGCGGCGGAACGCATGAAGCGGGACTAAGGGCAGCAATAACAAAAGGGTTAAGGGCATATGCCGATATTGCAGGTATGGGGAAAAAAGTAGCTCATGTTACCCCAGATGATGTTATGTTCGGAGCAGGCGCGCTTGTATCTTGTTTTATAAAAAACCCTGAATTTCAAGGACAAACCAAGGATCGTTTATCTAATACTGAAGCAACGCGTATGGTAGAAAATGCAGTTAGAGACCCTTTTGATCATTGGCTTGCTAGCTCCCCTAAAGATGCCTCTAAATTATTGGAGTGGGCTATTGAACGGGCTGACGAACGAGTAAAACGAAGAAAAGCTAGAGATGTTCGCCGTAAAACAGCAACAAAAAAATTACGATTACCTGGTAAACTTGCTGATTGTTCACGTAAAGGCTCAAAAGATACTGAAATTTTTATAGTCGAGGGAGATTCTGCGGGTGGATCAGCAAAGCAAGCACGTAGTCGCGAAACACAGGCAATTTTACCATTAAAAGGTAAAATTTTAAATGTTGAATCTGCCACAATTTCAAAAATACAAGCTAATAATGAAATAAATGACTTATGCACTGCCTTAGGTGTTGGTATCGGTAAAAAATTTGAACTTGATGACCTACGTTATGAAAGAGTTATAATTATGACTGACGCTGATGTTGATGGGGCACATATTGCTGCTTTATTAATCACTTTTTTTTACCGCTATACACCAGGGTTAATAAGCGCAGGAAGGCTCTATATGGCTATGCCTCCACTATATAAGATGGTCCAAAAAAATAAAACTATGTACGCCATAGATGATGTACATAGAAAAGAACTTATGGAAACAATATTCAATAAAAATGCAAAAGTAGATATTAGTCGTTTTAAGGGATTAGGGGAAATGAACCCCTCACAATTAAAAGCTACAACAATGAGTCATAAATCCCGACAACTTGCAAGAATTACAATTGATCAAGAAGAAATTATGACAACAGAAAGCTTAGTAGAAACACTTATGGGAAAACGCGCAGATCTACGTTTTGAATTCATTCAAGAGCAAGCAAGGTTTTTAGATGAAGTCAATATTTAGATTAAAGGCTTAAATGCAAGCCAATACCCACACGTCATATACCGAGTGATCCAATGCACTTGCTGCTGGACTGCTTGATAACATCCAACCTGAGAATATGCGTTCTTGTTTACCATCCTCCCCTTCGCCACTAAGTATTAAATCATCAATTTGAATAAAAGCATATGTTTCAGGAATTTCTTCGGGTGGGGTTCTTTGACAGTTTTTCACAGAAATTGTGAGTGAACCGTACCTAAGGTCATCGCCAACAGCTACTTTATAATCTTTAGTTATAGCAGTAACTTTATCTAATGTGCGTAATATAACATGGTTTCCTTTTATATTAGCGGAATACGCAATTGGCGATGTTAACAAAAAAATATTAATTAATATAAAAAAAAATAATACTACTCTAGGCATCTGGATTCCAAGATTCATAATCGGATGCAGTTTTTGATCGCTTTCCACCGCGCGCCAGGGAACCCTTTGGTTTATAAGCATGAACAGTTCCTGTAAGATTTGGTTGATGTTCTTTTTGCCAATCATAAGTCTTTTCATCACCTTTTGGAGCTATGTCTCTAGTATAATTTAACCAACCCTGCCATTCGGGAGGAACTCGGGATGCATCTGCATAGCCTGTATATGTAACCCAGCGACGAAGGCGGCCATCATAGGCATTAATTTTTTGCTCAAAGTACTTATTTCCATATTCGTCAGATCCCACTTCCCGAGCTTTTCTTCGAATTTGCAAATTCGTTCCTATGGTAGAACCGTTCCACCAAGTAAAAATTCGTTTTAGAAATAACATAAACTTACCTAAAAATTTATTCTTATAAGATAATTATAATATCTAAATAACATAGAGGGCTTGATAGCAAAGCACAAGAAAGATATCTATTACTTATGCCAATTTCTAATTTAAATCGTTGTATTATTTCATTATCAGGAGATGGGGTTTCTGAATGGCTGGAAAGCTTAATTACAAATAATATATTTTCAGATATTTCATTTTCTGCACTTTTAACACCGCAGGGAAAAATAATATCAGATTTCTTCATAACAAAGTCTGAAGATAGATTAATTATAGATGCACCAAAAAAAAATAAAGAAGTTCTAATTAAAAGATTGATGTTATATAAGCTTCGAGCTCCAATAAAAATTGAAGATATTACTGAAAGAATGAATGTATATGCCTTTTGGGGCACCGAGGATGTTATTGGTTTAACAGATCCTCGCAAATCTGAACTTGGCACAAGATTACTTACTTCAGATTATCATGAAACTAATGGTAATTATGATACTCACAGACTTTCTTTGGGCATTGTTGATAGTGAATGGGATTTTGAAACTGGAACAACCTTTCCAGCAAATGCCAACATGGACCTTATGAATGGTATAGACTTCAAAAAAGGATGTTTTATTGGACAAGAGGTTGTTAGTCGTATGAAGAGAATGACTGATGTAAAAAAAAGAATGCAAAGCGTGAAATTAAAAAAAGAAGCTGCAGTGGGTGACAAAATTATATGCGACGGTAGAGTTATTGGCAATCTTGTTCACATAAATAATAATTATGCTATGGCAATTATAAGGCTTGATAGACTTAAAAACAGTCAAAAATTACTTACGATTGATAATGTAGAAATCAATATGATGGAGAGGCATTTTGAATAGTAGTAACATAGAAATTCGGAGAAATGATCCTAAATCTCTAAATAAGTTTGCCGAATTAAATGCGGCATGGATTAAAGATATGCACTTTTTAGAAGAAAGTGATAAATTAATGATAGCTAAACCAGAAATATATACACAGAATGGAAATCATGTTTTTTCAGCATATTTAGATCAAAAAGTAGTTGGAGCAGTAGCACTAATGAAACATAAGAATGACAAATATGAACTTACAAAAATGGCAGTAGATAACAACCATCGCAACAAAGGAATAGGTCAAAAGCTTATTACTGAACTTGAAAGATATGCAAAAGAAGATATGGGATTAAATTATCTTTTTTTGTTATCAAACACGCGAAATGAATCAGCTTTAAGACTTTACAAAAGAAATGGCTGGAAAGTTAACCATCAGGGCCCACATCCAGTCTATTCGAGAGCAAATATTGGTATGGAAAAATTTCTCTAAATAGATTAAAAACAAACCACTAGTTTTGACTTACACGAAGATTCCAATTTTGAACCGTTGTGCTTGGGTTCCCTCAAATGACCGGCTTTATACTCATTATCATGATCAAGAATGGGGTCGTCCTATTAAATGTGAAAAAGAGCTCTTTTCTAAACTTATTCAGGAGGGTCAGCAGGCTGGTTTATCTTGGATCACATTACTACGTAAACGACAGAACCTACTATTAGCCTATAATAATTTTGATCCAGATTTATTAGCTAACTTCGATGCCTTAGATTGTGAAAGACTCATGAAAAATCCTAATATCATTAGGTCAAAGTTAAAGATCAATGCAGCAATCAATAATGCCAAAATTTTTATTTACATGCGTGATCAAGAGAAAATAAATTTTAGCGAATACCTTTGGAGTTTCATTAACCATACTCCCATTCAAAATAATTGGCACAAAAGCAAGGATATTCCAAAATACAGTAATGTGTCAAAAATTATGGCAGCTGATTTAAAAAAACGTGGTTTTAAATTTGTTGGTCCCGTAATTGTTTATGCATTCATGCAGGCAGTTGGCATGGTCAACGATCATACATTAAATTGTTTCGCACATAATATTTGTAGGGATTTAAATTAGCTGAACTCATATTTAATTAAGTTTATATTATATATACTAAATTAAATAAATCTTTAAACTTGAAAGGCTTAATTTTAATGTCATGTTCAATTATATATAATTAATAATTAAAAGGGTATCGAATGAAAGCCGTAATAAGTTCAACAGGTCTATGGACACCGGAAGAATCTATCTCAAACGAAGAATTAGTTGAAAGCTTTAATGAATATGTTGATATCTGGAACGCAAAAAACTCATCCGCAATCAGTGATGGAAAGAAATTAGAATTAACTCATTCAGATGCCAACTTTATTGAAAAGGCGTCAGGTGTAAAATCACGGTATACGATTTCAAAAAAAACAATTCTAGATCCAAACATAATGGCACCTATAATTCCAGCAAGAAAAAATTCAGAGCCCTCAATATTGGCAGAAATCGGCTATAAAGCCGCACAAAATGCTTTAGCTAAAAAAAATCGTAGCCCAAAGGATATTGATGCAATTATATGTGCATGTTCAAACCTTCAACGCGGTTACCCAGCTATCGCCATTGAGATACAAAGCCTTCTTGGGGCGAAGGGATTTGCATTTGATATGAATGTGGCATGCTCATCAGCTACTTTTGGAATAGAAACAGCAAGGTGCCTTATCAATGGAGGTCAAGCAAAAACTGTTCTTGTGATAAATCCAGAAATTTGTACTGCACATCTTAATTTTAAAGACAGAGATGCGCATTTCATTTTTGGAGATGTTGCGACAGCCACCCTAATTGAGTCAGACGAAGTTAGCGAAAAAGAATACTGGGAAATAATTAGCTCTAAATTAATAACAGAATTTTCTAATAATATTAGAAATAATTTCGGCTTTCTCAATCATTGCGACCCAGAGGATGATGGCATGAAAGGAGACCGTGGAAAAAAAGGCTTAACGGATAAACTTTTTGTTCAAAATGGACGTAGCGTTTTTAAAGAAGTAGTACCAATTGTTGCAAATATGATAATAAAAGAATGTGAAAAGAATAATATACAACCCGGAAACCTTAAAAGATTGTGGCTTCATCAGGCGAACCTTTCGATGAATCAACTAATTGCAAAGAAAGTACTTGGGAAAACATTTGAAAAAGAAAAAACTCCTATAGTTCTTGATGAATATGCAAATACTAGTTCTGCTGGGTCAATAATAGCGTTTCATAAATATAACTCTGGCTTTAAAAACGGTGATATAGGTCTAATTTGTAGTTTTGGGGCTGGTTATTCAGCTGGTGCAATATTTGTCAGAAAAAATGCCTAAAAATACTAAGTCAAAAAGAGCTTGGCAACGCATGCTATCTGGTAGGCGTTTAAACTTAATTGACCCCTCACCACTCGACATAGAGATCGAAGATATTGCTAGGGGTTTGTCTCGTGTTGCAAGGTGGAACGGTCAAACATCTGGTATTCACGCCTTTAGCGTCGCGGAGCACAGCTTATTAGTCGAAAAAATATTCACATTGCAGAATCCTAACTCGACTTTAAGTGATCAATTAGCAGCTTTATTACATGATGCTGCTGAATATGTAATTGGTGATATGATTAGTCCGTTCAAAGCCGCACTGGGAATAAATTATAAATCTTTTGAACTTCAATTAGAAGAAGCGATAAATATAAGGTTTAGTCTTCCTGCTATTAAAAATGCTAAGCTACAGAAAAAAATTAAACAATCAGACCTTTATTCTGCCTGGTTTGAAGCAACTCAAATTGCTGGTTTTACAATACCCGAAGCTAATAGGTTTTTTTTAAAGCCCCCCCCTTCATTAAAAATAAAAATTAAACCAATTGCTGTGGGATTTGTGGAAAAAGCTTTTTTAAATCGTTTTAATGAATTAAATAAAACTAGTTATTGATTACAATTATCTTATTAAATGTTGGCTATAAATACTTATCACCTTTATAGGGCATTAGAAAATAGGAGTATAAAATGGAAAAAAAACTCAACAACTGGGAAAATGGCCGCTGGATAGGCCAGACCCTAGAAGTTGAAAATGGAGTTTGTGCTTTACCGTCTGACATAAAATATAAATTAGATTATAATGATGAGGTAAAATTATCAACAGATCATCTATATGCTGATGTATCGAATTTCATTCCTAAGTTTGAATGGCCAGCATATGCCCCATTAGTGCATGCAATAAATGCATTAAAAAAAGATAAAAATGCTGTTGTATTAGCGCACAATTACATGACTCCAGATATCTTTGGTCTCATCGGAGATTATACTGGTGATAGCTTAGGATTAGCAATTGAAGCCACAAAAACAAACGCTGATATAATAGTTCAAGGAGGGGTCCATTTCATGGCGGAAACCTCTAAAATTTTATGCCCTAAAAAGCGAATACTTATACCCTCCTTACGAGCAGGGTGTTCTCTTGCCTCCTCGATTACAGGCGATGATGTAAAACTGATTAAAGAAAAATATCCAGGTCTTCCAGTGGTTACTTACGTCAACACATCAGCAGACGTNAAAGCAGAATCCGATATTTGCTGCACATCATCTAATGCAGTAGCAATTGTTGAATACATTGCAAAAAAATGGAATGTTGATACAGTTATAATGCTACCGGATGAATATTTAGCTAAAAATGTAGCCAAGCAAACTCCAATAGAAGTTATCGCATGGCATGGTCGTTGTGAAGTTCATGCAAGATTTTCTTCGAATGATATTAAAGATATGCGAGCAGAAAACCCTGGCGTTGTTGTTTTAGCACACCCAGAATGTCCTCCCGATGTAGTTTCGGAGTCAGATTTTACTGGATCTACAAAAGCTATGAGTGACTATGTATCAAAAAATAAACCAAAAAACGTTATACTACTTACTGAATGCTCAATGTCCGATAACGTTGCTATGCAGAATCCCGAAACTAAGTTTGTTCGCCCATGTAACCTTTGTCCTCATATGAAAAGAATTACATTAGAAAACATATATGAATGCCTCAGCGATGAAAAATATGAAATTACTCTGCCAGAAACGCAAAGAAAAAAAGCTCATAAAGCAGTTATGGATATGATTAATGTTGATTTTGATCCAATTAAGGGACACTTTAATCCTAATTTATCTGAAACTAACGTTAAGGTCATTTAAGAAGTGGTATCTGGTAGTTATGAGTCAAAGAGATTACCTAGTGGTTCCGTTTTAGTAATTGGCGCTGGTCTTGCTGGGCTCTATTTAGCTCTAAAGTTATTTCCAAGAAAAGTTTATGTACTGACTTCAAAACGCTCATCTAAAGGAGCAGCTTCAGCATGGGCTCAAGGAGGAATAGCAGCTGCTTTATCAAAAAATGACTCCGTAGAACTTCATATAAAAGATACAATTAAGGCTGGTGATGGGTTGGTAGATCCAGAAATAGCAAAAATACTTGCTTCAGAGGGACCTAGCTGCGTTCATGATTTAAGCGTCCTTGGCGTACCATTCGATAAAAATAGCCACGGAGAACTCTCTCTTTCTTTGGAGGCAGCTCACTCTATAGCGCGAGTTGCAAGAGTTAAGGGTGATACAACTGGAGCAGAAATTATCAAAGTAATGGTAGCTCGAGCTCAAGAAGCAAAACACATTACGGGGATTATTGGCTGGCGAGCAGAAAGTCTACTAACTGATATTAACGGGGGAATAGCAGGAACTCTAGCAAGAAGAGATGATGGCTCACTTCTAAGTATTGAGGCTGATATTACTGTTTTAGCCACCGGTGGTATTGGTGGACTATTCTCAGTTACCACTAACCCGAGGACAGCAAGAGGAGATGCATTAGGCATGGCAGCGGTGGTTGGTGCACAAATGCGTGACTTAGAGTTTGTTCAATTTCACCCCACAGCTATTGATATAGGTCGCGATCCAGCACCTCTAGCGACAGAAGCACTAAGAGGAAAAGGGGCTGTTTTAACTGACTCCAATGGCATTCGTTTTATGAACAAATATCATAAAAAAGGTGAGCTAGCACCACGGGATGATGTAGCAAGGTCTATTTTTTTAGAAATCGAGTCTGGTAAACAAACATTCTTAGATTGCAGAAAAGCTATAGGTAATAAATTTCCAGTCGATTTTCCAACTGTTTTTGAGAGTTGTATGAATGCGGGAATAGATCCTAGAAATCAATTAATACCAATTGCACCAGCAGTTCACTACCACATGGGAGGTATAGCTACAGACAGTTATGGACAGACTAATCTAAATGGGCTTTTGGCGGTTGGGGAATGTAGTGCTGTAGGGGTTCACGGTGCCAATCGACTTGCAAGTAATTCTCTACTTGAAGCAATCGTATTCGGAGAGCGAGCAGCAATATACATAAATGGAAAAAATTGGACAGAAAAAGTATCACAAAAAATAAAATCGCAGCCATGGCTATCAATGGGGAAAGAAATAAGTCACTCTTTAAGAAAATCCATGACATTGAACTGTGGCGTACAGAGAAACGAAAAAAAATTAAATATGCTAATTAATCATATAAATTACTTAATAGAAAAAGTTGGACCTGCTAATCCACTAGTAGCGTCTAAAATGATAGCATCATCCGCTTTAGCGAGAAATGAATGTCGTGGTGCTCATTACCGGGATGATTTCAATTTTACAGAAAAGAATGCATATTCAAGCTACATAACTTACGATATGTTGGATTAATAATGAAAAATAACTTAAACATTCCTCCTTCAATAATTGAACCAATAGTACGCTTAGCGCTTAACGAAGACTTCGGTAATTATGGCGATATTACATCATCATTATTAGTGCCTAAGTCAGCTAAAAATAAGTTATATTTAAGGTCGCGTTCTGACGGTATTATTTCGGGAATACAGCCCGCAAAAATGACATACGAATTAATAGATAGCAGTGTAAAGTTTACCACTATATTAAGAGATTCATACTCTGTTAAAAAAGGTGATATAATTGCCGTCATAGAAGGTTCCGCCCTTTCTTTATTGGCGGGTGAAAGAATTGCTTTAAATTTCATGGGTAGGTTGTCAGGAATAGCAACGTTGACAGCTAAATATGTAGCTATTGTAAAAGGCACAAATACAAGAATTGCAGCCACAAGAAAAACAACACCAGGTTTGAGAGCACTAGAGAAACAAGCAGTATTAGCTGGTGGAGGCTTTACTCATCGTGGAAGTCTATCGTCAAGTATAATGATAAAAGATAATCATATTGCTTTTTCTGGTGGTATAGAAAACGCTTTGAATACTTTAAACAAAAAAGCAGATCATATGGCACATATCAATGTTGAAGTAGATACCATAGATCAATTGGAAGTAGTTCTAAAGTATAGTCCCGATGTCATTCTATTAGACAATATGAGTATAGAAGATTTGTCCCATGCAGTAAAAATTATCAAATCATACGATGGCTATTCTCCAAAAATTGAAGCTTCTGGAAATATTAATCTAAGTACAGTAGAGGAAATAAGCAAAACTGGAGTTGATATAATTTCAATAGGTTCCCTAACGCATAGTCCTCAAAACTTTGATTTAGGAATGGATACAAACTAAAAACTAATTTCTTTATCAAAATTTATATTACCAGGACTTACAAGGCTCACGCGAGCTAGCCTATTTTTCCAATCAATATCCATCAAACCATAGTTAGGTTCATACTGCATCGGAGTAGTGCGGTAAGGCCCTAGTTCTATACTTGTATCGTTATTTTTTGACCGCCAGTAACTCCCAGGTAAATTTAACGATGACGAAGTTACCTCATGGATTTTAAAAGGGGCTAGATCGTTGCGTTCATAGAATGCGCCAGCATGCCTATCACCAGAAAGAATAATCAAATTTTCAGCATTTTTATCTTTGATTAATTGATACAGCTTGTTTCTTTCAGACGGCATGGTTCTCCATGCTTCCCAACCATGTCCGTCAGCAATTACTTGAATTGTGCTTACAAGAATACGTAAGTCAGCAGGCTTTTCAAGTTGTTCCTCAAGCCATGCCCACTGTTCTAATCCAAGTAATGTTCCTTCCGATGAAGTCGAAGGAATATATCTTTCTTTTCCTGGGGCGTTATATTGATCCGTTGCCTTTAATTCTGTTCTAAAACTTCTGGTATCGAGCATTATGATTTGGATTTTTTGCCCTTTTTGGCCTAATATTTTTGAAGAATAAATACCCGGTCTTTGATAACGCACATCATCAGATGGAATATTCCAAGCTTTTAAAAATAGTTTTTTAGATTCTTCTTTAAATTTATAAGACGCTCCACCATCATTTACTCCATAATCATGATCATCCCATATTGGAATTACAGGAACTTGGTTTCGAAATTTTTTAAAATGGCTACTTTGTGCCAATTCATAATAGGCGGCCTGCATTTTAGGCATCTCAGGATCATCAAAAGCAGGGTCTTTATAATAAGCATCACCATAAACATTATCACCCATAAAAATAAAAGCATCAGGTTTTTCGTCAGCAATAGTAGTCCAAATTGACTGGTCTTCTTTCTCTGATAGACATGACCCAAAACTTAACCTATTAATCGTTTCTGGAAGAGCCTTTGAAGGCATGGGCATAATTTCCACATCACCACGAACTAAGCTAATAGAAGCCTTAGAATCATCATTAACGCTTTCTCTACATCCTTGTGAAATTGTACCAATAATAATTAGATAAATAAAAAATTTAAATGGTGAATAAGAATTCATAATATTGTTCTTTGAAAAGTTACTTTAAATCAAGGATTTATATAACTGGTTTGTTTTAGCAATGAAAAGTTTATGAATTTAAGAATAAATAAAGTTTACACTTGATAATATTAATCAGATATTTCTCGGAATTTAAACCGATAAAACATATGACTTCCTATTTTCATTGTTGGTCGCAAATCATCGATCCAAGGAGGACTGATATCTATTGTATGATAATGTGTTGAAATTTCAGTAAATGGCCTAACTCCACCCATCATTACTAATTTCGCTACATTTTGGGATCTTTCCCAATTTTTTTTGTCCAATTCACTAGAAATTGAACCATCACATGTAAAACTAAATTGACACCCTGTCTTACGGTGTGATCCCTGATAAACAACTTCACATATAGTATTTGGAAAATGCTTAGATTTTACTCTATTTACGATTACCTCTGCAACAGCTTTTTGTCCAATTTCACTTTCTGATCTTGCCTCATAATAAATGGCCTCAGGACAAACATTTGTGCTGATTAATTTCTGTTTTATAATTATACAGATATTCTCTTTGATGATTTGAATAACTATCAGGATTATTACTTTTTTTATATTTATTACTTAAGTAATTTTTATCTTGAAATGATTTTGCTTTAATTGCCCATGAATTTTTTTCTTTTTTTTGCAAAGCATTATTTGATATTATAGGAAATGTACAAAAGGCAACAATAAAACAAGTTACCACAATAGCCCAACTAATAACGATGGTGCTTTTTAATTTCATATAGTTTCCTTAAGCTCTACAATAAAATTACAGTTTAAAAATAATACAAAAAAAATCTATACTCTCTTTGATAATATAGCTGCTTGAGCTGCTGCTAGCCTTGCAATCGGAACACGATAAGGTGAACAAGAGACATAATCTAAGCCAAGGTTGTGACAAAATTCTATTGAAGAGGGGTCTCCCCCATGCTCACCACAAATACCTAATTTAATATCATTTCTTGTTTTTCTTCCCTTCGAAGAGGCAATATTAATTAATTGACCAACCCCAGCTTTATCAAGTGTAACAAAAGGATCTTTTTCAATAATACCCTCCCTTACATAATCTGGTAAAAACTTACCCGCATCATCACGTGAAAGGCCATAAGTTGTTTGAGTAAGGTCATTTGTTCCAAAGCTAAAGAATTCTGCATGATTAGCTATTTCGTCTGCTAACAAAGCTGCTCTTGGCAATTCAATCATTGTACCTATTGAATAGTTTTTAGCATCAATCTTATCAGCTAAAGTTTTGATGACTTTGCATAAAATTTCTAATTCTTCAGGTGAAGAAACTAACGGTATCATTATTTCAGCATTAGGTTTTTGTCCGGTTTCACCCTCAACTATTATTTGAGCCTCAAATATTGCCCTAGCCTGCATCTCATAAATTTCAGGATATGATATCCCAAGTCTGCAGCCTCGATGACCCAACATAGGATTAGTTTCCGCAAGCTCCCTAGCTCGCAACATAAGTTCTTTTGCTGTTACCCCTATGGACTTAGCAACTAATACAATATCTTCTTCTGTATGTGGTAAGAATTCATGCAAAGGGGGATCCAACAACCTGATAGTACATGGACGACCCTCCATAATTCTGAATATAGCAGCAAAATCTTCGCGCTGAACTGGTAAAATTTTTGCTAATGCATCCTCTCTTCCTTTTTTATCAGACGCTAAAATCATTTCACGAAAATGTGCTAATCGACTTTCTTCAAAAAACATATGCTCTGTTCTGCATAAACCGATTCCTTCAGCACCAAATTCTTTAGCAGTTTTAACATCCAAGGGAGTTTCTGCATTGGCCCTTATTTGAAGGGTTCTGGCGGTATCTGCCCAAGCCATAATCTTTGAGAAATCTTCAGATAATTCTGGTTGCATCATATCAACCGAACCAACAAATACTTGACCTGTTGCCCCGTCAATTGTTAAAGTATCTCCTCTTTTAACAACCCTATTCATAACAACAAACTTTTGAGATTCATAGTCAATACGAATATCTCCCGCTCCGGAAACACATGGTCTACCCATACCCCTCGCAACAACAGCAGCATGAGATGTCATCCCACCTCTTGAAGTGATAATGGCTTCAGCAGCATGCATTCCATGAATGTCCTCTGGACTAGTTTCTGTCCGAACTAATATAACCTTTTTTCCTGCTTTTTTTAACTCTTCAGCTTCATCAGAATCAAATACTACCTCCCCAATGGCTGCTCCAGGAGATGCAGGCAAACCCATGGTGAGGAGATCTCGTTTTGCATTTGGATCAAGTGTAGGGTGTAACAGTTGGTCCAATGATAGAGGGTCAATACGTAGTAACGCGTCATCACTTGAAATTTGTCCTGCTATTGCCATATCGACAGCTATTTTAAATGCAGCTTTCGCAGTTCTTTTACCTGAGCGTGTCTGAAGAATCCAAAGTTGACCTCTCTCAACTGTAAATTCGATATCTTGCATATCTTTATAATGATTTTCTAGTCTTTCAAAGGTTTTGGAAAGCTCTAAAAATACTGCTGGCAGAGACTCTTCCATAGACGGAATATCATCACCCATTTCTAAACGAGCCTTCTTGGTTAAGGCTTGTGGAGTTCTTATACCAGCTACCACATCCTCGCCTTGGGCGTTTATTAAAAACTCACCGTAATAACTTTTTTCTCCAGTAGATGGATTTCGAGTAAAAGCTACACCAGTTGCTGACGTCTCACCCATATTTCCAAATACCATTGCTTGGACATTCACTGCTGTTCCCCATGCAGCTGGTATACTGTTAAGTCGACGGTATACTACTGCACGTTCATTCATCCAACTCCCAAAAACAGCATCAATAGCTCCTTGCAATTGCTCCCTAGGGTCCTGAGGGAAACAGTATCCTAACTCACGTTCAACAGCAGCTTTATATTTATCTATTATAATTGACCAATCATCAGCAGTAAGCTCTGTATCAAGATTGTAACCTTGATTGTCTTTATGAATTTCCAATATATCTTCAAATGTATGGTGGTGTAGACCTAATACAACATCAGAGTACATAGTGATAAAACGTCTATAGCTATCAAGCGCAAAACGTCTATCACCTGAAAGTTTTGCTAAACCTTCAACTGTTTCATCATTTAAACCAAGGTTCAAAACTGTATCCATCATGCCTGGCATTGATGCTCTAGCACCTGAACGTACAGATAGTAATAAAGGGTTTGAGTTACTTCCGAATATTTTACCAGTTATTTTTTCTATAGTGTTCAATGCCTCATCAGTTTGAACACTAAGTTCATCGGGGTATTTATTACCATTATCATAGAAACTAGTACACACATCTGTAGATAGCGTAAAACCTGGGGGGACTTGCAATCCAAGAGAGGCCATTTCAGCTAAATTGGCTCCCTTACCGCCAAGTAAATTTTTCATCGCTGCACTTCCTTCAGCTTGTCCTCCGCCAAAAGAATAAACCCATTTTGTCATTGAACGATGATCCCTATAGTTTAACCCGTAATAGCATCAAAATCAGCTATTTCTAGCGCAGTATCACGTATCATGATTAAAAGTCTAAGATTGTTTGCACGTATATCTAGATTTTCATCATTTACCTTCACTTCATCGAAGAAAAGGTCTATTGGTTCTCGTAAATTAGACAGCGCTGTCATAGCCATAGAATATGATTCATTTCTCATTTCTAAAACTATGTTCTTTCTTGCTTGGATTAATGCATTTAATAACTCAACTGATCTCTTATGCGTCAATGTGTCAACATCGCCGTAGGGCAGTTCAGCCTTTTTTTCCTCTGCTTTAAGTATATTTCCAGAACGTTTACAAACAGAGAGCAAATTTATACCCTCTCCAGTAGACAAGAATGACTGCAAAGACTTTATACGATTCGAAGCAGATAAAAGGTCATCCACACCAAGTTGTAAAACAGCATTGATTAAGTCTTGTCGCAAACCATTATCGCGAAGATGAACTTTAAATCGGTCAATGATAAAAAATAAAAGACTATCAATAATTGAAGGATCAAGTTCAGGCAAACACGGGTCGGCATTAACTCTAGATGATACTGCCATCTCCAAAATGTTTGAAATATTTAATTTTAACTTATTTTCTAATATTATTCGCACTACTCCTAATGCCGCTCTTCTTAAAGCGTATGGATCTTTAGACCCTGTCGGCTTCTCTTCTATTCCCCAAAAGCAGAGCAAGGTATCAATTTTATCAGCTAGAGCTAATGCGATTGCTACTGGATTTTTAGGAACATTATCGCTGGGGCCTTGAGGCTTATATTGATCTTCAATCGCCTTCACAATATCTTTGTTGCCGCCCTGTGCAGCATAATACATTGCACCTATTTGGCCCTGTAAACTAGTGAACTCAATAACCATATTTGTTACAAGGTCACATTTTGCTAACTTAGCCGCTTTTTTAACAATTTCGAGATCTGCATCAAGATAAGGAGCTATGGAAGTTGCAAGCAAGGCAACTCTTTCAGATTTATCTCGCACAGATCCTAGTTTTTTATGAAAAACTATAGAATTTAATTTAGCATAGTTATCTTCTAAATTAAATTTCATATCTTCTTTTTGAAAAAATTTAGCATCTGAGAGCCTTGCAGATAATACTTTACTATTACCCTTTGCAATTTCTGCTCCTCCATCAGGAGCAGTTTGATTTGAAACCACAATAAAATGTGGGGAAAGATTTCCAGAAGATGGATCTTTAACAGCAAAATATTTTTGATGTGTTCTCATAGATAGTTTTATTACTTCAGGGGGCAACTTTAAAAACAAGGGGTCCATGTGACCAAGTATAACATTAGGCCATTCAACTAAGCCTGATACTTCATCAAGTAACAATGCATCCTCAATCAATTCTAAGCCATTTACCTCACAAATGCTTTTTGCATCATTAAGGATTTTATTTTTCCTATCAAGATGAGAAATCATTACATACCCCTCATTTTCGATCTTTTGACAATAATCAGAAAAGTTTTTTACAGTAATAAGGCCTTTTCCATGTCTTCGATGGCCTTCGGTTTTTCTATTAGTTCTTATATTATCGATAGTACAATCAATTAGTTTACCATCAATCAAACAAATAATTCCCTTTAAAGGTCTCACCCAACGAAAACTAGATTCACCAGACTTCATTGACTTAGGCCAAGGAAAATTATTCATAATAGACACTAAAATCTCAGGGACTATTTGGTCGCTACTTAGGCCTTTTTTTTCGATTTTAGTAAAATAATAATCACCCTTTTTTTTATCAGTTTTTATGCTGGCGGAAGATAGTTTAGCCAGCCCCGCACCACGAAGAAAGCCTTCAATTGCTTTTTCTGGAGCATTAACCCGTGGACCTTTCTTTTCTTCAAAAGTATTTGGAGATTTGAGTGGAATATCAGCTTTAAATACTAATCTTCTTGGACCTGTATGATAAATTATATTTTCACATAATAATCCCTCTTTTTTTAAACCAGAGACCATTAATGTTGAAAAATTTTCTCCTGCTTTTAATTGCATTCTAGCTGGAATTTCCTCACTGAAAATCTCAATAAAAAGTTCGGCCATTGTTAATTTTTCCACGCTTTTTCTTTAGTGTTATTTTCTTTGTTTAAATAAGAACTTGCGCAAGCTTTAGTTAAATTTCTAACACGTTTTATATATTCTTGCCTTTGTGTAGGTGAAACAACGCCCCTAGCGTCAAGCAAATTAAACAGATGTGATGCCTTCAAAGCATGTTCGTATGCAGGTAAAGGAAGTGGAATATCAAGCTCAAGAAGCGCCATGCACTCTTCTTCAGCAAATTTAAACTTCTCTAAAATTTTATGAGTATCAGCATATTCAAAATTATAAGCAGATTGTTGCACTTCGTTTTGATGGAAAATATCTCCATATAATACTTTGGGAGTACCATTTATTTTATTTTCTTCTGTAAAGACAAGATCATAAACATTATCAACTCCTTGAACATACATAGCTAAACGTTCTAATCCATAAGTTAGCTCACCTGAAACAATGTCAAGCTCGAGCCCTCCTACCTGTTGGAAATATGTGTACTGACTTACCTCCATACCATCACACCAAACTTCCCAACCTAAACCCCAGGCACCGACTGTAGGATTCTCCCAGTCATCTTCTACAAAACGAATATCATGCAAATCCATGTCAATTCCTATAGCGGCTAAACTACCTAGATATAATTCCTGAAAATTCACAGGGTTAGGCTTCATTATAACTTGGAATTGATAATAATGTTGCAACCTGTTCGGATTCTGACCATATCTGCCATCGGCAGGCCTTCTGGAGGGCTGAACATAAGCTACATTCCATGGCTTACATCCTAGAGATCTCAAAACTGTTGCAGGGTGCAATGTTCCTGCCCCAACTTCAGTATCAAAAGGCTGTAAAATTACACACCCCTGACTTGCCCAATAATTTTGTAAAGCAAGGATTAACCCTTGGAAGGACTGTACTGATTTAGTTTTATTTTTCATTTCCATAACACAGGGTTCTGATTTTTTAAGTTAGAATGAACCTAATTAGAAACACATAAATTTCAACCCTTAAGGTTGGTGTATTTCATTAGATAATCCTGCAAGTTTGAACACATCGACTGCATCTTCAAAATCATCATCCAAAACCATCAAACGTCTCGGTATGATACCAATGGATCCTTCAATTATACTAACATTCTCATCCATAGTGAAAAATGGTATATCAGCTTCCTTCAATATAGCTTGCGCATAATTTAAAGTTGCCATATTTACAGTTTTTAGTATTGGGGTCATTATAAAACTTAATTTATGCCCTGCGACAGCAAAAGCTCTTGTGGGTTAGTCAATGTAACACTAATAACATCAAATTACTTTTTAAACACCCTTAAAGGGGAATATGTGAACGTCCAACCACAGCTAATAAGAAAAATAGGCCTAAGTCCCGCGGAAAAACTCTGGGAAATGGCTGCTAGTGATATGGCAGAAGTTGACAGCTTGATTATAGAAAGAATGCAAAGTCCCGTAGGTTTAATTCCTGATCTCGCTAAACATTTAATTAGTGCAGGCGGAAAACGGTTAAGACCACTATTGACTGTGGCAACATCCCTAATGTGTGGATATGAGGGGAACAGTCACCACAAACTTGCTGCTGCTGTAGAGTTTATCCATTCAGCTACACTCCTTCATGATGATGTAGTCGATGACAGCGCACTTAGAAGGGGTAAAAAACCAGCCAATCTACTGTGGGGAAACAGCCCTTCAATTCTTGTGGGTGATTTTTTATTTGCACGAGCTTTTAATTTAATGGTTGAAACTAATTCAATGGAAGCACTTAACATTCTAGCAAATGCATCCTCCATTATAGCAGAAGGAGAGGTTAGACAGCTTGCATCTTTAGGAAGCATGCAAATAGACGAAAAGTCATATATGGAGGTTATATCAGCAAAAACTGCTGCATTGTTTGCTGCGTCTACTGAAGTTTCAGCTGTTATTACATCGCAATCTGCTAAAAAAAGAAAAGCACTCCATGATTATGGTTTAAAAATCGGCCTCGCGTTTCAACTCGTCGACGATGCACTTGATTATAGTGGGTTTGAAAGCAAATTAGGTAAATCAGTAGGAGATGATTTCAGGGAAGGAAAAATGACTCTTCCCGTTATTCGTTCTATTGAATTTTCAAATCATAAAAATGATAATTTTTGGTACAGGGTAATAGTTGAAAAGAAACAAAAAAATGAAGACTTTAAAAAGGCAGTGATATTGATCCAGGAATCAAAAGCTCTTGAAAGCACTATGGAATTAGCTCGTAAATATTCTCTTGAAGCAAAAGAGCTACTTGATGTTTTTGATGCCAGCCCCTGGAAGACTACTTTAGAGGAATTAGCAAGTTATATTGTTGAGAGAGCAAGTTAAAAATTATAACTAACTTACTGGGATTTATTTTTATGCTTCAGAATTATATGTCTTTTAGTATAGCGCCTTACAAAAACAGCTAGTAAAGTTGAAATTAAGAGTACCCACATAGAAATTCTAATTTCTTTAACCACCAAAAATAAAATCGAAGATGAAAAAAATATTCCTGCACTTAGGTATGTTAAAGACACCTTAATGTGACTTTCATTATGAATAATTAATACTTGATACAAATGCTCTTTGTGTGCCGAAAAGAAATTTTCTTTCAGCCGCAACCTACCTATCATAGTTATAAAAATGTCAGATAACAATGGAAGAATTAAAATTGGGCCTATATACAAAAGATCAGCGTTATCTGTTTCTTTAACCAATAGTAATGCGGATAATGAAAAAATATAACCAGTTAACATCGAACCAGTATCTCCAGCAAATATTTTCGGATTATTGCTAAAATTAAAAGGTAAAAATCCGAGTAAAGCAAAACATAGTGCAAGCCCTAAAATGAAAGAATTTAAGGCTCCTGTGCCAAATGCAATAATAGCCAATGTAGCTGAAGCTAGAAACATAAAACTAGCCATTAAACCATTTGCGCCATCCATAAAGTTTATACCATGTATACAAACAAAAATCCACAAAACTGACCCAAATAATCCAACTAAATATGGTAAAGTAATTGAACTAAAAAATCCTGGTAATATAATTACAGGACCCATAGCAAGGACCGTTATAATTGCAATAATCGTAGTTATTATAAATTTATATTTCACACTTATTTCAAAAATATCATCCAGTAGTCCCAAAAAAGAGACTATAATAGCGCAGATTAAAAAATAAGGTAAATCCTCAGACAATTGAATTTCAGGAATAAAAATATTCACTAAAATTAGTGATAATCCAATTGCAGCAATTATTCCTAACCCTCCACCAGTAGGATTTGACTTATAATGAATTGATCGATGATTGGGGTTATCACTTAAATTTACAACTACCATAAACCCGCAAATTACAAATGATAGAATAAAACATGCAAGCCCAATATAAACTATATCTGAATACGATGATGCCATTTACGTGTCGCCCAACAAAGTAGTCTCACACCACCAATCAGGAGCTTTGGACCTAATCGAATTAGCTGCCGTTAAAGATGCTTCTTTATCCTTAAAAATCCCATAGCATGTTGGACCTGACCCAGACATTCGTGCGAGGCAACACCCAGCTTGATCATTTATAAGACTCAAAACATCTCCTATAATTGGCTCCAAGGATAAGGCTGGAACTTCAAGGTCATTTCGTCCATTTATTGCTCTAGAAAGTAAAGTTCCCTTCTCCATGACTGGTAATGATAAATCAGTTTTAACAAACATTTCATCAAAAGCCTTAAAAACCTTTGCAGTTGAAACGCTCACTCTAGGGTTAACCAATACCGCATTTAATTGCCCTAAACCAGGTATGAGGGATAAGTTTTCACCTATGCCGCTCATTTGTGCAGTCTTTGAAAACAAACAAACTGGGACATCAGCACCAAGAGACATGGCTACTTCAACGTTCTCAATATTAAGAATACGCAATACTGCAGCTGCATTTGCACTTCCTCCTCCAATACCTGCTGCTATAGGTAAGTTTTTTACTAATTTAACATGTTTCGGACTATTACCTGTTACTCTTAATGCTTGAATTGCTGAGTTGGAATTATCCTCATTAAGCATATGTCCAAATGGACCAGAAATTGATATTTTATTATCTTTGGAGGGCTCGATTGAAACCTTATCGAAGATATCAGAAAATACAACAAGACTATTTAATGGATGATACCCGTATTGAGCATGAGTAATATCATTAATTTTAGCACCCACATGAAGCGTTAAATTAATTTTTGCCCTTGCTTGCTCTTCATGTTTATTCGCCACTATGATTTAGCTCCAATGCCTGATTCTGATATTGAAACTGGCCCTTTAGTTTTTCAACTATATAATTCTTTTCTTTTGTAGTTGGATTATAATTTAAAGCTCGCTCCCACTGGTACATTGCCTCTTTTTTTCTTTCGGTAACCCAATAAACATCCCCTAAATGATCTATTATTGTTGCAGAAGTTGGTGACATTTCCACAGCAACCTCTAGATGAAGCTTGGCTTTTTTTAAATCTCCTAGCTTATAATAAGCCCAACCCAAGCTATCAATTATTGCACCATTATTTGGACTTAATTCTACTGCTTTTTGTATCATCTCTAAAGATTCTGATAGATACTCTCCTCTATCAATCCATGTATAACCTAAATAATTTAATGCATCAGCATAATTAGGGTTGATTGATAAAACTTTTTTAAAATCATCTTCTGCTTTATCCCACTTACCAACTCTTTCATAACAGATGCCCCTAAAATATAAGGGTTGTAGGTTAGCTTTTAATTCTTGATCAGTCATTTTTAGAATTAAGTCATTATAAATAGGTAAGGCTTTTATATAGTTTTCACGAATAATATATGCCCTTCCCAAAGCCTCCATAGTAACAGCCATTGACTTATCAGTATTAAGTTTTTGTAAAATATTAAATGCTTTTAGATCAGATTTTTTGTTTAAATATAGGTTCGCAGCGGCTAGCTTAGCCGAAATATTATAGATCGATTTATTTGAAACACTTAAATAAAGATCTAAAGCCTCTGATGGGCGTCTAGTGTTTTCAAGTAACTCCCCAAGCCAGATAGCTGCTTTATCATGACTGGGGTCCAGGTCTAATGCTAAGCGTAATAGAATCTCTCCTGCATCGCTTGAACGATTTGCAACGAAAAACCAATAAGAGGGCTCTGTTAAAGATCTAGCTGCCTCTTGTACCGCTGTTAATCTAATATTACTCAGCTTTTGAGACTTCAGTAACTTTATGTAGCTTTCAACTGGGCCTCCACCACGAAGATTATTTTTATTTGAGTAATGCTCGAGCTCAAGCAAAGCATCTTTATTTCTATTTATAGAGCTCAAGAATCTGGCTTTAGATAAAATATACTCTGTCTGAAGTTGCCCGCTATCTTCGACAAGTTTGAATGCTTCTAATGCCTGATCTGAATCACCAATTAAGCCTTCAGCTTTTGCAATTTGTAATTGCCCTAAGTTTTGAAAATAAACGCCGCCTTCAAGAGATAAAAACTCTTCGCGAGCTTTATCAATATCGTTTAGTGCGACATAATTCCAACCAGCTAATAAACCCATAACAATACTTATTGTCACCTCATTAGCTTCATGAGTTAAATACTGAGCTGCTGTTTCATGAAGTCCTTGGGAGAAGGTTTGTTGCCCCAACACAAAATTACTTAAAGGATCATTTTTATCTTTTATATTGATAATCTCAGCATGCTGATGAGCCAGAGGTAAATTATTAGCAACTATGGCAGAACTAATAGCTTTTTGACCTAGAGAAACTTCATAATCAGAATATCTAAAAGCAGAAGTTAAATAATCAGATCTAAACTGAGACTCTTTAATTCTACTCGCATAGCTACCAGCTAGAAAGCTACTAAATACTTTATTCTCAGATTGATAAGGCTGAAGGCGTGCTGTCGTGCAAGATGTTAATATTAGAAACGACACGCATAAAGCAGAAATTTGCAATTTAGACAAAATAAATTCCTAGTTTTAATATCACATATTAGGATAATTTGGCCCACCCCCACCCTCAGGTACTGACCATATAATATTTCTGCTAGGGTCTTTAATATCACATGTTTTACAGTGTACACAATTTTGAGAATTAATTTGAAAACTGGGGTTTGAACCATCTTCATCTCTTAAAACTTCATAGACACCCGCCGGGCAATACCTTTGTGCTGGCTCATCAAAATTAGGTAAGTTAAAGTCAATTGGAACCATTGAGCTAACCAATTTTAGATGGCTAGGTTGTTCTTCACCATGATTTGTAGCTGAAAACGATACATTTGTTAAACGATCAAATGATAGTACACCATCTGGTTTAGGGTAAACAATTTTTTTAAAACGATCAGCTTTTCCAGTTGTGGCAGCATCGTCTTTGCCGTGTGATAAAGTCATGGTTCTTTTGCGCGAAAATAGCTTGGGGACATTCATTATTGCACCAATTAAATTAAATTTAGCAATAGTAGCCGACCACATATCAATCCCCCCAAGTAACATTCCTCCAAAGAAGGGTCCGAACCTTGCATTCAAAGGCGCAACATTTCTCACGGGCCTTAAGTCTTGGCCAACAGGACCAGTTCTTAGGGCTTGGTCATAAGTTAACAATTCTGTTCCATGTAACCCACTAACCATAGCCGCGTGAGCGGATTCTGCTGCGTCAATGCCTGAATGCATAGCATTATGATTTCCTTTTATCCTGGGCAAATTAACGAGTCCTGCTGAACAACCAAGTAGTACTCCTCCAGGAAAACAAACTTTAGGGATAGACTGAATTCCACCTTTTGTAACAACTCGAGCACCATAGGCAACACGTTTTCCACCATCCAAAACTTCAGAGATTTCTGGATGATGCTTCCAACGCTGCATTTCAGCATAAGGGTATAAGTGCGGATTTTTGTAATTTAAATCAACAATGTAGCCTAAATAAACTTGATTGTTTTCAGCATGGTATAAAAATGACCCACCCCCAGCCTTCCAACCTAACGGCCATCCTGCTGTATGTACTACTAAACCTTCTTGATGGTTTTCAGGTTTTACATCCCAGATTTCTTTCATACCTAGGCCAAATTTAGGACAATCAGATTCTTTATCTAGGGAAAACTTACTAATCAGCTTTTTTGCAAGTGAGCCTCGGGCGCCTTCAGCAATAAAAGTATATTTGCCATGAAGTTCCATGCCTGGTTCATACCCATCACCTCTTGTTCCGTCCTTTGAGACTCCAAACTCTCCAGCGACTACCCCTTTAACTGCTCCAGACTTATCATAAACTAACTCCGAGCAAGACATCCCTGGAAAAATTTCAACTCCTAAAGCCTCAGCCTGTTCTGCTAACCACCTACAGGTGTTAGCCATGGAAACAATATAATTACCATGGTTGTTCATTAATGGAGGCATTAGAAAATTAGGCACTCTAAATGAACCATTCGGGCCAAGTATTATAAGTTTATCTGCCTTCACTTTATTCTTAATTGGAGAATTTTTTTTCTTCCAATCTGGCATTAAGCGAGTGAGACCACTAGGGTCCAACACTGCGCCAGATAAAATATGAGCACCAACCTCAGATCCTTTTTCCAAGACAACTACATTATAGTTTTCATTCAATTGTTTTAATTTAATGGCAGCGGTTAGTCCTGCAGGACCGGCACCTACAATAACTACATCATACTCCATACTTTCACGCTCAAAAGGATTTTCAGTGCTTGAACTCATTTATAGACTCGCATTTATAAAAAATATTACTTAGGCAATAAACTGAATGAATTAGCAAAACAAGTATTTGCTTTGACGCAGATGCCTCATTAATAATTTTTGTAAAAAAGAGATTTTAAAAAATGCTAAACATAGCTATTCTTACTTCAGATCCGTCCAATTATTCTAATCGGAGAATGATGAGTGCAGGTAAGGATTTAGGCCATAATGTTTACCCTTTACTGACTTATAATCAAATTATTCCAGCTCATGGGAAAGTATATTTATCAAAGCTTGACCCTATTCCAGATGCCGTTATTCCTCGTATAGGAGTGTCGCTTTCTGATTTTGGGCAGCATCTTATAAATATATTTGAAAGTGCAAATATTCCAACGACTGTTTCTTCATACGGCTTCACTAATTCTCGTAATAAATTTTTAGCAAGTCAATTATTTAGTAAGCGCGGGTTAGCCATTCCCAAAACTGCATTATTTACAAATCAAGATAATCTAAATGAGGCTGTAAGAAGTATAGGAGGCTATCCCTTTATAATAAAAAAAATAAAAGGAACACAAGGCGATACTGTTTCATTAATCAGTGATATTAGTGCTGCCAAAGAAATAACTTCAAAATATATTTTTGAACGACAACCTTTTTTAATACAAGAGTTTATTAAAGATAGCGAAGGTTCTGACATAAGGTGTTTTGTGATAGGAAAAAATGTCATTGCTGCTATGAAACGTACTGCTAAGTTTGGAGACTTTAGGTCAAATATTCATGCTGGGGGCCGCGGTTCTATGACTGAAATCACCAATGAAGAAAGAAAAATGGCAATTGATGCTACAAATTTTTTAAACTTACCAATTGCTGGGGTAGATATATTAAGGTCAAAAAATGGACCAAAATTACTTGAAGTCAATTCATCATCAGGCCTTGAAGAAATTGAGAAAATAACAAATATCAATATTGCTCATGAAATTATAAGTTTCGTAGAAAAAATGGTACAGTATAATGAATGAAGAATTAAAATCTGCTCTTGATTGGTGGTCTCAAGTTGGTGTTGAAACTCCAGATCTAATTTTATCTGCTACTCCATCTAAGGTAATTCCTAGGCTACCAACTAAATCAAAAGTTGAGACAAAGAAAAAAATTATAAAAATTGATAATAATCTTCAAAAAAATCTAAAAAAAATTAAAAATCTGAATGATTTAAAAAAATATATGGGTGATTTTTCAAGATCACCTCTCACTGACAATGCAAGACAATGTGTATTTTCTAGAGGAAATTCAAAGGCTAATTTGATGGTCATAGGAGATAGTCCCAGTCGCTATGATGATAAAGCAGGTCAACCATTTGTTGGACCTGAAGGGCATTTACTTGACAAAATGCTTGCTTCAATAAACCAATCTAAAGACAATACTTACATAACAACTGCTATTAATTGGAAATTACCCGATAGAAAAAAACCAACGAATGAAGACCTAGATTTTTGTAAACCGTTTTTGAAGCGTCATATAGAGTTAGTATCACCAAATATAATATTATTATTAGGAAGTACTTCACTCCAAGCTCTCACAGGACTTACCTCAATTATGAAGAATAGGGGACAATGGCAAAAGATTGAATTGGGTGATAAAAAAATAATTGCTTTACCTACTTATCATCCATCTTTACTTTTAAAGCAACCTTTATTGAAAAGAGAGACATGGAGGGATTTATGTGCTTTGAAGGAAGAGTTAGAAAACTATAATCACTGAACATTTTAAAACATGGCTTGAACAAGTTCCCTTCTGAGTATAGAGGCTCGCTCCGCATACTAAATTTCAAGAAAGCTTTATTTTGATTCGCTCTACACTATCTATATTTGCAAATAGAATTTCCATACCGGCCAGACGACGTATGGGTCCAATCACATTTGATTTTAATCGCACAAAGATTGAAATCTTATCTGGATTAACAGTAGCTCTAGCGCTTGTTCCTGAGGCTGTAGCTTTTGCGATTGTTGCTGGAGTAGAGCCTTTAGTGGGGCTTTACGCTGCTTTTATAGTGGGCCTTATAACTGCATGCATCGGCGGTAGGCCGGGAATGATATCAGGTGCAACAGGAGCTTTAGCTGTTGTTATGGTTGCCTTGGTTGCTAAGCATGGAGTCGAATACTTATTTGTAACCGTAGTTTTAATGGGAATCATGCAAATAATTGCAGGAGTTTTAAAACTTGGGAAATTCATTAGACTCGTTCCACACCCTGTGATGCTAGGTTTTGTTAATGGACTTGCTATTGTTATTTTCTTAGCACAACTTACTCAATTTCAAACGGCCCCCGCCCCTGTGGGTGAAATACATGGACCATTTAACATGCTTCACGGCACCTGGATGAGTGGTAGTACACTTTACTTGATGTTAGGCTTAGTAGCGCTAACAATGTTTATTATCTGGATTACACCAAAAGTTACTAACTTTATTCCAGCACCATTAGCAGGAATTGGCATTGTTGCTGCCTTCGTGATCGTTCTCGGAATCGACGTTCCTCGCGTAGGCGATATGTCATCTATAGAAGGCGGTCTACCAGTCTTTCACATTCCAGATGTGCCATTTAATTTAGAAACCCTTAAAACAATATTACCTTATTCGTTAATTCTCGCCTCGATTGGACTTATTGAAAGCTTATTAACATTAAATCTAATAGGGGAAATAAAAGAAGAGCGAGGAGGGGCATCTCAAGAGTGTGTAGCCCAAGGTATAAGCAATACTGTAACTGGGTTTTTTGGAGGCATGGGTGGCTGCGCGATGATTGGTCAGTCAATGATTAATGTGAAGTCTGGTGGTAGAACCAGACTTTCAGGTATATCTGCATCCTTATTTCTATTATGTTTTATTTTGTTTGGCTCACAAATAATTGAAGAAATACCCCTGGCAGCCTTAGTCGGTGTTATGTTTATGGTAGTGATAGGTACATTTGCATGGCAATCTTTTTCAATAATGCGACGTATACCTATCACTGATGCTTTAGTAATAGTCTTGGTGACGATAGTTACTGTTTGGCACGATCTAGCTGTTGCAGTGATCGTTGGTGTGATAGTATCAGCTCTAGCATATGCATGGAATGCAGCTCGACGCATTAATGTAAATACAGAAATCAAGGAAGATACTAAAATTTATATGCTTGAAGGACCTTTATTTTTTGGCTCAGTTGATGTTTTTAGTTCATTATTTACAATCAAGTCTGATCCAAATATTGTGATAGTGGATTTTAAAAATAGTCGTGTAGTGGATCAATCAGCCCTTCAGGCAATTGAAGTATTAGCAGCAAAATATACACAATCAGGTAAAGAAATTCGATTAAGACACCTCACAAGAGACTGTCATAAGTTACTTAATCGTGCAGGACAATTGATGATAGACTCTGATGATGACCCAGAATATGGCCTAGCCGTAGACTACAAGGTTAAATTAGGCCGGTTAGGGGGTGGGCACTGATTTATAGTAGTTTTCTAAAATTCAGTTTTCCTTATTTTTTCGTTTTATTTTTAATCGAGTTTTATTTTTCTGATCTTTATACTTTTTATCTTGTTTATTAGAAATCATCCAGAGAATGCAAAATATGAAAAAAAGTATTAATGTAATTTCAATAGAATAACTCATTCTGTTTTAACTATCCATCCGCCACCGAGTGTTCTTTTTGCAAAATTTTCTGAACTATAGAAAACACAGGCTTGCCCCGGGGATAATCCCTCATCAGCTTCATCTAATTCAACTATGAGTTCATCATCTAGAAGCAAAAAAGTTGCGTTCACCGGTGAACGAGTTGACCTCACTTTGACTTTAAGTTTGTATCCATCAAGGTTTTGATTGTACTCTCCATCTCCTAGCCAATTGATGTCTTCAAGCCAAAGTTTTTTACGCCTTAGAGCTTCTCTCGGGCCCACAATAATCTGGTTCATAACTTGATCTATTTTTATTACAAACAAAGGCTCTAATCCTGAACCGTCAGGCAAACCTAGACCGCGGCGTTGACCTATAGTATAATACATTATACCTCTATGTTTACCCAAGACCTTACCATTTAGATGAACAATTTCTCCATGAGTGACCGCTGATGGGCGTATTTTTTCTATTACATCTGTATACTTACCCGTTGGCACAAAACAAATATCCTGACTATCCGGTTTACTAGCAACATTAAGACCATACTTAACAGCTAAAGTTCTTGTTTCTGACTTACTAAAACCTCCAAGCGGAAACCTTAAATAATCAAGTTGTTCTCGGGTAGTTGCGAATAGGAAATAGCTCTGGTCTTTTCCGTGATCATGGGCTCTATGAAGTTCCGCACCTTCTGGTCCCATCACTCTATTTATGTAATGACCCGTTGCCATGCAGTCCGCCCCCAAATCTTTAGCTACTGCTAAAAGGTCATGAAACTTTACAGTTTGATTGCAACGCACACATGGAATCGGAGTAGAACCTGCGAGATAAGTATCAGCAAAATTTTCTATAACTTTTTCACGAAAATTATCTTCATAATCTAGAACATAGTGGGGAAAATTCATCATTTCGGCTACGCGTTTAGCATCATATATATCTTGTCCTGCACAGCACGCTTTAGCTTTTTTTACTGCTTCTCCATGATCATATAATTGGAGAGTCACTCCAATTATATCATATCCCTCACTAGCCAGAAGTGCAGCACATACAGAACTATCAACACCTCCGCTCATTGCCACAACAACACGAGTATCTGAGTTTGCTTTCGCAAACCCCAGAGAGTTCAAAGATATATTTCCTACTTCACTCATTTTATAAACTTTAATGTCCTACACGTAATTTTTAAAAGAGACATAAACTCTAAAAATTAACTTTCAAGTCAGGCCTTAACTAATAATTAGCAGAGACTAATTACATTAAATCCTAGGCAGCTGTAGCGCTCCGGTCTTCAACAAGTATTGTCAATAAACTTTCTTTATTAGGAGCGGCTCTTAACCTTTGACGCATATCGGGTTTGCGTAATGTTCTAGAAACTTTTGCCAATGCGCGCAAATGAGCTCCTCCAGCATTCTTTGGCGCTAGTAAAAGTGTAACTAAATCAACCGGTCTTTCATCAATTGAGTCATATTCGATAGGTGTTTCAAGCCGAGCAAATATTGCATACACATCTTTTATACCTTCAATTCTTGCATGTGGTAAAGCAACGCCAGAACCAACTCCGGTTGAGCCCAATCTCTCTCTTTCCATAGCAGCTAAAACTATATCACGGCATGTGATATCAGTTTCAGTCAATTCCATAGACTTTAACAACTGAGTAGCCATTTCTTGTAGCAACTGTTTTTTACTCGTAACGTTTAAGTCACAGAGTATGTTTTTTCCATGAAATAAATTATCTTTATTCATTATATAAGTTCGCATTCTTTAGCTTCATATGTATGTTATTAAGCTTTTTAAATTTAACGCCGCCACATAGACGCAAAGTGATACTAGGTCAACATAAAGAGAGGATTACTATCTTATTGCTTAGATTTAATTTGCAATAATGAACATTTAGTTTGTTTTTTACAATTATCCAATATTATCAATTGATGGGTCAATCCAGCCAATATTTCCATCTGACCGCTTAAAAACAACATTTAATCCGCCATGTTTTGCATTATTGAAAACAACTACACCATTATCTGCTAAGCCTAACTCAAAGGCTGCCATTCCTGGAGTAAGTGTTCTTATTTTACTTAATTTCTCAGCTATTACTAAAGGCTCAATATTTCCATTATACTCTGTGTTATCTTCTGAGTCTTCAATTACAGGGTTTTCCAAGACAAACATCATACCGTTTTTAGCTTTAGCTTTTTTGCTATGGTCTTTTAGGCGTCGTTTATATCGCCGCAAACGCTTTTCAACATGATCAAGGGCCTCATTCGATGCGGTATAAGCATCAGCAGCCACTCCCTGTCCTTCCATTGTCGCACCAGACGGTAAATGTATTGAGCAAACCGTCTTAAACCCAGTGCCTTCTTTACTAACTGAAACCTGGGCTTCTCCTTCACGGTGAATGTATTTATCAATCATTTCCTCGAGTCTGCCCGTGATACGTTCACGAAGTGGTACTGAAACATCTATCCCTTTAGAGAAAATTTGAATTTGCATGGAAGCCCTTTCTTAATTTTAAAAACATTAACACAATTACTTTTGGGTTGTCTTTTCTTAATTTTAAAAAATGGAAATTTTCTTCTAATTTGCCCCTTTCTTATATTTGTTTCGTAATAATTTTTATGAAAAACTTAAATTTAGATAAACTAAGACAGTGGCTAAATATAATAACTGCACCTCTGATGTGGATTTTGTCATCAATTCCTCAGATTTCAAGCTATGGTAGATCGGCTAAAGAGTTTTCTGAAGCCAATGACAGCTTACTTGTACCCTATGGTTTTGCATTTTCGATATGGCTTCCAATTTTCATAGGATGCATTGGCTATGCGATTCTTCAAAGCTTTAAGGTTAATCGTAAAAGAAAAATTTTTCGTAAAATAGGTTGGTTAACAGGGTTTGGGTTTTTAGGGATTTGTTTATGGTCTATACTTTCCAGTTGGGGAACTCCCAATATTTCTTTATGGGGAACAGGATTAGTTTTTATCCCCATAGTTTATTGTTTAACAACAGCTATGATTATATTATCCACCAACTCCTCAGCTCTCGATAAATCAGAAAATCTATGGGTTTTCTTGCCAATAAGTCTAATAGCAGGATGGACCTCATTAGCGATATTCTTAAATTGGTCCCCTATAGCCAGCGTTATCTTTAATACTTCGCAATATGATATACCCACTAACATATTCATACTCAGCCTCGCATTAATTTTAGCTACCAAAATTATCAATAAATCAAAGGGAAATTTAGCATTTAGCTTTTCAATACTTTGGGGGCTATCATGGCTTGTAGTTGAGCTGACTAAGAGTAACGACCTTAACACTAGTTTAGGTTACACAGCTATATTTGGCATTATACTTCTAACCTGCATCACTTATCTATCTCGCAAATCAACAAAAATATATGAAGCAAAGAAAATAGAAAATTACAGAATAAACTTTTCAACTACCCCACGATAACTATCTACATTCTTTCATATACCTGAGTAATGCTTAAACCACCTTCAATGTGGGTTTGCTGTAGCGAATTTGCGTCTATTAACTCAATTTTTATATTATTTATAGACCCCTCATAATCAGTCATGGAGCTGACCATAGCTGTTTCAACAGCATTTCCCTTTTCATCAATATTAAATGTGCCAAACCCAAAATTCTTAGACTCTTCATTTTGAAAACTTACATTATTCAGCCAAATAAAATGACCGCCACCAATCATCTTAGTTTCATTATAAATTATTGGTTCGCTAGTATCAGATAATGAAGGTGACCGGCTTTTAAGTTTCCAGAGCCCATCATACTTTGATACAGCTTTAGAAGCAATATTCCATTCCTCGACCATATCAAGTATTCGGCCGTCTTCATATTTCATTCCAATGATAGTCTGCTCAAAACCATCTGTAGTTTGGTTTATATCTACATCAAAACTATAACCCGACACTGGGCCATCATGATTTACTCTTGGGACTTCAATCATTATCCCATTTGACCATGTTGCATCTCCAGCCCCGACATCAATACTATTTGTTTGTGCATTATTAAATGCATACATAAAACGGCCGTTAGAATAAATTTTGATTTGCTTACGCTTTAATTCACTTATTTGACCATTTTCAGTGACAGTTACACCTGAAAGTAAGTAAGCTCCATCGGGTAAGGCTGGTATCTCAGAATTTACTGACGATGATGTAGTTTCAGGTACTGAAACGTCTTCAACTGCTACTGAACACCCAGTCATTAGAATTACTGTTAACCCAAAATATATTTTTTTAAAGTTCATCATGGAGCAGCCTTTTATTTTTAAGTCTTTATTGTTATTACGATATTACACTGAAATACAAGCGCAAAACCAATCAGAGTAGTAGGAATTTAATATGGTTAGTTTTTAATCGCCCCCTTTGAATTTTTTAGTCCAAATTTCTACATCATCATCTTCAATTTTCGGGAAAAGTACTTCGGGCGAATTTATTTCATGGCCTATCGGTAAAGTATTTACCAAGTAAGAAATTTTTTCTAAGGATCCAAAATTCCAGCTTCGGTTATTTTCTGAAATGTTCATCGCATCCAATATTTTGGCTGCTGCATCAGGGATTATAGGTTGAGCTAAAATACCAAACAAAGAAACTAAATTCAAACCAATACGAACACCCATAGCAGCTTGCTTAATATTTGTTTTATAATGCGTCCAAGGCGCCGCTTGCGTTAAATATTCATTACCCGCAGCCCATATAGCTCGCGTTTCAGCCATAGCTTTACGAAACTCTCTTGTTTCATAATAATTTATCAACATGGGTATCCTTTTGCTGAGCTCTTCCAATAACCATTCCTCAGCTGCAGTTATTTCTCCACCCTCTGGGACTTTTCCTTCAAACTTTCCGCATGCATATTTGGTTATTCTGTTTACAAAGTTCCCTAAAACGTTTGCTAAGTCAGAATTTACAGATAGTTGGAACTCCTCCCAGGTAAAAGCTGTATCAGAACTTTCGGGAGCGTTTGCAATCAAATGCCAACGCCAATAATCAGAAGGAGCTATATCCAAAGCTTGGTCCATAAATACACCTCTCTTTTGAGAAGTCGAAAACTTTCCTCCATACCAAGTCACCCAGTTAAATGCCTTAAGGCGGTCCACTAACTTCCAGGATTCACCAGAACCTAAAATAGTAGTGGGGAAAGAAAGAGTATGAAATGCTACGTTGTCCTTTCCCATAAATTGAACATATTTGGTGTTTTCTGCACCTTCATCTGTTCTCCACCAAGTTTTCCAATCTTTTCCATTTTCTGCCGCCCAATCTTGCGTCGCAGCAATATATGCTATGGGTGCATCAAACCAAACATAGAAAACTTTCCCTTCAAAACCTTCTCGTACAGACCCATCTCTGTTTAAAACAGGTATCCCCCATTTTAAGTCTCGAGTAATTGAACGATCACGAAGTCCTTCAGCAAGCCATTTATTAGCTATTGAAGTTGCTAGATGGGGCCACCCTTCTGCCTTATTAACCCAGCCTTTCAAATCATCTGAAAGTACTGACTGTTTTAAATAAAGGTGATTTGTATCTCGTATTTCAACGTCTTTAGACCCAGAAACAGCCGAATAAGGTTCAATCAAATCAATTGGGTCCAGTAATTTACCGCATCCATCACACTGATCCCCTCTCGCTTTTTCGAATCCACAATTAGGGCATTCACCCTCAACATACCTATCAGGCAAGAACCGTCCATCTGCATTGGAATATACCTGTTGTGAGATACGTTCTTCAATGAGGCCTTTTTCTTCAAGGATATTGGCAAAGTGTTGTGTTAACTTATGATTGCTCGCAGATGAGGAGCGACCAAAATAATCAAATGATAGCTTAAATTTTTCTCCTGCTAACTTCTGAGCTTCATGCATAGCATTACAATAAGCTATAGTATCCTCCCCTTCTGCTTGCGCAGCAAGTTCAGCTGGCGTTCCATGCTCATCCGTTGCGCAAATATACAAAACCTCATGGCCCAAAAGGCGCATAGCGCGCGCATAAACATCTGCTGGCAGCATAGAACCCGCTAAATTACCAAGATGTTTTACACCATTTATATAGGGTAATGCAGAGGTTATTAAAATTTTTGACATATTAATCAACTTCTAGCGTTACAATGATATCGTGCAAGTGTCGATTACGTTAAATATCATAATTAATAATATTTCGTAAAAATAAAATTACGCACTTTTACTCAAAAGAATATTTTTTAGATAATAAATTAATATATAATTTTGTTAATAGCGTATTTTCGGTCTTGCAACAGTACAACTAGGGGGTTAAAGAGCGCCTTACTTTGTTAAAAGTGCCCCTATAGCTCAGCTGGTAGAGCACCTGATTTGTAATCAGGGGGTCCGCGGTTCAAGTCCGTGTGGGGGCACCATTTCACCGAAGTAATCTGCGGTGAGCCAAGAGAATTCAACAAGATCCCAAAAAGATTATATCAAACTCCGTTCAAAATCTCTTTCAGGTTAAAAGAACTTGTAATTAAGCTCTTTGTATAATCCTGCTTCGGCCTTTCAAAAATATCTCGAGTTTTACCTTTCTCAATAATCTGTCCGTCCCGCATGACCATAACATAATCAGCCATAACTTTTATAACGGCAAGATCGTGACTAATAAAAATATAAGATAATGCGAACTCATCCTGCAAAGACCGTAAAAGCTCAAGAACCTCTTTTTGTACTGTTCGGTCTAGTGCTGAAGTTGGCTCATCAAGCACCACAACTTTTGGCTGAAGTATCATAGCACGTGCAATTGCTATCCGTTGTCTTTGTCCACCAGAAAATTCATGTGGAAAACGATTGCGAACAGATGGGTCAAGACCAACCTTTTCTAAAGTAGAGAGAGAAAGCTTCTGCCGCTCTACTTTACTTAACTGAGGCTTATGTGTTTGAAGACCCTCTTCTACAATATTTAAGACTGTCATGCGAGGTGAGAGAGAGCCGTAGGGGTCTTGAAAGACCATCTGCAACTCTTCACGCAAAGGTTTAAGCGATTTTAAAGGCACCTTATCTATATTGTTACCTAGGTAAACAATTTTACCAGTGCTTTCTGTTAATCTTAAAAGCGCACGTCCAAG